>Ga0265323_10000488_pt1 | contig 22343 bp, 27 predicted proteins | sample 41225metaG_FD_193580 | JGI IMG/M metagenome (GOLD analysis project Ga0265323, IMG submission 193580) | Rhizosphere microbial communities from Carex aquatilis grown in University of Washington, Seatle, WA, United States - 4-12-25 metaG | ecosystem: Host-associated > Plants > Roots > Rhizosphere...
AACTTTCCCGAGATATGAGCCAGAACGGTGTGACCGTTGGAGAGCTCCACTCTGAACATCGTGCCGGGCAGGACGGTGACGACCTTCCCTTCAACTTCGATCGATTTTCCGTCAGACATGATCCCTCCGAAGATTGACTTTCGTGCCATGGATTGCCATGGCTACTGACATGAAAGCTAACTGGCCCTTGATAGCGGTGAGGAAGGATGGAAGGTGGCGTTTGGACACAGGCAATGTTCTAGGCAAGGATAAGCGGGAGCGGCTGACGTTTGAAAGTCAAAAGGAAGCAGAAGCCTACGCCATAGGTTTACGCAAGAGAATTGAGCAGCACGGAATCAAGTCCTTCCTCACGACTCCGCAGCAGGCGGACGCCCTGACGGCCCTTTCCACGCTCGCCGAGGCCAACATCAGGGCAAAGCTGACCGAGGTCGCCGCATTCTATGCCAAGCACCATGGCACGACCGGGACGACGCTGGAGCAGGTTTTCAAGCTTTGGAAGGCGCACCTGAAGGACAAGGGGCGGCGCGACAAGTACACCGACCACCTGTTTACGCCGCTGCACCAGCTGCTCGACAAGCACGGGGACCGGGTGATGGCGACCATCAGCAAGCGTGAGCTCGATGAGTTCTTCGACACGGTGAAGGGGATTGAAGATCCGACCAAGGCCCTGTCGCCGGCCAGCAAGCACTATCGCTACCGCTACGCGCGAGCCCTGTGGAGATGGGCCAAGAAGAGGGAGCATGTCAGCATCAACCCATTTGAGAACCTGGAGGCCCCCGAGGTGCCCGAGACCAACCCCCAGATACTGACCGTCGAGCAGGCGACCAGCCTGATCAACACGGCCCTGACCCATGACGAATTCCGGCCGTTTCTCGCATACTGCACGCTGGGCCTGTTCTGCGGCATACGCTCCGAGGAGCTTACCAAGCTCCGGTGGTCGGACATCCGCGACAACATGGTGCATATCACGGGAGAGACATCCAAGAAGAACCGAGCCCGGTCCGTGCCCATCCCCAGGAACGCCCAGCTGCTCCTGGGCCTGATCGACGACACGGTGGCCAGCACCGATCTTATACTCAACCTGCCGCGTGTTGGCCCAAACAACAAATGGATGCGAGATCACAAGAGGGAGGATGGGGCTATCAACTTCTGGCACCGTTGGAAGGCGTTCACCAAGACCGCCAAGATCGATCCCTGGCCGTCCAACGGGCTGCGCCACAGCTTTGGCTCCTACCTGTACAACATCAGCGGAAACGACTCAAAACTTGTCCAGGACCGGATGGGGCACGAGCAGAGGCAGACCCTGATGAACCACTACATTCAATCCACGCCCGGCAGGGTTCAATGCCTTGAATACTGGAAAATTGGAGCGGAGAAGCAAATCAACAAGGAACTGCCCCCTAACCCGCTCAGATTTGACTCCCAGGGCAACGTCATACCCCCCGACTGGCCGGCAATCCTTAAAATCCTCAATCTTACCCGTTAATCCCATGAAAATCATCCTGTTTGGCCTTCTCGTTGGCGCCATCTGGGGACTGCTCCTGCTGGCCGAGGTGGGTGGCGCAACCCACCTCAGCCCCATTTTCGACCGTTTTTTCTTCCACACCGTGTTTGGCGGCATCGTCTTCCTTGCCATAATGGGCATGTTTGTCATTCAGACGGTGCGGTTTTTCCTTCCGAGCAAACGGGCCGGCCGACCGCAAAGGCAGCAATTCGACCCGAGCCGCAACTAAGGCATCCATGAAAGAAAAGACCTGTTACAAGCTCATCCACCAGTTCCTGGCATTCCTTCAGGAGCTGCCTCCCCAGGACGTTGCCAGCCTGGAGAGCGGCGCCAAGACCATCAAAATCAGCCTGTCCAAGCCAACTAGGAAGGCAGAGAGGCTAAAAGGGCTCCAGTTTGTTGCACAGCGGAAGGTGCGTCACGATTAAACTAGGCTATGAAGGCGGAGGGTCTGCCTACGGTAGAAGTAGAACCACAAAGAACAAAATGAAACGCAGGAACCCCCCGCAGCCAGGTAATCCCCGGGGTATCACATGTAACCAGCATGTCTTTCCAAGGGCCGCTATTGAACGGTTTTGTGACGTAAAGAATCAGGTGGCTGTGTTCGGATGCGGCTCATTGAAACCAAAGCTACGCCACTATAATCACCCTGTTTTTCTCGCAGATCGTGCTTGGGCTGACCATGCTGAACATGGCTATATGCACATGATGGAAGAGGCGTACAATGCGGTAGCGAAATCATATGCTGCGGCAACCTCACCCGTGATGCAGAATCTGGGCGATGATGAGTCTAAAGCGGTAAGCGACTTCTGGTTTCTTTGGCAAATGAGAGCCCATTTTCGGTCGGCCTCACAAAAACCGGTCACGTTGCAGGGCATAAAGCCGGATACCGGCTTACGCGATCCCGATACTGGCGGCCCTGTTACGCAGGACACTGAAGAAAAGCTGGAGAAAATGGGCGTGGTAACTGCCCACCTGACAGGCGACAATGGTAATGCGGCGGTTTTGGCGCGGCAATTCTATGCCGGGCAGATCCTTATGGGCTGTAATCAGCTTCGGGCCGCTTGGGGACTGGTCAACTGGGTTTGTTGCAGAATAGCGAATGCCAACCTAATCGTTCCTGACCAGAGTACTTCATTACCCTGCAACAAGACTGCCCTGCCTTTGCTCTATGTCCCGCTTACCCCGGCCAGTTGTTTTCTAGCCGTAGCTAACCGTGCCATCTCAAATACAATGCCCCTTACTTTCTCTGTGAGTGCTGACCTAGGTAAACTAAAAGAGCTGTGCGAGGCCAACCCGAAAGGTATCGAGGCATGCCTTAATGAGCAGGTCAAGCGCGTAGCCAAAGCCTACTACTTTCAACATCCAGACGGCCAAGGCTAAAATCCTGAGGAACGACAGCGTGCTATCCCCGAGAATCGAAAGTTACGCGAACGGTCAGGCTACCCAAGGACTTCTTCAAGCAGGCCTACGGAGTCTGGACAGGTTGGCCCCATTTGTACGCCTCTTTTGTACGCCCATTTTCTGTACGCCTCTTTTTTGTACGCCTCTTTTCCACCCTACTTTACCTGTAGCAAGTAAAGTAACGGTGGCGTACATTTCTTCCGGTGTACTGTTCTGACGCCCCTTTAGGCGTCGATATGCAACATCTCTAGGACCTCGGATGCAGGGATCTCTTGACGAGATTCTAGTGCCGCAGCAACCATCTGGATATCATCCCAATAGTGCTTTACCAAATCCAGAGCTTCTTGATGAAACCCATTAAGCTTCTCAGATAACCCAAGATGACGCAGTTGTCTCTGGGCTTCCAAAAAGTCTGGAACCGAACGATTGATGTCTGGGATTAATACAAGTCCCCTATCTTTCCCCTCGCACTCAGCCGCATAACCAGCACAAAGAATCCGCACGAACTCTCGTACAACCACAGCGTTATTGGGTGCGGAACTTTCCGAGATTCCATTTGCAGCGCATTTCTTCCGGCTAGGTCCAGCATCGGAGAACCCTGTGCCTAAACCATATCCTCCGATGTTCACTACGCCTGAAAGGGTGTGCAATTTCGACCGAGCGGTCAAAACAGCGTGCGCTGCCTCATGGTATGCCGCTTCAATACTCATGGCTTAACAGTGGATTTTGCGTTTCCATTCTGACTATCTCTGTGGATGCTAGGACCTAGTGCCTCAATTGCCTCATTTAACGCTCTCGCTGCTGTAATTGAGGCTGGCGAGCCATCCTTCTCCAACGCCTTCTTGTTCCACGTCAGAAGCTGCGTTAACCCATCCGTAAGGTTTTGAATCCGGCCCTCTTGGATCTCAATAATCACCCGCTGGCTCTCCACCATTTTCTGTGATCCTTCAAGTTCAGCCTTTGTGCTGTGGACAACCTCTCCCATTGCAGCCATCGACTTGTTGTACAGATCAGTCGTATCTTTGTACTGCTTCTCCAAAGTGTTGGTGGCTTCTCGCATTCTTTCCATGCGATGATTCATTTCGATCTTAATCTCAGCAAGGGCTTGATCATGCCCGTTAATAGCAGATACTGTTCCCAACGCAAATCCGCATATTGTCACCAAGATCGCCAGGTTTCTGATAAATGATATGTGGGTACATATTGTGACGAGTCCAAGCCAGGTGCTCCATCGTTCATGCACGTTTCTGGCCCCCTCCTTCCGGCGGGCCGCAGCAGCACGTTCAGGCGCGAACCGCTCTATTAGCCTATCGCCATCCAGCATGAAGCACCTTTCGAATTGTCGGAGTGCCTTCAGTCCAGCCTCCGTTGTTACCTCAGGCACTTGGAACATCAGGACATTCGATAGCCGGTTATGTATGGCCTTCAAGAAAAGCCCCATAACTGCGATGACCGCAATAGCGATGAGCGTAACGAATGTATTACCCGTTCCTGCGATGCCCTTAATCTTGTCGAGATTGCCCACGATGTAACTTCCTACCGCCAACGCACCTAATGTCAGTGACCACGATCCTTTGTCATAGATCCCAACGTACTGTTTGAGCAGATCCCGATAAACTTTATCTGCTGCCTCGTCGCATCTTCCCTGATCAGAATTAGGCGATGCTGGTTCGGATGCCTTTGCCGCAGCAACAGACAAATTGACGGGTGCTGTCGAAGCTGGAGGTGTATTGGTGGCCGCTGTAATCGAAACAGGGTCTTCACTGGGGACTTGGTTTGATGTTTCCATAGGGGTATGGTTTGAAGGGAACCTGAATTTTTTTGTCGTGCTCACTTTTCACAGCGAATCTCGCTCGCAACAGACCCGTTCAATACAGAGTGCTACCAGTAAGTCCTGGCCGGATGGCGCCTTTCTTCTAGTCTGCGGACTCAGGGAATAGTTGCCCAATCACCTCCGAGGCTATGTCCAAGTGCTTAAGGCCAATGTCGTCCAGGAATCGGTTGCCGTGGGCCATTGTGTTCCTGAAATGCGGCAGCGTGAGGAGAAGTGTGTCCGTCAGCCTCCCCTTGTTCTTCGGCAGTGAGTACAGCTCTTGAAATGCCTCAATATATGAGCTCCACCGTGGGAAACCGGCATCCGTGATCAGCCCCTTGCCAATCGCCTGCTTGAGCATGGAACGGAGCATGTCCCTAGGCTTGGCGCCGAGCCTACTCCTCAGTGCCGCCTCGACCGCAATTGACGCCTGGAGGGATGCAGTGACGCTGAACGGGTAGTAGAACCACGAATACAGCAGGAGGTTCTTTGCCGTGACCAGGAGTTCCTGAACCTCTTCGGGTGCCCCGGACGGAATTGGGATGTCCCGAACCTGCTCCTCAAAATCCGCAAAGGTCATCTTCCGCTCGTCGCCGGTCTTAAGGTTGATGATGACTCGGAGCGTGCGCCGGAAATCGACCTGCGCGATTGTCTGCCCTGTCTTGACCTTTTCCATCGCCGCTAGGGGTTGGCTGGAGGATTTGGAGCTGCAAGCGCCTGCATTAGGAGGGTCGCTGGAGCCAGGGACAGCAAGGGTAACCTGTTCAGGTTTCTCAGGAAGGCATACACCGCAAAAATCGCCATCCTAAATTCAGGACGGTTACATGGCAGCCAGTCCGCCTTGAACAGTGCCGCTCCGTCCTTCGCCACGTAATCCACGAAACCGGCCACAGCCTCCTCCAGCCCGCTGGGGGAGAGATTATGGGCTATCCTGTTGCGGATTCCGTTCAGTTTCCGGCAGGCCTCGAACATCCAGTCAAATGCGGCAATCTCATTCAAGGCTTCCGCCACCCTAAGGTATTGGTCGAACGAGAACCGCTCCAGTTTCTCAGGCTTTGCCAAGCGTTTTGCCACGTACTCGACCAACTGCTCCTCAATCAAAAGGTGCCCCTTTACAACGACCGTGACATCGTCCTGGTCTCTGAACGGCAGATGGGCGCCAAAATAGACCATCTCCTCTATAATCTCACCTTGCAGCCTGACAAGATCACTCGGGGAGAGTTCTGGCATGGCTGCGATCCTTGCGATTGGCGAGCCTGGCAATCAAGGACAAAGTGGTGTGTACTGCAAAGAGTGGCGTACATTTCTTCCAGTGCGTGGGTTCTGACGCACTTCAGGCGTATTTGGCCTCAACCCGAACTACAAAACTGGAGCACACTTCGTCTTAAATGTCCCACCAGCAGGGGTACACGCATACAAATGGGTGAAACCTAATTTGGCAGTATTGATATAGTGGCTCTTTAGAACACTGAAACGCTGCGCACCCAATGGAGGTATTTCCCAAGGTCCTACTGTTGTGGGTTCTTGCACTCCATCTGGAAAAGCCCCATAGGAAGGCGGACCCGCGAGAACAGCTCCGTGAAAACCATCACACAGTACAAACCCCACACTATCTATGACAACAGGGACTTTCCCATCATTACCAACTGATATGTAAATAAGGTCAGCCTCCCTTACTGATTCTGACGTCGGATTGGTACTTCTCACGATCGCGTTCCTTCCAACTAACTTTCCTGTGCCAAGGCGGCACGAAACCTTTGGATCACTGTGCCGTTTATTGGTGTATGCAACGTACGTCGATAGTACCGCTCCGTATAAAGCAATAGCATATGTAATCAATGTATTGACCAATGTGTCATTTGTTTTAATCCAAGTTTCTGATGCTGTGATGTAGTCCATGCTACCTGTTATACCCCATCTTAGCACAGGTTGTAACGTTTACGGACTTAAAACCAAAGCACTCACAGAGAATTACTAAGACCTATTTCCACCATACACTAGAGCGGTAACCCCGTTCTTTGCATGGCTAAACAATCTGAGGTCGCAACAGAGGTACACCTTTACCTAAATACATTCTTCACTGAATCCAATGGCTTTGATCAAAACAAGGCATGGTTTCAGAATGCACCGGAGGACATACAGGCACTCCTTAGGAGCAAGACTGAAGGCAAAGGTCAGGGACGGCCTGAAATGACTTATCCTATAGGACCGAAAGGACTTCTGATTCTTGAGGTCAAGAACGACCAAACACTGCATTCAAGCGTGCCAGGTGGCTTTCCTATAGGGGATATCACCGCTCGCCTAAAACCCAAGGACTATGCGGAAGACGGCGTGGTTTGGTACATGCAGGGGCTTGCGACGGCGTATGATGTAATAGGCCTAGCGATCTCCGGGCAACCGACCGGCAAGCACTCAATCAGCACATTCCGTGTCCGGGAGGGTGGCCGAGTCGAGAAATTAGCAGACGCCAAAGTTCTTTCTGCGGACAAGTACTGGACCCTCCTGAACGATCTTTATGCCTCGAAACAGACTCCCATTGAGGTCCGGGAGTTTGGAGAATGGCTCCACAACTACCTGCGGGACACGATGAAGTTGTCTGAGGCGGACAAGCCCATGCTGGTCAGCGCCGTCCTTGTCGCCCTGCAGGACGACACATTCCCCAGGCATTACAGGGATTACGATGATGACAGCCTGCCACAGGAGACCATCAATGCGGCGGATCGGGTTCTGGACGAGCGCACGGTCGCCATGCGAGCACGCAGCCGGGGAAAAGTGGAGAAGCGGCAGGTGATGCTCGAATGCTTCCGTTCCGTGGTCCTGAAGGAAGCAACCAAACCGGGACTTCGGCGCGTGATTGTCGAGGTTGACCGTAATATCAACAAGAAGACCGACCAGCACCACCATTTCGACATCCTAGGGCACTTCTACGGAGAGTTTCTCAAGTACAGCGGCGGGGACAAGAAGGGCCTTGGCATTGTGCTGACCCCGAATCACATCACCTCTTTGTTCGCCCGCTTGGCGGAACTGGAATACGGAGACGCGGTGCTCGACACTTGCACGGGCACGGCCGGTTTTCTGATCTCGGCAATTCAGAATCTGTTGCAGGGTGCTGGCAATGATGACCAGAGGGGTGAGATCCGGCAACACGCTCTGCTGGGCATCGAATTCAATGAGAACAACTACACGATAGCCTGCGCCAACATGTTGATCCGCGGCGATGGAAAATCCAACATCAAGCACGGCAACTGCTTCGACAAGAAGTTCAACGGGATCAGATCTGATAAGTTCGGAGCGCCAAGGGTCACGCTACTCAATCCACCGTACAACCAGAAGGACGATGAGGAGCATGAACTCGATTTCATCCGCAGGGCCTGCGAACTGACACGGCAAAACGGAACCGTCATAGCCATTGTTCCCATGTCCTGTGTCTGTGAGCAGAGCATGTCGGTTGTGGCAAAGCGGGCGGCTCTGTTGAAGACAAACACCCTTGTTGCCGTCATGTCCATGCCAGACGGACTTTTCCCCAAGGTCGGCGTGGTCAGCTGCATCTTGATTCTGAAGGCCGGTAAGCCCCACGCCAATGAGGATTCGACTTGGTTCGCCTATTGGAAAGACGACGGGTTCAAATTGAAGAAGGGCACGCGCTATGAAGTCCGCCCTTGGTGGGATTGCGAGCAGAAGAAAGCCGCTGATGTCGCCCTTCTTGACGATTCCAGTCTGAAGGAGCGTTTGGCAAAGGCGAATAACTGGGTCTATCCAGCCGGCACATGGCAGGCATTAGACGAACGGAACCTTTCATGGGTCGCCTCCGGGGTTCGCACAAAGAACGGCATCAAGACTGTTGAGGGAACTGAAACCGCATGGTTCCTGGACTTCAAGAACCGCAAGGAGAGGCCTCAATACAGCATCAAGGTCCGCCTTTCAGACCAGGCTGAATTGATGAAGAAAGAAGCAATTGATGATGAGATAGCGGCACTGATCGCCGCAAAGAAACTCACTCTGGAAGTCGCCAAACAAAGAGCCATTGAAAACAATCAGCATTGGAATCCCGCCTTTTTGGAGTGGTGTGCAGAGGCATACCTCGAAACGGACTATGCTCAGCTGACGCAAGATCGATTCGAAGATGCTTTGTTGGACTATGCCATATATCTGTTGAAGATAGGAGCCAACAATGCGGATTAAAGACTTGTTTGACATACAGTACGGCAACAAAGAATACCACAGCACTGAGGGTCTTCTACCTGGAAAAACACGATTAATTAGTTCCGGTGCCTGGGAAAGGGGAACCCATGGATATTACTCGATTACCCCTAGGTTGTCCCACGTTATATCGGTTGCCTCCACCGGTACCGTTGGATTTGCATGCTATCACAGCGATCCCTGTGACGTTAATGACAATTGCCTCGTCTGCACTCCTAAACAATGTCTAACTCTCCGGCAGATGCTATTTTACGCTGACTACATTTCAGCAAATCGTTACCGTTGGACATACGGTAGACAAGTGACTCCGGAGAAATTAGGTCGCCTTACTATGCAAGACAAGGTGCCTGCTTGGGTCGAAACATCAAGGTTGCCTGATTTTTCCCCTGTAGTTGCATCGTTCGGACGAGAAGTAGTACTTCCATCTACTTTGGATTGGAGGGAATTCCGCCTTAAGGATCTATTCCAATTTGAACGTGGGGACGGGCCTTCGTTGGAATGGGCAGAGACAAATCCGGGCACGACGCCACTGGTATCCGCGTCTATGTTCAATAATGGAGTGACCGCATTCGTCGATATGCTCCCCACTCATAAGGGTGGATGTCTTACAATTTGTGCCAATGGACCTGTTGGAGTTACATTCTATCAGCCACAAGATTTCGTTGCGACACAGGATGTGCTGGTTTTACGTTCGCAGGTATCAAAGCCTGAGCCACTTTTGTTTATCTCCCGAGTTATCGAGGCAAACTCATTCCGCTTCAATTATGGGCGGAAGTTCACTGGATTACGAACCGCCTTAAGCATTCGGCTGCCAGTGACTGCAAAGGAGGAACCAGATTATGACCTTATGAAGCTTTTCATCCGAGGATGCAGGTATTCGTCTATTCTTAAGACCGCATATGAGTAGTATTTCAAGACTCGGACTGGCGAAGACAGCACCCCATATAGTACAATTAATGCGTGAGACGAACCGCACGCATTTACGCCCGTTTTTCACCTGAGGAGAAGGCAATCGTTGAGCAGAAGGCCAAGGCCGCAGGCTTGACTAATTCCAAGTTTATGAGGGAGTTAGGACTGCATGGCCGTGTTCAGCCTGTGCTCAGCATCAACCTGCAGCAATGGTCCAGGCTGGGAGGGCTTGGCAGCAATCTGAACCAGTTGGTGCGGCACTGCAATCAGGGCACAGTTCCGCCCGATTTGAAGACAGTGCTGGAGGAAATAAGGGACCAGGTTAATGCGATCAGGCATGACCTCATAACGAAGCGGGAGGACCCTAAATGATACTGAAGCACATCTATCAGTCCAAGCGGTGGCCGAGTTTCAGGACAGGGTGCAAGTCCAAGGCGGATTGCCTGCGCCTGTTCAAGTATCTGACCCGCGAGGAAGCCAGCCACAAGGTTCTGCGGAACGACTTCGACGGGGACTCGCCGGAGGAGATCGCCGACCATCTGGCCATGCTTCACCGAGAGCAGGATCTTTGGGGCTACCACGTTGTCGCCGCCTATCCGCCCGAGGAGGAAGGCCTTTGGAGCCCGCAGGCTGAAAAGCGGATTGGGGAGGTCCAGGATGCCCTACGCATCGAGAAAGGCTTCTGGGTGCAGCACAAGGGGCATTGGCACGGCTTCCTGATGTCGATGAAGCCCAATGGCGGCACCATCAGGCTCGGCAGCTACGACAAGGACGGGCAGCCCGTCACGGTGGCCAGGACCTTCCGCAGGATGGCCGAAAAATGGGAGAATGAAACACCTGGTTGCCGGCAGACCGGACGCGGCGAACACGGCTTGGACCTCCACCGGGACGCTTTGGGCATAGCCTCCCGCCTTTATCGCGAGGGCAAAAGCCCCACCCCGATTCCGATCAAGATGCTTCTGAAGGCCCAGGTGGAGAAGATTGTGACCCTGTCCGCCAGCTTCGCCGAGCTCCACGCCAGGGCGGCAGCCGTGGACATCAGCATTGCCTACCGGCGCAACCCCGAGGGTGGGATTGTCGGCGTGTCCTTCTCCCAGGACGGTGTCTCCTTAAGGGGACGCGACGCCGGATTCACTTATGCAAGACTCCAATCAACCTATCCCGACACCCCACCTGCAGGTTTCGGCCCAAATACTGGCGTGGCAGGACGAATTATCGACCCTGATAGCCGGCAAACTGGCGGACCAGCTGAAGCCGGAGATCCAGGCGCAGACCCGAGCCCTCGACGCCATTCGAACTGGCCAGGAAGAGCAGTCAAAACAGCTGCAAGACGCCTTGTCTGGCCTGCAGCGCAAGCTGGATTTCTGACCCGAGACGTTTCTCCCCTGCTGACGCTGCTCGGCATCCTGACCGGGAGTTTCACGAGGATATGCAACCAGAACGACTACCGCCGCAGGCAACGCAACCATGACCGTGATTCCATACCCCTATGACAACGACACCATCACAATCCGCCCCCGATCCCAGGCTTGAGCAGATGCTTGAGTTGATCGCCGACCACATCGAGTCCAACAACCGAGTTGTTTCGGCCGTCGAAAGCCTTGAGCAGCATTTGCCGGAAAAGATGGACCAGCTCCTGAAAGAGCACCGCCAGGAGACCCAGGCGCCGGCATCCGAGAGCACCGTAAAGCCCGACCCGCAGATTCCGGCCATGCGCCGGGAGCTGTCGGACCTGATCCAGATATGGGGCATCACCACGGTCGCGATCACGGTCCTAAGCGCGGGCGTTCTCCTGTTCTTTGTGCTCCGCCATTAGCCGATGCTCGACCAGCCCCTCCAATTCGAGCACAGTTCAAACGAGCGGGAGTTGACCGTCCTGCTGCCGCAGCAGCTCGTTTGCCTCAGGCAGAACACCGGCAGCCTGGAGTTCATCCGGGAGACCTCCAATGGCGGCACGAGCGTCATAGCCGTTGACGGCTTTAATCTGGGAGCCCTCAGGCGGGAAGTCCTACGCGGCGACATCCAGCAGATTCGCACCGGGCCGTTTGGTCCGAGTTGGAGCAGATGCATCGTTGTCCACATAGGCCCGCGGTATTCGTGGTCCAAGAGCAAGGAGCCTTTGGCGCCGGACCCCAATCCCACCCCGGAGGCGTGTTTCCAGATGGAGACCGGCACATCCCGTGATGTTTGGCCCCGCCGCAGCCTTGAGGCCTTCGCCGTTGCCCGTGGCGCGACCGACAGATTTCTGCTCCAATTCAGGGACAGGCATTCCTACATCGTGACCGCCCGGCCGGGGACGTTTGCCCCCATGCTGGCCAAAATGAAGGCCGTCAACTTTGGCCACACAATGCCCAACCAGTTCTCCCCTTCCCAGGCCACCGTTCAGCTGCCAGCCATGCCCGCCAATCGCTTTGTTTTCCAGGCTGTGGAGCACAAGGCGGGCAATTATGCGGAGCAGTCCGCCTGGCAGGTGATCCTCGACTTCCGCCCCGCCCGGTCTATGCGGCCATCAATTGGAATCGACCTTTGACGGCGTTCTGGTAAGATAGGCAAACCCCATGAGCACGCCCATCATGTTGACGGACATTGTCAATGTCCCCGATCCAACCCAGTTCAAACTGCATCTTGCCTGCGCCAATGAGGATGGCATCCATCCGCTAAACGAGTATGTCGCGAACCGGGCGAACTGGATTGGTTGGAATGAATGGCGTGGCGACAAGAATGACTGGACCCGCAAATACATCTTTTCCTTCATCGAGTACTACCCTATAGCCAACGCCTACCTGTTCGGCGGCGTGTTTGAGGTCAAGGAAAGGCTGCCGGATCGATATGTCATTGAGGAGTGTCTGGAGTATGACAAATGGGAGGGGCGCCTGATATGCAGCTTTCATCGATATCAGGGACTTCGCGGCAGGGCTTTCTATCTTGAGGGACTATTGAAGTCATTCGAGGTGCTGCAGCTACTGCCAGCAAAGTACGACGGGGAGCGGTTCTGCGGATACGAGTCCATCAATCACCGATTCGCCATGCTGCAGGCGATCATCCGCCGCGAGAAACAGGATTGGAAGGCTTCCCTGATGGCCGCCAAGGGCGTCTACCTGATCATGGACACGGCTAACGGCAAAAGCTATGTGGGATCGGCCTACGGGGACGCGGGAATCTGGTCTCGCCTGTCCTGTTACGTGAACACTGGCCACGGTTGGAATGACGAGTTGGTAAGGACTATCGAGGAAAAGGGCATTGATTACGCCCTTGCCAACTTCAAGTTCTCCATTCTGGAGGTCTTCGCCTTCAACGCCCCGGATGACCTGATCCTGGCGCGCGAATCCCATTGGAAGGAAGTCCTGCTCTCCAGGCAATTCGGCAACTACAACCGAAACTAGTCTGAACAGGGTGTGACAACCGCCACGTCATAGTAGAACGGGAACACCATCTGGCGCGACTGCGCGCGGTACTCCCGAAGACCCCGCTCGACGTTCGCCTTGGACATTCCCAGTTTCTGGGCGATCTGCCGAATGCTTTCCCCCTTGCTGTACAACTCCGTGACCATTGGATTGAAAGCGTACTTCTGAGGCATCCTTTGCTCGCGCCAGTCGGCCTTTCGGACGGCTTTCTTGAACCTACTCCGAATGGTCACGCCAACCTCTGGTTTGTATCCGAATATCTCCACAGTCTCCGGCAGGTCTTCAAGGAAGTAGAAGTCTCTTTCGGTCACGCATCCGTTCTCGCACCGCGTCTGTATTTGGAGGCACATGTCGGTGAATATCCGCTCATGCAGATTTGGTATTCGAGCATAGATTGCCTCTATTGAGATGGCCGATAATTCCAGGTGTAAACAGGGTTTCATGGAGCTCCTTTTCGTGCGAAAACAATGCGTGGAAAATAGGCCACTATTATCCCGCATATAGGGGTGTCTTCGCAAGTTTTGACCACCCTATTTTTCGCCCGTGTTACGCCACTATTCTGGCCTGGCAAACGTCATCATTTCCACGGTCCGCCAGGGCCTTCTTAAGCCGCATGTTCTCGTCCCGCAATGCGGCGATCTCATTCATAAGCCTCTCAACCTTGCCGACATGCGGCTTGCTGCCCGCCTTTAGGGCCTCATAAATCTCTGTTTCCTTTGGAAACCTGAAGGTTCCATCGCGTTCCTTTTTGACCGCAGTGTCCTTGCTCACGCCGGCCTCATCAGACCAACTCTGCTTGGTCCACTTGTAACCGGGCGCCAGCCTCACGGTTTTGCCCGTCCGCATCCGCTCCAATGCGGCCCCCAGTTTGTCCGCCGTCACCCTTTTCCGGCGGTCATGGTAATCCCGACGTTTGGACGAGCAACTCATAGCCGCATGCCCTCCTCCAATTCGGCGGCCATGCATTCGGCGATCTCCGCAAGGTTGATTTCTGGATTCTCCTTCAGGATCGCGTCGAACATGCCGGGATCGCTCCCGGCATAATGGTCGGTCATGTCGATGCTCTTGTGCTGAAACTGGTCTTTCAGGGCCAATTGGGTGACATCAGTGCCCACTGTTATCGCCCTGGAGAACGTGCGCCTGAATTGATGCGGATGCACATATAGAGCCTCTCCGTCCACGCTGATATTATCCTCCCTCAAAAACAGCTTTATCCGCCCCTCTACGCCGTACCGTGACATAGGGGTGGGAATATTGAAATGGGTCACGCAGATCTCCTTGGCAGGACTCAACGCGCAAAGCATCTGGTATCCGAGTTCACCCATTGATCCCCCAAACCATTGGGTCCGCCGCCCAATGCCGTTGAACTTGTACACAGTGCCCCGCGCATACCAACTTTCGGGGTCGTTGCTGTCGGCATGCCTTCCATCCCCCTTTTTCAGCGATAGCAGCTCGGAAACCCGCATCCCGGTGGCGGCCAAAAGCAGGACCATTCCAGCCCCTTGGGCGCACGATATGGCATGCTTCAACCTCAGCAGATTCGTAATGCCATTGGCTGCCGCCCATTGGTCATCCTTGGAAAAGCGGCGCTTGAGCCTCATCAATTCAGGGATCTTTTCCTCCCACGACATGGCTAAGGCGACCAAGCGCTCCATGATGGAGTCAGGTATAGGCTCAGTCTGCCGGTATTCCTTCACTTTCGCCGGCAGCGGAAACAGCGCATGATCGGACTTTCCCAAACCCATCAGTTTCCGCAGCCTGCCGAACATCTTGTTTCGATACCGGTCGCCGTACAACATTGCCACCAGAAGGGACCATGTCTGAGGTGTTATTTCCGACCACTGTCGCAGCCCCACATCCTCCATGGCATGCGCTATACGCACGATGTCCTCCAATTGGCCGACGGCCGTTCCCCAGGTCACTGGACGCCTTCTTGGTCCTCCCTTTATGCCATCCCAAAGGTATTTCTTGACCGCCGGCAGCAACGCGGGGCTGGCGACCAGCGCCGGAGCCCGGAAATCCACGCGGCATGATGCCAGGCACCGTCCCTTAGATGGCTCATCCAGGCTGAAATCCCACACGGGGTCATCATAGTCCGACAGTTTGGTCACCCTCATAGCCTTGGCTCCTTTCCCTTGAACCCCCACCGGGCGCAGGCCCTTGCATGAGCCGTCCGGAGCGCCCTCGCCTGCTGGGGACGAACCGCCCACTCATGCAGGTACCTCAGCGTTGTGTTCACGCCTCGATGACCGAGGAACCGCTGGACCTTTGTGATAGCCCCGTCTTCGAGCTCGAATATCAGTGTCGCCACCGCGGAACGCAGATCGGACAACGCAAATGGTGGGAACCCGTAATCGCTCCTGAACTCTGACAACGCAGGCTCAAACGAACTCACGCTCCTCCATTCCCCCCTGCTCGGCGCGGAAAACAGGGTTGCACCAGCCGTGAGTACCTGAAGTTTGCGCACAATCTCAACAACCCCCAGCGGCTCCACGGCATGCCATTGGCGCAGTTCCCCGCCGGAACGTGGTTTGTCCCAAACCAGACTGTACCCCTCATCCACGGGCGTCAGGCAGTCCCGCCGCAGTGAGTACAGGCTCCCGGCGTTCATCCCTGTCCGGATGGCGATGGCCACCGCAAACGGGACAAGGGCTCGCAGTGAACCCACCGCCTTGGTGTTGTCTATCTCCAAGAAACAGGCGCGCAGCATCGCCTTCAGAACGTCGGGCCTTAGCCCCTTGTCATCCCTGAACGTGGTTTCAACCTGCGGCAGATATCCCCTTGGCGAGAAGAAGTCAGGATGCATGGCTTCAGGCACCAAAGCCTTGAGGACGGACAGCGCCCTGAAGACGGTGCTGGCTTCATCCCGGACTGTGCCGGCCTTACGCTTTCCCTTTTCCAGCCACTCAATGAAGGAAATGGCGGTCTGCCCGTCCCATTCCTTCCAACTGACAATTCCACGTGCCTCATTGAACCGCCGCAGCAGCCGCAGCGCTCTATGATAGCCCTCGCGGGTCGCAGGCCTCGTTCCGGAGGTCAGGTGGCCGCATGCGTTTTCCAACTTCCCCCATTCCGCGCTGTTCATGCGGCGCCGCCCTTTCTGACCTCGTCGGCAATATGCCTCGCCAGGTCGCCCATGCACTCGGCATCCATGTCCGGATTCATCAAGTGCAGATATCGGGTGGTGGTTGAGAGTTGCGAATGCCCGAGGGCGATCTGCACCAGTTTGAGCGCCGCATCCATCCCCTTGCCACCCTTGCCCCTGCGTTCCAGTTTGGACAACATCTGGGTGGCGAAAATGTGCCTCAGCAGATGGGGATGAACAGGCACTCCGGTCGCCAGCCGAGCCTTTCTGAAGGCCGCCCCGATGGTGTCCGGGCAGAGGGGCTTCCCTCTGCGGTGGAAAAGCCACGGGCTTGGCGGCTGTTTTGCCGCCCACTCGACCAGTTTGGCTTGCACGAACACCGGTATTCTCACGGTTCTTTCCTTCCCGCCCTTGCCGCGCACCGTTAGCGGCACCATCCCGGTATGGTCCGGGCGCTCCACCAGCGCGATGCGGCCGACCGACAACACTTCGCTTCGCCGCATGCCTGAATGCACTATCATCTTGGCTATCAGCGCATCCCTTTCCGACAGCGCCGCGCAAAACCTGCCGACATCGACCAGCGAGACCAGACGTACCTCGGATTGCTGCACCGGAATGTGTCCCAGTCGCGGCTCCTCATCAATCCCCTTGAACGGATAAAAAACACCGAACGGGCTGCACCACCTGTAGAACTGCCGTAGCCTCTCGAAATGGTAGTTCTTTGTCTGGTTGCTGACCTTCATGTCATCCCTATACTGCAGGACATCGTCCAGCCTTACGGCCTGCCAATAGAGCCCCCTTTCCTCGCAGTGGGTCAGCCATTTGAGCAGGACATGGGAATAGGCTCGCATGGTCTTTGAAGACCTGCGCTTGAGGGTCTGCAGGTACTGGTTTGCCAGGCGGATAGGACGGTAATTCTTGTCGAGAAAGAACGGGGTAATGTCGGGTACTAGTTCCATAATGGAGACATTTTACGGCATGGTGTACTGTCTTCGCCAGTCCTGCGCCTCCCCCTAAAGATCAAACATATAAATACCGTCTATTTCGTATAAGGCCGGTTATACGAAATAACATCTGTATGTTTGATATTCTATTCCCTGTGCCATCGCTACTTGGGAAAGTCATAGATCAAACATATATGTTTGATAGTGACCTTGTTTATATGCCCGATGACCACCTGAAAATATATTTTCAATGGCATCCAAAACAGCCAGGAAAATGCCGTTTTAATCGGAAATAATACCCCGAATAATGCCAATGTTTGAGCCGTTTGGGACTGCGTAGCTTTGCTTGGCTCCCCTGGAGACCACCCTTCACTCCATGCGGCCGATTCTCACTTCGTTCGTGAATTAGTGCACTGCCCGTCGCTGGGTCTTTGCATTGTACAGGATGGGTCAAGGTCGTATTTTGTGCCAATGTCCTGTGGCATTGCGCCAAAATCTCCACCTCACTTCAATTCCACTTCCCCCTCGTCCGACGCGGCGTCGTTCCTCGGCGCTCCATTTTCGTTGTGACTTCCATCCTGTTGCTCGCCCCCGCTCAGAAGCGGGCAACCCGATAAGGTGCCACAAGGCACACACAGGAAGCACGCATTTGAGTTTCAACATGCGTGTATACGAAGCCCGAATCCAATACAATCTGGTTAGCCTTGGTGAAGACGTTGTCTTGGACAATCCCAAGAAGGTGGTGGCCTACCTAGAGTCGCTGTACGCCGAAAATCCGGTTCAGGAGCAGTTCGTGATCATCATGCTCGACCGCAAGAATCACCCAATCGCCAGACACGTTGTGACCGTAGGGACACTCACCGGCAGCCTGGTTGGAGCCAGGGAGACATTCAGAGCCGCCATCCTGGCCAACGCCGCCTCAGTGGTTGCGTCGCATTCGCATCCAAGCGGGGACCCGGCGCCAAGCCAGGCCGACATCCAAGTCACGCGCCAGTTGAGGCAGGCTGGAGACATTTTAGGAATCCAGTTGGTGGACCACGTCATAGTCGGCAACCCGGAATCCGACCCGACGCATCAAGGCTTCTACTCCTTCAGGGAGTCAGGCCTGTGCTGACACCAAGGGCTTCGGCCCTTTTTTTCGTCCGACCACTATTAGACCAAGTCCTTCGGCGGTTTTACAGGGTACTCTTTCGCCATCTGGAAGTTCTGCAGATAGGGAAGCACGGAGCGCATCAATGATTCCTCCAGCTCGTCGAAGTTGTCCGGCACCAACAGGTTTTGGTACTCCTCCGACTCGTAATTCAAAAGGTCTGTTCCATGGCTGACTTCGCTCGCATAGTTGATCCTGAGGTTGCGAGTCTTGATAGCCCAGCAATGGGGGTGCGCAGGGTCACGAACCCATACCACTTGGACCGAGAATTTCGGCTCGTAGGAGTCATCATCGAGCACCGCCTCACGCTCCGGCCAAGGGTAAAATATGACATTCTCCTCTTCCTGAAGGATCCACCATTCGCGCTGGGCCTCCTTGCAGAAAGGGCTGGTCTCAATCCAGCCGGCGACTATTGCGAGAAATTGCGGCGTCATGGCGTCGTCCAAGCCAGGTTCAGTTTCCCTTTTTCTTGGCGAACACGAACTTCTTCTTCTCCCAGTTCACCACCGATGACAGGCTGACGCCGAGCTTTTTGGCTGTCTTTTCCTGGCTCAGCTTCTCAATCTTACGCAGGGACTTCATTTCAGCCACCAGCTCGGCGGTGATCGTCACCCTCTTTCTCTTTGCCGGTCGCCCCGCCTTTCCCTTGCCTTCCTTCTTTTCTGCGGCCGGAGGGACGGCCTTTTCAGCGATCCCAACCTCCTTTAGAAACTCATCCAAGGATTTATGGCCGGCCTCCCTCACCACGGCTTCGACCTTTCCATAGGTTTCAGCAAGGGTCTTGAGCCTTTGTACTTCGGCCTCGGCGGATGCCAGTTTTTCGATGATGCTCATGGCTGTTGTGGATTCTTTGTGGAATAGTGAACCTGCAAATGATGGGGGATCGGGCGGAATGGTGGCAAGGCCGGATTGGAAATCCTGGCGCAGCTTCATCCAAAGCACGCCCATTATATTCCTCCCCTTCCAGTTTCCGGTCGAAAGGTCCAGCCTGGCCCCCCAAAACGGCGCGCCCCCGCCATGATTCTTGCCGTCTATTTCGATGTCCGCCCTCTTTCCGCAGTCCTCGACGATGGTGGCCGACCCCGTGCGGATCAGCTTCTCCCGAAGTTCCGGATGCTGGTCGCATTTCAATCGCAGGCACATTTCCATCCGCGCCACGTCGGCGGCGTCGCAAATGGGGCCAAGTAGGTCGCGATGGGGCTTGCAGACCATCTTGGACCCCATCGGACCCTTTTGCTCAATGATTTTCTCCAGAACCTCCGGATGGCCCGGGAATCGCAGGCATTGAAAGAGGGCTTCGGTTGTCCGGTACGCGACGCCTTTGTATGTCACCGGGAATGGGGACATGTTGCCAAGCCACCCATACGGATAGGCCACCGCGGAGAAGCCGATGACGCTCATTCGGGGAATGAGAGGCGTCCAATCAGCCCTGCCCAACAGTCACACTTGCCGCAGACGCTGGAGCGGAGGTGGCGGTCACCGGAGCCTCAGGCGCCGGAACAGTGGTTGCAGTGACAGCCGCTGGGTTGACCGCAGTCTCCGGCTTCTCCGTCTTCTTCGGCGGGAGCTGGGCGACAGGACTGTGGGTCGTGTCAACAACAATGCCCGAGCCATTGGACTCCCACATTATGGAATACTGCTTCAGGACGGATGCGATTTCACCGACCGCCGACGTCAGGCCGTTTCCGTCTTTCCGTTTGTTGTCCGGCGACTGCAGCACGGTGAGTATCATAGTCTCCTCGAATGTGTCCTCCCAAAAGCCCCTCCCCATGGTGATGGTCCACCCCATGAGGTACTTCTTCAGGGTGTCAACGACCCGAATCTCGTCATTTGGCAGGAACTTGTGCAGCGGCGTGTTCCGAGCGCCAATGTATATATGGTGAACGGTGTACATGGTACTCATTTCAACTTCCTACTTCTTTGGGAACACGAACTTCTTCTTCTCCCAGTTCACCACCGATGACAGGCTGACACCGAGCTTTTTGGCTGTCTTTTCCTGGCTCAGCTTCTCAACCTGACGCAGGACCTTCATTTCCGCCGCCAGCTCAGCTGTGATAGTCACCCTCTTCCTTTTCTTCTCTTTCGGAGCCTTCTCCTTGGCGGGGACCTTCCTCTCCACCCCTGCGCCAATTGCCTTCAGGAACGCCTCAAATGAGTCAAAGCCGGCATCTTTTAGGACCACTTCGACCTTTGCCTTTGTGCCGGCGAGGGTCTTGAGTTGCGTCACCCTTGCCTCTGCAGCCGCCAGTTCTTCCGTAATGTTCATATAGGTGTTTGATTTCGAGTGTGGTTTGGTGGAAATGAAGGTTGTATTGATAGGAGGAGTGGTGGCAAGGTTGGATTGCGGCGGATTGCGGCCAAGGGTTGTCGGATCTACGCCCTGCAGCATCAATGTGAGCAGCATTCCATGGCCCCATGAATGTCCGGTGTCCCTTATGGTGTCATCCGGCGACATGCCAAGGACCGGGGCGTCATAGCCGTCCATGTCAAAGATGGCCACGTCGCCCTTGGCGCAGAGAGCCTGCAGCTGTTGGAAGGCCGGTGTCTGCACCACATGCCGGCAATAGAGAGCGGCGTAAATCTCCCTGCGGGCCGTGACCGCGTCCATCATCCGGCCGTCCCAGTACCAGCCGGCGACCAGGCTTCCCTTCGGATAAGCCCGCCTTACAAGGCGTTTGTTCTTCTTGAAATCAGGGTGGTTCCAGTGGAATTCCGGGTTGGTCCAGGCCCGGTCCCGCCAGGCAAACCACGATGGGTTTGGCATCCCGGCCGCATCCTGAAACGCGAGTGGCGTCAGTTTGCCGCCCGTCAATTCGTGGCTGTAGACCTTGCTGTACTGCCATGCCACCTCGACGCTGACCGCCTGCAGCATACGGCCGTTTTCGGCATAGGTGTCCACCGGGCCGATCAGGATGGGGCTTAGCCCCCGGCTCCAGGCGCGGGTCTGGCTGGTGACGTTGACGGTCGGCGGAAAGCGGCCGGTCGCCTTCTTCCGGCTCCTTTTCCATGCCTCAATGTCGGTCCAGTAGCTCCGCGCGCCCCGTCGAGGATGCTTGCGGTTCTTGCCGTAAAGTCGGATTTCATTCATACTAGCGTCATTGCCTCTGTGTACTTGATCACTCCCGCCCGCAAAAGGATGGTTACCAGCTTCTGGTCCAACTTGACGGAGAAACTCATGCACGACGAATCCGGGTTGGGTTTCTCTGACATGGGATAGGATATGGTAATCCTACCCCCTTTCTTTAACGGAGGGTCTGCGGGGGTATCGTCGTCGCCGACGAAACGATATATATGAAACGTCCTGCCGGCATGCACCTCGACATCCCAGTCTTCCTCGGGCGTCCCCAAGCTTTGAACAGCCACTGTTTCGGCATCCATGCCGTCCAGCGTCTTGCGGAGCCTCCTCCAATAGCGTTTCCTTTCCGCACGGAGCAGACTCCAGCGCTCCCGATTCCACTTCTCCCTATTCCTTGCGCATGCGCGGTCAAACCGCCGCACCATGCCATCGAGGTCGCCCACGCCCTTTCCCTCCGCCACAGCAATGCCCGTGTCGCTTGGAAGAATCTGCCAGAGGAGCTCCGATTTCTTGGGCTTATTCACGCGTGCGAACGACCAATCCCAATCGGGCAAATGGGAACCACTCAAGGCCTGAAGGTGGATTAGCCCGTGTTTGCGACCTTCCTCGTACAAAAGGGTCGCCTCGATGCTGTCTTCGATAGCGCCTCCCTCGACTATCCACAGTTTTGTCTTTGGGCCGCATCCGATGGTCTTGATAACGGTGCTCCAGAACCACTCCCAAACGAACGGCAAGGGGTCCGATACCGAGTAGGAATCGAACAGATCGATGAACTGCCGTGGGGTTGGCAGGTTGGCTTTCATGGTGGGTCAATCTAGCGTTTCACCAAAGGATCATATCCGCAGTCGCCGCCC
>Ga0265323_10000489_pt1 | contig 22332 bp, 17 predicted proteins | sample 41225metaG_FD_193580 | JGI IMG/M metagenome (GOLD analysis project Ga0265323, IMG submission 193580) | Rhizosphere microbial communities from Carex aquatilis grown in University of Washington, Seatle, WA, United States - 4-12-25 metaG | ecosystem: Host-associated > Plants > Roots > Rhizosphere...
CTTCCGTGTCCTTCGGTGAATTCCGTGGGCCGAAGTTTTGCCGAACGTTTCCAAATCCAATCCAATTCTCCGCGGATTTCGCGGATAATCGCTGATGCGATCCAGGGACGATGATTCAATCCGCGTCCATCCGCGCCATCGGCGGAAAAGATTTCTCTGTTGCCTCCGTTACCTCCTGTAAAAATCCGAGCGGAGCGGCGCGTGCGCCGCGGCCGGGAACCCGCGGAAACTTATTTCGCCCCCGCCAGCGGACTCAGATCGAGCGTTCCCTGTTCGTTCGATTTGACATGGATCTTATCGTCGCCGAAAACCACGAGCATATCGCTCTCGAGCCGGTAGCTCGTCGTCTTGGCGCCCGCGGCATTTGCCAGTTGCCGGACCAGCGCCGGATTCTCGAACGTCACGGGGATCTCTTGCTTCGTTGGCGCCATCTCCGGCAAACCCATCGGGGTCTCACTCGTCGCCTTGCCCACATAACTGCCGTTGAGAAAGAGGCGGTGCGTCGAGTTGTCCATGGCGACGCTCGCGACGTTTTCGTTGGCGAATTGCAGGGTCAGCACGGCCTGGGTTTCCGGTGCGGAGGGCGCGGCGGGTTTGACGGCGACGACCGTCGCGGCGATCCCGCCGAGCGTGCCGTGGCTGGTACAACCGGCGAGGCCGGACAGACAGAGCGCAAGGGACACGAGGCGCAGGAAGGGGGTTTTCATGGGATTCCCCGCAGCCAATCAACCTGACCCACGGAGGCAAGCCCGCGCGCCGAGTGAGCTTCCATTTGTTTATTGAAGCTGGGCAATTTTGCGGCCAGCCGGATTGGATCTAGAAAACGGATTTTGACACAGAGGCCACAGAGACAAGACAGGAGTGCACAGAGAATCGGAATCAAGGCATTAAACACGATGTGAACGCATCCCGTCGGATGAATGCACCCATGGGAGTCTACGCACCCGCAACAATCTCTCCGTGACCTCCGGTTTGTGCTCTGTGGCCTCTGTGACGAGATCGGTCCGCGGGATCGCCATTAGCGGCAATTAGCGTGCATTAGTGGTTAAAAATTCCGCGTCCGCCATCGGCCGTAATAACCAATAACCAATAACCAACAACCCGGCGCTTCAGCGCCGTCTGCGCGCCTCAAAACACGCCGACCGCCCGAGCACTCTCCAGCGCGATCCACGCCAGCCCGGCCCCGGCCGCGAAGATCAATAACTGGCGCACAATCCGCCGGCCCACCAGCAGCGCGTCCTGCCTGTCCGTGTTGATCGTCTTGCGATTATTCGCTGCGAGGAAGCTCGCGAACCGCTCGCTGCGCAGATGCATCTGATCGCGCGGCCCCCGCTCGATCCGACCGAGGCGGATCGCGGGGCGATAGCAGAGACGTCTGAGTATCGGCAGCACAGTTGCAGTATCGTTACTTTAGGGTGGTTTTCTCAAGAGGAAAGCCGCTAGGGTCATAATTTAACGCTTTTTTGCCGCGCGCCATGCACCACTTCCGCTACACCGCCGACTCCCTCCGTTGCGAAAACGTCGATCTCACGGCGGTCGCGCAGCTCTACGGCACGCCCACTTACGTCTATAGCGCGACGACCATGGCCGACAACTACACGCGCCTTGTGCGCAGCCTCCCCGGGCTCGACGTGCAGGTGTGCTACTCCGTCAAGGCCAACGGCAGCCTCGCCGTATTGCGTCATTTTGCCAACCTCGGCGCCGGTTTTGACGTCGTCAGTGGCGGCGAAATCCGCCGGGTCCTGGCCGCCGGTGCCGACGTGAAGTGCAGCGCTTTCGCCGGCGTGGGCAAGACCGAGGCCGAGATCAAGCTCGCCCTCGAGAACTCGATCTTCGCGTTCCACGTCGAGAGCGAGCCCGAGCTGGCCCGCATCAACCACGTGGCCGGCAAGCTCGGCGTGAAGGCCCCCATCGCCATCCGCGTCAACCCCGACGTCGACGCGCATACCCACGCCAAGATCACCACGGGCAAGAGCGAAAACAAATTCGGCATCCCGCTCGCGCGCGCCGCCGTCGCCTACGAGGCGTGCACGAAGTTCAAGAATATCACCGTGCGCGGCGTGCAGATGCACATCGGCTCGCAGCTCACCGAGATCGGGCCGTTCGTCGAGGCGGTGCAGAAGATCGTGCCGTTCGCCGCCGAGCTGAAACGCACCCAGGGCATCGAATATTTCTCCCTCGGCGGCGGCATCGGCATCGTCTATCGCGACGCCCTCGCCAGCGGCGCCGCGGCCTGGTGGGACGCCCAGCCGGCCGGACAGCGCCCGCTCACGCCGGAGGCTTACGGCGAGGCCCTGCTGCCGCTGCTCGCCCCGCTCGGACTGAAGATTCTCCTCGAGCCCGGCCGCTTCCTCGTGGGCAACGCCGGCGTACTCCTGGCCCGCACCGAGTACCTGAAACGCGGCGCCAACAAGAATTTTCTCATCCTTGACGCCGCCTTCAACGACCTCATCCGCCCCGCCCTGTACGACAGCTACCACGAGATCGTGCCGCTGCGCCGCGACACCACCCGGCGCGCCCTCGTAGCCGACGTGGTCGGCCCGATCTGCGAGAGCGGCGACTGCTTTGCCCGGGACCGCCAGATACAGGAGGTGGGCGAGGGCGAGTACGTGGCGTTCCTGAGTGCCGGCGCCTACGGCTACGCGATGGCCAGCCGCTACAACGCCCGCCCGCTGCCCGCCGAGGTGATGGTGCGCGGCGGCGCCTTCGAGCTCATCAACGCCCGCGAGCATTTCGAGCAGACAATTGCCGGCGAAAAAGTGCCGGCGTTCCTGAAGTAGGAATCACCACGAAGCGGCGCGAATAACCGCGAATCGAGACGCCCACGGAATCTGCAACCCGGAACCCGAGACTCGGAACCCAGAACCTGATTTTTCGGCCCACGAAACACACGAAAGACACGAAAACCGGACAGGATTTTTTTGACCACGAATGCACACGAATGGGCACTAATCCGGCAGCGCAGCCGCGACGGTTACGGCGCGGGGGATTGATCGGTGGTTCGGCCTTGGGCATTGGAATCCTCAACCCGGAACCCGGAACAGCGGATTTGATCGCCCGCGTACCGAGCGGAGCGACATCAGACATTCTCGCGAATAACCGCGAATTACCGCGAAAGGGATTGCCTGTAGGGGCGTGCATGGTGCGCGTCCATTCCGCAATTCTGTCATGCTGAGCCATGCGAAGCATCCATCCGATTTGGAGTTCACCCAGGAAACGGGTTTTTACACAGAGGTCGCAGAGGTCGGCAGGAGGTCGCAGAGAGAGCGGAGTCATCCAATCCATTTTACCACAGATTACTCAGATGGCTCAGATACCGATCCCAAGAGAATGGCTTTATCTGCGATCATCTGCGCCATCTGCGGTTAAAAGATCTGAACGGATTGGCTCGTTGGTTTATTCGCGTTCATTCGCGTGATTCGCGGGGAAACCTTCCCGGGGGATTGCGGCGCTTTGACGATTGTCAGCGCGCCCCCCGGCGCGCTTGATGAATCGCAGCCATGGCCACGTCCGCCGATCGTCCCGATTCCCTGCCCACGGTGCTGGCCCGCGCTGCGGCCCGCGCGCAAACGATGGGGCCCGACGCCCGCGCTTACTGGCCGCGGCACGCCCGGCGATTCGAGTTCGTGCTCCGTTACCTGCAGGCGCACACGCCGCCCGGGCCGCGCCGCGTGCTCGACGTCGGCCCCAGCTTCGAAACCGCCATGCTTGCGGCCATTTTCCCCGACTGGCAGATCGATACGCTCGGCGAAGGTCGCGACGAGCGCTTCGTGCTCCCGCCCCCGAGCCGGCATCTCAACTTCGACCTGCACGCCGCCGCCGATCCGCGCCACTGGCCCGACTTCGGCGTGCGCTACGACACGATCGTGTTCATGGAAGTGCTCGAACACCTCAACCTGCCCCCGCGCGCGGTGCTCGCGTTTCTCGGTGCGCAACTGGCCGACGGCGGCTTCCTGCTGCTGACCACCCCCAACGCGGCGTGGCTCAAGAACCGGCTGAAGCTGCTGCGCGGGCGGAATCCCTTTGAGCCGTTGCGCCCCGGTGGCGGCGGGCACATCCGCGAATCCACGCTGGCGGAACTGCGCACGGCCGCGCAGGAGGCCGGGTTGGAGTGCGCCGCGGCGAAACACTGCGGCCTGTATGGCTTCACCGGCGCGAAGGATCGTTGCTACAACGCGCTCGCGAACGCCACGCTGCCCAGCCTGCGGCGCTCGCTCTTCCTGGTGCTGCGCCGGCATTCATGAATGCGGGGTTTACCACGAAACACACGAAAGACACGAAAACCGGACAGGATTTTTTGGCCCACGGATTGCACGGCTGCCTATAGGGGCGTGCCTGGTGCGCGCCCATTCCGCAATTCTGTCATGCTGAGCCATGCGAAGCATCCATCCGATCTGGAGGCCCACCCAGAAAACGAATTTTGACACAGAGGTCACAGAGGTCGGCAGGAGGGCACAGAGCGTTGCATCGGAACGAACCTGAAAAGATCGGTGCCTTTGTCGTGAATCAGATTCGCGATCATTCGCGCCGATGTCTGATGTCGCTCCGCTCGGTACGCGGGCAACTGTTCCCTTTCCGCTTTTCGTGTCCTTTCGTGTGTTTAGTGGGCCAAAAATTCGAAGTTCCGGGTTTCGAGTTCCGAGTTCCGGGTTGCAGATTCCGAAGACTCCTCGGTGGATTGTGACTTTTTCGCGGGATTGAAAAATTTCCGTGCCCATCCGTGGAATCCGTGGTTAATCCCAACCCATGAATTTTTGCGTCGTCGGAGCCGGAGCCTGGGGCACCGCGTTTGCGGTGCATCTGGCACGGCTGGGCCAGACGGTTTCGCTCGCCCCCCGCCGGCCCGCGCACGCTGCCGCGCTGACCGCCGCCCGCGAGAACGTCGACTACCTTCCCGGCATCGCCCTCCCGCCGGCCCTGCGCATCGCTTCCGACCTCGCGCCGTTGCTGGCGGAGGCCGACGTCGTGCTGCTGGCCTGCCCGGCGCAGGCCCTGCGCGAAACTTGCGGCCGCATCCGCGCGGCCCTCGGGCCGGCGCCCCGCGTGCGTTTCGTCATTAGCCTCGCCAAGGGCCTCGAGGTCGGCACGCACCTGCGCTCGTCGCAGGTGATCGCCGACGTCCTGCCCGGGCTGCTAGTCGGCGCGCTAACCGGGCCGACCAACGCCGCCGAGGTCGCCCGCGGCCTGCCTATCGCCATGGTCCTGGCGGCGAATTGCGTCGATCCGCTGGTCGCCCAGGTGCAGGTGGCGGCGAGCGGCTCCACGGTGCGCATCTACACGAGCGACGATCTTGCCGGGGTCGAGTTTGGCGGTTGCTTGAAAAACATCTACGCGATCGCCGCCGGCTGCTGCGACGGGTTGCGCCTAGGCGACAGTGCCAAGTCCGCGCTGCTCACCCGGGCGTTGGCCGAGATGGTGCGGGTGGGGGCGGCGCTCGATGCCCGGCTGGAGACGTTTTATGGCCTGAGCGGCTTCGGCGATCTGGTGGCCACCTGCCATGGCGGCTGGAGCCGCAATCGCGAATTCGGCCAGAAACTCGGCGAAGGCGCCAAGGCCGCCGAGCTGATCGATCATCGCAAGACCGTGGTCGAAGGGTACCGCACGACCGAGTCGTTTTACGGCCTGTGCCACGAACGCGGCATCGAGGCACCGATCATGGCCGAGATCTACCGCGTGCTCTTCGAAGGCCGGGCGCCCGCGGTGGCGCTGGCGAGCCTCATGGCCCGCGGCCTGAAGCGCGAGTAGGTGGCGGCCGCCGCCAGGGTAGGGCGCGTTATCCCTAACGCGCCGTTATTGATTATCGGTTCTCCTGCTGCAGGCCAGGTCGCCGACCTGGCTCCGATGTTCCACCTGCTGTCATGCTGAACCACGCGAAGCATCCAATCCGACTCGGAATTCCACTCGGAAACGGATTTTTACACAGAAGTCACAGAGGTCGGCAGGAGGTCACAGAGCTGTCGTTCCGGGTTTCGGGTTTCGAGTTCCGGGTTGCAGGTTTCGAAGGCTCCATCCGTGCCAATCAGTGTAATCCGTGGTCAAAAATTCCCGGGATCGGAATTAGCGTCCATTAGCGGTTAAAAACTCTCGATCCAATTCTCCGCGGATTTCGCAGATGGTCGTTGATAGTAAAGCATCCAATCCGCGTCGATCCGCGCGATCCGCGGGGAAGCCTGCTCTGTTTCCTCCGTTCCCTCCTGCAAAATAGGACGCCTCTCAAGAAACTTCACACGGTTTGCTGATTGGGAACGAATTGGAATCCGTGTTTTTTGGCGAGGGTGTGAAATCGTGTGAGGTTGCGGCGTTTGGTTTGCAGCAGCGCATGTTCAACCTCCCCCGAGGGCTGGATAGTCGGAAAGTTTATGGACATCCGACGGCCAACAGGAAACGAGGGCGCGATGCAAACGCGCTGTGGTTGCGGTGAGACCACGCAGCTCGCCGACGGATTCGGCGAGCTGGATGAACGCGTGGAGTCGATGCAGCAGCCGTTGTCGCGCGGTCGAACACCCCCACGGCCAGTCTGCGGCCAACAGCTCCATGAATCGTTGGGAATCGCCGCGCTGCGCACGCGGTACGAGCGTATCGCCATCGAGCAGCCATCGGGCGCTCGCATGCAGAAGGTGACGAGCAAACGTTGCATTATCCCTGGCTTCCGGAACACCCGTGGCGAGCGTCTGCCGGTAAACGGCTTGCGCTGAGGAGAGAACCTCGGCGGGAAGATTGCCCACGCACCAACAGGTGGGGAAAGCCATGACCAAATAGGCGGCATCGATTAGCGCATGGTCGAAGCCACTCGCCTCGAAGTCGAAGAAAACAATGCCTCCGGTGGTCCGGCGCTCGTTGTCGGGGCAGGGGTCTCCGTGGGTGAGAGCGTGAAACGGACCGGGGGCCGCCAGCAGAGTCTGTACCCGCTGCACGTCATCGTCGAATCCGGCATCGACCGCAACGCGGGCCGCCTCACACAGATGTCGAAAACTCACCCCGTCGCTTTGGATCTTTCGCGGATGGGCGACCCCGGCAGAATCCATCGCGAGTTCCTGACGGATGGCGATGGCGCACGCTTCCTGACCCACGGTACCCGCATGCAAACGCCCCAGTGCAGCCGCGTAGTCAACCAGTGCTGCATGGGCAGCGGCACGCTCTTTCCCCAACAAAGCCGTGGCCAGACTCCGGTCACCGAGATCCTCCAGCAGGAGAAGCCGGGCGGCGCTGTCCCACGCCAGCAATTTTGGCGCAACGGGCGGATGGAGATCGAGCTTGCCGAGGAGACGGAGCGCCACCAGCTCCCGACCGAACCGCTCCGTTGCGCCGTCTCCGACAGCTTGCTTGGCAATGAGCCGGTCTCGCCCGCACCACGTTCCTCCCAGCCGAAGGCGTAGAACGGTTGAGCGCGGACTGCTGCGCACGGCCCGGATTTCGACCGTCTCCGGCGCCGGTGGAGCCGTCTGCTCAAGCAGTCGCCGCACAATGGGATCAAGCGTTTTTTGCGGCGCGTTAACGGGACAGTATGTTTTGACCGGTACCTTTGAAAATCACTTTCGTAGCACGGTCAACCTGACGTCCCCACCACGAGGTCGCCTTCAGGTTGACCGGACGAGTTAGCGGAGGAATCGGGCGGCAAGCAGTTGCACTGAGCTGGGCATCCTCGGGGCATAAGACTTGCTTTTGCCAGGGGTAATCCTCCCAACTTCCTCTTGCCGGATGGAAATCCGAACCTTTATCTTGCGCCGTTTTTGTCCAAGCACACCTTCACGCATGATCATTCGCGCCTATCTCAAAACGCACTGTGGTTGGTCCAACGGTGTCCGGGCCATCATGCGCAAATACGAGCTGGCCTACGAGGATATCGACATCCTCAACGACCGGAACAACTACGATGAGATGGTGCGCAAGTCCGGCCAGGCGCTTTCACCGTGCGTGGAAATCGACGGCGTGATGCTCGCGGACGTGTCGGGGGAGGAAGTGGAGAACTACCTTCTTAGCAACCATCTCGTGCAGCCCAGTCCAACTGCGTTGGACGTGCCGACCAATGCCGGTTGCGCCGACGAAACTCCGGCCACGATGGCGACTAAAACGGTCCGCTTCTTCTAAACCCGGCCTTCGGCCGACCCCGCGTGGGCCACGGTACTGGCCGCCACCCGGCCGGGCGCTCCTCCACGAAAGCAACATTTTACCAGGTACGATTGTGAACAAAGCGCAGCATACAGATCCTCAGGACAGACGCGACCATCCCCGCGGCCCCCGGCTCCAACGGCTGGGGTTGCCGCCCAAGCAGGGATTGTACGATCCGTGGTTCGAGCACGACGCCTGTGGCGTCGGCTTTGTGGTGGATATCAAGGGCCGGAAGTCCCACCAGATCCTCCAGCAGGCGATCCAGGTGCTGAAGAATCTCGACCATCGCGGTGCCAGCGGCAGCGAGGCCAACACCGGCGACGGCGCTGGCGTCCTGCTCCAGATGCCGCACGCCTTCCTGGTGGAAATGTGCAAAAAGGCCCGCATTGCCCTGCCCGGTCCCCTCGAGTACGGCAGCGGTCTGGTTTTCCTGCCGCGCAATCCCACGCATCGCCGCCGGCTGGAGGAGCGTTTCGAGCAGATCGTCCAATCCGAGGGGCAAAACTTCCTTGGATGGCGGACCGTGCCTGCCAACAGCGCCTCGCTGGGCGACACCGCCCGCTCCTGCGAACCGTTCATCCGGCAGGTCTTCATCGGCCGGCACAAAAATCTGACCGACGATCTCGCCTTCGAGCGCAAGCTCTACGTCATCCGCAAGCGCGCCTATGCCGAGATCCGCGCCGGGGGCCTTGACGGTGGCGAGTACTGGTATCTGCCCAGCCTCTCGGCGCGGACCATTGTGTACAAGGGCATGCTCCTGACCGAGCAGCTCGCGGAGTATTTCCCCGATCTCAACGACCCGGCGATGGAGACGGCGCTGGCGCTGGTCCACTCGCGTTTCAGCACCAATACCTTTCCGAGCTGGGAGCGCGCGCACCCGTACCGCTACATGGCGCACAACGGCGAAATCAACACGCTGCGCGGCAACATCAATTGGATGCATGCCCGCGGCGCGCTCTTCGAGTCCGACCTGTTCGGCGACGACATCAAGAAGGTCTATCCCATCATCGATCCCAACGGCAGCGACTCGGCGATGTTCGACAACACGCTCGAACTGCTTGTGCTGGCCGGCCGGTCGCTGCCGCACGCGATGATGATGTTGATCCCCGAGCCGTGGTCCAACCACCAGACGATGGCGGATGAAAAACGGGCATTCTACCAGTTTCACAGCTGCCTCATGGAGCCGTGGGACGGCCCGGCCTCCATCGCGTTCACCGATGGCCGGAAGATCGGCGCGGTCCTCGACCGCAATGGCCTGCGGCCCTCGCGTTACTACGTCACGAAGGACGAACGCGTGATCATGGCGTCCGAGGTCGGCGTGCTCGACGTGCCGGCGGACCAGGTGGCGCAGAAGGGCCGCCTCCAGCCCGGCCGCATGTTCCTCATCGACACGGAAGAGGGCCGCATCGTCGCCGACGAGGAGATCAAGGGCAAGATCGCCGCCGAGCGTCCGTATCGCCTCTGGCTTAACGAGCATCTCGTCCACGTGGACGATTTGCCGGCGGTTCCCGGCCTGCCGGTGCCCGACGCCAGCACCCTGCTCAAGCGGCAGATCGCGTTTGGCTACACCTACGAGGACCAGCGCATCCTCCTCACGCCGATGGCGCGCGACGGCGTCGAAGCCGTCGGCTCGATGGGCAACGACGCAGCACTCGCCGTGCTGTCGAACCAGCCCCGCATCCTCTACGATTATTTCAAGCAGCTCTTCGCGCAGGTCACCAACCCGCCCATCGACAGCATCCGCGAGGATCTGATCATTTCGGCGGAAACCCGGCTCGGCTCCGAGGGCAACCTGCTGAATCCGCAACCGTCCGCCTGCCGGCGCGTCGAGTTGGAATGGCCGATCATCACCAACGAGGAGATGGCGAAGATCCGCCGCCTCGATCTGCCCGGCTTCAAGGTCGGCGTGCTGCCCATTCTGTTCCGCGTCACGCGCGGCGAGAAGGGCCTCGCCAAGTCCGTCGAGGAGCTCTGCGTCATGGCCCGGCGCATGATCGAGGAGGAAGAAGTCAACATCATCCTCCTCAGCGACCGCGGCGTGACCCAGGATTACGCCCCGGTTCCCGCGTTGCTCGCCGTCGCCGGTCTGCACCACTATCTCATCCGCGAAGGTCTGCGCACCCGCATCAGCATGGTGCTCGAAACCGGCGAGGCGCGCGAGGTGCACCACTTCGCGTTGCTCATTGGCTACGGTTGCAGCGCCGTCAACCCGTACCTCGCCTTCGAGACGGTCGACGAGATGATCCAGGACGGCCTGCTGCCCAACCTGGACCACAAGACCGCCTGCAAGAACATCGTCAAGGCCGCCTCCAAGGGCGTCATCAAGGTGATGTCCAAGATGGGCATCTCCTCCATCCAGAGCTATCGCGGCGCGCAGGTGTTCGAAGCCGTCGGCCTCCGCCAGGATGTCGTGGACAAATATTTCACCTGGACGCCGTCCCGCGTGGGCGGTGTCGGGCTCGACGTCATCGCGCAGGAAGTGCTCGCGCGCCACCACCAAGCGTACCCGGAGCGGGCGGTCGACGGCAACGTGCTTCCGGTCGGCGGCCAGTATCAGTGGCGCGACGGGGGCGAGGCGCATCTCTTCAATCCTGAGACCATCCATCGCCTGCAGAAGGCCGTGCGCACCGGGAGTTACGTCGTGTTCAAGGAATACGCGAAGCTCATCAACGACCAGTCGAAGAGCCTCTGCACGCTGCGCAGTTTGCTCCAGTTCAAGCCGGCCACCGCGATCCCCCTCGACCAGGTCGAGCCGGTGGAGAACATCATGCGGCGGTTCAAGACCGGCGCGATGTCGTACGGCTCCATCAGCAAGGAGGCGCACGAGAATCTCGCCGTCGCCATGAACCGGATCGGCGGCAAGAGCAACACCGGCGAAGGCGGCGAAGACCCCGCTCGTTACCAGTCGCTCGCCAACGGCGACTCGCGCAACAGCGCCATCAAGCAGGTCGCCTCCGGCCGCTTCGGCGTCACGAGCGAGTACCTCGTCAACGCCCGCGAACTCCAGATCAAGATGGCGCAGGGCGCCAAGCCCGGCGAGGGCGGCCAGCTTCCCGGCACCAAGGTTTATCCGTGGATCGCCAAGGTCCGCCTCACCACCGCCGGCGTCGGCCTCATCTCGCCGCCGCCGCACCACGACATCTACTCGATCGAGGATCTGGCGGAGCTCATCCATGACCTCAAGAACGCCAACCGCGACGCGCGCATCAGCGTGAAGCTCGTCGCCGAGGTCGGCGTGGGCACGATCGCCGCCGGCGTCGCCAAGGCGCACGCCGACGTCGTCCTGATCTCCGGCCACGACGGCGGCACCGGCGCCTCGCCGCTCACGTCGATCAAGCACGCCGGCCTGCCCTGGGAGCTCGGCCTCGCCGAGACCCACCAGACACTCGTGCTCAATAATCTTCGCGACCGCATCGCCGTCGAGGCCGACGGCCAGCTCAAGACCGGCCGCGACGTCGCCATCGCCGCGTTGCTCGGCGCCGAGGAATTCGGTTTCGCCACCGGTCCGCTCGTCGCCTCGGGCTGCATCATGATGCGCGTTTGTCATCTCAACACCTGCCCGACCGGTGTCGCCACCCAGGACCCGCGCTTGCGCGAGAAATTCGCCGGCAAGCCGGAGCACGTGATCAACTTCATGCGGTTCATCGCAACGGAGCTGCGCGAGATCATGGCCCAGCTCGGCTTCCGCACCCTCGAAGAAATGGTCGGTCGCGTCGATTGCCTCGAGGCCCGGCCGGCGATAGATCACTGGAAAGCCAAGGGCATCGACTTCAGCAACATTCTCTACCAGCCCGACGCCGGGGACGAGATCGGCCGTTTTTGCCGGATCAAGCAGGACCACGGCCTCGAGAAATCGCTCGACCTCACCGCGCTCCTCGACCTTTGCCGGCCTGCCATCGAACGCGGCGAGAAGGTCACGGCCGAGCTCCCGATCCGGAATGTCAATCGCGTCGTCGGCACCATCACCGGCAGCGAAGTCACGAAGAAATGGGGTGCGCCGGGCCTGCCCGAGGACACCATCAACATCCTCTTCAAGGGATCGGCCGGCCAGAGCTTCGGCGCCTTCATGCCCCGCGGCATGTCGTTCACCCTCGAAGGCGACGCCAACGACTACATCGGCAAGGGGCTTTCGGGGGGCAAGATCGTCGTCCGCCCGCCCGCCGGCAGCACCTTCGCTTCGGAAGAAAACATCATCGTCGGCAACGTGGCCTTCTATGGTGCGACCAGCGGCGAGGCGTACATCGGCGGCATGGCGGGTGAGCGCTTCTGCGTCCGCAACAGCGGCATCAACGCCGTGGTCGAGTCCGTGGGCGACCATGGATGCGAGTACATGACCGGGGGTCGCGTGGTGGTGCTCGGCGCCACCGGGCGCAACTTTGCCGCGGGCATGTCGGGCGGCATTGCCTACGTGCTCGACGAGCAGGGCGAGTTCGCCGGCCGCGTAAACCTGCAGATGGTCGGTCTCGAAAAAATCGAGGATCCGGCGGAGGCCGTCGCGGTCCGCGCCCTGATCGAGCAGCACTTCGCCTGCACGAACAGCGTCCGCGCCCGGCAGGTGCTCGACGCCTGGGAGCAAAAATTGCCCCACTTCGTGAAGGTCATGCCGAAGGATTACCAGCGCATGCTGGCCTGCATCGCCCGCATCCATGAACAGGGCCACACCGGTGAGGAGGCGATCATGGCCGCCTTCGAGGAAAACGCCCGCGACCTCTCGCGCGTCGGCGGCAACTGACGCGGCCCTCCGGGCCGAAATTTCCAATCTCAAATTTCCAATCTCAAATTTCCCTCTGATGGGCAAACCAACTGGATTCATCGAATATCTGCGGGAGCTGCCTGTGGACCGGCCGCCGCTGGAACGCGTGCGCGACTGGAACGAGTTTCACCACCACATGGAACAGAAAAAGCTCCGGGCGCAGGGCGCGCGGTGCATGGATTGCGGCGTCCCCTTCTGCCATACCGGCAAGCTCATCAGCGGCATGGCTTCGGGCTGTCCGATCCACAACCTCATCCCCGAGTGGAACGATCTGGTTTACCGCGGCCTCTGGCGCGAAGCGCTCGCCCGCCTGCACAAGACCAACAATTTTCCCGAGTTCACCGGTCGTGTCTGCCCCGCGCCGTGCGAAGGCTCCTGCACGCTCGGCATCATCAATCCACCGGTTACGATCAAAAATATCGAGTGCAGCGTCATCGACAAGGGGTGGGACGAAGGTTGGGTGCTGCCGGAGCCGCCCAAGGTGCGCACCGGCAAGAAAGTCGCCGTCATCGGTTCCGGTCCGGCGGGCCTCTCTGCCGCCGCGCAGCTCAATAAGGCCGGCCATTGGGTGACCGTCTTTGAGCGCGCCGACCGCCCCGGCGGTCTGCTCATGTACGGCATCCCGAACATGAAGCTCGACAAGCAGGACGTCCTGGCGCGCCGCATCGACCTCATGTCCCAGGAAGGCATCCGGTTCATCTGCAACGCGGATGTCGGCTACAATGTCGAGCCGCAGCTCTTCCTCAAGGAATTCAACGCCACCGTGCTTTGCACGGGCGCCACGCAACCGCGCGACCTGCCCATCGAGGGCCGCAACCTGCCGGGCGTACATTTCGCGATCGAGTATCTCACGGCCAACACCAAGGCGGTGCTGGCCGGCAAACCCGACGCGAGCCCGATCCATGCCCGCGGCAAGGATGTCGTGGTCATCGGCGGTGGCGACACCGGCACCGATTGCGTTGGCTCCGCCCTCCGGCAGGGCTGCAGGAGCATTGTGCAGATCGAAATCTTGCCCCAGCCGCCGCTGGAACGCGCGGCCGACAATCCCTGGCCCGAATGGCCCAAGGTTTACCGCCTGGATTACGGGCAGGAAGAGGCCGCCGCCAAATACGGCGCCGATCCGCGCATCTATCTCACCACGGTGAAAAAGTTCGTTGGCGATGAGGCGGGCCGGGTGCAGCAGCTCGTCACCGTCCAGATCAAATGGGAGAAAAACGACCAGGGCCAGTTCGTGCCCAGGGAGCAGCCCGGCACGGAGGAGACGCGCCCCGCGCAGCTCGTGCTTCTGGCGATGGGCTTCCTCGGGCCCGAGCAGGCATTGCTCCAGGAACTCAAGCTCGAGACCGATGCCCGCAGCAACATCAAGGCCGAGCACGAAAAGTACGCGACCAGCCTGAAGGGCGTGTTTGCTGCCGGCGATTGTCGCCGCGGCCAGAGCCTCGTGGTGTGGGCGATCAACGAAGGCCGCGGCGCGGCCCGGGAATGCGATCGCTACCTGATGGGCGCGACCGATCTGCCGTAGGCGTAATGCGACGATTCTCGGTTTTTCGCGCGGCAGATTCGATACCCCGACGCGGGCTTCGGCCTGGTCTGTTGTAGGAGCGGCTACAGCTTCGTCATCTGATGCACCCGGGCAAGCTGGTCCTGCAACTCGGGCAGGGCGGCGAGCACGGCGTCGCGGCTCAGGCGAAGACTGCCGAGGATTTCCTCCTCGTTGCCGGTCGCGGCCGGCTGCTGATGGTGGCAGACGATGGTTCGCAGCAGACGCGCCCCATACAACAACGCCGCCATCCGGTCGTGCGGCTCGTCGGCTTCCAGGGGTTCGTACTGGTGGCGGATCGGCTCGATGATGACCGGGGCGAGATCCCATTTTTCCAACATGCAGGCGCCCACGTCCGCCTGGTTGAACCCCAGCATGGCGAACTCCGCTCCGCTATGGTCGAGCGGGAAGCCTTCGTCAGCAAGCCGCTTGAGAATGTCGCCGGTCGCGACGAGATGGTGATCGATCGCCAGCCGTCCGATCCCATGCAGCAGACCGGCGGTGTACGCCACCGACGCATCCTCGCCCAGACGCGCGGCCAGCGTCTCCGCCGCAAACGCGCACGCCACCGACTCGCGCCATTGGGTCAGGGCATCGCGTCCGTAGGCCGCGAGCGGTTGAGCGACGATGGCCCCCGAAGCCATGACGGACACCAAGTGGTAAACTTCGCGGAATCCCACGCGGTTCACGGCATCCTCGATCGTTTGGCAGGGCTCGCCGCGGCCAAACCAAACGCTGTTGCTGATCTGGATTATCCGTGTCGCCAGCGCCGCGTCCAACTGGATCAGGCCGGCTACGTCGGCGATGCCGGATTCCGAATTGGCGAGGAGCCGCTGCAACCGCGCCAGGACACGGGCGACGGGAGGAAGTTGATGCAGCTCGGCCGCCAGCCTCTCCGGCGTGAGGTCTTTCGAGGATGCCTTTTGGAAGGGCATGGGACCAACTTGGTTGAAAATCAATCGCGAGGCCAGCATTATACCGACGGCGGTAATCGCCGGGCGCATCTCACTTCCTTGCGCGATGACCGCCCGGCGGGGTAGCCGCCCTTGAGCACCGCGAAAGCGTGGCCGCTGTTGGCCATGTTGTCGCTCCGCTCCAACGCGGCTACGTTTCGTCAGGGAAATCGCGGCCTGCCGACGAGCGGCAGCCCGACAAAAGCCTAGCCCGGATGGTGCACGCCTCACTCCGTCGCGGAGGAACAGTCTCCGGAATTCTTACAGGAGGAAACGGAGACAACGGAGCGGGGTGGTTGCTCCTTCGTGCAGTTTCTCTGTTCGCTCTGTTGCCTCCTGTAAAATGTTTTGGTTGCGGCTTTGCTGCGGTGCGAAATAGGCGGCCTATCTCCCCTTGCCGGCGGCGCGGGTGGCCTGCACTTCGTGAAAGCCGCGGATCAGGGCCTGCTGCAGTTGATCGAAAATAACCGGCTTGGTGAGAAAATCGTTCAGACCGGCGGCGAAGGCAGCCGAGCGTTCGCTGGTGAACGCCGCAGTGGTGACGGCCACGATCCAGGGCGGACAACGCGGCCCGACCTCCGCGCGGACTTTGCGGGTGACTTCGAGACCGTCCATCACCGCCAACTGCGTTTCCATGAGCACGACGTCGTAAGGGGTCTGCCGCATCGCGGCGAGCGCCTCGGCGCCGTTGGTCACGACGTCCGCCTGATAGCCCAGGCGCGCGAGCATCATCTGCATCACCTTTTGGTTTACGTCGTTGCCTTCGGCCATGAGCAGGCGCAGCGGCATGCGCGCTGCCGTTTCGGTCAGGTTGGGGCCCTTGGGAAAGGCTTCGGCGACGTCGGAGGCCGGACGCAAAACCTGCCGCAACGCGCGCAACAGGGGCTCCGGTTTGATGGGTTTCTGCAAAACCAGATCGACGCCGGGTCCCTTCGTGCGGCCGCTTAGACGGCTGTAGAGCACCACGGGACCGCCGGGGAATTTTTCCTCCGCCATCATCTGCGCGCAGGTGAAACCGTCGGCGTCGGGCAGATCTTCGGCGAGCAGCACGAGATCGAAGGCTTCGCCGGCGCGCAGCAGGGAGAGTGCTTCGTCGGCCGTGCTGACCAGCGTCGGCTGCATCCCCCACGCGGACGTGTAACGGCGAAGGAGCGTCTGGTTGGTGGCATTGCTTTCGACGACGAGCAGGCGCTTGCCAGCCACTTCAGGGGGGAAAAAGCGCGTGCCCTTCTCCAGCGCGATGGCGGTGGTTTCGATCGTAAAGAAAAACGTGCTGCCCTGGCCGACGTCGCTTTCCACCCACATGCGCCCGCCCATCATCTCCGCGAGCTTTTTGCTGATGGAGAGGCCGAGACCGGTGCCGCCGTGGGTCCGGGCAATAGAGGCGTCCATTTGCGCGTAGCTTTGGAAAAGCAACTCCTGCTTTTCCTTCGGAATGCCGATGCCGGTGTCGCGCACGCTGAAGAGGAGCGTGCAGCGGTCGCCCTGGCGTTGCTCGACCTTCGCCTCCAGCACAATCTCGCCGTGGGGAGTGAACTTCACGGCATTGCCGGCGAGGTTGAGCAGAATCTGCCGCAGACGGATCTGATCGCCCACGATGATTTGCGGCACCCCGTCTTGCAGGACAAAGGCGAGCTCCAGTTTCTTGGCGAAGGCGCGCTGGGCCACCAGGTCGACGGCCTCCTCGAGACAGGAGGCCAGATCGAACTCGATTTTCTCGAGTTCGAACCGCCCGGACTCGATTTTCGAGTAATCGAGGATGTCGTTGATCACGGCAAGCACGGCGGCGCCGGACACCTTGATCGTGCGGAGACACTCGCGTTGCTCGTCGTTGAGCGGGGAGTTCTCGAGAATATGCGTCATGCCGATCACGCCGTTGAGCGGGGTGCGGATCTCATGGCTCATGGTGGCGAGAAACGCACTCTTGGCCTGGTCGGTGACGGCGGCTTCGACGGCGAGCCCGTTGGCCCGGGCGATGGCCGTTTCGAGCTGGTTGTTCAGATCCTCCAGCGCGGCGTAGGCCTGGCGGATTTCCTCCTCGGATTTTCTTTGGGCCGTGACGTCGTGCGCCAGGATGACATACGAACCGGCGGCACCGTCCGCGCCCGGCACCGGCTGGGCTTCGAGATCGAGCCGGCGGTCCTGGCCCGCGAGAGAAACCGAGACGGTGAATGCCGCGTGCGAACCCAAATGCCGGCGCAACTCCTCCGGTTCGGTCACCAACTCCTCGAGGGGCTTGCCGGCCAAGTCGCCGGCGGCGACTCCAACCATGCCCGCAAACCCGCTGCTCATCCAATGCAACCTGCCGTCCGTCTCGGTGACCGCCACGGCGAGCTGGCCCGATTTTGCCAGCGCCGCGAGCGCCTCGGGACCGAGGCTGTCGGCCCGTGACTCCCGGGCGGTTTTCCGCCGGCTCCACCACATGCCCACCAGCAGCGGGGCGGCCGCGAGCAGTCCAAAGTTACCCGCCCCATGGTTTGCCCACTGGCCGATCGAGAAGAAGCGGGAAAACGCGGCCAGGCCGGAAACAACGATGGAGTGCGGGAGGATTGTCGAGAAAAGCGCCGCTGCAAAAGAGAGCACGAGGAAACCTTGCTGAAAATAAGGATGTATTGAGTCTGAACGGCTAACAAGAATTTGCCGGTAAAGTCGAGCTGTTCCGCAGGGCCGGCGGCGGTCGCACGACGGGTTGTATCCCCGTTTTCGGATCGGTGTGACGAGAGGGCCTTCCGGAGTAGCGGAACGGCTTCCCGTTCCGCTACGGTTTCCAGAACTGGGATGCGCCCCGCACCTCCGCGACCCCCGGTCAATGATCGACATGCATTGGCCAAGGATCGTCATTGCCGGAAGCCCCGGCGCCGGGTATTGTCGGACGCATCAGTTTTAGGGTCAAAATATGGCAGGCTGGCCCACGGCTGGTCTCCGGCTCCTGGCCCAAACGACTTTACCCATGGAAATCAAACGTCTCGTCGAAAAAGATCCGAAACTCCAGAAAGACGATCTGATCGTCATCACCGGCGCTGGGGGATTCATCGCGGGCAATCTGGCGCGGTATTTCACCCGCAAAGGATTCACGCGCATCCGGGCGGTGGACAAAAAGCCGCTTTATGAATGGTACCTCCGCACGCCGGGCGTCGAGTGCCTGTGTCTGGATGTGAGCATCGAGGCCAACTGCCGGCGCGTCTGCGAGGGCGCGGTCGAAGTCTACAACCTGGCGGCCGACATGGGTGGCATGGGCTTCATCGAGCGTTTTCGGGTCGAGTGCCTTCGCTCCATCCTGATCAATACACACATGGTCGAGGCGGCCTACCGGGCCGGGGCGCGCCGCTATTTCTATTCCTCCTCCGCATGCGCCTACAACACGCTGCTGCAGCAGGACCCGCACGTTCGCGCGCTCAAGGAGTCCGACGCCTATCCGGCGATGTCCGAGCGCGGCTACGGCTGGGAAAAACTGATCTCGGAAATGTTCTGCCAGGAATACTGGGCCGAGCGTGGCATGAAGACTGCCATCGCCCGCTTCCACAACGTCTATGGCCCGAACGGCACGTGGGACGGCGGACGCGAGAAGGCCCCGGCGGCCATCTGCCGCAAGACGATCGAGGCAATCGACAAAAACGATCTCCGCATCGAGATCTGGGGCGACGGCACCGCCACCCGCAGCTTCATGTACATCGACGACTGCGTGAAGGGCATCGACATGATCATGCACTGCGATGCGCTCATCGCCACGCCGATCAACCTCGGCTCGAGCGAACTCATCTCGGTCAACGACCTCGTCAGCAAGGTCGAGAAGATCGCCGGCGTGAAATTGCAGCGCTCCTACGACCTGACGGCGCCGCGCGGTGTCGCCGGCCGCAACAGCGACAACACGTTCATCAAAAAGATGCTCAAGTGGGAGCCGGACACGAAGCTCGATGTCGGCCTCGCGGCCACCTACCAATGGATCGAGCAGCAATACTACACCCGGAAAAAGGGCAAACGCGTGGGCATCGGCTGATGAAACGCCCCGCCCCTTCTCCCGTCGCAAAACTGCTTGGTTCGATTCCCCACCGCCTGCAACTCGCCGGCGGTTGGATCGACCAGCCGTTTGTCTCGCAGCACAACCCGCACCCGCCCGGCTCGATGGTGGTGGTGCAGATCGAACCGAACTTTCGTCCGATGGACCGTTCCGGCATCGCCAGCGGCACGCGCGCCATCGCGATGAAAATCTGGAAGGGAAAACTGCCTGATCGTTCACCGGAAGATCTGACCCGCGAACTTTACGAGGCGGAAAACCAGGGCAAGGCTGAGCCGAGCGGTTCGCAGGACATGATCGGCCTGGTCTATCCCGGCGTAAACCGCCTCGATTACGACTTTCAGGTGCAGGGCGGCGTTTTCCCCTCGCACATCGAATCGTGCAACAGTCCCAAGGTCGCGCGGTGGTTGAGCCGGGTGCTGCATTTGCTCCCCGTTGAGCCGCGGCCGGAAGGCTATTCGCCGCTCGGCGAGAAGCACCTCGACCCAAAATGGGTCGCGCGCCTCGGACGGTCGGGGCAGGATTGCTTCGATGCCATCCGCCGCATGGACCTGAAGGCACTCGGCGTCTCCCTTAACTTGAACATGAAATGCTGGGAGACGTTGCTGCCCCACGTTGTCCGGCATCCATTGCTCCGGCTGGACCTGATGCCAGCGCTCCAGGCCTATCAGCGGCAATATGCCGGCGCGATGTATTCAGGCTGTGGGGGCGGATATCTCATCGTCGTTTCCGACGAACCGGTGCCCGGCGCCTTCCAGGTCACCGTGCGAATTGCGCCATGAATCCGGCGACCCGACAAGCGGTGGTGGCGGGTGGCTTCGACGACGTCCGGTCGAAGCAGATCAGGTTTCTCGAAGAAGCCGCCAAGCTGGGCGAACTCACGGTACTGCTGTGGACCGATGCCGCGATCCAGCGGCTGACCGGCCAGGCGCCGAAGTTTCCGCTCGCCGAGCGGCAATACTTCCTCGAACGCATCCGCTACGTGCACCGGGTCGTGGTGATCGATGCGTCGGCCTCCCTCGACACGCTCCCGCCGGTCGCGGGCGGCGCACCGCAAATCTGGGTCGTACCCGAGGCTCAAAGCAACGCCGCCCAGCGGGCCTTTTGCGTCGCGCGCGGTTTGGAATACCGCGTGCTCAGCGATCGGGATTTGTCGGGCTTTCCGGTCCAGGCGCCGACGCCATCGTCGCCTGCCCGTCAGAAGGTCGTTGTCACCGGTTGCTACGACTGGTTTCATACCGGGCATGTGCGTTTCTGCGAGGAAGTGAGCGCCTACGGCGACCTGTACGTGGTGGTCGGCAACGACCGGACGATCCGCCAGCTGAAAGGGGAGGGTCACCCGTTGATCACCGAGGCGGAGCGGCGCTATGTCGTGGGTTCCGTGCGTTTCGTCACGCAGGCGTTGATCAGCAGCGGCGAAGGTTGGCTCGACGCCGACCCGGAGATCCGGGCGCTCCAACCCGACATCTACGCGGTCAACGAGGACGGCGACAAGGGCGGCAAGCGCGAGTATTGCGCGAAGCTGGGTATCCAATATCTGGTGCTCAAGCGCACCCCCGCGCCGGGCCTGCCGGCCCGCACGAGCACCGACCTGCGCGGTTTCTGAGCGCGGCGAAGAATCCATCTGATCTTCCGCCAGCGATCGTCGCGCTGAGTTTTTCACTGCGTTGCTATGAACAACCCTGGTTTGTCATCCTGAACGAAGTGAAGGATCCATCTGGATGCTGCTGGCCGGCAATGCGCGGCTGGATCCCTCGCTACGCTCAGGATGACAGAGGGAATTCAGCTCGGCGCTTGTCCGCCAAACCCAGCGACGCATGGTTGAAAATTCCACGGCTTTCCGGTTTGGCGACACAAACACATGATCTGTAGGTCAGCATGCTTGCACGCGCCCAAACCGCGCCAGCAAGCTGGCTGCCTACAGTTATGCAACCAAACCGGGAAACCGTGTTGAAAATGCGGGCCCGCGTAAATGGACCTTGACGCCTGGCCTACACTTGTGGTCCAAAGGACCACGCTTGTAATCCTGGCCATGAAAACCATCCCCAAGATTTCCGAAACCGAGTGGGAAATCATGCGGGTGATCTGGGCGCAGCAGCCCCTCACCGCGGCCGAGATCGTTGCGCGGCTCAGCGCCACCGACCCGAGCTGGCATCCGAAAACCACCCGTACCCTTCTGACCCGCCTGATCGAAAAACGGGCGCTCGGCCACGAGGCCCGGGGGCGTTCCTATCTCTATCGGCCGCTCGTCACCGAGGCGGAGTGCGTGGCGGCGGCGAGCGGCTCCTTCGTGGACCGTGTTTTCGGTGGCGCACTCAAGCCGATGCTCGTGCACTTCATCGCCCAGCGACGGCTGACGCGGAAGGATCTGGACGAGTTGCGCGCGCTGCTCGACGAACCGAAGGACAAATCAAATCGAAAGGGACCCCAAAAATGAACAGCGGCGAATGGTTGATCGCGCTCGGCCGGAGTTCCGGCCAGGCCGGGCTCTTGGTGCTGTTGGTGCTCGCGGTCCAGTGGCTGTTTCGCCGGCAACTCGCGCCGCGGTGGCGCTGTGCGCTCTGGCTGGTGGTAATGATCCGGCTGGTGCCATTCTCGTATAGCAGCGCCACCAGCATATTCAACTTGCTCCCGCACAGGTTTGATCCACCGGCAGTCGCGACGGCGACCGCCCGTGAACCCGTTGTCCCGCTTCCAGGCGTCGCGATGCCGGCCCCGGTGGTTCGTTCCGAACGGATTTCGCCCGAAGCGATGGCGGTCGACCCGATCCGGGAACGCGCAACCTCAGCGACCGTCGCGCTGCGCCCGTGGTCCTGGCAACAGGCGGCGTTCTGGATCTGGCTTGGAGGCGCCGCGGTTCTGGGTGGGTACGTCCTGGTCTCCTCCGTTCGGTTCGCCCGCCGTTTCACGGGGCTGAAGCCCATCGAAGATCCCGCGACGATCGCCCTGTTGCGGGATTGCG
>Ga0265323_10000492_pt1 | contig 22282 bp, 18 predicted proteins | sample 41225metaG_FD_193580 | JGI IMG/M metagenome (GOLD analysis project Ga0265323, IMG submission 193580) | Rhizosphere microbial communities from Carex aquatilis grown in University of Washington, Seatle, WA, United States - 4-12-25 metaG | ecosystem: Host-associated > Plants > Roots > Rhizosphere...
GTGTGACCTGGGAGCAGACACTCCAAAAGATCCGGCCTTGGTTAGTGAGAGCGACCGGCTACTGCTTCTGTTGCGGCCACAAGTTTAACCACATCTTGTTCGATACTACATAACAAAGTCATACTAGCCATAGTCGTTGTTAGCGGTCCCTCAGTCGCCCCCGATGGCACGCGACCATAATCTCGTCGAACCCTCCGAAATGGCGTCGGACTTGTCGCTTGGCATTTTTCGCAAATAAGCGCATTCTTCGATTTCAGTACCCCATGGCCCGCTACCGTCGACGCAAAGAACCAGACATTTTGGAGCTCATTCCGCCAATCGCCGGACTGATCGCGCTCGGCATTTTTTTCGTTCCTGGATTTCGACAGGCGTTTTTTGGGCTTTTCCTACTGATACTGATTGCTAGCGGTGCGCTTATCGTTGGTTTTGTCACATTCAGGATCTATCGTAGAAATCACTCGACGATCGAGACCACCAGCGACCCTCATCCATCCGCGTCGCCACCGGTCGTTCGCCCCCTGGTGTTGAGACCGGTTTCTAGCCAAGCGCCTGACGGGGCCGGAGCGTTTGACGAACGTCCGACGCGTTTGCCCCACTACTTCACGCGCGAATTGCTGGACGCGCTGGAATGGAGACGATTCGAGCAACTGGTCGAGGCGTATTTCAATGCGACTGATTTCTCCGGTCGGCGCACGCGAGCAGGCGCAGACGGTGGCGTTGACCTGAGCGTGTACCGGCAAGGACAGGATGCACCTTTTGCTTACGTCCAGTGCAAGGCTTGGCACGTTTACGACGTAGGCGTGAAGCCTGTCCGGGAACTTTTCGGCGTAATGGCGTCGGACCGCGTCACACAGGGCTATTTCGTCACGACCGGTGAGTTCACAGCGGAGGCCGTCGCTTTTGCCGAAGGCAAGGCCCTCAAATTGGTTTCCGGCGAATACCTGCTCGCCAAGCTTAATGATCTTCCAGACGACGAGCGTAACGAAATCCTAACTGAAATCACGCGCGGGGACTATACTACCCCGACATGCCCGCGGTGCGACCAGAAGATGGTCCTAAGGCATGGCGCCTCGGGCGATTTTTGGGGCTGCCTTAACTACCCGCGCTGCCGGCAGACATTCAAGCTGAGGGGAAAGTAATATCCCCGACTTTCGAAATCTCAGTTGTTATTGCGTGCTGTAGCCGCTGTCGCTATGGACACCGCGATGCCACTTTCGCGAAATGATGTTGGCCCCGGCGCGACTGTCAGAGGCTCTCTCTTCCCCGAGCCTGTCGAGATCGTCGCCGCGACGATTGTTGGGACCGGACTGAAGATCATCGGAATCGGCCGCCAATCCAATCAGGCGTATCAACGGATCCTTTCGGACGCGCAGATTGCCGCATTGGAGCTGGACTCTTCGATTCCGGATTATCAGGGCGACTCACACCGCTTCCGGCTGGGCATCGAGGCGCTGCGTCTTCAGCTGGCGTTCGAGTACGATCCCTACTTCTCGCTCTCGATTGCGCGCGTCGACCCACTGCCCCACCAACTCGAAGCCGTTTACGACTACTTTATGCGGCTTCCCCGGATTCGCTTTCTTTTGGCCGACGACCCGGGCGCCGGGAAGACGATCATGGCCGGCCTCCTTCTGAAGGAACTGAAGGTTCGCGGACTGGTGAAGCGGACGCTCATCATCACGCCGGCTAGCCTCTCTTTCCAGTGGCAACGCGAAATGAGAGACAAGTTCCGCGAGAACTTTGAGGTCATTCGCAGCGACGTTTTGCGCGCAAACTACGGCTCCAACCCGTGGCAAGAGCGGGACCAACTCATCACCTCCGTGTCCTGGGTGTCCCGCATCCCGGATGCCAAGGAGAGTCTACTCCGCAGCCGCTGGGACCTCATCATTGTCGACGAGGCCCACAAGATGAGCGCTGCCAGCCGCGATAAGAAAACGCTAGCCTACCAGCTCGGCGAGGCTCTCTCTGAGATGACGGATCATTTCCTTCTGATGACCGCCACGCCTCACAAGGGCGACCCGGAGAATTTCTGCCTGTTCCTTGAATTGCTCGACCGCGACGTTTACGGGGACGTGAAGAGCCTTGAGGAGGCGATGAAGAAACACGAGGCGCCGTTTTACCTTCGCCGCGTTAAGGAGGCGCTCGTTTCATTCCCCGATCCGGAAACCGGCCAAGTCAAAACCCTCTTTACCAAGCGCCACGTTCAGACAACCGAGTTTCAAATCAATGACTCGGAATGGGATTTCTACGATGCCCTGACCCGATTCGTCGAAGACCAGTCCATCAAAGCGGCAGCAGAAGATTCCGCCCGAGGCCGCGCATTGGGTTTCACCATGGCCATGCTGCAGCGGCGTTTCGCTTCCAGCGTTTACGCCGTCCGCCGCAGCTTGGAACGGATGAAGCAGAAGCGGGAGAAGATCCTAGCCGATCCGGAAGCATTTCGGAAGGAGCAGATCGACCGCCGGCTGCCTGAGGACTTCGACGACCTCCCCGATGACGAGCAACAGGAGATCATCGCCGAGCTGGAGGAGGTGGTGGCTTCCTACGATCCGGTCGCACTCCGCGAAGAAATCGTCGAACTGACCAAGCTCATCGATCTGGCGGCCGCACTCGAAAAGGCGGAAGTAGAATCCAAACTCGTCAAGCTCCGCGCCCTGCTGACCGAACACGGCATCTTCAAGGATCCGAAGATGAAGCTGCTCATCTTCACCGAGCACAAGGACACGCTCGATTTTCTGGTCGGCGACGGGCACGACGGGCGGCCATTGGGCAAGCTAGTGGAATGGAACCTCGCCGTAACCCAGATCCACGGCGGCATGAAGGTTGGCGACCGTGATACTCCAGGCACCCGCATTTTTGCGGAGCGCGAGTTTCGAGAGTCAGCCCAGGTGCTTGTCGCCACTGAAGCAGCCGGTGAGGGAATAAACCTGCAGTTCTGCTGGTTTATGATCAATTACGACATTCCATGGAATCCCGTCCGCCTGGAACAGCGCATGGGTCGCATCCACCGCTACGGCCAGGAGAAGGATTGTCTCGTCTTCAACTTCGTTTCGACCAACACGCGCGAAGGGCGTGTCCTTCAAAAGCTCTTTGAGCGCATCAAGGCTATCGAAGACGACCTCGATCCCCGGCGTACCGGAAAAGTTTTTAACGTCCTAGGCGATGTATTTCCTGCGAACCAGTTGGAGCGGATGATTCGCGACATGTACGCACGGAATCAGACCGAGGAAATCATCAAGGAGCGCATTGTCGAGCAGGTCGACCGGAGCCGGTTTGAGCGAATCACCAACTCTACCCTCGAAGGTCTCGCCAAACGCGAATTGAACCTCTCTGCCATCATCGGCAAATCGGCCGAGGCCAAAGAGCGCCGGCTCGTGCCCGAGGTGATCGAGGACTTTTTCGTCCAAGCCTCTCCGCTCGCCGGTGTGCAGCCCAAGGAAATTCGCGACGACTCGCACATCTACCGAGTTGGCCGAGTGCCCCGACAACTCTGGGCGATTGGGGAACGGCTGGAGCCGCGTTTCGGCAAACTGGGCCGAGAATTCAAGAACATCGTCTTCGACAAAACCCTGCTGCCGAAAGATCCCTCCTTGGAATGGGTCACGCCGGGCCACCCCCTGTTCGAGGCGGTGCGAGAAGACGTGACCGAGCAGACCGGTCGCGACCTCACTCGGGGCGGAGTGTTCTTCGACCTCCAAAGTCAGCAGCCCTACCATCTAGATTTCTTCGCCGCTTCCATCAAGGACGGCCGCGGTAATCAAATTCACCGCCGCCTCTATGCCGTGCAGGCCGCGCCTGGCGGCCCGATGTCCATCAAGCAACCGACGGTCCTCCTCGATCTCGCGATCTCACCGAAGGACACGCCGGTGCCGCCGGGTGACGGCCTGCCGGACCGCGATGCCATGGAGCATTTCCTGGTTGAATCGGCGCTGAATCCCTTGCTGGCCGAAGTTTCGGCTCAACGGCTGCACGAGACCGAGATTGTCCGGCGCCATCTGGAGATCAGCCTCAACGAGCTCATCCACCGGCAAAACATGCGGCTGGCCGCGCTGCACGAGCAGTCGCAACGCGGCGATTCGTCCCAGCCGTTTGCCGCCAATTTCAAGCAGACGGAGGACCGGATCGACGAACTCAATTCCCGGCTCGAACGCCGGCAGGCGGAACTGGAGAAGGAGCGCCAGTGCATGATTGGTGATGTCCAGCACATCGGTCAGGCATGGGTGCTGCCGCATCCAGAGCGCAGTTCACCCAAGATCGCCCCGATGGTGTCGGACCCGGAAATCGAACGAATTGCCGTCGAGCATGTAATCGCCCACGAACGAGCGCGCGGCTGGCAGGTCGAAAGTGTGGAGAAGGACAACCGCGGCTTCGACTTAATCTCCCGCAGGCCACATCCTGAGGATCCCAATACCGCAATAGAGGTCCGGTTTATCGAGGTCAAAGGCCGGGCAGGCGTAGGCGAGATCGCCCTTTCGGCCAACGAATTCAGGACGTCCGAGCGCCTGAAGAAAGATTACTGGCTATACGCCGTCTTCGACTGCGCCACAACTCCGACGCTTCACATCGTCAACGACCCCGCCACGATGGACTGGAAATCGGTTCTTCGCGTTGAGCACTACTTCGTCAGACCAGATCAGGTTGTCCAGAGCTCCCTAAGTCACGCATAAGAATCCCAGCTAGTTGTTACGCAGCGAGTGGATTTGCGCGAAAACCTCTCGAAGAGAGGGTTCCCGAACTACCCCAAAGGAAAATCTCATTACCCCATGCATTTTGGAGCCATCCGAGACACCGCCATCGAGAATAATCCCGGCTTAATGCTCAATGGGACATTTCGTCCATACTTGATGGAGGGAGAGCAGCTAGTCGTTTTCAGACGATCGGAAGGATCGGTGTTTTTCTTCGCCACTACTAAAGTGGAGAGCGTTGAAGAACTCGGTACCGCTTCTAGTCCCTACCAGTCCGTTTCACTTTCTGGGCTGAAGCCCTTTGATCGAGAAAGGGAACTGAGTGTGTTAGCGGGCAGCCTGGCTAAGGTCTATCGTTTCCTCTATCCGGAACGGCACTTCCGCCGCGCCTACGTCAGGCTTTCTCCGGAGGATTATCGGACCATCGTTGAGGATGCTGTGGATCTGGACCGCAGCGTATTTCGTTACCTGTTCGAGGCGCTGCCTTGGGGACTTCGTGCTCATTTCGTAAGTACTTGCCTCGATTCAGACACTTTCTCGTCAGATGGAAGGGTGAAGGATTACCGCCAAATCAGCCGAGCGCTTCTCGACTATTTGGACGGTCCTTTCCTTCAATTCGCTAAGTTGCTCACGAGCATGTCACAGCAATTCAATGAGCTCCAAGGCATAAGGAACCTACCAGCCCTTTCCAAGCTCACCGTTTCTGATGGTGAACAAGGCAGCATAGAACTTGGCCAGGTTGTACCACGGCTGCGCGAAATCGCTGCGAGTCGTCTTTTTTCCGAGACCACCTTTGGGCCGGCCCTGATTGAGGAAGCTCGCGAAAAACTCGAATCTCCAACTGGCACCGAGAATACCGCGAGCTACCACAGAACATGGAACGAGACGATTTTCTAAAGGCTCTTCGCCGTACCGCCCGCGAGACGAAGGCGCGATTCCCGAAGGATGGTCGAGAGTGGATTGATGCCATTAGCACTGGAAGGTCCCATGCTGACGGTCGGCGAATCCTGACGAATGACGCTATCTACGAATTGATGTGCTGCTTCGCCGTAGCTGCAGCGCTTAAAGGTCAGGTCCAGAACCTACAGGTCATTCAAGCAGACGGCGAGAAGGGTTTTCGATTCCCGTTGAAACCTGGAGCAAAATCTGGATTCGCGTTCTTCCGGTTTGAGTTCGGCGGTGTCTCCTACGATCTCTGCTGCGGAACTGAAATCGATTTAGGAAATGGCGAGCCGCCAGAGGCTCCTGATATTTCGCTTCAGCGGCACAGCCAGCTGCGCCAGGAAACGGACCGCCAATGCGGACAACCAATAGCGCTATGGGATGCAAAATACCACGATGGGACGGCCTCGAAAACTGACGTTCAACAAATGAACTGGTGGTGTGACATATTCAACCTTCCGCCATGCAGAGCTGGAGACGTATTGAGCCAGATTCTGCCTGCCACTTTTCAAGTCTCTGCGGTGATTACCAATGCACCTCTATTGCGGGTCAACAGAAGGCAGCTCCTTAAGCGGCGATTCTCGATTGTGTGCGATTTTTCAGGCAGCCGTGTTGGACGGTCGCCGGCGCCATCGAGAGCCGAGCACGAGCAGTACCCATGAGCCACACCCACCCCAATCGCCTCATCGAGGTTGACTTGCCCATCAAGCGCATCTCCGCGCACGCGCGGCGGGAGAGTTCTAGCCGGCATCAGCACGCCAGATATCGCCACGTTCCATGAGCGCCTCACCGCCAGCTGTCACCAACGTCGATGACGCCAAGCTCATCTCACTGATCTCGCGTGCGAGCCAACGTCTGCTTTTTCTCGCGCCCGGCCTCACGGAGCCGGTGGCAGCCGCCATCGAAAATGCCTGGCGGCGTCTCGGTGCAACGGCCGTGACCGTCATCCTCGACGTCGATGCCGAGGTCTGCCGACTCGGCTATGGCACGATCGATGGGTTAAATCGACTTCAGGCAGCCGCTCGTCAGATTCAGACCCTGATCTGCCATCAGAAAGGCGTCCGCATCGGCCTCCTAATCGCCGACGGCACGACGCTCATTTACAGTCCTACACCGTTGCTGGTCGAAGCGGGCTCCCGCCGCACCGACCAGCCCAACGCCATTCAACTCGGCTCTTTGCCGCCGGAACTCGCCCGCGATGTCGGGCTCGGGCCAGAAGCAGAAAGACGGGTTGGCCTTGATCCACTGCCGGCCATCGGAGCTGTCGCCGCCGACCTCCAGGCCAATCCGCCGGTCAAATTTGACCTCGCCCGAAAGATTCGCGTCTTCAACTCGCGCTTTCAGTTTGTCGAGCTGGAGATGTCCGGCTGCTACCTCTCCCAGAAGAAAGTGCCGATTCCCAGCGATCTGATGGGGCTGGCGCCCGATGAGAAAGCCCGCGAACGCCTCCACGCCAGTTTCGAGCTCATCGGCAAATCCGACCTGGTCGTCAAGATCGGCGACAAGAAAACACTGTCCGAGGAATCCCTTCGGAAGAAGAAGGCTGCCATCCTCAAACGATTCCTCACCAACCTAACAGGTTTCGGCGCCGTTGTCCTCCGCGCCAACAAGGAGAAACTACAGGCAGCCTTCAAGGAATTGCAGGAGGACATCGGCGCATTTCAGGCCGCAATCCAGACTCAGCTTCAACAACACATCGACGTAAACCGGGACGCGGTCGTTGCCGCGCTGCTTCCCGGCGTCCTCAAGAATCCGCCGGATCACTTCACCAAAATCTACGGCCCAACTCCACCGGAGGCCGTCCTCAAGAATTGGCTGGTTGATGAGATTGCTGCCGCGTTCGGCGCGGCGAATGACGTGATCAAAGAGATGAAAGCGACGCTTGTCTTTAAGGACGTGTCTTACGAGTCGCTTGTTGATCCGGCGTTCCTAGAAATCGCCCGCAAAGCGATGCCCGGCCTCGATTTCCTGCACCAGGAGTATGATGCCGCCCAGCAGTCAGAAGACAACGAGGGCATTGACCCGCGAGTGCATCAGAAATGAGAGAATGTCGTGACCCTTTGACCCATCCCAATGCCAGCCAAAATCTTCATAAGTTGCGGACAGGCGTCTCCTGAAGAGCGCAAAGTGGCTCAGGGTCTCGGTGCGTGGTTCAATGCCAACGGCTATGCCTCGTATGTTGCCATCGAAGTCCAAAGCATTCTCGACCTCAACGTCGGCATCGTCGCCGAGCTGAAAACATCCGACTACTACCTGTTCATCAACTTCAAGCGCGAGCTGGTCACATCCGCCGACGGCTCGACGTTTCGTCGAGGATCAGTCTATTCGAACCAGGAACTGGCGATTGCCTATGCGCTCGGATTTGACCAGGTGCTTTTGGTGAATCAAAAAGGCGCATCGGCTGAAGGCGTTTTCAAGTTCATGGTAACGAACGTCCCCGAGTTCGTCACTTGCGCTGAAGTCCTGCCAATAGTCCAAGGTGCCGTTGCGAAGGCCGGTTGGCATCCAGACTATACTCGCCAGTTGACTGCAGAGAACTTGCGCCTCGATCCGCCGGTCCAGTACCGCGATCACACGGGGGTTCGGATTGTCCGTACCCTGCTTGTCGACGTCAAGAATGAGCGTCCTGATCTAGGAGCAGTTGCGTGCGTAGCCCGCTTGGCCCGATATTGCCGGGACGGACAGCCGGTACTTGTATCTCCGGATAATGCCCCGTTGAAGGTCACTGGATCGCAAGGATACGCGCAGACGATTTGGCCCAACAGCCATGGCACCTTCGACTTGCTCGCTGTCGATGCGCATGCGGCCGGTACCGCCCATCTACATACGTCGCAGGACATCTATCCCAGACGGGCGCTGATCTCGGTACCGGGCCATTATCGCCTCGAATACGAAGTCTTTTCGCAGGGTTTCCCTCCGCTTGGCATCAATGTGCTGCTGATCCTCACCGGCGATCTGGGCTCTGCGACCGCCACTTTGATCTGATGCCCACTCAATATCCCAACCGCCTCATCGAGGTTGACCTGCCCATCAAGCGCATCTCCGCGCACTCGCGCCGTGAGAAGTCGATCCGGCATGGGCATATCTCGACGCTGCACATTTGGTGGGCGCGGGGGCCGCTGGCGGGGTGTCGGGCTGTGATCTGCGCAGTCTTGTGGCCCGATCCAGCCGATCCCTTTCTTCGGCAAATTGAACCGAGTCCTGTAGATCGCCCAATCGCGTGGATAGGAGGCCGCCCGTGACAGATCAGAAATGGCCGGAAAAGAAATGCGACAAGTGTGGGAAGCAGATACGGTTTGTGCGCACTCATAGCGGCTGGATGGCTTTCGAGACCCGCGAGTTCAAACCGCATAACTGTGGGCATGAATGCGACCGGATCAGATTCGTGCCCATGTTCAATCCGCGGAAGAACCGATTCGATCGATGACGTCGATCCACATTCAGAATCCCTGTCAGGCGCTCGAAAAAGCGTCCTCAAGCTTGACAATGTATAGCCGATGATGACAGGTATCAATTGATACCTGCCATGAGACCTCAGCATCCAGATGCCCAACCTTGTTCCGGAAGACTGGCGAAAAGCCGTGGTGGCGATTCTGAAGGGACGCGCGCCCGGACGCGTTGAGGTCCGCTATCGCGCCATGCTTGAATGGCAGGCGCTCTTTCCCGAATCCTATTTCGAATACCAGCTCCGCGATGCCTTCGCCAAATACCTCGCGCGGGATGATGCCACCGGAAGGCCGGTGACCGATATGACGCCTCCCGGAATTGTCTACGAATTCATTTTCGAACATTGTGGCCGGCTCGTTTACGGAAAGGTCGGCCTCCATCAGCCCGAAAAGACCGTTGTGATTGTTTTTTCTGCCCATCGTCCACTGAAAGGGGACACCTTATGAACGATGATTTCTTTACCCGTCGGGAGTCTATACTGACTGACTTCCCTGTGGCAATTCCGACCTTGGATGGAAAAGGCGTCGCAGAAACCGTCACCGTCAAGGTGCCCGCATTGCGCGATCCAGTCGACGGGGAGATCTACCTTACAGAAGAGGCCCTGCGAATCCTCGATGACACGAAGGCCCGGTACATGGGGCTGCTTCTGCCCCGCCAGCTTAGGGAGCTGCGCCAGCAATTCTCTCTCACGCAATCAGAGGTTTCCGAGCTTCTCCAACTCGGGGAGAAAACATGGACTCGTTGGGAATCAGGCCGTGAACGCCAATCGCGTTCGCTCAACCTCCTGTTGAAGGCGCTCTGGGATGGCCGGATCGATGTCGCATATCTTCGGTCGCTCCGAACATCGAATCCGCCTATTTCACCGGCCTCTTATTCGCTTCTATCCGGCAAGCGACCCGCTCCGACCAATTACCCCATGCCGCCCGCCGGAGCCATGCCGCCTGTCGCCGAGGTTGTTCCATTTGCTGCCTGACACCTGCCGCGTATGCACCCTGTTCCGATTTCTCTCGTTCACGCGTTCACCACAGAACTGGCCGTCAGTGCGAATCCGGCCGTGGAAATAGGTCGGCCGCCGAACCTCGATCTCGCGGACTTACACTGCGAACACCTTACGCTTCACTCTGCCGACAACGCACCGCACTGGCGGGTGCAGTTGAGACTGCAACAAGACGCCACCCTCAAAAACAACTCGCCCTACAGCTTCCGGTGGGCCGGAGAAGGCTGGTTCGAACTTGCGCCCAACTTTCCAGCGGAGCGGGCTGAGGATTTTGTTACGGTGAACGGCACATCAATCCTGTACGGTCTCGCGCGCGAGCAACTGCGGCAGATAATGAGCATGGGACCGCTCGTTCCGATTATGTTGCCTGCCGTCACGTTCGCCAGGCAGCCAACCCAACCTGTCCCGCAGGCAGCTCTGGCATCTCCTTCGCAATGACGCCGACGATCTCCTTGTAGGGCTATCCTGATGAGCAGCCCTTCCTACCCCAAGCGCCTCATCGAGGTTGACCTGCCCATCAAACGCATCTCCGCACACGCGCGGCGGGAGAAGTCCATCCGGCACGGCCACATTTCGACTCTCCATATTTGGTGGGCGCGGCGGCCGCTGGCTGCGTGCCGGGCGGTGATCTGCGCGGCGCTCTGGCCCGATCCGGCCGATCCCAATTGCCCCGAAGCATTCGTGACCAAGGCTAGGGAAGAAATGCTCGCGTGGACGGATCACGAACGGCTGAAGCTACTCTGTCCCGAGAGTCAGGTCCGCTTCGAGAAGGCCCGGCAGAAGCCCGCGATCTTCAAGGACCCCGTCCAACTCCGCTGCGCTCTTCTCGATTTCATCGCTGATTTCGCCAACTGGGACAACTCGACCGTCCGCGAATACCTCGACACGAGCCGCACACTCACCCAGGCCGCGCATGAGGCCCTCGGCGGCGCCCCCGGCACCCGCCCGCTCGTCGTGGATCCATTTGCCGGCGGCGGCTCAATCCCGCTCGAAGCTCTGCGCGTGGGCGCAGATGCCTTTGCCTCAGACCTTAACCCGGTCGCGGTCTTGTTGAACACAGTCATTGCCAGCTCAGATCTTGGCGGAGACGTGATTTCGACCTACCTCCAAGTAGCCGCGAATATCAAAAGTCGGCTGATACTGCTTTGGCCAGTCACGGTCTTCGCCAACTTCTGGTCCAGAACGATTCAATGTGAAGGACCCTCATGCGGTGTTCAGATACCACTGATCCGTAATGGACAACTTGCAAAGCGTCTCGGTTTTGCGCTCGATTTCAAGCGCTCGGCAGGTGGACGAGTACAGGTGGAGCATTCCCCTGCCGCACCACGAGATTTGCGACCAGTTTTGAGCGTGACCCGTGGGAAGTTTGCGGCGCACGAATCGACTTGTACGAATGGTTCTGTGACGTGCCCCGTCTGCAACTTTTCGCACAAGCAAAGCCGAGTGGCTCGCCAAGCCATAGAGCGCGGATTTGGGCGGAGACTCACAGCGATAGGCGAAATTCAACAAGGCTCCAAGAGCTATCGCTCGCCCTCAGTGGCAGAGGAACGCGCTCACTTTGTGACGGCGGCCAGAGGCGTCAACCAAATCGAGAAATGTCTGGCAGCACCGATTAATTCAAAGCGACCCTCGCCCGCAGCACGGGGGATGAGTGCGGTAACGCGGTATGGCTACACACATCACCAACAGCTTTTTTCTGTTCAACAACTCCAGCTTCTTGAGACCGTTCGCGTGGCAATCAATGAAGAGCTAGCTTCTGTTGACGCCAATTCCAGGTCGGCGATTCAGCTCTTGCTTGCGATCACACTAGATCGCCTTGCCTCATTTCAAAACGCTTTCTGCCGCTGGGCTCCAAAAGGCGAGCACCCTGTTCCCCCATTTGGGAAAAACGGCTTTCCGATGATCTGGGATTACGTTGAGGCCAGCCCGTTTGGTGACTCGGCAGGGTCCTGGGATGGAGCGACAGATTGGGTGCGCAGGGTACTTGAGCATGTTCAATCATCGCGTACGAGAGCTGGAGTGGTTGAACAAGGGGACAGTCAGGTCCAGATTTTGCCGAACGACGGGGCCGAGGCATGGATAACTGACCCGCCCTACTACGACAGCTACCCTTACGCAGATTTGTCGGATTTTTTCTATCCTCTATTGCGCGCTTCGCTCCTGAATTCGAACCATAGCCTCTCTCATCTATTCGCGGCCGATCTGACGCCCAAAGATCAGGAACTCGTTTTGCAGCCGAGCCGCGTAACCAACGCGGGGTCGAAGAACCACGAAGCGTATCGGACCGGAATGACAAAGGCATTCACGGTTGGTCGGATCGTCACTAAACCTGACGGTATTGGTGTCATTGTATTCGCAAACAAGTCCACGAGCGGTTGGGAGGCACTCCTCGCCTCAGTTTGCGACGCAGGGTGGGTTGTTACAGGGTCATGGCCCATAGACACCGAGCGAGAAAGCCGTGCAGCAGGTCAAGCGCGACTTCAATCGTCGGTGCATTTGGTTTGCCGCCCGCGAGAAACCCCAGACGGTTCGCTTCGGACGAATGAAGTAGGCGACTGGCGAGACGTGTTGGACGAGTTGCCCCGGCGCATTCACGACTGGATGCCGCGGCTGGCAGAAGAAGGCGTCGTGGGCGCAGACGCTATATTCGCATGTCTTGGCCCGGCTTTGGAGATATTCTCCCGCTACTCGCGCGTCGAAAAGGCCAGCGGCGAGGTTGTCATGCTCAAGGAATATTTGGGGCATGTCTGGGCCGCCGTCGCCAAGGAAGCGTTGACCTTGGTCTTCAAAGACGCCGATACGGCCAGCTTTGAGCCCGACGCCCGGCTAACGGCGATGTGGCTCTGGACCATTTCGGCGGGACGCCGAAATGAAGGCGCGGACGCCGCGCCGGATGAGGAAGACAGCGGAGCGGAAGAGGAATCGGAAGGTAGCAAGAAAGCCGGTCCCGGAGGTTTCGTGCTGGAGTTCGATGCCGCCCGCAAGATCGCCCAAGGCCTCGGCGCAAACCTAGAGAGCTTGACCAGCCTCGTCGAAGTGTCCGGCGAAACCGCCCGTCTGCTTCCCGTGGCCGAGCGCTCGGCCTACCTCGTGGGCCGGGACGTCTCCAGGTTGGCCAGTGCAAAGACCGTCAAACCCCGCAGCCAGCAAATGGAAATGGGACAGGTGGTGCGGGAGGCTGACGTTGCCAGCGGCAAAGATCCGGACGCCGACACCACTCCAATCGAGGGCCGAATCGAGAAGCATGGACATACCGTCCTGGACCGCGTCCACCAGAGCATGATCCTGTTCGCTGCTAGCCGTAGCGAGGCGTTGAAACGCTTCCTAGTCGAAGACGGCGCCGGCCGCGACTCCCGTTTCTGGACCCTCGCCCAAGCCCTCTCCGCCCTTTACCCCGCCGGCACCGACGAGAAGCGTTGGGTGGACGGCGTGCTGGCAAGGAAGAAGGGATTAGGATTCTGAGCCATTGGACCGCGATTCGATACAGCCCGTTTTCATAAGGATTTTGGTCCGGCGTCTCTGTTTCGGCGTGTCCAACAGATCATGGGAGGCGCTAGGACATTGAAGCTACACGGAGCGCATTTTCGTCAACGCGCTGACGAACGGAGTATTCCTTACGACTTGCTCAAAGACTTTGACTCTTGGCAGTGGGAATTGATCGACGCAGAGGTGCGTGTGGATACAGGCAAATTCGTGGCAAGCTCTTGGCGAATGGCACATAACGGAGAATATCTTTGGATCGTGATAGGGCTTCATGACCTCATCAAGACAGCGTACGTAGGCGGCGACAAGAACCCGGGGGGCAAGATCGTGCTCTCCGGGAGCCTTTATGATTTGGTCGAAAAGGTGAATTCTGGCCTGCTCGCCGGAGACTCCAAAGGCGATCAGTCGATCAACCCTGGACCCACAACGAATCATGCCTCTCGAACTCTGGCATAATGTCGTCACGCCCCGAGAGACTTTGCCTGGCTGCAGGACTCTCGTTGCGGCCGAGTTTGCAGCTCACTCCATCGACGTCGGCGCATCGCCGCGTTTTGGTCGGCACACCGTGCGTTGCAGAGTGAGCCCGAGTGATGCCGGAGGCACTGAATGAAACATCTCAGATCAACATCGAGCGATTTGCGGCGTCTTTTTGACCACTCAATATCGGTCCGCGAGATTGCAGAACCTTTGGCTTCGTTCGATGCCGACCGCGATGCTGCTTCGATCCGGGGCTTCATGGAAGCGCGTAACTTCGACGTGGTTGGTGTCCGGGAGAACGGAATCGTGGTTGGATATGTGCGCCGCACCGATCTCAACCAAGGCTTGGCGTGCGATCATCTCCGTCCTTTCCTAGACGGCGATTTCATGCCCGACAGCGAATCGCTGGTGAGCGCGATCCAAGCACTGAAAGAGCGACGCGTTCATATCCATTCTTGGAGACGTCGGGGCGATTGTGACCAAGGGGGATCTGCAGAAAGCCCCTGTCCGGCTCTGGCTGTTCGGGGTGATCTCTCTGATCGAGATGCAGATGCTTCGGTTGATTCGGGAACGGTTCTCAGACGGATCGTGGACGGACCTTTTGAGTTCGGGACGGGTCGAGGCGGCTAAGATGATTTTTGCCGATAGGAAGCAGCGGAACGAGGAGGCGAGCGCCTCCAATTTCTCCGACTGCCTGCAAATCTGCGACAAGGCGACGGTTTTGCTCAAAGACGGTGAGCTGTTCGCCGTGGCAGGCTTTTCAGACCGAAAGACTGCGGAACGATTCTTCAGCCGATTGGAATCGCTTCGGAACGACCTGGCTCACTCCAACGACATCCTGAAGGGCCGTTGGCCCGAACTGGCGGATTTGGCGGCTGAATGCGAAATACGGCTGAAGCGTATGGAATCCTACAAAGCATCTGGTGCGGCAGATCCAGCGTCGCCGGAAATGGAATGCGTACGCCAATGAGAGCGTTGCTTAACGAACCTGAGGTTCTTGACGCTTTCCGGCGTGAATTAAATGAGGCTACGGAAGCATGCATGGCCCTCGCGCTTGTCAGCACGACCGGCCTCAAGCTCTTGAAGGATCAGATTGTCGGGATGCTCGAACGCGACGGGACCATGCGCATACTGATTGGGGTCGACCTGCCAACAGACCCGAGCGCAATCGACCAACTGCGCAAGCTGGCCCGCAGGTTCAAGGGCCGAGTCGACGTGAAGCGGTTTCAGTCAGGAGAGCAGCGCATCTTCCACACGAAACTAGCGGTCTTCGTCCGCCCTGGAGGTGGCAAGAGGGCTATTCTCGGCTCGTCGAATCTGACCTCCGGCGGGTTGAAGGCGAATTTCGAGGCAAATCTGTTCGTGGATGATGCGGCCTGCGCGCAGAGGCTTGCAGACCACTTTGACGAACTGTTCGAAGGAGCCCGGGCGCGCGGCATTACCGAAGGATGGCTGGAGAGCTACCGCCGTTTGTGGAGAGAAGCGAAGAGCCTCAGACAAGCCCAGCGGAGATTTCGCGGCAAGATCCGGCGAATGAGGAAGGGATCACGTGGCCGTGCCGTTCCAGAGAGGATTCGTGAGATCAAGTTTGCGTTCACGGGCGGAATAGCAGATTGGCCCCGCGAACCGGATCTCTATCCTCTGGTCGAGAAATATGGGGGACGCATTGCCCGGAAAGCCAATGCAATGGCCAAAGCCGATTTCCTCGTGCATGGTGACATTCTCGGGGGCCGGACGAGCACCCAAAAGCTGAGGGCTGCGCGCCGGCAGAATATCCCCGTCATCACCGAAGAGGAGTTCTTTGCCGCGGTTCAGAACGAAAAGCGCAGACGATCGGATTGATCGCTTCAATATAGACCCTAACATGCCCCTCAAACCTTGGTACAAAGTCGTAACGCCCCGCGAGGATTTGCGCGAAGGAAGGCCGCTCGACGCCGCCGAGTTTGCTGTCCACCTGGACGATGTGCGCAACAACTGCGCCCCGCAGGATTACCAGAAGCCCGACCGATTCTTCGCGCGGACCTACCTGACGAAGAATCTGTCCACGCTCGCCAGCGAGGTCATTCGCCGCCTTTCGGGCCAGCGCACGGAGACGAGCGCGGTGTTCAACCTCGCCACGCAGTTCGGCGGAGGCAAAACGCACGCCCTGACGCTGCTTTACCACCTCGCCAGAAATGGCGCGGTATCACACAAGTGGACCGGCGTGCCGCAATTGCTCGCCGCTGCCGGCGTCAAGGAAGTGCCCAAGGCCGCCACCGCGGTCTTTGTCGGCACCGAGTTCGATTCGGTCAAGGGCCGCGGCGGTGACGACGGGACTCCAATCCGCAAGACGCCGTGGGGCGAGATCGCATGGCAACTTGGATTGTCGGCCGGCGGCCAGGCTGGCGCCGAGAAGGCGTTCGCCCTGGTGGCCGAACACGAGAAGACAAGAACAGCGCCCGGCGGCGAGGTCATCCGCCAGCTTTTCACAAAGGACAGACCCAGCCTCATCCTGATGGACGAGCTGATGAACTACGCCAGCCGCAACCGGAAGAACGGACTAGGCTCGCAGCTCTACAACTTCCTCCAAAACCTTTCGGAAGTGGCGCGCGGCCTGGACGGGGTCGTGCTGGCGGTGTCCATCCCGGCGTCGGAACTTGAGATGACCGCGGAGGACCAATCCGACTACGAGCGCTTCAAGAAGATGCTCGACCGGATCGGCAAGGCGATCGTCATGTCCGCCGAGGCGGAGGCATCGGAGATCATCCGCCGCCGGTTGTTTGAGTGGGATGAGCGTGCCATCACGAACGATGGAAAGGTCATCCTCACCAAGGAGGCGCTCGAAACCTGCAGCGAATACGGCGATTGGGTGGTGGAGCACCGCCAGCAGTTGCCCAACTGGTTTCCACTTGACAATGCCCGCGAGCAGTTTGAGGCGACCTACCCGTTTCACCCCTGCGCCATATCGGTTTTCGAACGGAAGTGGCAGGAACTGCCGCGGTTCCAGCAAACGCGCGGTGTGCTGCGGATGCTGGCGCTGTGGGTGGCGCACGCCTACCAGCAAGGATTCAAGGGCGGTCACCGGGACCCGCTGATCGGACTGGGCACCGCTCCGTTGGACGAGTCCCTTTTTCGCTCCGCCGTCTTTGAGCAGTTGGGCGAAACCAAGCTCGAAGGCGCGGTGACCACCGATATCTGCGGCAAGAAGGCGTCGCACGCGTTGCGGCTCGATGCCGAGGCGAAGGAGCCCATCCGCAATGCGCGTCTGCATCAGAAGGTCGCCACGGCGATATTGTTTGAGTCCAATGGCGGCCAGGCCAAGGCCGAGGCGACGCAGCCGGAGATCCGTCTCGGGGTGGCGGAACCCGGCCTGGATATCGGCGACGTCGAGACCGCCTTGGAGGCCCTCACCGAGGCGTGCTACTACCTCACGGTCGAACGCACGCGTTACCGTTTCAGCCTGAAGGAGAATCTCAACAAGCGGTTTGCCGACCGACGGGCGACGATTCAGCCGGCGGCGGTCCAGGAACGCGTCTGCGAGGAGATTCAAAAGGCGTTTCCCGCCAACAGCGGGGTTGAACGGGTCTTCTTCCCGGAGAAGTCGGGCCAGGTCCCTGACCGGCCGGCCGTGACACTCGTAGTCCTCGCGCCTGAGCAATCGTTGCAGGAGGAGAAGGCAACCCGGCAGTTTGCCGAAAGCGTCATCCGCGAATCGGGTTCTTCAGGGAGGACTTTCAAGAGCGCTCTGATCTTCTGCGTGCCGGACTCACCTGATGCGCTTCTGGACGAAACGCGGAAGGTGCTCGCATGGGAGGATGTTGACGGTGAGGCGGCCGACTTGAAACTCGACGAGACGCAAACCCGCCAACTCGACGAGGCTGTGAGAAAGGCCCGGCGAGATCTCAAGGAGTGCGTTTGGCGCACCTACAAGGTCCTCATGCTTCTGGCGAAGGACAATTCTGTGAAGCAAGTAGACATGGGGCTTGTGCATTCCAGCGCAGCTCCCGATCTGGCGACGCTTGTTATCACCCGTTTGAGCCAGGATGGGGACATCGAGAAAGGTGTCAGTCCTCAGTTCCTGGTGCGCAACTGGCCGGCGATGAAGGAGTGGTCCACAAAGTCGGTGCGCGATGCATTCTTTGCCACGCCAAAGTTTCCACGGCTGCTCAGCGTCGAGGCCGTGAAGCAGGTCATTCAGAACGGCGTCGGCAACGGGTTCTTTGCCTACGTCGGCAAGTCGGCAAAGGGGGATTACCAGCCGTTCGTCTTCAATCAGCCGATGATGACCGGCGACATCGAGCTGTCCGATGAAGTGTTTCTGATCAGAAAAGACGCCGCCGAGGAATACCAGAAGACCAAAGCCAGCGGCGCGGTCTATCCAACACCGGACGAGAAGGAGACGAAAAAGCCCGGCTGGGAAACGGCAGAAGACAAGGGAGAAACACCGACTCCTCCCCCTCGCCCCGCGAAGCCCGAGCAGCTCACATTTGAGGGTTTGGCCTGGGCGGGTGAGATTCCGCCCCAGAAGTGGATGAATTTCTACACGCGGGTGCTCTCGAAGTTCGCATCGGGGAAAGGTCTTAAGCTCACTGTAAAAGTGGAGGTCGCCCCCGAGGGCGGCGTGTCCCAGCAGAAGATCGATGAGACCCGCTCCGCCCTCCGCGAACTCGGCCTTTCAGACGAGGTGGCATCGAAATAATCCGTCTGTCTCCTCGCCCCCTCACTAGCGGCGTTTACCCGAAACGGTCAAGTGGAAGCTCGTGGGTTGGGCCAGAGCCGTGCGTATAATTGTCAGGGGAGACGAACCCACGCGGAGTGGAATAGACGATTTGGGCGTCCTTCACATACGTCCGAAACAGCCCAACTGCGACGGTCTGCATCTTGCTGCCCGTCGGCGCAATCAAAAGACGCTCGCGTAGGCCATGCTGCCGATACAAACGCAACAGGGCATCAAGTGTTTCTTCATATCGCAGTGTAGACGTCGCGATTCGCTCTGCCTCTGGGATGGAATCAAGGTAATTCAATGCAGCGATCGTCGCCTGCCGCCAACAGTTGTGGCTGCTTGGCGGCATTCCCTCGATAAATGTTATACGTGACGGCTGAAGCTCAGCGCGCAATGCAATTAGGTGGTGGACATCGAACGATGGAAACACAATCAGGCGCGATTGGTTAGGAGCAGGCGAAGTCGAGGACAATTCCGGCACAATCGTAATCTCGAATACGCCCGAGGAGAGAAAAAGCGCTGAGAAGGTAGGATCCGTGGACGCTTGGCGGAGGACGGCGTCGGCTTCGGCCTTCGACGGCGGATAGTCCGCCGCCTCAGAATACACCACAGTGCAATTCTTCAGGCCTTCAGCCCTCGATCCAAATGCCACGAGAACCTGCACGATCAACAATCGCGACATTCCAGAGATATCCAAATATACACGCCCTTGCCGACGGCCTACTGACTCCACGAGGGCTAAGCCAAACCCTGATGGACTCTCTCGGTTATAGTCGCAGGAAATGACCTTAATCCTAGGACGCATTGCCAACATCGAGCGAATTGCATCACCATGATTATTGGCTAGATGCGGTATATATCCGACACAAATTACATTAAAAGCCTCACTTCGCTTAAGGGCCTGCGCCAGGGCAGCCAGAGCGCGGTCTTCGAAACCGGCACAGATGACCAAAGTATCGTCTGCGCCCAATGCAAGTGAATCAATTGCCCGCATCGCCGGTTTCTCTAATGCGGCAAGCGTCTCATCAGGGGTAAAGACGGCTTGCGGGATCATTTCTGATCCTCCGGTAGTGCCAAGTCCAGCTGGCCATCGTCGATTCGGATCTCTCCGTCTGGCAATGCCTTCTCAGGCGATCTCAATCTAAACGCCTCTTCAAATTCCTTCGGCTGCAACAAGAACTGTTCAAATTCGCGCGGCTCAAGCTCCACTGAATCCCGTGTACTAAAGGTCAGATTGAAGTGGGGAATAAGGAAACGCCGCAAATAGAGTCTGGGCACTACTTTGCCTCGTCGGCTCTTGCCGCGAAAATCCTCTATAAATACGGAGTACCGCAGTAATTCGTCATACAACCTCTGTGCATCCGCACACAATGCTAAGGGGTCGTAGGGCTCGATCCGTGTCGCCTGATGCGGCGGCGACCCCTCTTCGTTCTTGGAATCACGATGGCGAATCAGAGAGTGCGCGACATTCCCAAAGGCCTCAACGATAGCAACCAATTTTTCTCCGTGCTGAGGGATGCCTCTCAGGTTTCGCAAAAAGCTGCCCGCTGCTTCCCGGATCGCCTTGTTCTGAACGGCACGGGAAATCTTGATCGGCTCTGTCACCTTCTCCAGCCCGGCGGCGCCGCCCGCCGTTTTGACCATATCAGCGGCAAGATTGATGACATAGTGGATGTCACCGCTGCACAGCCTACAAAGCGATTCCTTACCCCAAATCTGTGGTTTATTGCCTTCCCTGATTTGACGTGCGTCTTCGTTGTTGTTTTGCGCAGGGTTTGTGCCCACCAGGTCGCCGAGTTCGCGCGCGGGAAATGCCGAGGAAGTTTCTCCAAGACGTCGCCGGAACACATCTTCGATGAAGCTAAGTTTTGGCCCCAGATCGGCGTGGAGGTAGACCAAGCCAAGATTCAAGAGCACAAACTCCCGAGCCTCCACGTAGATTTTGCCGTCAAGATCGCTCTTCACAAACGAAACGGGACTCTCAGTGGAGAGTTTGAAAAAGCAGAATGACGTCCGCTGCATGAACACCCGATTCAAGCTCAGCTGCAGATCACGCGTGATCTTCGGCATCGAATAGTCGTCGATCAGAAAATAGATTGGTCGTTCGCGGAAAAACGAATAAGCTCCCCCCAGGACTTCACAAGCTCGCTGCAACGTCCCCGCATCAAAACAATGCGGAACAGACCGTTTGGAATCGTGCACAAAACGTTGCCATTCGACCGCCCTCCGCCGCTGTCGTTCCAAATGCGCTGACAGTCCCCGAAAACTCTCGCTACCCGGCTCTGCCGGCACTGGCAACCCTAGCACGTCCCAAAGTCGTCGAGCGACCTGGACCTCATGTTGCCCAAACTCTTCCGGAAAGTGTATTTTAGCCCAGGTTTCAGTCGTGCCCAAGAGCCTCGAAAGGAGGCTCGCGGTTACAAAATGGATGGGAATGTCCAATCCGTCGGATGACGTGGGCGCAGCATAGCGCGGAAACGCAAAATAGAGATCATCGCACCGGTAATAGATACCAACATATAGCGTCTTTTCCGGCGAACTGTCGTTGATCCGGATTCTCTGATCAAGACTCAGGCTCTTGAAGACTGTACTCTTTCCGCATCCGCGGGGCCCAGTTACCACGACGTTGTTCCGTGTTTCGATTTCTCCCAGGCCGAGGAATCGTTCGGAGTAAAGCGCGCGAAGCAGACTCGGCTCATCGCCGATCTGCTCGCAACTCAAGAAATCGAAAGGCGACAACAGTCGCGCGGTGGAACTTCCAATAGGTGGGTCATATTCAAGACTCGCCTGCTGCAGGCGCTCGAACAGCTTGCCAGGCTCTCGCGCGAGCGGGTCCCGGGTCAGGTCTCGTTCGATCAGATGCCGCGCCACAAAGTGATCGCGCAAGATGCCAAACATGTATTTGTCCCGAGGCCCCCAAGCTTGGTAGTCCACTGCCCCCAGTAGCTGAGCTAGGACATCTGCCAATTGCTCATAGTCGTCCTTGAAGCGACGATCACTGGTCGCCTCGCTCACGCCGAAATCAGTCACGCGAAATACAAACCGCGGCCCCATCAACGCAAAGTCGGATTGATCTTCGACCAAGATGTTCCCCGCGTGCAGATCCCCGTGAGTGACGCCGCGGAGCTTCATTTCGTTGAACAGATCCAACATCGTTTCAAGCCAGCCCACCACAAAAGGGATTGTCACCTCGTGCTTGTTCTGCGCGATGAACTTCCGCAGGTTCGGCCCCGCCACAAACTCTGAAATAAGTGCGACGCAGTCGATTCCCGCGCTGTCGTCCCGCCAATCGCAGATTTCCACGAATTTTACGACAGACGTACTCCGCAGCACATCAGCCTTGTGCACTTCAGCCTGCCATATTTGGGCGCCATCCTTCGCGGTCTGCAGGTTATTACGAGGGATAATCTTACAGGCCAAATCACGCCGAAGGACCTCGGAACGCGCCCGGAATGAAGTGGACCCCGTCCGTTAGACAGCGGATCGGGTGAAATATGTTAAGATATGGGAGGGGGTTGAGGGGGAGGGGCGAAGCTCCTCCCCCCTTCCCGG
>Ga0265323_10000494_pt1 | contig 22202 bp, 19 predicted proteins | sample 41225metaG_FD_193580 | JGI IMG/M metagenome (GOLD analysis project Ga0265323, IMG submission 193580) | Rhizosphere microbial communities from Carex aquatilis grown in University of Washington, Seatle, WA, United States - 4-12-25 metaG | ecosystem: Host-associated > Plants > Roots > Rhizosphere...
ACGTTTGGCTACGCGTTCAACTACCCCTGCGCGCCCGGCACCTGCACCACGGTGCCCATCGACCTGACTGGCGCGGGCGACGAAACCGCACTGGTGCTCTACGGCACGGGGATTCGCGGCCGCGCGGCGCTATCCGACGTGACGGTGCGGATCGGCTCCCAATCGCTGGCCGCCGCGTATGCCGGCGCGACTGGCACGTACGTGGGCCTGGACCAGGTGAACGTGCTGCTGCCGCGGAGCCTGGCCGGAAGCGGCACCGTGAGCTTGAGCGTGACCATTGCCGGGACGGCGTCGAACGCCCTGACGGTGAGCTTCAAGTAGGGGCCCGCGGCGAGCCGTCGCTCCAACCTCCGGAGCCGAGCAGACTTGGCCGCCGGGGAACGCCGGGCCACGCCGATGGAACCGCGCTGGCAGTCTCACGGGCGGCTCATTGTGCCGTTCCATTCGCAGCCCGGAGGGCCGGGAACCCAATCTCTGGCTCCGGCCCCGCCGGCGCTCAGGCGACAGTCCGCGGGGGGATCGGAACCAGGACGCCTGGTTGCGTCCCAGCCGGCGTCCATCATCGCTTTCCGCCACGCGTAGCGGCTTGTACTTGCTGTGTCTTTTAGAGTCAATCAGTTATAAGCAGAAGAGCCGCTACAGGCGTAGCGGTTTTGCCATCCAACCGGTTGTCTCTCCATCTCAACCGGCCCGCTCCCTGCCTCTGGCCGCGCGTAGCCCGCATCGCCGGGCGAGCCTTCTTCACCCCTCGCGGAGCAGCGCCGAAGGGTCGGCGGCGAGCGCGCGTTGCGCCGGAATCCAGGTGGCCAGCAATCCCAGGGACAGCATGGCCAGCGCCACGCCGGCCAATACCAGCGGATCCCGTGGCGTGGCCTGATATACGATGACGGCGAGCACCCGGCTCGCCAGAACTCCCAGGACCAATCCCGCCGCCGAACCGCAGGCCAGCAGTTTGAGCGCGCGTCCCAAGGCCGCCTGGAGCACTTCCCGCCAGCCCGCGCCCAGGGCCAGACGGATCCCGAACTCCCGCATGCGCCGGCTGACCGAGTACGCGGCCATGCCAAAAATGCCGGTGATCGCCAGCAGCGCGCCCATGGCGCCGAGCACGCCCAGCGACACCGTTGCCACGCGCGGAGTGAACAGAGCCGACTCCATTTCGCTGGTCCACGGCTGGATATCGAAAGGCAGGCCGGCATTCACATCCCGCAGCTTACTCCGCATGGCCGCGGCGAGTTGCCGCGGGTCGCGCCCGGAGCGCACCACCAGAGTGGCCCAACTGGAGGGCGATTGCGGGAACGGGAGAAACATGGCCGGCCGCGGGTCCTCGGCAAGGGTGAGATACTTTCCGTCTTCGACCACGCCGACCACTTCGAGGCGCGTCCCATCGTCCATCTTGAAATATCCGCCCACCGCGCCGGCTACGGAGCCGAAGAGCTTGCGCGCAAACTCCCGGTTCACCACGGCTACGCGCGGGGCGCCCTTGTCGTCATGCCAGGAGACGGTTCTTCCGGAGAGCAGGGCGGTGCCCGCCGCATGGAAATACCCGGGCGAAATGCGGTAAGCGAAGGCTGAAGCAGCGGCACTGGATGGGCTCAGATCCGTGGCATTGCCGGAGAAGACACTCGCGGCATAGAAGGACGTACTGAGCGGTCTGAAATCGACCAGTCCCACGGATCTTACGCCCGGAATCGTCTGCAGGGCATCGATCATGCGCCGTTCGACTTCGGGCACTCCGTCGCCGCTGGTACCGCCCATGCTGAGAATCGTACTGGCCACCATGGCGTTGCGCGGTTCAAAGCCGACATGGGCGTCGAGCGAGCGAACCAGCCCTCGCACGGCGACCAGCGATGCAGTGACCAGCACGGCGCAGATGGCAACCTGGACGACCAGCAACAGGTCCCGGAGCGAAAGGCGCCGCCCGATTCCCGATCCCGGTCCCGACTTGACGATCTGGTACGGGTCGGTCCTCAGTACCTGGCGTACCGGGACGATTCCGAAAAGGAATCCGCTCGCCAGGGCCAAAGCCAGAGCCAGCAGGTAGACGGTTACATCCGGGCTAACGGGCACATGCAGGGAAGGAGTTTGGGGAATCGGCCGCCACGCGCTCAACTCGCTCAACAGTGCCAGGCTGCCGAGCAGTCCCAGGGCGCCGCCGGCGAGCGAAATCAGAACGGCTTCGGTAAACAGTCCCCGCAGAATGCGGTTGCGGCTGGAGCCCAGCGCCAGACGCAGGGCGACTTCGCGGGAGCGGTCGGCGGCGCGCGCGGCAAACAGGCTGCCCAGGTTGGCGCATGCGCCCAGCAGGATCAGGCCGGCCAGCAGCAGCAATCCCGCCATGAATCCTCGCACAGCGCCGCCCACGGAGTCGCCGAAAAGACCCGGCCGCGCCAAAGTGAAGGTCATCTTGCCGTCTTCCTTGGGGAATGTCTTCTCCAGATAGGAGCCCACGGAGTTCAGATCGGCAATCGCCTGCGGTGGCGTAACTCCCGCCTTCAGATGCCCGATCACCATCATGACGGCGCGGATGCCGCGCGCGTCCAGAATACTCGCCCCGTCCAACTGCTGGTTGTTCACCATCGGCACCCAGAAAGAGGGAGAGAAGAACAACAAGGTTCCCTGGAACTCCGGCGGCGCCACGCCGAGAACGGTAAAAGGACGCTGGTTCAGCCGGACGACGCGGCCCACCACGCCGCGGTCATCCTGAAAGTGGCTGTGCCAATACGCGTGGGCGAGCACAAGATACGGCGCGCTGTTGGGGCCATGCTCATCCGAGCCGTGGAAGAAGCGGCCCAGATATGGCTGAACGCCCAATGCGTCGAAGTAATTCCCACTGACTACATAGCCCATGACCCTGGAGGGTTCCTTGCCGGTATCCAGCCCCGCCGCGGCGATGCTGAACCCCGCCAAATCCTCGAAGCTGCGGTTGCGATCGCGCAGGTCGAGATAGTCGGGATACGACTGCTGCGGGCTCTTCTCCTTGCCGCGCTCGATCCCATAGAGACTCTGCGCCCGGGGCACGTTCAGCGGGCGCAGCACCAGCGTGTTCGCCACGGCGAACACCACGGCATTGGCGCCAATCGCCAGGGCCAGCGTCAAAACGGCGACCAGGGCGAATCCGGGAGACTTGCGCAACCCGCGAAGGGTGAGACGCACATCCTGGATCAAAGACTCGACAAATGTGCCGCCGAGCGCGTCGTAGCATTCCTCTTTGAACCGCGTCTGGCCGCCGAACTCGATGCGTGCGCGGCGTTCCGCCTGGGCGCGATCCAGGCCGGATGCCTCCAGATCGTCGGCGCGGTGCTGGATGTGCGAGCGAAGCTCTTCCTCCATCTCGTCGTCGATGCGGGAACGGTGGAAGAGCCTGGTGGCAACCGAACGGTACCACGACAGGAGTATCATATTTCCTCCGGTTGGGCTGCCAGCGCGGAGGCCATGGCCTCGGCCAGGCGGTTCCACCCGGCGGTCTCCTCGCGCAGGCGCTTGCGCCCCAGCGCCGTCAGTTCGTAGAATTTGGCGCGGCGATTGTTCTCCGACACGCCCCAACTCGCCTTCAGAAGGTCCTGACGCACCAGGCGGAACAATGCGGGATACAGCGCTCCCTGCTCGATCGTCAGCGCCTGCTCGGAAATCTGCCCGATTCGCAGAAGGACCGCGTAGCCGTGCAGGGGGCCGAGAGAGACCGCCTTCAGAATCAGAAGATCCAGGGTTCCTGGAAGAAGTTGGGCTTGGCCGGGCATACACTCTCCTAACCTACTCAGGAGTATAGGCCGGCTCTCCTAAGCTGTCAAGGAGAAAAAATGCGCCCCTGCGGGGGGCCGCGGGGCTGGCGAGGCGGCGCCGCGTGGATGGCGCGGATCCGCTCACCCGCCGATGGCGTACATGGGCCGCCGCGGCGGCACGAACCCGGCGCCGTTTCGGCCGTTGACAGGCCGCTTGACCGGCGTACACAGATGTGCGTACTATCGGATCGTGACCAGCAGCCAGCTCAAGCGGTGGTTGGCGGCCCGCGGATGCACCTTCGAAGAGGGCTCGAAGCACATCAAGGTATTTCATCGGGGCAAGGGCACGCTGCTTCCGAGGCACGGATCGAAGGAGTTGCCGGCGGGCACCGTCGAGGGCATCAAGAAGGCGCTTGGGTTGAAGTGAGAGAGGAGAGAACCGATGCTTGCATACCCTGCGAAATTCGCTCCCGAGAAAAAAGCGATCAACGTCACGTTTCCCGATCTTCCCGAAGCGATCACGTGCGGCTATTCGGAAGAGGAAGCCATGGAGTACGCGGTGGACGCGCTGGAAACCACCCTCTCGGAATACATCAAGCGCCGCCGCGAGATTCCGATCCCACGGAAGGTGCGCGGCAAGGGGATGCGCCTGGTGACGCTCCCGGCCTTGTCGGAGGCGAAAGTGCGACTGTACGAGGCGATGCGGTCGCAGGGCGTTCGCAAGGCGGACCTGGCACGGCGCATCGGCTGGCACAAATCCCAAATGGACCGCCTGCTCGATCTCACGCACGCTTCCCGCCTGGACCAGGTCGAAACTGCCCTGAAGGGACTGCATCTGCGCCTGGCGGTCCACCTGGAAAAGTGCGCCGCCTGAGGCCTGCGCGCGCTACCGGCGACCGCGGTCCTGTTGCCTTTGCCGGGGTTGTCTCCGGCGTGGCTGCCCCGGCGGATGGCGCGGATCCGCTCACCCGCCGATGGCGTACATGGGCCGCGGCGGCGGCACGAACCCGGTAGCGCCGATCTCATGGCCGGCCCACTTGCGCGCCAGGTTTGCCCGCACCAGCGCGGCGATCTCCTCGTCCGTGGCGCCGGCGCGCATGGGGCCCTTGATGTCGTCCTCTTCGATGGCGAACAGGCAGTAGCGCAGCTTGCCGTCGGCGGTCAGGCGGAGGCGGTTGCAATTGAGGCAGAACGGCCGGCTGACGCTGGCGATGAAGCCCACCCCGCCGATGCCGTCGGCGAAGACGAACTCGCTGGCCGGCGCCCGCGGATCGGCGTCCGGCACCTCGACCAGCGGCGCAATCTCGCGCGAGAGAGTCGCGGCGATCTCATCGGCGGTGAGCACCCGGGCGCGGTCCCACAGGCCTTGCGCGTCCAGCGGCATAAACTCGATGTAGCGGACCTGGAAGCCGCGCTCGCGTGCGTAGCGGGCCAGCGGCACGATGTCGGGTTCCACCAGGCCCTTCACCGCCACGGCGTTGAGCTTGATGGGGCCGTAGCCCAACTGGCGCGCCAGTTCCAGGCCGGCGAGGACCCTGCCGAGTTCGTCGCGGCGCGAGATCTGGCGGAAGCGCTCGCGGTCGAGCGTGTCCAGATGCACGTTGAGGCGCCGCAGGCCGGCTTCATAGAGCGGCCGGGCCAGTTCCGGCAGCAGCACGCCGTTGGTGGTCAGGGCAAGGTCGTCGATCCCCGGGATAGCCAGCAGGCGGCGGATCAGCAGCGGCAGGTCGCGGCGCACCAGGGGCTCGCCGCCGGTGACGCGAATTTTGCGGATGCCGAGCGATACGGCAATGCGCGCGAAGCGCCCGATCTCGTCGAAATTCAGGATCTCCTCGCGCTTCTCGAACTTCACGCCGGTTTCCGGCATGCAGTAGAAGCAGCGGATGTTGCAGCGGTCGGTGACGCTGATGCGCAGGTTGTCGTGGAGGCGGCCGAAGGAATCGACGAGCGGCGCCATTTACTTCACGGCCAGCATCCTCTCGAGGGGGCGCAGGGCGCGCTCCATGATCCCCGAGGCCAGTTCGACGCGCGGCTCCAGGTGGATCAGCGCGTCGCGGAGTTTTTCGAGCGTGTTCCGCTTCATGTACGGACACTCGCTGCAATTGCAATTCTCGTTGGCGACAAAGTGGAACCGCTTGCCTGCGCAGCGCTTCTCGAGCGAATAACGGATGCCGCTTTCGGTCATCACGATGAACTCAGGGGCCTGGCTCGAGGCGCACCATTCCACCATGGCCGAAGTGGAGCCCACGAAATCCGCCATCGCCAGCACCGGCTCGGGGCACTCGGGATGGGCGGCCACCAGCGCGCCGGGATGTTCCGCCATGGCGGCGGCCAGGCGGCGGGCCGGGAACGTGGCGTGCACGATGCAGGTGCCCTGCCAGATCCGCATATTCCGGCGGCCGGTTTCCTTCCTCACGTAATTGCCCAGGTTGCTGTCGGGGAGGAACAGCACCGGCTGCTCGCGCGGAATGGAATCGACGATTCTGACGGCGTTGCGCGAGGTGCACAGGATGTCGCTCTCGGCCTTCACCTCGATGGAGGTGTTGATGTAGCTGACCACGGCGTACTCCGGGTGCCGGCGGCGGAACTCGCGCACCGCTTCGACCGAGCAACTGTCCACCAGGCTGCAACCGGCTTCGCGGTCCGGGACCACCACTACGCGGCTGGGATTGAGCGCCTTGGCGGTTTCCGCCATGAACCAGACGCCACAGAAGGCGATGACGTCGCCGGCAAACTCGCGGGCCTTGCGGGCCAGTTCCAGGCTGTCGCCCACCACGTCGGCGAGTTCCTGGATCTCGGGCTCCTGGTAGTGGTGCGCCAGCAGCACGGCGCGGCGCTGCCGCTTCAGATCCAGGATCTCTTCGGCGAGTGTCAGCGCGGCGTACATGGCAACGTAGTATTTCAGTTTAGCAACAGAAGGCGGGCGGCTGCTCCGGCCTCGTGTTACGATCAGAAGCTCGAAATGGGTGAAGACAGGCTCCAAGCAGCATTATCGTCCATGCGCGAGGATTGGGACCGCCGCGCGCGGGAGAACGCCCGGTACTACGTGGCCACCCTCCGCAAGGACTGGACCGACGAGGAGTTCTTCGCCTCCGGCGAAACCGAACTGCATCATTCGGTGCTCACCGACATGGGCAACGTCTGCCAGGGGCAGGACCCGGCGTCGATGCGCGTGCTGGAGATCGGCTGCGGCGCCGGACGGGTCACCCGGGCGCTGGCGCGGGTGTTCGGCGAGGTGCACGCCGTGGACGTCAGCGGCGAGATGATCGAGCGGGCGCGCGCGGCGCTCACCGGCCTGGCGAACGCATTCGTATATCAGAACAACGGCATGGACCTGTCGGTGGTCCCGGACCTGCCGTTCGATTTCGCCTTTTCGGTGATCGTCTTCCAGCACATTCCCAGCCGCGGGGTGATCGAGCAGTATTTCCGCGAAATCGCCCGCCTGCTGCGGCCCGGCGCGCTGTTCAAAGTGCAGGTGCAGGGGCTTCCGGAGATCCCGAAGCCGGAGCCCGTGCCCGAGCCGGAGCCCGAGCCCGTGCCCGAGCCCCCTCAGGCGGCGCAGACGATTCCGCCCGCCCCGCAACCCGTGCCCCCGGCCAAACTTCCCTTGCGATGGAGACTCACGGGCAGGATTCCCCTGCCGATCCGGAAGCGCTTTCTGCGGCCCATCCGCCGGTGGATGCTCTCCATACCGACCGCCGCTCCGTGCCCCCCGGAGCCTCAGCCGGAGCCCGAGATGCCGCCGCCGGTCCCCGCCGAATCCTACTTCGCCGAGCCGGATACCTGGGTGGGCATCATGTTCACCCCGGAGTACGCGCAGACGGTCTGCGAAAACTCCGGCTTCGAGTTGCGCTACCAGACTGGCGCGGGGGGCCAGGAGTACTGGTTATGGTGCTTCAAAAAGTGACCTGGCGGCGATCTGGCCGGTCCGCTGTACTGGTACGCCTACGGCTCGATGGTACGCGTGTAACTCAATAGTGCGCCTGTCCGGCAATATGCCGGGGCCACCATGTTATTCTTGCCTCGACCATCAGTTCAGAAGTTAGTCGCGCATCAAAGGGGAACGATCGGTGATGAGAGGCTACGTCGTCAGATACGTTTTGGCAGCCGCGCTCGCGCTCACCACGCTCGCCGTTCCGGGCTTCTCCGATACTTTCGATATCATCATGCTGGGCCATGGGGACAGCGTGGACCCGGGCGGTAGCGTTACCGTGACCGGCGGCATTGTCACCCGGCTATCCGGCGTTCCACTTGGCAATGCGAATACCGGCTCGCCGGTTGGCAATGTAGACGTGAGCTCGTGGGAGTATTGGGATACCGAGTGGTGGGTGTCGTCCCCCGCGGACAGCTTCCTGCTGAACCTGACCCCGGACGGCATGCTCACGGTTTCGGGAGTAATCAACAGCCTTGGCCTGGGAAGCAAGGATGACCCGGCTGACTTGTTTGCCATTCTCCCCACGACGCTGGCGGTAGATCCCGGCGGCTCGGCAGACCATCCGGCGTATGGGCTGAATCGGGACCAGGCGGCGGTGGCAGGTTATTCGCCGGTTTTCCTGGCGGATATCGGAATCACCGGGCCGGTCGACGTCGCCTTTGAAGGCCTGGCGGTGCTCATGGATCCCACCGGCACCAACACGTTTACCGGCGAAAGCAGTGAGCTCACGCTCGAAATCACTCAGGTCCCCGAGCCGGACACGTGGCTTTCGCTGGGGATCGGCCTGGCCGGCGTGGCGCTGCTGGCGGTCTGGCGCCCGCGGGCGGATGGCGGAGGAAGAGGGATTCGAAAGGTCTGAGTCCTGTGCGGGGCGTTGGGCGCCCCTTGTCATCACTCCGGTTCACCGGCCCTCGGCGCGGCCGAGGAGCTATCCGAAGCGGCCACTTCCGGGCTCTCCGCCGGCTACGGGGAGCGGATTCGACGGCAGCGGCTGTCGGACTCACGCTTTCTCTGCAACCGGCTCGGGCTTTGCTTCTGCGAAGCGGTACCCGACGTGGCTGTCGGTCAGCAGATACAATGGCTCGGCGGGGTCGTCTTCGAGCTTCCTGCGTAACTGGCGCACAAAGGTTCGCAGATACTCCAGCTCGCCGCCGTATTCCGGGCCCCAGACGGCACGCAGGAGGCACACGTGCGTGACCGGCAGGCCGGCGTGGGCCATGAGATAGTGCAGGACGTCAAACTCTTTCGGGGTGAGGTGAATCGGCTGGCCGCCTTTGCTAACCAGCCTGCGAGGCGGATCGAGTTCGACGCTTCCGATTCGGATCATCGCGTCAGGATCGACCTGGGAAGCAGACGAGCGCCGGACTGCCGCGCGGATGCGCGCCGTCAACTCGCGGATGGCGAACGGCTTGGTGATGTAATCGTCGGCGCCGGCATCGAGCGCGGCCACCTTGTCCTCCTCGCTATCGAGCACCGTTAGCATGAGGATGCCCAGACGGGGCAGGGCCCGCCGCATCTCGCGGCAGGCGCGGATGCCTCCGATACCCGGCATGTTGATGTCGAGTAGCACGACATCGTAAGTGGACCCGCGAACGCGCTGTAGCGCCGATTCGCCGGTCGGGGCGTCGTCCGCATCGAACCCCATTCCCCGGAGTGTGTTCTGCAACGCTCTCCGAATGGACGTCTCATCGTCAACGATCAGGATCCTGCCGTGCGTCTGCATGTGACTCCCTCCTTCCGCCGTGGGGTACAGCGAGAAAAAACGTCGTACCCGACGATTCGTCGCTTGCCACCCAGGTTCGGCCGCCATGGGCTTCAGCGGCCTTCTTTGCGATCGACAGTCCCAGTCCGGTTCCGGGCGCCTTGTGCCGCGATTCCTCGGCGCGGTAGAACCGTTCGAAGATCCGCTCGCGGTCGGCGGGCCGGATCGGCGGACCTTCGTTGTGCACGGCGACAATCACCTCTCCCAGGCTCTCCCTGGCGGTGACGGAGATGGGAGATCCCGCCGTTGAATACTTGGACGCGTTGTCGATGAACTGTTCCAGCGCAGCCGACAGGATCTCCCGGTCGCCGTAGACGTCGAGCGAAGCAGCGGCGCCGCCGGAGACACTGACCCGGTGGCCATGGAGTTGCTCGCGATACCGCGCGAGCACGCCTTCGATCAGCGTCAGTACGGACACGCGCGCCAGCCTGAGCCGGACGTCCGCGGTATCGATCCGGGCCATTTGCAGTAACTCGGTGGTGAGCCGGTTTAGAAGCTCGGCCTGCTGGTCGATCAGAGTGGCCAGCTCGGCGTCATCGGTGGAGAGACGCCCGGCCTCGATAAGTCCCGAACTGGCCGTAAGTATCGCCGTCAGCGGCGTCTTAAAGGCATGGGCGAGCGAGTCGAGAACCGTGGTGCGAAGCTGTTCGGTCTGGCGCGCCGCTTCGGCCCGGCTCTCCTTCTGGAAGGATCGCGCGCGCTCCAGCGCAATGGCCGCCAGCGACGCGATCGGATCGATCGCAACCCGGTCCAGGTCCGGGCCGCGAAGCGCGAGGGCGCCGGCGGGCCGCGATCCGAGCCGCAGCGCCTGGGCCCACGTGCGCGAGTCGGCGCCTTCCAGGGTGCTGTCCTGGAAGTAGGCCTGGCGGGCGAGTTGTTCGAGATCCTCCGCACGGGGGCCGGTCGAATCCAGGCGGGCCAGCGTGGCGTCGAACAAGGCGACGGACTCGGCTCCGAAGATCTCCTGAATGAGGGGCACAAGCTGCGGACCGATCGAACTCCGCCGATCCAGGAAGAGAATGCGGCGGCCCAGTTGGTAGAGCTTCTCTATGTGGGCCGCATGCCGCGCCTCAGCCTTTGCCTTGCTCTGTGCTTGGGTGGAGAGCCGGGACACAATCAGCGCGGTTACCTCGAAGGTGGCCAGCGCGACCCAGTCCTGGGGATCGGAAATCCTAAATGTAAGTACCGGCGGGACAAAGAAGTAGTTCAGGCAGTTGACTGCGATCAGAGATGTGACGCTGGCTTCCCGGAAGCCGCCGATAACCGACACCGTCACCACGACGAGAAAGTAGAGCGAGCCGGACGTGGAGACGTTCAGATGCAGCCGGAAGGCGACGAGCGTCACCAGGGCGACGGCCGCAACCCCGGCGAGCGATCCGCGCCAGACGCCTATCCGGGATCGCACGGTCTTCCAATAGCTTGTCCAGCTCCGCGCCCCGTTTTCGTCGCTCGATTGGGCAACCAACGCGGCCGCCGGTTCAGAATCCCGATCCATGATTGCAGCCCGCGGGCAACCTCACCTTCATCATCCAGGAGAGGGCATAAAGAAACCATGCGAAAAGGCATAAAGAACTCGTATGGATTGGCCTGGCGGGCCGCCGAATCAATCGCGATGATACCCCGCGCGAGCATAGGCCTTCACTTCCGGGACCGCGACTTTGACTCCGATTTTGCGCCATTGGCCGCTTTGGACATCGCCTCGCGGCACATATCCGATGACATACTGGTTGCGCAGCGCCAGGCCGATGCTGGCCGCCGCTCTTGCAATGTCTGCCCGGCCATTCACTATGAAGCCGATTCCGCCGGTCTTGCTGGCGAGCTCATCCAGAAAGAGCAATCCCCGCCGCTCCTCAAGGTGCGCGACGGGCTTGCTGGACGGCGCAGCCGCGGCGCCAACCGCGATGGTATAGATCTGCGCATCGGATTCCTCGGCGAGCTCCAGAAGCTCCGCTCTGGAGTGCCGGCTGTTGTTGTCCATTCCGTCGGAAATGACCAGCAGCGCCTTACGCGCGTGGACGCCGGAGCGCAATTCCTTCAGGCTGTCCCAAACCGTGTCGAACAGTGCGGTGCTGCCCCCGGCGCCTTCCAGCGCGATCAGCCCCAGGAGGCCGCCAAAGTCGTGCGTGAATCGCGCGGAGACCTGGGGACGCGACGACACGGTGTTGAGGAACGCTTCATCGTCCGGGTTGGCATCGTCCAGCAGAGCTCGCAGGGATTCCCTGGCGGGACCGAGGACGTCTCTCATGCTGCCGCTCAGGTCGAAGACAACTCCCATCGAGACCGGCGCGTCCTCCTCGCTGAAGGATCCGATGGCCTGTCTCACTCCGTTCTCCGTAAGCGTAAAAGCGTTGCTCGCCAGGCCGTTGACGCTGGCTCCACGCCGGTCGACTACGGTGACCGGAACCAGCACCAAAGTCGACTCGGCGCGGAAGGCCGATGAGTCCGCGGACCGCGCAATTGCGGCCGTGGCAAGCGTCGCGGCGACGATTCGAGCCGCCAGATAGCATATTCTAAGCAACCGCATAGGAAACCCCCTTCTCTCCGGGCATAGCCGGGAAGCGTTGAGTGACGCCCGCGCCGCGCCGGGGTGCGGCGAGGAACAGGGCGGTTTCGGCGATGGCCCCGCGTTGGGCATGCGTCAGGCAGCACGCCTTGAAGGCTTCCTGGTCGATGATCTCCATGCAGCCGAGCGCCAGGGCGCGAACGGACCAGCCCTTCAGGACCTGCCGGATCTGGTGCTTCGGAACGCGGAACCGCGCGCCGATTTCCGCTGAGCTCCAGCCACGAACGAAATACAGGAGCACGGCGCGCCATTGCATCTCGTCGGCCGGGATCTTCAATAAGACCGGAACGCGGGACGGGAAGGACACGATGTTTCGGCGGACCGCCCTGCGCAGAACCGCGCTGCCAGGATAGAACGTCGCTTTCCCAACGGCCGCCCTGCAACCGCTCGCGGAGTATTGGTTCCTGTCCATGACGTCCATACGGAAGTCTAGACTGGCGAGCGTGAAGATCGCATAAGTGACAAAGCTAATGACCCGCTCACGCAGCGGCTTGTTACTCGGCCAGCGGCCAGCCGCCTAACGCTAACACCCGTGAAAACAGCGCATCAAAAAAGCTGACAGAGGCCATCAATTCTTTGCATGCTGGCGGCAAGTTCAGGCAACGAAGCCGGTTGCGCCATGGCAGGCGGGACATATGAGGAAGGTCAAGGTCGTCTTTATGCGTTCCTCATGAGGGACACGGCACAATGACTATGACTTACAGGTTGCGACGATGGAACCGATGACGCAACGGACACAACCCGAGCCGGAAAGCAACGAGAAGGGAAAGCTGTTGATCGTAGACGACGAGCCGGCGATCCGATGGGCGCTGCGCAAAACGCTTCAGCGGATGAACTTCGAAATCGTAGAGGCGGAAACCGGGGAGGAAGCGATCGCGATGGTTCGCACGATCCGCATTGACGCAGTCCTTTTAGATATCGGGATGCCGGGAATGGGCGGAATCGAGGCATGCAGGAGAATTCGCAAGCAAATGCCGCTCCTCGGAATCGTTATGTTAACGGTCAGAAACTCGGAGGAGGACAAGATCCAATCACTGGACGCCGGGGCGGACGATTACGTTACGAAGCCGTTTCACGTTGGGGAACTGGCGGCGCGGCTTCGGGCGGCCGTGCGGCGCTCGCACGCGGCGGGCACCGACGGCGCCACCCCAATCAGGATCGGCGACATAGAACTGGACCCGGCCCGGCGCCTGGTGGCGAAGGCGGGCACACCGATCCACCTGACTCCGAAGGAGTTCGAGTTGCTCCACTTCCTGATGTCGCACGCCGGGGTTCCGGTCCCGCACGCGCGCATCCTCGGCGCTGTCTGGGGGCCGGAATACGGCGGCGAACTGGAGTATCTCCGCACGTTCATCCGGCAACTGCGCAAGAAGCTGGGGGACGACGCGGCATCCCCGCGATACCTTGTTACCGATTCGCAGGTCGGTTACCGATTCTGCGCGGAAGCCGGCATAGCTGCTGGAGGCCGCGCATGACTACCAGATGCCGGGCTGTAACATCTTCATGCCTTCCTTATGACTCCCGTTCCATACTGGGTGCGGTGACAGGAAGCACGCACTCATGTAGGGCAGTCACGCCCCCGGCGGCGCGTTGGACGGAGTCCCCACCATAACGGTGGCCGGCCAGGCACCTACGACTCGCCACCCAAGCAGGCGGCATCGCTCGCGCCACGCCAGCGCATCGGCACCAACAAAGGACTGTGACTTCACGTACATGAAAGGATACCTATGACGAGCAAAGTGTTGTCTTCCGCCGTTTTGCCAGTGTGTATCGCGCTTCAACTGGCTGCGATATCCACGGCTTCATACGGGCAGGACATCTCAAGCGGTTTGGGCGGAGTCACTCGCGATTCCGCCAGTAACCAGCCCGTGGCGAAGGTCCGCATCACGGCGCATAACGTAGAGACGGGGTTGGACCGGAACGCCATTAGCGGCTCCGACGGCGCTTACGCAGTGGCGGGTTTGGAGCCGGGACGCTACCAGGTGGCGGCGGAACGCGCCGGCTTCGTCCCATCCAAAGCAAGCGTGGAGGTGGCCGCGCCTACCTCTGCGCGCGTTGATTTCGAGCTTACGGCCGACGCGGCGCCTGCGCCAGCGGCAAAACCGGCCAAGGACGCGCCATCGCTCGCCGAAGAGGTCGAGGCTCTCAAGGAGCGCCTTGCGGAGTTGGAATCGGCCATGGCGGCTCGTGCGACGCCGGCCCCTGGCGCCAACGCGCCCGCCGGGATGGCGGAGACTCCCGCGCCTGCTCCGGCTCCTCCGCAGCCGGCAACTGCGCCGGTGCCGCCGGCCCCATCGATTCCGGAAGCCCTGCAAACCCCCGATTCGACGCCCGGGGTGGATAACTCCACTCCATTTGCTTACGGCGACTTCACCTGGCTCAACGGCACTCCACGCAATAAGGACACCGTACTGGACACGAAGTATTTCACGCCGGAAGTTCGCTTTGACACCCACTTCATGCTGGATACCAATCAGCCGAAAGACCACAGCATGGGGGGCTCGACGGAGTCCTTCCGGAGCGGTGAGTTCCAATTGGAGCAAGTCAGTGTGGGCGGCGACTTCCATTGGCAGAACGTGCGCGGCAGGGTTCTGTATATGGCGGGACTATTTGCAACCACGACGCCGCGCAATGACGCGAGCGCTGGAGTTGGCCAGTGGGATCTCCGCGACGCCTACCGCTACATCTCGGAAGCGTGGGGTGGCTACCACTTCAACGTGAACCATGGGCTAAACGTGGATGCTGGGATCTTTGTGTCGTATATTGGCCTGTTCAGTTATTACAATTTCGATAACTGGACCTACCAGCCTTCGTTCGTGTCGTCCAATACACCCTGGTTCTTCAACGGTCTCCGGATTCAGTGGTTTCCCACCAACAAGTTGAAGATTGAGCCATGGATTATCAACGGCTGGCAGTCCTACGCGAAGTTCAATGGACACAAGGGCCTGGGCGGCCAGATTCTCTACCGCCCCCACGAATGGCTGTCCATGGTCTTCAACAACTACGGCAACGGCACGGACGATCTGGGGGTTCCGGGCCGCTCCCGGATTCACACAGACGACAGTGTGGAGGTCCGCTATTACAACAAGCCCGACGAGGAAAAGGGCATCTCGAAAATGGCGTTCTCGTTTACCGCCGATGCGGGCTGCGAGTACGGTGCCGGAGTGACGTGCCACGGCGGCAAGGCCGGGCCGAAGCAGGCGTTTCTGGGCTGGATGCTCTACGACCGGATCTGGTGGCACAAAGACCTCTATGCGGTGACGATTGGTGGCGGCATGATGAACAACCCGGGGCGGTATCTGACGCTTCTGCCGCCTATCAACGGTGCGGACGCCGTTTCGGGGTCGCCTTACTTCACCGCCAACCCCGCGGACAAGGCACATATGTGGGATTCCACGGTAACGTTCCATTACATGCCCAAGCAGTACATCACCTGGTGGGCGGAGGCGGGTTATCGCCACTCGGATGTTCCGTATTGGTCCGGCCGTGGCGGCATCACGCCTCCCGGCGGTAACAACGGCTCGCCGGCACAATACGTTTGCTCTAGCGGCGGGGCGAGCGGCACCAACGACCTGGCGGCCGCCTACGCCGCGTGCGGCGGACCGGGCAGCGTCTGGTTCCCGGACCTTCGGCGGGGCCAGGCTACCATCAGCGCCGGTGTGATGGTGAAGTTCTAGGCGAATGTGTATGAGTCAGTGGCGGCCGGAAATGTGGCGGATCGAGCGAGCGCCTCGATCGGTCCGCCTCATCCCGGCTGCGAATCAACCGCCCAACGGCGGATTTGGGGGATGTCATGAAACGGATCGCTTTAACAGTTGGACTTCTCGTTGCTCTCGTGCCCGCGTTGCTGTTGCTGAACGGCTGCGGAGGGGCGCAGGCCGCGGCTACGTCGGGGGCGCCGCCTCTGGCCAAGGTCATTGCCGGATTCGACGTGAGCGTCTTCTCGGTCGAACACCCGGAGCAATTCCCGATCGTCGCCGCAACCGGGCAGTCCGCGGCTCCCGAACTGGTCGTCACCGGCACGGTGAACCCCGACATTTCGCGCAACGTTCCGGTGGTGTCGCTGGCATCCGGGCGCGTCGTCGCAGTTCATGCACGGCTCGGGGACATCGTTAAGAAGGGCCAGCTGCTATTGACCGTGCGCAGCGACGACATCTCTGGGGCCTTTCAGAACTACCGGAAGGCCAAGGCGGATGAAGTGCTGTCCCGGACTCAGTTGGAGCGCGCGAATGACCTTTACACTCACGGCGCCATCGCCTTGAATGACCTTCAGGTAGCCCAGGATACGGAAGAGAAGGCGAAGGTGGATGTGGAGACCATGGAGGAACACATCCGTCTGCTCGGCACCGATCCGGCCCACCCCAACGGCATGGTGGATATCTTTGCGCCCGTTTCGGGAGTCATTACCGATCAGCAAGTCACCGCCGCAGCGAGCGTCCAGAGTTTCTCGTCCACGAATCCCTTCACCATCTCCGACCTCTCGCGGGTCTGGATCATCTGCGACGTGTACGAGAACGATCTTCCCAGCGTGCACGAGGGCGACACCGCCGAAGTCCGCCTGAACGCGTATCCCGACCGGGCTCTCAAGGGGACCGTCGATAACATCGGCACCATTCTCGATCCAACCATCCGCACTGCCAAGGTCCGCATCGAGGTAGCCAACCCGGGTATCATGCGCCTCGGCATGTTCGTTACGGCGACCTTTCGCGGCCAGACCAGGGAGCCACGCTCGGTCGTGCCATCATCGGCGATCCTGCATCTGCACGACCGCGACTGGGTCTACGTGCCCACGCCGGACAGGAAGTTCCGACGCGTCGAAGTGGCTAGCGGCGACATACTGCCCGACAGCCTGCAGCAGGTCAAGTCGGGGCTGAAGCCCGGCGAGCAGGTTGTGGCCAACGCCGTGGTGCTCGATCACGCCATAGCTATCAACCAGTAGCGGCAGCGTTCACCTGTCCAGTTCGCAATCTGCCTGACTGCGTCTCTCCTCGGAGAACAACATGATTCGTGCGCTCGTAGACTTCTCGCTCAACAACCGGTTCGTTGTAATTGCGGTTGTGCTCCTGCTGACGGCGTGGGGTGTTGTTTCTTTTCACAATCTTCCAGTCGAGGCGTATCCGGACATCGCGGATAACTATGTCACGGTCATCACTCAGTGGCCGGGCCGGTCGGCGGAGGAGGTGGAACAGCAGGTCACGATTCCCGTGGAGATCCAGATGAACGGAATCCCCCATCTTTCGTTCCTGCGCTCGGAGTCGATCTTCGGGCTGTCGTACGTCATCATGATATTCGACGATAGCTCGGAGAACGATTGGAACCGCCAGAAGGTTCTGGAGCGGCTGACGCAGGTGAACCTGCCTGCCGGGATACAGCCGCAGATCGGAACCGATTGGAGCACCGTTGGCCAGATCTACTGGTACACGTTGCGCAGCACCAATCCCAAGTACGACCTGATGGAACTCCGGAGCATCGAAGACTGGACTCTGCTGAAGGAGTTCAAGAGCGTTCCAAACGTCGTCGACGTTTCCGATTTCGGAGGGACCGTGCGGGAGTACCAGGTGCGGGTGGACCCGAACAAGCTGGTGTCCTACGGATTGAGTATCGGCCAGGTGGAGCAACAACTGGCCAGTAACAACATCAACGCGGGCGGCAGCTTCGTGGAGTCCGGCCTGCAGCAGATGAACGTACGCGCGCTCGGCCTGTTCCGCAACGTCGGCGATATCGAGGAAACGGTGCTCAAAACCCAGAAAGGGACAGCCCTTCGGGTAAAGGACATCGCCGAGGTGGCGCAGGGCCCCAAGATCCGCCTCGGACACATGGCCCGGGCGAATCGCATGGAGGGTGGAAGCATCGTCGATGAATCCGACGTCATCCAGGGTGTCGTCCTGATGCGCAAGGGCGCGGACGCGGGGCCCACGCTGGAGGGGATCCACAGGAAAGTAGACGAATTGAACAACGGCATCCTGCCTCCCGGCGTGAAGGTCGTCCCCATGCTGGACCGCGCCGATCTGCTGCATTACACCCTGCACACGGTGATGCACAACCTGGGCGAGGGGATGATCCTGGTCACCATCGTACTGCTCCTGTTCCTGGGCAATATCCGCGCCGCTCTGATCGTGGCTCTTACCATTCCGTTCTCGCTGCTGTTCGCCTCGATCTGGCTGAACGTCAGCCGCATCCCGGCGAATCTGCTGTCCCTCGGCGCGCTCGATTTCGGAATGGTCGTGGATGGCGCGGTGGTCATGGTGGAGAACACGGTTCGTCACATCAGCCGCCACAAGGACTCGGCTGGTACGGCGCGGCCCATCGCCCAGGTCATCCGCGACGCCACCCACGAGGTCCAGCGGCCGGTGTTCTACGCCATCGCCATCATCATCACAGCCTACATGCCGATCTTCACGCTGCAGCGGGTCGAAGGGAGATTGTTCCGTCCGATGGCCCTCACGGTGGCCTTTGCCCTGCTGGGCGCGCTGCTCTTCTCGATCCTGATCGCACCGGTCCTCTCCAGCGTGCTATTCCGCAAAGGCGTTCGCGAGTGGCAAAACCCGGTCATGACACGCCTGACCGGGGCGTATCGAACAAACGTGCGATGGGCGATCGGCCATCGCTGGATCACGCTGGGCGTGGGCCTGGCAGCCCTGGGCGTGTCGGGCTATCTGGCGTTCAGCGGAGTTATCGGCTCGGAGTTTCTGCCTCATCTGGATGAGGGCGCGATCTGGGCGCGGGGCACCCTGGGCGACAGCACCAGCCTGACGGAGGGCGAACGGTTCACCTCGCAGGCTCGCCTGATCTTCGCGTCCTTCCCGGAGGTGACCAAAGTGGTGTCCGAAGTGGGCCGGCCCGACGACGGAACCGACACAGGAGGATTCGGCAATACAGAGTACTTTGTAGACCTCAGGCCGAAGGAACAGTGGCGGCCGGTGTTTCATAAGGACAAGGAGGAACTGATTGCCGCCATGAGCCACGAAGTCGGCAAGCTTCCAGGGGCTCTCTGGAACTTCTCGCAGCCCATCGAGGACAACGTCGGAGAGACGGTTACAGGAACCAAGGGCCAACTCGCGCTCAAACTCTTCGGCAAGGATCTCAAGACGCTGGACCAGAAGGGCGATGAGGTCGCCGCCGCCATGGGACAGGTGCCGGGCCTCATGGACCTCAAGATCTTCCATACCCTGGGGCAGCCGAACCTGGATTTCACCATCGACCGCAAGCAGGCCGCGCGGTTCGGGATCAACGTAGCAGACATACAAGACGCGGTTCAGACGGCGGTCGGCGGCAACGCCGTCAGCCAGGTGCTCCTGGGTGAGGAGCGCTATGACGTCGTAGTGCGTTACCAGAAGCAATATCGCGAAACCGAGAAGGAAATTGCCAATATCCGCCTCCTTTCGCCTTCAGGTGAGCGAGTCTCGCTCGCGCAGTTGACCAGTGTCCAGGTGAAAGACGGCGCCTACGACATCTACCGCGAAGGCAACACCCGCTATGACGCCATTACGTTCAACGTGCGCGGCCGGGACTTGGGAAGCACCGTCACCGACGCCATGCAGCGCGTCCAGCAGAAAGTGAAGTTGCCGCCGGGTTACCACCTGGAATGGAGCGGAGAGTACGAAAGCGAGAAGCGCGCGGAGGCCCGGCTGCTCATCGTCGTACCTCTGACGATTCTGCTGATTGTCATTATCCTCTACACGATGTTCCGCTCGTTCAAATGGGCGATGCTGATTATGATCAACGTGGTGCTGGCCCGGGTGGGGGGCTTGCTTGCCCTGCTCCTCACCCATACCAACTTCAGCGTGTCCTCGGGGGTCGGCTTTCTGGCGCTGTTCGGCGTGTCCGTGCAAACCGGCGTGATCATGCTCGAGTACATCAACCAGCGCCGGGCGCGCGGCCACACAATCGTGGATGCGGCCGTGGAGGGAGCTGTGCTTCGGCTCAGGCCGATCATGATGACTATGCTGGTAGCGACACTGGGCCTGTTGCCTGCGGCCTTGTCGCACGAGATCGGCTCGGACTCGCAGCGGCCGTTTGCCATCGTGATTGTCGGTGGTCTGATTTCGGACTTACTGATGAGTATCGTCCTGCTTCCCACACTGTACGTGTGGATGGCCAGGGAGGGGGACAGGCTCCCCGAGTTGGAGGCATCCCATGAGAGCTAAGTACTTTGCCGCCCCGCTGGCGTGGATGTTGCTGCCGCATCCCGCCGGCTGCCAGACGCCGCAGGCGCCGGGGGCGATCACGCTGGATCAAGCCACCCGGATGGCGCTTGCGCACAACCACAACCTGCTGGCTGCCCGGACCACCGTGCAACAGAGCGAGGCTCAGGAGGTTACGGCGAATCTCCGCCCCAACCCAAGCATAATCAGCGACTGGGAATACCTGCCGCTCATGCACCCTAACGGCATCGGCTTTCTCGACTATCTCCACGACTCCACTGAGGGCGACCTCGGACTGAGTTACCTGTTCGAGCGCGGCAAGAAACGGCAACACCGCCTCCAGGCGGCCAGGGATGCCACCGCCGTGACCCGATCGCAGGTCGCCGACAACGAACGAACCCTTACCTTCCAGGTAGCTCAGCTGTTCATCAATGTGCAACTTGCGCAATCGACCCTCGACTTGGCGCGGGCGGATCGGGAGAGCTTCGAAAAGACCGTGGATATCAGCGAGAAGCAGTACAAAGCCGGCGGGGCGAGTGAAAACGACTTCCTGAAAATCAAGCTCCAGTTACTGCAATTCCAGCAGGATGTCGAGCAGGCAGAACTCGCCAAAGCCCAGGCTCTGTCCGATCTCCGGCAACTGATGGGTTACGAATCCGTGCCGGCCGATTACGCCGTGGGCGGCGACTTCGACTACCACCCACTGGCGGTTTCGCTGGCTGACTTACAATCGAAAGCCCTGGACCTCCGGCCGGACCTGCGCGCAGCCGTACAGGGAGTTACCGCTGCGGGCAGCCAATACGAACTCGCCAAGGCGGATGGGAAAGTGGACGTCACGGTGTCGGCCAACTACTCGCACGTGAATGGAATCAGCGCCGCCACGTGGGCCATCAATGTCCCGCTCCCTGTGTTCAATCGGAACCAGGGCGAGATCGCGCGCACCCATTACGCCATCACCCAGGCCGAGCACCAGCAAGCCGCCGCGCGGGGGCAGGTTCTGACCGACGTCCGGGATGCCTATGACGCGCTCGAATCCAGCGACCGGCTGGCAAAGTACTTCCGGTCGGGTTACCTGGACGTGTCGCAGAAGAACCGCGACATCAGCGAGTACGCCTACCGCCGGGGCGCCGCGAGTTTGCTCGACTTTCTCGATGCCGAACGAAGCTACCGCGCGACCCAACTGGCCTGGCGGCAGACGATCGCCGCATATCTGACCGCGCTCGAACAGCTTCGGGAAGCGGTGGGAAGCCGGACTTTGCCATGATCCGGAATCGCCTGCGGACACGGGAGACGGCATTGCCGAAGCCGCCAGTGGTTGCCATGGGCGCCTCGAATCGCCTGTATCATATCAAGTAGAATGCAACGGAGTGCCGTCCGTTGGCGCGCCGATTGGGGCACCCTGGCGGCCGCGAATGGCTCGGGCTGAGCGAATCGGGACTGCCCGGCGGGGATGAACGGGACGGAGGGGCAATGAATGGCTTGACGATATTCGGGCTCGCGGCGGTATCGTTGATGTTGCTGTTCTATGCCTTTGAGAAGCGGCACCACTGGTGTATCCTGGCGTTTTCCGGTTGCTGTATACTGGCTTCGGTTTATGGCTTTTTGCAGGGAGCCTGGCCCTTCGGACTGGTCGAGGTCGTGTGGTCCGGCGTCTCGCTTCACCGGTGGTGGCTGGAACGGAGGGCCGTCGGATGATGCGGCATCCAGCCGGTGTACTCCGCGGCCCGGCAGCCCCCATCTGATTGGAGCCGATCCCGGCCACGTTGCGGCCTCGCCACACCAAGAGTTCCATCCAACCAGGTGATTCAAGGCTGGAAAACGTGGCGGAGGAAGAGGGATTCGAACCCCCGAGTGAGTCACCCCACTAACGGTTTTCAAGACCGCCGCCTTCAACCGCTCGGCCATTCCTCCATCCTCTATTATACGGGCCGCCGCCTGGTCCATGCACCCGGCAGAATTGTCCAATACAGGATGAGCCTGGAGGCGGGGTTTGTTTCCAATACAGCGTGAGCCTGGAGAGCGGATTCGATTCCAATACAAGATGAGCCTGAACAGGGGGGTGAAAATCAGGCATGCTTCG
>Ga0265323_10000497_pt1 | contig 22123 bp, 12 predicted proteins | sample 41225metaG_FD_193580 | JGI IMG/M metagenome (GOLD analysis project Ga0265323, IMG submission 193580) | Rhizosphere microbial communities from Carex aquatilis grown in University of Washington, Seatle, WA, United States - 4-12-25 metaG | ecosystem: Host-associated > Plants > Roots > Rhizosphere...
CTATGCTTTGGCACGTCAGTCTCCTCGTTGAGACACTCACCGACTGGAGAGCCGGATGCGGGAGACCCGCCTGTCCGGTTCGGAGGGAGGGGCGAGGCAAACCAATGCCTCGCTCCTACCCCTATCATGGTTCACCTGACCACATCACCCTTGGTAGCGAGCCAGCCTCATTTTGAATCGTTACGGCTTAGGGGTGGTAGCACAACACCCCATGCTCCGTGGCAGGCATGTGGGATATTCTGGGATAATGGTAATGCTTGCCGAGACATCGTGCGCCGCCGGGACTACAAGAGCAGACCCCGCGGCAGTTGGCGCAGCGCGCTCCGCCACTTGCGCCGGCGCCATGGCGGCTGGCGCCATCCGCTGCCCCACCGGGGCGCGCAGCGCGGTGTCCAACAAGGAGGCTCTTCTCGACGCCGCGCTCGTGCTCCGCTTCAATGCCGGTGACGAGGCCGCCTTTGGCGAGATCGTCGCGCGCTATCGGGAGAAGATCTTCGTCGTCGCGCTTCGCTGCCTTCGCAATCACGCCGACGCGGAGGAAATCGCCCAGGACACCTTCATCCGCGCCTATCGCGGCCTGGCGGATTTCCGTGGCGATGCCTCGCTCTCCACATGGATTCATCTCATCGCCCTCAATCTCTCGCGCAACCGCTATTGGTATTTTTTCCGGCGGCACCGCCACGAGACCGACTCGCTTGATTGCGCGACCGGTGGCGAGGGGAAGTCGAGCCTGGCGGACCTCGTTGCAAGCGACATCGCCGATCCGGCGCGCGAGGCGGCGAACCGCGAGTTCTTCGCGCACGTCACGCTGTGCATGGGGAGACTCAGTGTCCGACAGCGTGAAATCCTCACGCTGCGCAATCTCCTGGAGCACTCCTACGAGGAGATCGCCGATATCCTCGGAATTGGGATGGGCACCGTGAAAAGCCGCATTGCCCGCGCCCGCAAAGACCTTCGCAGGCTTCTCGCCCAAACCTATCCCGAATTCGCCTCCGGGCATCCACTTTCCTTCCACTAGTCTGGCTTTCGAGCGCACCCGCGGAACCGGCGGTCCAATCAGCGGACCTTCATTTCGACGGCGTGCTCACGGCGATCGTCCCGAAGCGGAAGGGTGCCGCCGGATAGCTCCAGTCCGTCGAGGGAGAGCTGATTGGCGCCGGCCGCATCGGCGGGAAGTCGGGAGATCGTGATGTGATAAACCGTCTGCCGGTAGCGATAGTGGATTTTGAAGGTTGTCCACGCGTTTGGCAAACGGGGAGCCAGGCGCAGTTGATTGCCCTCCAGATTCACGCCCAGGAGGGTTTCGATCAGCAGCCGGTACATCCAGCCGGCGGATCCCGTGTACCAGGTCCAGCCGCCCCGGCCCACGTGCGGCGCGACGGCATAAACGTCCGCGGCGACCACGTACGGTTCGACGTGGTAGGTGGCGATTTGCGCCGCGGTGCCCCCGTGATGAACGGGATTGAGCAACCCGAAGAGTTCCCATGCCCGCTCGCTGTCGCCAAGAAGTGCGAACGCCATTGCGGTCCAGATCGCTCCGTGTGTGTACTGGCCGCCATTCTCGCGCACGCCGGGAATGTAGCCCTTGATGTAACCGGGGTTGAGCGAAGAATTGTCGAAGGGAGGATCGAATAGCTGGATCAGCCCCTTGTCGCGGTGGACCAGGCGCTGATCCACGGATTGCATCGCCTGCCTCGAGCGGGCGGGATCTCCGGCGCCGCTCATCACCGACCAGCTTTGCGGCAGGGAATCGATCTTGCATTCCGGATTGCTTTGTGACCCGAGCGGTTCGCCGTCGTCGAAGTAGGCGCGGCGGTACCATTGGCCGTCCCAGGCGTGTTGCTCAATGTTCCGCTGCAACTGCCCGGCCTGGGCGAGGCAGCGGTCCGCAAACTCGGGATCGCGGCGCGCACGAGCCAGAGGCGCAAATTGCGTGAGTACGTCGTAAAGAAAGAACGCCAGCCAGACGCTCTCGCCGCGCCCCAGGTTGCCCACCCGGTTCATGCCATCGTTCCAGTCGCCGCATCCGATCAACGGCAGGCCGTGTTCGCCGAATCTCAGGCCGTGCTCGATGGCGCGCACGCAATGTTGATAAAGAGTCGCGGACTCGTCGGACCGGTTCGGCAGGTCATAGTATGCCTCCTCCTCAGGCTTGACCGGGCGGCCTTCGAGGAAGGGGATGGTCTCGTCGAGGACGCCGGTGTCGGCGATGCACGACACGTACCGGCAGGTGGCGTAGGGAAGCCACAGAAAATCATCGGAGAAGTGCGTCCGCACGCCGCGGCCGGCCGGGGGATGCCACCAATGCTGGACGTCGCCTTCGCGGAACTGGTGCGCGGCGGCGCGAAGGAGATGCTCGCGGGTCAGGGCGGGTTCGGCATGCACGAGTGCCATCACGTCCTGCAACTGGTCGCGGAACCCATAGGCGCCGCCCGATTGATAAAACCCCGTCCGGCCCCAGATCCGTCCGCTCAGGGTTTGATACAGCAGCCAGCCGTTCGCCAACACGTTCACTGCGGGATCCGGCGTGTCCACGTTCACCGCGCCGAGGGTTCGATTCCAATAGGCCCACACGCCCTCGAGCGCGATACGGCAGGCGTCCGGGCGTCGGAAACGCTGGATCAAATGCTGCGCCTCCCCGAGATTCCGGCCGACCCCGAGGCGGAATCGCGTTTCCCGTTCCTGCCCATCCGGCAGGTTGAACGTCACCTGCACCGCGCCGCACGGATCCAGGCCCGCGCCGGCCTTGCCGGACAATCGAGCCCGTTTGAGGGCCGCCGGCTGCGCGAGGCTGCCATTCCGACCGAGGAATTCCTTCCGATCGCCGGTGAGGGTGCGCGTGCTGTCATTGACATCGATGAACGCGACGCGATCCGGGAACTCGGTGTTATAGTAGTTTCGCGCAAGCAGGGCCCCGGATTTCAGATCCACCTCGGTTTGCACGTGGAGCAGGCTTTTCGCCCGCAGATCGCCCAACACCCATTCCCAGTAGCCGGTGACGGAAATGCGGCGCGGGCGCCCCGAGACGTTCCGCAGCTTGACGACCGCGAACTTCACCGGCGCGTCCATTGCCACATAGATCCACAACTCGCACGCGATGCCATTTTCCGTGTGTTCAAACACGGTGTAGCCGAAGCCATGACGGATGATGTACGGCGTCGCCCCGCGTGCCGGCAACGGCGTCGGGGACCAGAACTGTCCGGTCTGCTCGTCGCGAATGTAGAACGCCTCACCGGTGGTGTCCTGGACGGGATCGTCGCTCCAGGGCGTGAGCCGGAATTCGTGGGAATTCTCGGCCCACGTATACGAGCCGCCGCTTTCCGACACAAGGGTGCCAAACGACGGATTCGCAAGCACGTTGACCCATGGGGCGGGAGTCGTCTGCCCGGCGCCAAGGGTGATGACATACTCGTGCCCGTCGCGGGTGAAGCCGCCGAGGCCGTTCGGGAAAACCAGCTCGCGTTGCGCAACCGGCGGATTGGAATCCGGCCATGGCGAACGCGTGGGCGTGAATGCGGGGACCAGCGGTTCCAGCACGTTCCGGCGTTCCAGTTGCTGCGTCAGGGTTCCATTTTCGTCGTCGAGGACAATTCGCGCGACCGATTGCAGCAGCACGCGGTCGTCATTGGGAATCTGTTCGAGGCGTCGGACGAAGATGCCACCCGGCTTGTCCAGCATCTGCGCCTCGATTCCCGAGGCGATCAGACTGACGATCTGGTCGTGCAGGGACTGGCGGTAAACCGACACGTCCTCGTTCACGATGACCAGCTCGACGGTCAGCCCCTTCATGCGCCAGTACGAGTGCGCCTGGATCAACTGGCGGACGAGCTCGATCTTCTCTGCGTCGCTGATGCGGAGCAGGACGATTGGCGCGTCGCCCGAGATTCCATAGCTCCAGAGGCCGCTCTGGCCCCGCCGATTGTTGCGCAGGACGGCGGCGTTGGCCCGGCGGGCGGGATCGGCGAAGATCAACGCGCTGGCCAGCCGGCCATAGATTTGGGCCTCCCTATCCGTGGCATTGAGATGGCGCAAGGTCACCTGGCTGTGCGTCCAGGCCAGATCGAACGCGCGATCGGCCATGCGGGGGCTTTGATATTTCTCAACCTGGGCCAGCGCGGCCTCCCGGCTTTCGGCCACTCCGAGAACCAGATCGACCACGGCGGTCTCGTGCGGCGGCAATTCGACGGTGCGCCTTAGCGCAACGATGGGATCCAGCACGGACCCGACCGTGTTGGACAAGGGCGATGAACCCTGCAGCGCGGCAGGGCTGGCGAGGGTGCCGCCTCGCCCGACAAACCGAGAGCGGTCCGTCTCGCAGGAGACCGCTCCCTGCCCGCCACCCTGGCCCACCAATAGATGAAGCAACCAGAGCGGCTTCTCTTCCTGGGAGCGCGGCCGGCGGGTGCAGAGAAGCGCCGATGATTTCGGCGCGAATTCCGTCTGCACAAAAAGATTGCTGAACGCGGGGTGCGTCGCATCCGCCGCCGGAGTGGTGAGCACCACCTCCGCGTAACTGGTGAATTCGATGCGGCGCGCCACCGGCGAACGATTGGTGATCGTGATTCGCCGCAACTCCACGTCGTCTTCCGGCGACACGCTGATCTCGGTGTGGATCTCGATGCCGGCATGTCGTTGTCGGAACTCTGCGCGAGCCTGCGTGAAGATCGCCTCGTAGCCCTCGGTCGTGCGCCCGGTGGGCTGATAGGCAGTGGACCAGTATTCGCCGGTCGCCAGATCCCGGAGATAAACAAACATCCCCCAGCAGTCGCGCGTGGCATCTTCGCGCCAGCGGGTCACCGCAAGATCCCGCAAGCGGCTGTAGCCGCCACCGGCGCTGGTGACGACGACGTGATAGCGGCCATTGGACAACAGATGAACCTCCGGGGCCGGCGCGGTTGGATTCGTATAGACGCGCATGACGCTTTCGCCCTCGGCGGAAGACGAGCGCGAGGTTTCGAGCTCCAGGTCTCCGCCGAACACGCTCGCGGCGGTCCGGGGCATGCGTTCCTGCAGCAAAAGATCGGCCGCCTTGAGCAATGGACAGGCGAGGAAACGCCGCGGCATGGGGTCGCCCCGCAGTCGATTGACCAATGCGAGCAGGCTCATGCCCTGGTGATGCGCCATGAAGGACCGGATGGTGACGCTCGTCTCGCCCGGAGGCAGACGCCCCGGCGTGTAGTCGACGGCCTCGTAGAAGCCGCAGGCGCCGGCGCGCCCCTCGACCGCAAGCCGTTGCAGGTTCTCGCAGGCTTCGGCCGGTGCAAGCATCAGCGCCATGGCGGTCGCGTACGGGGCGATCACCAGATCCTCGGCCAGGCCGCGTTTCAAACCCAGACCCGGCACTCCGAAGGCGCGGTATTGATAATTCAGCTGGATGTCGGTCCGGTTGTAGCCCGATTCGGAAATGCCCCACGGGACGCCGCGCGACAGCCCGTATTCAATTTGTCGCTGCACGACCGCCCTGCAGGCGCGGTCCAGCAGCGTGTTCTCGTAGTTGGGCATGACCAGCAGCGGCATCAGGTATTCGAACATCGAGCCGCTCCACGAGACGAGGACAGGCTCGCCATGCGATGCGACGAGCAATCGGCCCAGGGAGAACCAGTGTTCCTGCGGAACCTGGCCCAGTGCGATCGCGACGTAGCTGCACAGGCGCGCCTCCGAAGCCAGCAGATCGTAGAATCCGGTGTCGCGCCGGCGCTCCGTGACGTTGAATCCGGTGGGGAACAGATCCCTCGCCGGATCGAACAGAAACGCGAAGTCCATTCCGGCCAGTTCGTCACATTGCCTGGCCAGGGCTTCCAACTCGAGCAGCCGCTCGCGGGCATGATCGCCGGCTTCGCGCAGGCAGCGCGAGAGTCCCGCAAGCCCGGCTGGCGCCTCCTGCCCGGATTGGTCCGGCGACGGCGGGCGTGCCGGCGCGGCCGCTTCGACCGGCGGACCGGGCGATTCCCCGAACGTTGCAGCCTCCCGCAGGGTCGGTGGCTGATCCAGATGCGTGAGCCGTTCCTCAAGACTGCCCGCGAGTGGCGCGAGCGGGCCTCCGTCGACCTTGGAATCCGGGCTCTCGGATTTGGCGCTTGAGGCGGGCGTTGATCCGCTCCGGAGGTCCGGGCCTGGCCGACGCAACTCCAACCATGGCGCGAGATGCAGCAGGTCTGCCAGATGCGCTTCGCATTCCCGCTGGAGGGCCCGAGCCCAGTCGGCGGCTTCCGTCTGGTCGGCTGCAAGCGACGCCGCGATCGTGGTGGCCTGGTCTTTGGCGCGTTGCAGCACGGCAAGCGCAGCGCCGAGACCCGAGGGGGCATCCGCAAGGTCTGCATCAAGTTCTGCCAGTATGACATTGTCCGGTGCCAGATCCCGAAGTACCCCAACCGTGTCGCGCAGGCCGGCAAAGATCTGCGGGGTGAAAATGTCCTCATCGATCTGTTCCCGCAGTCCGGCGCCGAGGGTCAGCAAATGTCCCGCCAGGTTTCCGCTGTCCACGCTCGAAATATAGAGCGGGAGGAGAGGCTCGAGCGTGCCGGTCTCGTACCAATTGTAGAAGTGTCCGCGATACCGGTCGAGCCGCTGCATTGTGGCCAACGCGTCGCGGGTGCGCTGGATCAGGCCTGCTCCTGAAAGATAACCGAAATCCCGCGCTGCGAGATTGGCGAGCAGCGCGAGGCCCATGTTGGTGGGGGAAGTCCGGGAGGCGATCGTCGGAACGGGAACCTCCTGGAAATTGTCCGGCGGCAGCCAGTTTTCCGTTGCGGTGACATAGGTCGCGAAGAATCGCCAGGTCTTGCGAGCGGTGCGGCGCAGAAAGGTCAATTGCTCCGCTGTCAATGCCGGAGTCGCGGACTCGATGGGCTGGCTGATCCGCCACGCGATCCACGGAGCCGCCAGCCACAGGCCAAGAACCGGCAGTGTCGACGGCACCAGTGACGGCTGGAGCCATGCCAGGGAGAATCCGCCCGCCAGGCCAACGATTGGCGCGATCCACATCGTGGCGAAAAATCCGGCAAGGCTGGCGCGGGTCGTCTGTTCCGAATCGCTCGAAGTCTGCCATTCGAGCAGCCGTCTGTGCGTCACCAGCAGGCGCAACCACGTCCTTCCAATCGCATCCAGACTGATGAACGCATCATAGGGCAGAAACGCCAGTGTGAGAACGATCTGGCCGAGCTGGCGACCCGCTGCGCGGGCTTCTCCGCGCAAGTGCATTGCCCAGGGCAGATCCGCCGGCTTGCGACACACGTCGACCATCGCCGCCAAGAGTCCGGGGAGCGCGATGATTGCCAGGACCAGCGGCAATCCCACTCCGCCGAATTCAGGCAGGAGGAGCCAGCTGCCCAGCACCAGGAGCATCAGCGCGACGGGAACCAGGCTGCGCCGCAGATTGTCGAAGATCTTCCACCGCGACAGCACAGAAATCGGATTGGCAATCCTGCGGACGTCGGAGCCGGGAACCCGTGGCAGGAGCCATTGGGTGATCTGCCAGTCGCCGCGGATCCAGCGGTGACGCCGGTTGATGTCCACATTGTAGCGGGAGGGATATTCCTCGTAGAATTCGACGTCGCTCACCAGGGCGGAGCGGGCATGGCACGCTTCCAACAAATCATGGCTGAGGATGGCATTTTCGGGAAAGCGCCCGCACATCGCGCGCTGGAAGGCGTCCACATCGTAGATTCCCTTGCCGATGAACGACCCTTCCTGGAAAAGATCCTGGTAAACGTCGGACACCGCCCGGGTGTAGGGATCGATCCCCGCGTTGCCGGCAAAGAGCCGGACGAACCAGGATTGCCGGGCGCCCGGCAGACTCGCCCCGACGCGCGGCTGCAGGATTCCGTAGCCCTCGCGGACCACGCCGTGCACCGGATCGAATTCCGGCCGGTTCAGCCGGTGTGCCATCGTTCCGACGAGCCGGCGCGCGGAATCGCGCGGGAGCTGGGTGTCGGTGTCGAGCGTGATGACATATTTGACAGCCGGCAGAACGGACGTCTCTCCGACGATCGCGGAGAAGCAGCTGCGCGGTCCGCCTCGGAGCAGGGCGGTGAACTCCGCGAGCTTTCCCCGCTTCCGTTCGTAGCCCATCCATAGTCCTTCTCCTGCGTTCCAGCGGCGGGGGCGGTGAAACAGGAAAAAGAGCGTCTGGCTCCCGGATGGATATTTCCGGTTCAGCATCTCAACTCCGGCCCGCGCCCGCTGCAGCAGCTGTTCGTCGCCCGGCAGCGTCTCCTCCGGCGCGTCGCGGAAATCCGTCAGCAAAGCGCAGTAAACGTGTTGGTCACGATTCGAGAGATGATGGATCTCGAGGGTTTCGATGAGGCGGTCGACACCCGCCGGGCTCGTGAGCATCGTGGGAACGACCACCATCGTGCAGCAATCGGCGGGGATGCCGGAGGTGAAATCGAGGCGGGGTAGCAGGCAGGGCTTCACCAGGAGCGTGGACAGCCAGTTCAACAACGCGACGGCCAGCTGACTGGCGCAGACGAGAAACACCAGCGTGAAAACGATGAGTTTCCATCCGTGCACATCGAATGCCTGGGCCTGGCGGAAAAATCCGACGGTTGCGAGGGCGGTGAGCGTTCCAATTCCGCCCGCATAAAACGTCAGCGGAAATCGGCGGATGCATCGTGCGATTGCGGTCCGCCATTGCCAGCGAGCCTTTGCAGCGCGTTCGAGCAACGGCAGTCCTTTGTCGATCAGATAGAAGCCGACGTGGGAGGCGCGGTCCTCGGCTCCCGATAGCCGGGAGCGGATCAAGGACAGGTGAACTGCCTTTTGCGCGACCTCCACCTCCGAAAAGCGACCGTGGCGGGCGAGGGCTTCGACCGAATGCCGGTAGCGGTCGCGGGTGGAGAAATCCATCCGTGGGTAAACGCCGGCCGGATCGGTGCGCAGCGTCACTTCGACCAGGCTCAGGCTTTCAACGAATTCCTTCCAATCCTTGGCGCTCAGGAAACGCAGGCTTGCGATGCAGTGGCTGACGGAAACCTGATCGGCCGCCTGATTCTGGCTCTCCTGGTGGACCAGCTCTTCGATGGACAGCCCCTGTTCGACGAGCCGCTGTTCGAGCCAGCTGCGGGCGATATGCAGCACGGGGCTCTGTCGCGACAAACGCTGGCAGAATTCCGCCACGAACGAGGTGGAGAGCGGGATATCCGACTTCGCCATGTCCGCAACGACGATGACGAGATGCGACGGATTCTTCTCCGCCATGTCCTGGAGGCGATCCACCCAGGAGTCCGCAAGATCGCGGTCCTCCCGTGCGATGGTCAGCCGGGTGGTAATGCGCTGCAGGTCTTCGATCAACCCGAGGCGCAACATGATTGGAACGGCCCACAATTCGCCCAGCTTCAAGGTGCTCACGGTCTGGTAGGCGGCGACAAAGGCGCTGAGCGGTTCCGCATCGATCTGGGCATCCACGTGCGAGATCAGTTCGAGCACAATGTCGTAGACGCGCGGGAGTCCGGCGGACGGGCCGCTCACGAGCCGGGGCAATTCCCGGCTGTAGCCGCGGGGCAGATGCCGCCTCGCCATCTGGATCTGCTCTTCGATCAGATAGAAATTATCGAGCAGCCACTCGGCGGCGGGAGTGATGCGCCGGCTTGGGTCGACGGCGAGGGTGGCGCGGTTGAACTCCCGCAGGCTCTGGTCGTTCTCGGCCAACCGCACCAGCAGGTGGTTTGCGCGGTATTGCGCCCCGAGGCGATGATCCGCCGCGATCGCCCGGGCATGCCGGGCAAGTTGTTCAATGCTGAACAGCTCGGCCCGCAACGGCGGGTCGCCTTCGCGCGGGCGCGGATGCGTCTGCCTGGCCATCCAGGATTGCCAGCGTAACGGGAGTGCCTGCATGTTGATCGTGCGTCCAGGGCGAGATACCCGTCCCTGACTTGGCTACAGAAATTGTTCCAGGCGCCGGCCACCGATTCGCCGTTGATCGCGAAGACGGCTGGCCCGGACTCAGCCGATGGTTGCCGTTCCAACGGCGATCGGTACCCGGATCCGACTGCGGCGGTGAGAGTGGATCTGGACGAGCTTGCGGGAAGATACTGGTGGCCGCGAGGTCACCGAGAATGTCGCCAAGGCCACGAGCTCCGGCGTGAGGGATTTCCTGCCGAAGCCCTATACCGCGGAAACCCTTCTCAAACGGATCCGCGAAGTGATCGACCGGCCCGCTGCCGCCGCAGCGTGAGCCGGTGCTGTTCTCTGCCGGTGTCAGCCGGTCAAACTGCGTCGGACTGCCGGTTCGAGCACGTTGCGCGTGACTGGCTTTCCAACCATGATCTGGTTGTCCACGAGCTCCAGGCGCGAGGCCGCGATTGCAATGTCGCCGATGCGGCGGCGTTCATCGTCGGTGTTGACCCATCCGCGCAAGGTGACGCGGTCGTTGAGCGTGCCGACCTGGACATTCCGGCAGTTGATTTTCGCGGCGCGGATCAGCTTGTTGATGCGAACCGTGCGGTCGATGTCCCGGTAACTTGAGCCTTGTTCGAGCGCGACGGACGTGTGCGGGCCCTTGTACGATTCTTCTGCGGAGTAGGGCTCGTGGCCATAGGCGGCTTCGGTGAAGAGATAGCGCGGTTCATCTTCAAACTCCATCTTGGTATCGTCGAGCAGAAGCCCGTCGCGCGCGGCGTTGAAGCTGAGCGCCATGGCGGGGACGATGCTTCGCGTCTTGAAATTGCCCGGCGCGAGAATGACAACGGAGCGGATGCGGCCCTTGGGGACGTTCAGGGTCAGGGCAAACACCTCCCCCAGCGGCTGGTTCTGGAGATTTCCGACCGGCAGCTTCAGCATATCGCTGGAACGCTCGACATAACCGAGCGACACTTTTGGCCGGCTGGCCGTCTTGCTGGCGGTCTCGCCTTCTTCCAGGAAGTACGGCTCCTGTCCGAAAAGGCGGTAGGCTGCGGCGATGCGATCGCTCCTGCCATAGTCGAGCCACTTCGATAGATCGATCGCCGGCGCGGACTTGAACACGTCGGTGCTCACATTGAGCCGGTAGACCTCGTTGAGCGGATCGGAGAACAGCGCCAGCGGCGGCACCGCCACGATCTTGTTGTCAACGTCGAGCGAACCGTCGGAGACAATCAGGACCTCGACAATGCGGCCGTTGACCAGATCGATGCCCAGATCCTTGATGCGGCCGAGGCTCTCGTCTTGAAAGTTCTTGATCTCGATGCGGTTGATTTCCTGGACTTGCTTCTCTGCTGCGAAGCGTTCGTGTGTCGGCTCGGGCTGGGCCCAAGCCGGGAGCGAGGCGGCGATGACGGCGCCTGCGATGATGGCGGACTGGAGTTTCATTGGATTTCCTTTTTCGTGGGAATTGGCTGTACGGGAAACGTGCTCCAGTGGCGCCGGCGCACACCGAGAGCGGATGGTCGACATACTGGGCAGCGACGGTTTTTCGTCGCTGGAGTATAGATCGCCAACCCGGCGCTCTGTATGGGGTTTTACCCGACCGGAAATCCGATCGCGGAGCGCCCGCAGGTCACCGGGGCCAGCGATAGCCGAGCCCAAGCAGGAAGATGTCCGAGTCGCGGTTGTAGCTGCTGGTGACACGATCGAAGACCGCCCGGATGATCCAATTGTCGGAGAGCCGCACGGAACACGTAAGCGAGGCCAGCGGAGCGATCGCGGCCGGGTTCTTTTTGCCCGCGCTCGCTGGGTGCTTGCGATCGAGGAAGACGTAGGGGCCGAGACCGCCGCCGAATGCGATGCGGTCGTCGAAGAACGTGTTCACAAACCACAACTGGGTGGCAACGCCGCTGCGGCGGATGATCTCGGGGTCGCCTTCATAGATTGCCGAGGCGGTCCAATCGATATGGGGGAACAGGCCCCGGCGATACTCCCCGGCATAGGCACGTGCCCTCTGGCTGAGAAACGTGTTTACGATGCTTTGCCCTGCGAAAACCGTGAGCTCATTGTCGGTCACGTGTTCCCGCTCGTTCGGCGCATCGCCGAGCTTGCCGGTGGTGGGTTTGTCGCTCTGACCAAACCAAAAGCCCATTCCAGCAGTCAGGGTGTTCACCTTGTTCTGATTGGCGGGGCTGATGCGATTGAGCATGACCCGGTAGAACCAGCGGTCGGAAAGGTAACCGGTGCCCGACAGACTGTAGATCGGCGCGGTGCCATGCACATCCGCGGTGTCGCCGCCTGGCAGCGATTGCGTGTCGTAGAAATAGTAAACGCCGGCGCCGATTGAGATCGAGAAACGATCCTGCAGAAATGGCAGGCGCCCCCAGGCCTCCCAGGCGGTTCCGTCGCGGTGGTGTCCCGTCACGTGGCCTTCGTTGATGTAGGCGATCGATCCTGCGAAGTTGCGGTACAGATCCTGGCGGTAGTCGACCTGCCAGGTGAAATTCGACCGATTGAGATTCGAATTGGACAGCGCGCCGCCCAGCATCGTCAGCTCTTGTGCGCGAAGTTCGATGCAGGCACAGAGCAAAAGAGCCGGGACGGCCCGTTTCAAGATTTGGATGGATCTGGTCATTGCAGTTCGGTTGGGTTAGATGTTTTTCCTCCGGGCGACAGCGCTCAGAAGTCTCTCGGATATGGAAATGAGATCGCAGCGTCGTGAACGGCGAGCCGATGCCTGCACCGGCTTCGCAATCACCGGCGATGACGCGGCGGATAGATGTAGATTCCGACGTTTGCATCGGCCCGCGGCCCGTCATTCCAGCGGTAGCCATCCACCCACGAATCGTCGCGGAACCAGGGATCGCCCTGTGGGCCATAATAGACATCGTTGCCTGCGGAGCCGTCGATGACGCAGCTGCTCAGACCGAACTGCAGGCCTGCCAGAGCAAGCAAGCCGAGGAGGATTTTCCGAGTGGGTTTCATGAGCGGTTTGTGGGATTGGCGTTGTCCACATATTCCACGAGTCCGATCGTGCCGCCGGTGGAATCGGTGATGATGGCAAAACGGCTCTCGAAGGCGGCTGCGCGCGGGGCCACCAGAACTTCTCCGCCAAGCCTGACGGCGCGCGCGACCATCTCGTCGATGTGCTCAACGCGGACAACACCGAGCCAGCCGGGTTTGGTCTCCTCGCGATCGGGCAGCGGGGCAACGCCGGCGCGGTCGAGGCCGTCGCTCAACAGCAGAAGATCGTGCTTCCGTTCGGTGCGTTGGTCGGTGGCAATCTCATAGTCGATGACCCGCCGGTAGAAGTCGGACACGACCTGCGGCTGTTTCACGAAAAGCTCGAACCAGTTCCAGTCGCCGGGCGCCGGCTCGTCATCCGTCGAGTCGCCGGATGTCGACTCGAGCAGTCCCACGGTTGAGCCCTCGTTGTCTGCAATGATCGCCTGGGTGCCTCGCAGCGGAAAATCGCGGGCGTCGGCGCGGACCTGTCCGCCGGCTTCCGCCACAAGCTTCAGGACCTTCGGCATGTTGGTGACCGCAATGTAGCCGATCCAGCGGGAGGGCCGCTTCATGTTCGAGGGTGGGCGCGGCGCAAGTCCGGCAACCGGCCGGCTGCCGTTGCTGAACACCGTGTACGATTTGCCGTTCTGGGTGATTGTGTTGGCGGTCCAAGCGAACAGGCCGCTGTAGAATTTGGTCGCGGCCACGGGATCGGTCGTGAACAGATCGGCCCAGACGAACTTGCCCGGGTGGTGCTCCGTTGTCGCAGGGCTGTTCAGCGGCTGAAACGTCGCGGCCCGCGCGCGGGCGGGAAGTCCGATCCCCAGCACGGTCACCCCGGCAAGGACAGTCGCCAGCCGGCATATGGAAATCGAGTTCATGAAGTCGAGTGGGGGAGCAGAAGAGCGAATACGGTCGGCTGATCTTCTGCCCCCGGATCGTTGGAACGATAGGCCGTAACTCGAACCCGGAGTATGGGGTGTAACCCGCCTGACTCCGCCTTTTCTCCGTGGCGGGGCAGGCAACCCGCTCCGCAATCCAAGCGCTGGCTGCGGCCCGGCGGGACGGGGGAGGGTTTTGCCCCATAGAACGGGGCGGACCCGTGCGCTAGGCTATGGGATTCAGCCGACTTGGCGGCTGCCGGCCTGATTCTGCGGTCGATTCCTTCAACTTTCTCACAATGGGCTACGCGCTTCGGCATGTGACCGGCCTGGTCATCGTCAGTCTGGCCGGGAAGATCGCCGCCATCTTCGTTGTCTGGACGGAGCCCGCCGCGGCGCTTGCGCTCTGGTTTGGCCCCGACCTGTTGCTGGCGTATCACATGTTTTCACCCCGGGCGCAGGGTTTGGTGCGCATGCACCGGCGGTTCTCGACACCGCGGCGGGAGGTGTGGTTGACCATCGACGACGGCCCCGATCCGGAAGACACACCCCGCATTCTCGATCTGCTGGCGGCGCACGGCGCGCGCGCGACGTTTTTTGTGATCGGACAAAACGCCGTACTCCATCCGGGTCTCGTCCGTGCGATCGCGGCAGCCGGGCACGAGGTGGCGCATCACACGCACACGCATCCCCTCGCGGCGTTCTGGTGCGCTTCACCGGCAAGGGTGAACCGCGAGCTCGACGCGGGGCTGCAGGCATTGAGCGCGGTCGGAGTGAAACCGACGCGATTTCGTCCTCCCGTCGGAATCAAGAATTTCTGGCTGGCGTGGGCGCTCCGCGCACGCGACCTGACCTGTGTGGGCTGGAGCGCGCGCGGGTTGGAAGGACGGCGTGGCGATGCGGAGGCGGTGGCTGCGAGGGCGACACGCGGCCTCGCGCCCGGGGCGATTCTCCTGCTTCACGAAGGCCCCCATGTGCCGCTGCGGATCCGGGTCGAGGCCATCCGTCGGGTGCTCGAACGGTTGCGCGACCGGGGCTATCAATGCGTCGTGCCAGGGCCGGATCAGCTCGTCTAGGATTCCGTCGGACTTGCGCCGGCCGGATCCATTCAAATGCCGTCCGGCATCGGGTGCAGACTCCCGCATCGCGGCCGAAGTGGAGGGTTACCCGCCCTCGACGCTGTATGCAAGAATCAAGTACGTTGTGCACCGGCGTTGTGCGCGTCCGGAAAGGCGCGCAGCAATCGAAGATGTACAACGGCGACGGCCGCACCGAGCGCGATTCCGGCAAGCACGTCGAGCGAGACATGCTGGCGGGTGGCGACGGTGGAATACAGAATTCCCAGGCACCACAGCCAGTTAAGCGCACGCACGAATCGCCCGGCGCCCATCTCCCGCAACAGGCGCTCGAACCAAACCGCGGTGAACACGGCAAAAGCCACATGCAGCGAGGGGCAGGCATTGCCGGAGGCATCGATTGACTTCAGAAAACCAAATGACGGATGCTGCGACCAATCGACATCGGACCGTGGCAGTGCCGTCGGCCAGAATAGAAAGATTCCCATGCCGGTCGCACTGAGTCCGATGGCGGCCAGTCCATAGGAGATGAGTTCGCGGCGATCCACCAGCAATGCGGGCGCGAGTGACACATAGAACCACAAGGAAAAATAGAGCGGCAAGGCTCCGGGCCAAAAGGCGACAAGCCGGTCGACAGCGGTAAGCGGCATGATGGTCGGCGGATGGATCGGATGTCGGAGCAACCAGAAATAGACGGCAAAGAAGACCGCCATGCCGAGGGTCGTTCCGATCATCTTGGGCAGCCACCACGTGAGCAAGCGGGCGCCGACTTGGCGTAGCCAGCTGGCATTGCGTGGGCGCTTGGGTTGCAAATCCATGCTCTGGACAGCAGTAGGCTCGCGCCAAGCCTTCACGGCAAGCGCAGTCTTGTCCGCGATCCGGCAAAAAAAATCTCCTTCGGGCCCGAGGGCGCGAAGGAGATGATTAGACGTGCCCTGTTTGGCACGAAGTCTCGAACTCAGGAAATGCCCGGTCAGTTCGAAGAAGCGAACATCACTTCGACGCGACGGTCGCGGCGAGTCGGTGAATTGGCGAGCGCGCCAGTCTTGATCCGGTCGCTCGACACCCCCGCGTTAATCAAAGCGAGGCGGATCGATTGAACACGACGGTCGCTCATTGTCTGGTCCTTCGGGTCTGTGCCGTTTGGATCCATGGATCCATCGAGCAGGAGCTGCAGCGACGGATTCGCCTTCATGTACGCTGCGATCTCGGGAACCTTGGCGGAGTCCTTGTCTTGAATCTGCGCGTCATTGAAGGCGAAGTTGAACTCCTTGTAGGGAGTCCACTGGCCGACGATGCCCGCCACACCCGTGTCGCCTGTCGAACCGGTAACGCCTTGCGCGCCGGTGGCTCCGGTCACGCCGGCCAATCCGGCAACACCAGCAGTCGTGCGGCCCTGTTTGCCCTCGTCTCCGGCGATGCCTTGAGAGCCCGTTTCGCCTGTGCGACCCGCGGCACCCGTGGGTCCGTAGAGAGTCGAGCCCTGGGCACCTGTCGCGCCCGTGGCCCCCTGCATGCCCGTGGCGCCTGTTGCCCCGGCGGCGCCGACATAGCCAACCGTGCTCGCGCCCTGCGCGCCGGTCTCGCCAATGGCGCCGACAGCGCCCGTTGCACCCGTGGCGCCAACCGCCCCAACGGCACCGCGCCGGACCTCACCAGAAGCGCCCGTGGCACCCGTGGCACCTTGCGCACCAGTAGCGCCCATCGCGCCTTCAGGCCCCCGCTCGCCGGCCAGGGCTACACCCGGGGCTCCTCGTGCGCCTGTGGCGCCTTGAGCACCGGTGGCACCGGTCGCACCCTCGGGGCCGCGGGGCCCGACGATACTATTTGAATTGTCCGCAATCGTTCTTCCAACGGGTTGTGTCGTACAACCGGCGACCAGCATCGCGGTAACCGCGATTGTAATTAATTCACGTTTCATGGATCTTGATGTCTGCAAGGGGGAATGGCCGCTGTTTCGATGTGCGTTGGTTTTCCAGTTGCTGCCTGACGGCATCGCCGGTGACCGTTGAGTCCCTTGTTTCGCCCATCCTATCGATTGTGCACGACAGTCTCTATGGGGTGAAACCCGACAAGCGCCGGGCGCGGCAGGGCTACACACCATGGATGAACGCCCCCAGTCGGCCGATGATGGCGCCTGCAATTCGACAAGAACCCGCCGTGATTTCGAAACACAAAGACCGTCCCGCGACGGTCTTTTTCGTTTCACATGAAATCAACTGGTGGTGCTCGATTTCACGGCGCGGTAGGCATCTTGCGTCTTCACCCACGCTTCGCCGACCTTGTCCTTAATCTGGTCCCAGGTCGCGGGAGAAGACTTGCTCAGATCATCGCCCGTGGATTTCAGGTAGGACCTGGTTCTTTCCATTTCCTTCATCGCAAAATCCCAGTCCTGGGTGTTGGCATTGCTGTTCATTGCGGCGCGCCTGGTGGTCAGTTCGCTGACCTCAACATCCACCCTGGCTTCCAGGCGGTTGAGGCCGGCGAAGAACTGTGCGCGCATGTCGTAGGTGCAATCCTTGATGTCGGTCCATCTGGCCGAGGCGACATCGGGAATGACGGTGGCCGCGACCTGAACTGTGGTGGCCGGTTTGGGAACGACAACCGTTGCCGTGGCGGTCGTTGCCTCCTTGCCCGGAGGCGGAGTGGCATCAGCAGTCTGCTGCTTCTCGGTGCAGCCTGCGCTGGAGAATGCGGCCAGACCCACAGCCGCTGTGAGGAGGTTGATGAAGCGATTCGTTTTCATTGGAAGGCGACAATTTAATGATTTAGAAATTCGTTGACCTCTTCGAAATGGATAGGGCCAACAGAATTTGGTGACGTGAAATCGTCGATTCGCTCAGAATTCGGTCGGTTCCCGACTAGTTCCAATATCCTTCGGAGAACTTATAGGCATTGCCCTGCTTCTCCCAGCGCGGCGCCACCCATACTGAACCTGAATTCGGAGGAAGGACCCAATTTCCGGCCATCCATTGATATTGCTCGTTGCGCCACGTCCAGTATCCGGCGATCCAAACATGCTGGGGCGACGGCTGGGCAAGGACGACCTCCTGCTGGAGCGTCGGCGGGGCCTGGGTCACGACGGTGGTGCTCACAACGGGCGTTTGCGTTGCATAGGCGGTGTTCCCAACAACAACCGCCGGAGTCACCACAGCCACAGGGGTGGTCGTTGTCATCGTTGTTGTAACCAGGCTGGTCGGAGTCGGCGGAGGCGGAGCGGAGACCACATGCGAGTCCGGCTCAGTCGTACAACCGGCGAAGAGAGCAAGGACGCCGAAACATGCAAAGATCGGCATGAGCGGCCTTGCCGCGCGAGCGGAGGCCGGAGGTGAGACATGGCTGAGGATAGTTTTTTTCATTGCTTCAGAATATGCTGAAAACAGTCCTTGCGCCATGGGGTGTTCTAGGTAGCTGCCCTGCCGCGCCCCGGGGATGGGCGCAGCCCCTCGACCGGAGCCATGTCCGATTCGACGTCACGATCATCCCGAGCCTGCCTGCGGTGCGCGTGTCCGAATCCGTCGAACGGATGAGCCGGTTCACAACCGGCGAGGCTGTGCAAATATCGGTTCGGATCGTTCATGTTTGCGACGATTGTGCACCCTCACCGGCAAGACCGGACAGCCGAGCAGCGCCAGTCTTCGACTGGCGGGAGTCGCCGGTCACAGACCGGCGCTACCTTTTGGTTGCCCCTCGACTCGCTCGGGGCCTTGAGCCTGTCGAAACGGCGGCATCAAGACCGCGACCCGCTGCTAGAATCGCATTCCCACACCCAGAGAAAAGACGTTCGTTGCCCTCTGGCCGAAACCATAGCCCTGGCCTTGGTAACGGTAGGTGGTTTTGGCAATGACGAGGACCCGGTACCCGAGGTCAATGTCCACCGTCGGGGTGACGCGAATCTTGAGTCCCGCAGTGCCGCCCCAAACCATGTTCCAGACTGAGTCATCGAAACGCTGGTCCATGCCTCCTCCGGTGATGTGATCCCTTCCATTCATTCTCGCCATGCCGATGGACGGCCCGAAGTAGACGCGCAGGTTTTTGTAATCACTATCGGGGGCGACATTGACTCTGAAATTCAGCATCAGCGGCATCAAGGTGTCACTGAAAGAGTCCTGGCGCACACCCAGGGCGTCCCGGCCAGTCCACCTTGCACTCCAAAACTCAAAGCTGACCTCCTTCTCCAGATCCTCCTGGCCAGTGCGCCAGTAAACACCCGTGCAGAAACCCAATCCGGTGGCCGTGGATGCCCCGGCAACATGAGGATCCACCTCGGTTACAATCGCGCCGATAAATGAATCAGCGGCGCGACCTTGTGTTAGGAGGCCCAGGAAGAGGGCGGTTGTGATGAAAGATTTGCAGTTCATGATTTCGCCGGCATGTTGCCGGAGCTCTTTCTGATTTGAACCGCTCGCAGGGACTTCGACCGGAACCGCCAAGTCCAGCTCGCGGAGGTGGATCAATACAGGATTGGCATTGACGGGTTGAGATGGGATTGGGTTGGGATCAGTTCAGGACCGGCGCGACGCGCGCCCTAGCCGGAACCTCCGCACTGCCAGGAGAAGGGCAAGCGCGAGGACGAACCGGGGCTCGACGGCACCGCCGCCACCACTGGTGCGCCAGGGTCCGCCGGTGGAAGAGGCCGTGAAAGTCAGGCTGGCGGACGAACTGGTGACGGTGCCGACGGTATTGGTCAGGGTCACATAATAGGCGCCGGCGTCGCTCAGCTGGGTGCTGGGAATCGTCAAAGTGGAGGCCGTGGCCCCGGCAATGGTGGTTCCGTTATGGTACCACTGGTACGTCGGGGCTGGCACCCCCACAGCTGCCACCGAGAAGACCGCCTGCGCTCCGAGGTCCAGAGTGAGGTTCTGCGGTGCGGTCACGACCTGAGGCGCGGAGAGGGCGGCGACAATGCGGATGATATGGTTGCCCGTATCCGCCACATAGACGTCGCCGGCGACGTCGAGGGACAAACCCGTTGGATGATTGAATCTGGCCGCGCTGCCGATGCCGTCCGTGCTGCCAGCCACACCAGCCAGACCAGCGAGGGTGCCGACCGCCCCGCCCGGGGTGACCAGGCGGATCGTGTCGTTGTTGGTGTCGCCCACATAGACGTTGCTGTTGCTGTCCACCGTCACTTGGGCCGGACTATTGAAGCGTGCGGCGCTGGCAAAACCGTCGGTGCTGCCAGCCGAGCCCGCCACCCCTGCGACGGTGGTTACGACACCGCCTGCAGTGATCAGGCGGATCGTATCGTTGCTGGTGTCGGCGACATAAACGGCCGGGGTTGCACCGCTGGTAACTGTCACGCCTTCGGGTGTGAAGAAGCGCGCAGCGGTGCCGGTGCCGTCGGTGCTGCCGCTCGCTCCAGCCACACCGGCAAACGTGCTGACGACACCGGTGGCGCTGATCATGCGGATCGTGCTGTTGCCGCTATCAGCAACATAGAGGATACCGGCGGAATCCACCGCAACGTCGGCCGGGGCCGAGAAACGGGCACTGCTGCCAGTAGCGTCCGTGCTGCCGCTGGTTCCAGCCAGACCGGCGACGGTGCTGACCACGCCGGTTGCGGTGATCTTGCGAATGGTGTTGTTGCCGGTATCGGCGATATAGAGATTGCCAGACCCGTCGATTGCCAGGCCTGCGGGAAAGTTGAAGCGTGCGGCGCTGCCAGTGCCATCCGCGCTTCCACTCGTCCCCGCAACACCGGCGAAGGTGCTGGTCACACCGGCAGCGGTGGTCTTTCGAACCGTGTGATTGCTGCTATCGACCACATAGGAATTCCCGGCAGCGTCAACGACCACATCCGACGGAAAATTGAAGCGTGCGGCGGTGCCGGTGCCGTCGGTGCTGCCGATTGTGCCAGCCTGTCCAGCGACGGTTATGGCGGCGCTTGCCGTGCGGATGGTGAGAGTCAGAGTTGCGGTGCCCGTGCCGCCGGCATTGGTTGCGCTGAGCGTGACTGTCGAGACTCCAGCCGCAGTCGGCGTGCCGGTGATGGCACCGGTGGCGGTTGCGACGCTCAATCCCGCAGGCAGGCCGGTGGCGTTGTAACTTGTCGGCGATCGGGTGCCCGTGATCGTATAGCTAAGGGCGGTGCCCGCTGTGCCGACGGCTGCAGTCGCGCTCGTGATCACCGGCGCCCCAGAGGTGATTGTGATCGTCAACGGGGCGGTGCCTGTGCCCCCGCCGTTGGTCGCGCTCAGCGTGACCGCCGAAACTCCAACCGCGGTGGGCGTGCCTGTGATGGCGCCTGTGGCGGTGGCGACGCTCAACCCCGCGGGCAGGCCGGTGGCATTGTAGCTCGTCGGCGCGTTGGTGGCCGTGATGGTGTAACTAAAGGCGATACCAGTCAAACCGCTCGCCGTGGCCAGGCTCGAGATCTGCGGCGGCGGTGGATTGATGGTGATTGTCAGCGTGGCGTTGCCGGTGCCGGCGGCGTTCGTTGCGCCGAGCGTTACCGTTGTGGCCCCCGCTGTCGTCGGCGTGCCCGTGATGGCGCCGGTAGCGGCAATAATGCTCAGGCCGGCCGGAAGCGGGCTTGCGGCATAACTCGTGGGCGAACCCGTGGCTGTGATCGTAAAGCTAAACGGCGTGCCGACCGTGCCTGCGGCCGTCAGCGGACTATTGGTGATGATCGGGGCGACACCGGCGGCGGCGACGGTGATCGTCAGCGTGGCGTTGCCCGTGCCGGCGCCATTCGTTGCGCCGAGCGTTACCGTTGTGATCCCCGTTGTCGTCGGCGTGCCCGTGATGGCGCCGGTTCCAGCCACAATGCTCAGGCCGGCCGGAAGCGGGCTTGCGGCATAACTCGTGGGCGAACCCGTGGCTGTAATCGTAAAGCTAAACGGCGTGCCGACCGTGCCGGCGGCCGTGAGCGGACTATTGGTGATGATCGGGGCGACACCCGCGGCTGCGACCGTAATTGTCAGCGTGGCGTTGCCGGTGCCGGTGGCATTCGTTGCGCCGAGCAGCACGGCCGTGGCTCCCACGGTTGTGGGCGTGCCCGTGATGGCGCCGGTGGTGGGAACGATGCTCAGTCCGGCCGGAAGCGGGCTTGCGGCATAACTCGTGGGCGAACCCGTGGCTGTGATCGTAAAGCTAAACGGCGTGCCGACCGTGCCTGCGGCTGTCAGCGGATTGTTTGTGATGATCGGGGCGACACCGGCGGCGGCGACCGTAATTGTCAGCGTGGCGTTGCCGGTGCCGGTGGCGTTCGTTGCGCCGAGCAGCACGGCCGTGGCTCCCACGATTGTGGGCGTGCCCGTGATGGCGCCGGTGGTGGGAACGATGCTCAGGCCGGCGGGAAGCGTGCTTGCGGCATAA
>Ga0265323_10000499_pt1 | contig 22047 bp, 19 predicted proteins | sample 41225metaG_FD_193580 | JGI IMG/M metagenome (GOLD analysis project Ga0265323, IMG submission 193580) | Rhizosphere microbial communities from Carex aquatilis grown in University of Washington, Seatle, WA, United States - 4-12-25 metaG | ecosystem: Host-associated > Plants > Roots > Rhizosphere...
CGGGGGGATTCACCGACAGCTTCGCGGGCGTGGGCCGGCACGTGTACTCCATTGCCAGTTCCAACACCACGCTCACCGCCAGCCTGACGAACAAGGCCGGGGCCACGGCGGCGCGCGACTGGAGCATCCTGGTATTCGATGCCGGAACCGGCGCGGCCAATGGCGCAGCCATTGCCAACCTGACATTTACCCGTACCGGAGGCACAGCGTGCACGCCGCGCGTGGCCCCCGGAATACTCCCTCTGCTGCTGGGAGATCTGGTTCCCGGCGCAACAGCTACCGGCGAGGTAACCGTCGACTTCGCCGGGTGCGACGCCACCTCGAGATTCACCGTCGCCATCTCCCTTTCCGCCAATGGCGGTGCCACCGCGGCCACCATCGCCTTCGCGAACCAACGGTATTGAATCGATATGGATATTCCTGGATGGCATCGCAACGTTCTGGCGGCCGCACTCCTGACCGCTTCGGCGGGCAGCCTTTGGGCTGACCCCATTCTGACGCTGACTCCTTCGCCCGATCAGGCCGGCACCCCCGGAAGTACCGTCGGATGGGGCTTCATCATCGCCAACGACACTTCGGATTATCTGATAGTTTCCAGCTCCCAGTTCTGCCTGAACCCGGTGCTGCTGACTCCGGCGTTCGCATGCACGTCGCCTTTGACCGGGGTTTACAGCGACATCATCGCTGCCACCGGCCCCACCGTCGGTCCGCACTCGTCGCTGTCGGAGAACTTCGACCCGATTGGACTCACTTCGGGCGTCGGGTATTTCGAAATCGACCCGAATGCGGCCTCCTCCTCATCCGACGCCGGCCAGATCGTGCTGACCTACGACGGATTCGACGGTGACCCGAACAGCGACTCCACCAACCAAGTACTCTTCAGCGTGCCTCTGGCCGCCGATGCCAGCGTGACCGTCGTCACACCGGAGCCCGCAACCTGGGCGCTCCTGGCCACGGCGCTGGCAATCCTGGCAATCATGGGCCTGCCGGTGCGCCGCCGCCAGACGGCGTGATCCCCCCGCCGATTGGACGCGCATAGCGCAAATTCCCCCGATCAATTCTTTCGATTGGCCGGGCGCCTCCTGCGCGCCTAAAATTGGAATGAGGATTCTTCCGGCGCAACCGTCTCACACCGGCGCCGGAGGCGAGGAGCGGAAACTGGAAACTGAGGTGATTGCTGGATTGGCGCTAGCCACGGTGGTGTTCGGCTTCGGCACCATGGCCGCCGCGCTGGCGGCCGGCGGAAACGTGGCCATGATTGCCCTCGGCCTGATTCTGGCCGGCATTTCGATGGACCTGTTCTGCATTGCCAAGAGCCGGGATCGAGAGTAGCGTCAGACCGTGCCCCACGACCCCGGTGATACCATAGGCGTTCCGCCGCTGTCCGCCCCGGTGTCATCCATGTCTGCTCTGCGTCCCGGCGATCAACTCGGGCATTACCGCATCGAGGAGTTGGTGGCGCGCTCGGGCATGGCCTCCATTTACCGCGGCACCGACATGCGCGCGGGCCGTCCGGTAGCCGTCAAGATCCCCCATCCGGAAATGGAGGCGGACCCGGTGCTGTTCGACCGCTTCACCCGCGAGATCGAGATCGGTCTGAAACTCGACCACCCGGGCGTCATGAAGGTGCTCGACCGCGGCGAACCCGGCCAGGTCTACATGGTGATGGAGTGGGTGGAGGGCCGCCTGCTCCGCAGAGTAATCGCGGAAAACCGCAAGCTTCCCCTCGACCGGGCGCGCGCCATCACCATCGCCATTTGCGACGCTCTGGATTACATCCACCGCAACGGCGTGGTGCACCGCGATCTGAAGCCCGAGAACGTCATGATCGACGACGGGGACCGGATCAAGCTGATCGACTTCGGAATTGCCGGGAAGGCCGGTGCGCGGCGGCTGACGTTCGGCAAGCTGTCGCAGATTGCCGGCACGCCGGATTACATCTCCCCGGAGCAGGTCAAGGGCAAGCGCGGCGACGGGCGAAGCGACATCTACTCGCTGGGGGTCATGCTTTACGAGATGGCGACGGGCGTCACGCCCTTCGAGGGTCCCAATCCCTTCGCCGTCATGAACGACCGGCTGGTCAACAACCCGGTGCCGCCGCGCGAGCTGAATCCGGAGATTTCGCCGCAACTTCAGGAAGCTATCTACCGGGCCATGGAGCGTGAGCCGCAGGACCGCTATTCCACGGCCAACGAGTTCGCCTGGGATCTGGAGCATCTGGACCAGGTCACCCCGGGCGAGCGCGCGGAGTTGCGCGATTTCAAGCGGCGCGGCACGCCGTGGCTGAAGAGGGTTCTGTTTTACCTCGGGATGGCGCTGATTCCGGTGTTCATCTTCGGGTTGCTCTGGTTGGTTGCGCGAAGCAAAGGTCCCGCGCCTGCGTGCCCCAACTGCGCGATTTCCCCCAGTTCGGCCCGCCACCACGCCAGGTAACGCTGCCATATCGTTGAACCTTTCAACAGTTCTAGCTGCCTGCTGAGTTCCCGCGCCTCCAGACCGTTTGGACCCTCTCTTGCTACTCCGAGCGCCGGTAAACTCCTGCGGTATGGGAGACCGGAATGGGGGGGGACGTTGCGCCGCTTGTTCGAGGACTCGGGACATCTGATCCGGCCGGCGTTGGTTCTGCTGGCTGCTCTGGGCGTTTTTCTACTGATCCGCGCCGCGGTGGTGCCGGCTGCCTTCGGCCAGTACGGGCACTACCGGCCGGCCGCGCTGGGCCTCAACCGGCAGCACGCTTTGGCCTACGCCGGGCAGCAGGAGTGCGTCATGTGCCATGAGGAAGAGGCCACCGCCCGCCAGGCCGGGGCGCACACCCATGTAGCCTGCGAAGCCTGCCACGGGCCACTGGCCGCGCACGCCGCCGACCCGTCCTCCCTGACGCCCAAACTCCCCGTGGCGGCCGATCTGTGCCACCGCTGCCATGAGAAGGACTCGGCCAAGCCGGACTGGTTCCCGCAGATCGTCACCACGCTGCATTACGGCCCGAATTGCACCGACTGCCACCAGCCGCACAACCCGAAGCTATAAGGATAAGGGAGACGAACGACATGGACATCACCCGGCGCGACTTGTTCCAGATAGGCGGGAAGCTGCTGGTGCTGGCGTCGGCGGGCGCCACCTTGCAGCAGATCACCGGCGCCGAGCCGCCCAGCGACGCCTACCGAATGGCAGACCACTGGTGGGGCATGATCGTCGATATCGACAAGTGCATCGGCTGCGGGAACTGCGTGCGCGCCTGTTCGCGGGAGAATCAGGTTCCCAAGGGCTACTTCCGCACCTGGGTGGAGCGCTACCAGGTGCAGGAGGGCAAGCAGCCCATCGTCGAATCGCCCGATGGCGCCATCGACGGCTTCGCTCCCCTGAAGCGCACCGACGTGAAGGCGTTCTTCGTCCCCAAACTGTGCAACCACTGCGCCGAATCGCCGTGTGTCCAGGTATGCCCGGTGGGCGCCACCTTCGTCAGTCCCGACGGTGTGGTCCTGGTGGACAAGCAGTACTGCCTGGGATGCCGCTACTGCGTGCAGGCCTGCCCATACGGCTGCCGGTACCTGCATCCCGAAACCCATACCGTCGACAAGTGCACGCTCTGCTATCACCGCATCACCCAGGGGCTGACCACGGCCTGCTGCGAGAATTGCCCCACCGGCGCGCGACAGTTGGTGGATTTCAAGAACCCCAAGGACCCGGTGCATGAGTTCCTGCGCAAGAACAAGGTGGAAGTGTTGAAGCCCTACATGGCCACGCAGGCCAAGGTTTACTACAAGAACCTGGACGGGTCGGTGAGGTAGCCACAATGACGATACCTGGCGTGGACGGATTCATGTACCCCAACGAGGTGGAGCTGCAATGGAGCCTGCTGATCGTGCTCTACCCGTACATTACCGGCCTGGTGGCGGGGGCGTTCATTCTGGCCTCGCTGGAACGCGTATTTAAGGTGGAAGCCGTGCGGCCCACCTACCGTCTGGCCCTGCTCACGGCGCTGGCATTCCTGCTGGTGGCCCCGCTGCCGTTGCAGCTTCACCTGGGGCACCCCGAGCGGTCGCTGGAGATGTACCTCACGCCGCACCGCTCCTCGGCCATGGCCATGTTCGGATTCGTGTACCTGTGGTATCTGACGGTCGTGCTGCTGGTGGAGATCTGGCTGGAGTACCGCGCCGATATCGTCCGCCTGGCGCAATCGTCGGCGGGCTTCACCCGCATGGTCTACAAGGCGCTGACCCTGGGCTCGGAGAACGTCAGTCCGGCGGCGCGCGCCATCGACGACAAGGTGGGTTACATCGTCACCGTGATTGGCATCCCCTCGGCCTTCCTGCTGCACGGCTATGTGGGCTTCATCTTCGGTTCGGTCAAGGCCAACCCGTGGTGGAGCACGCCGCTGATGCCCATCGTGTTCCTCTTTTCGGCCATGGTCTCCGGGATTGCCGCCGTGCTGCTGCTGTATGTGGCGTCGATGAAGCTGCGGAAAACGCCCATCGACATGCGCTGCCTCGATACCATCGCCAGGTATCTGTTCTACACCTTCGTCATCGACTTCACGCTGGAGATGCTCGACCTCATACACCGCACCTACGAGGCCGACGAGAGCTTCCGCAGCCTGGATTTCATGGTGCACACGCGCCTGTTGTTCTCGCACGTGATCCTGCAGATCGTCCTCGGCACGCTGCTGCCGCTGGGGCTGCTGGCCGCCACCCAGTTGTGGAGGTTCACCGAAGCCCGCCGCCGCGCCATCTACACTACCGCGTGCAGCCTGACGATGGTGGGCATCTTCGCCATGCGCTGGAACGTGGTAATCGGCGGGCAGCTCTTCAGCAAGAGCTTCCTGGGTTACACCAGCTACAAGGTGGAGTTCGCGGCGCGGGAAGGCCTGCTGACGGCCATCGCGCTGATGATCCTGCCGCTGGTTATCTTCGTGGTACTGGTGAAACTGCTGCCGCCCTGGACCGAGCGGGCTATTTCAGAACCCGAATCCTGATGTTCTTGAACCACGCCTCATCCCCGTGGTTCTGGAGCGAGATGGCGCACCGCGCGCGCGGCTGATTCACCAGCAGCCGGTACACCGGCGAATCCACGCCCCAGCGTTTCGCCATGCTGGCGGCCACCTCCGGCGATTTCAGAGAGGCGTCTACCACCACCTCGCCGTTCAGGTAGTGCTTCACCCGGTCGCCCTGCACCACGATCACCGAATGGTTGAACTCGCCCACCGGCCGGGTGAGGCTCTTCGAGGGCGCGGCCACATCGTAGAGCGCCGCCGTCTGGTGCCTGGGACCGTTGCCGCGCGCATCGGGGTTGGTTTCGTCGTCGGTGAGCTGATACTCGAAGCCGATCACGTAGTCCTGGCCCTTCTCGGGCCGGGGCGCGCGCGGAGCCAGCAACGCGGCCTGTACCAGGTCTTCGAACTTCCCCTTGCCCTGGGGGAGGAAGAGGTGATCCTGAATGCGGAATTTCACGCCGCTATTGCCCGCCGGAGAGATCTTCCAGTCGAAGGCCAGGTTGAAATCCCGTAACGTCTGGCGGCTGAAAAGGTCCTCCACAATCCTGGGGTGGGCGACTGCTTTCAGGCAGCCATCCTCGATGATGAAGGAATCTCCTGGCGGCTTGCGCGTGGTGGGGTCCTGCCAGCCCGCGAAGGTGCGGCCGTCGAAGAGCAGCCGCCAGCCGGCGCTCCTCTCCTCGCTGGTCAGTTGATTGTCCGCCGCAGGCGCCGCCTGGCACAGAATCGCCGCGGCCGCCAGCGCCGCCAGTCCGCTCCATGTACGCATAGTCCCATTCTCCCACTTGCCAACTTCCCTGGAACTTCGGCCGCCGGTTTCGGGAATCAGTAGTAGCAGCCCGGGAATTGGGCTGCGCGCAGTACTGGAGGCACTGAATGAAAAAGCTCGTAGTGATCGCTCTCGCCGCCGCCGTTGGACTGTTGGCGCAGGGACCCGGCGGCCGTGCCGGCCGGATGGGGTTCGGCGGAGCGGGGTTCAAGGGGCCCGGCGGTCCGCAGTCCACAGTCGCCGGGGCGCCGTATTCCGGCGTCGAGGTCACCACCAGGACGCAGATTCTGACGGGTGGCAACACCATCCAGACCCAGCGCCAGTCCTCGGTATATCGCGACAGCCAGGGCCGGGTGCGCACCGAGACCGCGATGCAGCGTCCGGGGGCACCGGGCACCGCCGCAGCGGTGACCGCCATCACTATCCACGATCCGGTGGCCGGCGTGATGCGCCACATCGATACCCAGAACAAAGTAGTCACTGAAAGGGCTGTTCATGCCGGGGCGCGGCGTGGCGGCGCTGCGCCTGCACAGCATGCCTTCGCGGGCCGCGCCGCGGGCGCGCGCCATGGAGCCGATCCGAATGTGACCACCGAGGAACTCGGCCAGCAGAGCGTGGGCGGGGTTGCCGCCACCGGCCAGCGCATCACCCGCACCATTCCCGCGGGCGCGATGGGCAACGCCCAGGCTATCCAGTCGAGCCGCGAGGTTTGGACATCGACCGAGCTCAAGGTCCCGGTTCTGATCAAGATCAGCGATCCGCGCTTCGGCACCACGGTCACGCAGTTGAACAACATCACCCGCGCCGAACCGGATGCGGCCCTGTTCCAGGCGCCCGCCGGCTATACCGTGCGCCAGGGCCCGGCCGGCAGGCCCATGGGCATGGGGCGCGGCGCCCACGCTCCGCAGCAGTAAACGGTTTCCCTAATTCTCGATCATCGATTCTTCGCACGCCGCGGTGCCTCCTGCACCGCGGCTTTTTTGCGCCCCGTCCGCGGCCCGCCCCCATTGCTTTTCCACCCGGCCCTCCCGTACCGTGAAACTGAATGGCATCTATCAGGTCGCGTCTTCAAGCAGGCGGCAGGGCGCTCGCCAGGTCTCCTCTTCCGCGACTGGGCGCGATTGCAGCCGCAGCCGTGCTGGTGCACGGCTACCACCTCGGCGCCGACGACAGTGCCATCTATCTGCCCGCGGTGAAGCGCGTGGCGGACCCCAGCCTCTATCCGTTCGGCACTGAGTTTTTCCTCTCCCACGCGCGCCTTTCGGCCTTCGCCGGGCTGGTTGGCGGTTCGGCGCGGCTGAGCCATCTGCCCGCCGACGTGGCCATCTTCGCCTGGCATTTCGCCAGCATCTTCCTGCTGCTGGTGGCGGCGTGGCGGCTTCTGGGTTGCTGCTTCGAGAGCAGCCATGCGCGCTGGAGCGGGGTGGCGTTCCTGGCGGCCACCCTCAGCGTGCCGGTCGCCGGCACGGCGCTGGTCATCATGGACCCGTATCTGACGGCGCGCTCGCTCTCCACCCCGGCCACGCTGTTTGCGGTGGGCTGCTACCTGTCGAACCGGCCGCGGTGGGCTCTGGCCTGGGTGCTGGCGGCCGCCGCGCTGCATCCGCAGATGGCCGTCTATGGCGCCGCGTTCATCGCCTGCCTGGCGTTGGTGGGGCGGTTGCAGCGCCCCCGCGCCGCTTCCGCGCCGCTGTTAGGAGCCCTGATCGGACTGCCACTGTGGCTGAACTTCGCCCCGCTCCACGGGGCGGCGCGCGCCTGCCTCCTGGCGCGGACCTATTTCTTCGTTTCCAACTGGAGCTGGGACGAATGGGTCGGCGTGCTGGCCCCACTGGCTTTGCTGGGATGGTGGGCCGCGGTCCGGCCGCGCCGCACGCTGCCGGGGTTCCGGCGCCTGGCGGCGGCATCGGTTCCCTTCGGCCTGGTGTTCACCGCCGCCGCCCTGGTGCTGCTGATCCCGCGACTGGAGAGCGTCAACCGCCTGCAACCCATGCGGAGTTTTCACCTGCTCTACACCGTCTTCTTCCTGCTCCTGGGCGGCTTGATCGGGGAATACGGGCTACAGGCGCGCGCCTGGCGCTGGGCGGCGCTGTTCGTTCCCCTGGCGCTGGGGATGGTGCTGCTGCAGGAGAGCGCATTCCCGGCGAGCCCGCATGTGGAGTGGCCCGGTTGGGACGGCGGCAATGCCTGGGTCTCGGCCTTCCTGTGGATCCGGCAGCACACCCCAAAGGACGCCATCTTCGCTCTGGACCCCGATTACCTGGCGCGGCCCGGAGAGGACACCCACGGGTTCCGCGCGGTGGCCGAGCGCAGCGTCCTCGCCGACAACCTGAAGGACAGCGGGGCGGTTTCCCTGTTCCCGCAACTGGCGGATGAATGGGAGAGCCAGGTGGAGGCGCAGCGCGGGCTGGACCGGTTCCAGCCGCCCGATTTCCGGAGACTCGCCGCGCGCTATCCGGTGACCTGGATTCTGACGGTGCGGCGGGAGCCCGTGGGGCTCGATTGTCCCTACCGGAACGGCGATCTGGCGGTTTGCCGATTGTGATTGCTGCCGGGGGTGCGAGAATATGGGGCATGCCCACCCCTCCGCCCGCACCAGTGCGTGCCGCCGCCGCCCTCCTGGCGGCGCTCTCGCTCGGCTGCCTCCATGCCGCCGGCCCAACCGTAGCCGCCACGCCGCCCATGGGTTGGAACAGCTGGGATTGCTACGGCACCACCGTCACTGAAGCCGAGGTCAAGGCCAACGCCGATTACATGGCGAAGAACCTCAAGGCGCACGGCTGGCAGTACATCGTCGTCGACATACAGTGGTCCGAGCCCAATCCGGGCGTGCACGGCTACCGGCCCGACGCCGATCTCGCCATGGACGGCAATGGCCGGCTCATCCCCGCCCCCAACCGCTTTCCCTCCTCGGCGGGCGGCCGGGGATTCGGGCCACTGGCCGAGTACATCCACGCACAGGGCCTGCGGTTCGGCATCCACATCATGCGCGGCATCCCCCGCCGCGCCGTGAAGGCCAACCTCCCGGTGGCCGGCGGCACCGCACGCGCCGCCGATATCGCCGACCTCCACTCCATCTGCCCCTGGAACACCGACATGTACGGCGTGGACATGCACCGGAAGGGCGCGCAGGATTACTACGACTCCATCCTCAAGATGTACGCCGGCTGGGGCGTCGATTACATCAAGGCCGACGACATCGGGCGCCCCGTCCACGCCGATGAGATCGCCGCCCTGCACCAGGCCATCCTCAAGACCGGCCGCCCCATCGTGCTCAGCCTTTCGCCCGGGCCGGCCACCATCGCCGGGCTGCCCATCCTGCGTGAAAACGCCAACCTGTGGCGGATCTCCGACGACTTCTGGGACGACTGGCGTTATATCCTGCAGAACTTCACCCTGATGCAGATCTGGGGCGGCGTGGGACGCCCCGGTGCCTGGCCAGACGCCGACATGCTGCCGCTGGGCCGCATCGGACTGCGCGCCGAGCGCGGCGCCGACCGCATGACCCGCTTCACCAGGGACGAGCAGCGCACCCTGATCAGCCTGTGGTCGATTGCGCAATCCCCGCTGATGTTCGGCGGCGACCTGCCCAGCAACGACGAGTTCACCCTCTCGCTGCTGAACAACGACGAAGTGCTGGCGGTGGACCAGAAGGCCTCGGGCGGCGAGTCGATCTTCGAGGACGGCGTGCGCATCGTCTGGAAGGCCAATGCCGCAGGAAGCGACGCGAAGTACTTTGCCATATTCAACATCGGCGACAAGGAGACCATCGACATCCCGGTGGACTGGGCCGCGCTCGGCGCTCCCGCCCGCTGCGCGCTGCGCGACCTCTGGGAGCACCGGGACCTCGGCGTCATCGAGAGCGGCCATACCTTCCGCATCCCGCCCCACGGAAGCGGCCTGTTCAAGCTGACGCCGGCGCGGTAGGCGAGGCGTTGGACTATGGACCGCGCGCGACCGGGAGGATCTCCGGCCAGGACCGGTTTCGGGATCCGGGGCGCCGTCGGCCGCACGCTCGCGGCCCCGGCGCTATTCGCCCAGTGCGGCTGCGATCCCCGGCTCCCTACGAGTAGGCGGCGATCCAGACAGGATCGCGCCGAAGAGTTCCTTTACCGCTGTTGAGGGCCTGCGGCGAGATACGCGGCGCAGCTGGATAACCTTTGAGCCGAACGTCGTCCAAAGCGCGGCTGCCAGTGCGGTGACCGCCAGGAGGAGACCTGAGATCAGAAGACTGCACTTGGCCGGGGCGCTGGGCAGGAACTTGTCATCGCGCAGTAGTCCGAACCAGTATCCGATCACGGCAACCGTGAACGTCAGGATCAGATTGAGAGCAGCACACCTCCGCAAGAAAGCCAGCAGGCGATTTCGATGCGGAGATTGGACCGCCTCTGGCGCAACGAGCGAAACTGCCCGAGAGTATCGTCTACGTGACCGGCTGCGGGGAACTGCCCGATCCCGGTCGGCCACGCGCTACCCGTGGAATGGGCCCTGGCCGCCGGAATCACTCCCACGACACGCCGACGACGGAGCGCACGTGGCTGTTCTGATGCCGCCTCGCGGAAGTGCCATCGAGCGACACAGCGGTGTCCGCGCATCCGCCCCCCCGCGCCGTCCCGCCGCCGCTTGTTATCATTCACCTCGATGGAGCAATTCTCCGAACCCGCCAGCCCGCCGCGGCGCGCCTACCTGTGGCTCCTGGGCGCGATGGCGCTGTACCTTGCCGGCCTCACCGTCTATTCGCAGACCATCGCCTACACCGGTGACGAGGGATTTCACTTCCTCACCGACCAGTTAATCCGCTCGGGAATGCGGCCCTACCTGGACTTCTGCTATCCCCAGGCATCGCTCAACAATTACTGGAACGCCATGTGGATGGGCGTGTTCGGAGAAAGCTGGCGGGCTATCCACGTCATCACCAGCCTGTTGGCCGCGGGCGCCATCCTGTTGATGGCCGATTTCCTCTTCCGGCGCTTCCCGGCCGCGCAGTGGCGCCTTGCCGCCGCGCTATCGCTGGTGTTGGCCGCGGGCCTGAACCAGGCGGTGGTGGAGTACGGGACCCTCGGCCAGGCGTACGGCATGTGCCTGTTCGCCACGGCGGCGGCGTTCCGCTGCGCCACGGCGGCAGTGGACCGGCGGCGCGCGTGGCTGGCCCTGGCAGCGGGCGCATTCGCGGGCGTGGCGGCGGCGTCTTCGCTGCTGAGCGCGGCGGCCGCGCCGGTGCTGGTGGTCTGGATTTTCTTCTGCTCGCGCGTTGGCAACCGCTGGTGGAAGGCCGCGGGCGCGGCCGCGGGCGCCCTGATCCCCTTCGCGCCCATGCTGTGGCTGTTCGCCAAGGGCCCGGCGCAGGTGTGGTTCAACCTGGTCCAATACCACGTGACCTTCCGCAAGCTGTACTGGCCGGAAACCACCCAGCACGATCTGGAGGTCATGACCGGGTGGATCGATTGCGGGCAGGCGCTCCTGCTCGGACTGCTGGCCCTGGGCGGCCTGGCGTACCTGGCCCGGCGCAGCCAGTGGCCGCGCGCGCTGCGATCGGAGTTCTACCTGTGCGGCTGGCTGAGCCTGGGTCTGACAGTGGAACTGGGCTTCTCGCATCCCACGTTTCCCCGCTACTTCCTGCTGGTGGTGCCGTTCCTGGGCGCGCTGGCCGCGGTAGGCATCTACGCCGCAGCCAGAGGCCTGCTGGATTCCGGCCGGCCGGTGTGGCCGCTGCTGTTGCTGGCGTTTCTGACGGCGATGGGCCTCGGAAAATCGCTCTATGACCGCCGTGACATGCATACGTGGCTCCAGTACGAAGCCATGGCGCGCAAAGTGCTTCAGGTGACGCCCGCCGGCGGACAGATCTGGGCCGACGAGCAGATGTACTTTGCGGCGCGCAAACGCCCGGCTCCGGGCCTGGAGTTCGGCTATTCGCACAAAGTGAAGCTACCGGCGGCGAAGATGGCGCTGCTCCACATCGTTTCCGAAGACGAGGTCAACCAGCGCGTCAAATCGCGCATGTTCGCCACGGTCTTCACCTGCGACGATGACGATATCGACAATCTCGGTCTCAACACCCTCTACAGCCACAAGGCGGAGATGAACGACTGCACCATCTTCTGGGGAGATCGTCCGCCGCTCGGCTCGACGGCCGTGGCCGAGCCCAAGGCCTCGCTTGGGGATACCGGCAGGAAGTGAGCCCCGGCCGGCCCGGCCACCGCCGAACGCAGTTGTGCGACAGTAAATGAGGCGGCCCGCCGCCATCCGCATGCCGAAGAAAGACCAGCCGCGCCAGCTCAAGCCGCAGCGCCCCGTGAAATCGTCCGCGCCCGTCCCGCGCGCCGACGACGAGCCGGATCTCAAGGATCCCTCCCTCTATCTCAACCGCGAACTTAGCCTGCTGGCTTTCCAGCATCGCGTGCTGGAAGAGGCCGAGGACCCGCGCAACCCGCTGCTGGAGCGCGTGAAGTTCCTGTCGATCCTGGGCAGCAACCTGGATGAGTTTTTCATGGTGCGCGTGGCCGGCCTCTCGGCCCAGGTGGATGCGGGCACCATGGAAGTGGGCGCCGACGGCATGAACCCGCGCTCCCAACTGGTAGCCATCCGCCGCGAAACCAAGAAGCTCCAGAACGAGTCGCGGCGCTGCCTGGACAGACTTCTGCCGGAATTGCACGACGAGGGCATCCACATCCACGACTACGCGGAATTGAACGCGGCTCAACTGGAGCGGGCCAAGGACTACTTTACCGAGACCGTTTTCCCCGTGCTGACCCCGCTGGCGTTCGACCCCGGCCGGCCATTCCCGCACATCTCCAACCTGAGTCTGAACCTGGCCGTGCTGATCCGCGACCAGACCGGGAAAGAGCGCTTCGCCCGCGTGAAGGTGCCCGATTCCCTGCCCCAACTGGTGCGCCTGAACTCGCCGTCGAATGCCGAAACCAAGCACGGCCGCATCAAGCGCATCGACATGGTGTGGCTGGAACAGGTGATCCAGGCGAACCTGGCCGCGCTGTTCCCGGGGATGGACGTGCTGGAGTCCCACCCGTTCCACGTCACCCGCGACGCCGACATCGAGATCAAGGAACTGGAAGCCGAGGACCTGCTGGAGACCATCGAGGAAGGCGTGCGCCAGCGGCGTTTCCGCAGCGTCATGCGCCTGATGGCCACGCAGGACATGCCCGCGCCCATCCTCAACATCCTGATGAACAACCTGGAAGTGGATGCCAGCGAAGTCTACCGCACCACGCGGCCGCTCTCGCTGAGCCGGCTCTCCGGCCTGTGCGCCATAGACCGTCCCGATTTGAAGTTCACTCCCTTCGTGCCGGCCATTCCGCAGAGCCTGGTGGAGAACGGCGATGGAGAGGACATCTTCGCCCTCATCCGCAAGCGCGACGTGTTCCTGCACCACCCTTTCGATTCCTTCCAGCCGGTGGTGGAGTTCCTGCGCAAGGCCGCCCGCGACCCCGCCGTGCTGGCCATCAAGATCTGCCTCTACCGCGTGGGGCGCAATTCCCCGGTGGTTGAGGCGCTGCTCGAGGCCATCGAGGAGGACAAGCAGGTGGCCGCGCTGGTGGAGCTCAAGGCGCGCTTCGACGAAGAGAGCAATATCGAGTGGGCGCGGGCGCTGGAAAGCCGCGGCGTGCACGTGGTGTACGGGCTGATCGGCCTGAAGATCCACAGCAAAGTGGCGCTGGTGGTGCGGCGCGAGCAGGACCGCATCGCCCGCTACGTGCACATCTCCACCGGCAACTACAACGCCGTAACAGCGCACCTGTACACCGATATGGGGATCCTGACGTGCGACGAAGAGATCGCCGACGATGCCAGCGACCTGTTCAACTACCTGACCGGATACTCGGTGAAATCGGACTACCGGCGGTTGCTGGTGGCGCCCGTGAATCTGAGGACGCGGCTGGAGGCGCTGATCGCCCGCGAAATCGAGCACGCCAGGGCGGGCGGCGAGGGCCACCTGATTTTCAAGATGAACTCGCTGGTGGACCCCAAGCTGATCCGCGCCCTGTACCGCGCCTCGCGCGCCGGCGTGAAGATCGAGTTGCTGGTGCGCGGCATCTGCTGCCTGCGCCCCGGCGTGCCGCCGGTAAGCGAGAACATCCAGGTCACCAGCATCGTGGGACGGTTCCTGGAACACAGCCGGGTGTTCTATTTCCGCAACGGCGGCGCCGAAGAGATGTACATGGGCAGCGCGGACCTGATGCCGCGCAACATCGACCATCGCGTGGAGGTGCTGGTCCCGGTGCGCGACGACCGCATCATCCGCACCATCCGCGACGACGTGCTGGCGACCTACCTGGCCGACAACGTGAATGCCCGCCAGATGCAGCCGGACGGCACCTACGTCCGCAAGAAATCCGGCGGCAAGCACGCCGTCTGCGCCCAGGACAAGCTGCTGCGCCGGCGGAGCCGCGCGGCCAAGAGCAAGGTGGGGCGGTAGACCGGCTCAGTTCCCCGTTCCAGCCGCCACCTGCACCCGCTGTTCCACCGCACCGTGGGCGGGCACGTGCACCGCGGTTGCCGTAGCCAGATACGGGCGGATCACCTCGGCCGTAGCGTATTCGATTCCCAGCTTGTTCACGGCGAAGAGCAGATAGTCGCCCGCCGGGATCTGGGTATAATCGAAGCTCCCGTCGCTTTCGGTCTGGTAGCCCCGAGGTTGAGAGTGCCCATCGCGGGCCGCCAGCACCACCATCACTTCCGGCGCCGGTGAATCGCCGGCCATCGCGAATCCCTTGACGCGGCCGGTCTCGTCGCTGGCCAGAATGTCCAGGTGCGCCACGGTTTCCTCGGTGAGGTCCAGCACGTCATCCTGCAGCGGCGCGCCAGCGGCGGACATTCTGGCGATGAACATGCCGGCCGATCCATAAAGGCTCAAGCGAAACCGCGAGCCGCCGGTGTCGGCAAAGTCAAACGCGCCGCCAGAGTCGACGGCCGCATCCACCTCTTCCTTGGTCGTCTCATCCACCAGGCTCACGTACAAAGTGGCTCCCCGTTTGGGCGGCCCGTTTTTGAAGGTGACCTTGCCGGTGATGACGGGCGCCGGCTTCAGCGTGAGATCCACGGTCTGATCGCCCGAGCCAACGTCCACGACCTTGCGCGCCCACTGGTTGTTCCCATTGAGGGTCAAAGTGTACCGCCCCGGTGGAACCCCGTCGGCGGATTCCTCGTAAATCCCGATGCCGTCAAAGCTCTGCGCATGCACCGAGACGAAGCCCGGGCAGCGGTCTGCCTCCAGGCCCGATCCGGGACAACGGATGTGCAGGTGCGCCCCGCTCGTGGCCCTCAGGCGGATGTCGGCCTCCACTTCCCCGCCCGAGGCGAGGGCGAGCGGCGAGGCCCCATGCATGTCCGTCGTACCGGGATAGTAGGTGGCGGGATACACCATGGCGCCATTCGGCGAGGCTTCTTCGCCGGCATACCACGGCCGTCCGGTCGCCACCACATAGTAAGTTCCGGCGGTAAGCGGCGCCAGGCGGTACTCCCCGCGGTCGTCCGACGTGGCCCACTCTTCGTGCAGCACGTGCCTGCGGCCCAGGAAGACCTCGTCGCGCAGCAACTGGATCGTGGCGCCGCGGACCGGTTCGTCCTGATCGTCGATCACTCTGCCGAAGATCGCCCCCGGCGGGTGCCAGCGCAGCACCAGGTGAGCGGTATCCTTTCCCGCGCCGGCAATCACCGCCGATCCGAAACCTTCGGAAGGATCCGGGTGCCCGTATACCACCCGCCACTCATTGCGCTCGGCGGAGAGCGTGTAGGTTCCCTCCGGCACGGCAAATGCGAACCTGCCGCCTGATCCGGTCACCATGGACTGGCGCCCGCCGCCTTCGTCCGCCAGGATCACCCGGGCGCGTTCCAGGGGAGCGTTGCGAGCGCCGTCGATCGCCACCCCGGCAACCGGGAACGTCTGGGCCGCGGCGGAGACAACCAGGAGGATTTCAGCAACCAGCGTCTTCATTTGACCAGGCTCGTCAAGGTGATCTCGGTGGTCTTCCCGTCCTCGATGCGAACGCTCGTGCCACCGGTGAGCGAGTTCAGCACGGCGGGATTCCGGTACTCCACCGACTGGACGCGGGAGAACCCGTAGACCAGATAGTCGCCCGGCGCCAGATTGGAGAAATCAAACTCCAGTTCGCCCGAAGACTCGGACATCGGGACGGCATTGCTGGCTTCCGGCCCGGCCGATGCCGCGGCTGCCGGCACCAGCAGCACTCCCGGATTCGGATGAGCGCCGGGAACCGCCAACTTGCCGTGAAGCTGGCCGCCGCCCGCCTTCATGCCAATCTCGATGGGCGGAGGCGCCAAGCCGGGTTGCACGGTGAGTACGGGATTCGACAGCAAGTCGGAACTCCCGGAGACCGCAGACACCACGTACCGGTTCTGGCAGGACAACCCGAGCCGGTATTGGCCCGCGAAAACGCCCCCGATCGAAAACCCGCCCTCTTCGGCCAGATGTGCCAGATTGTCGTGCTCGCCGGCCAGGGGAGCCAGCGGATTCAGCCAGACGGTGCAGAAGCCGCCCGCGTCCCCGGCGCTGCCTCTGGCGGGGTTCAACGTCTGCTGGGGCGCAGGCCCGATGAGGCGCTCGGAACCGGTCACGGTCACGGCCGGCACCAGCAATACCCCGACGCCATTCACATCGCCGCCCTTCACGGCGACGATCGTCTCGCCCCGGGCGAGATCCCCTTGGGTTGCGCGCAAGGTGTACTGTCCGGGAAACACGTCATCGATTTCGAATTTCCCGGTGGTGCCGTCCAGCGACACCCGGCTATCCTCCACATTCGGGTCGCCTTCGAGCAACACAAAGGTGACATCCTTGTTCGGAGTAAAGCCGTCGAGCCTGCCGCGGACCTTGAACGTGGGCTCGACAGCCAGCGTGAAATCGGCGCGCCCCGCGGTGCCGGCGGCGATCTCGACCGGCGTAGCGGAATCCATGTCGCGAGCGCCGCCGAAGTAGACCGGGTGGAAGCCCTCCCAGGAATCGTAGCGGATCAGTCCGTCTCCCAGGTACACGGACGTACCGCCGGCCCGGCCCAGGGCTTTCAGGTAGTACTTGCCGGGGTACAGGTCCCACAAGCGGAAGTGTCCGCGGTCGTCGGTCACAACGGTGTGGCCGCCCATGAAGCGGCGCACACCGTCCGCCGTGCCTTCCGTGAAGACACCAACCGAAACGCCGCCCAGCGGGTCGCCATTCTGGCTGGACAGCTTCCCTTCTATGGTGCCCAATGGCGCAAGCCGGATTACGCGGCCGGCGACCGATGCGGAGAGAGTGATAATTTCCGCGCCTGGTGTATCCGCCTCCCAATTGAAACCGGGCTTGAAAGCGTTCAGCATGTACTGGCCCTCGCGCAAACCCGCAAACAGATACCCGCCGCCAGGGCCGGTCCTGGCGGTCTTAGGGGACAGGTCCGGCCCATTCGACGGCATCCCCGTGGCCGGGTCGATTTGGGGCATCTCCGTCAGGCTCACGCGCGCGCTCCTTACCGGCTCGCCCGTAACCGAGTTCACCACCGTGCCGCTGAAAGAGTAGTCGCCTTGAGTCGCCTGCGCGACTAGCGCTGTCGATGCCAGCAAGCCAAGTAAGATCGTACGCATTGCGCCTGTCCCGCTGCCCATTTAGACGCCCGAAGCTGGGGAATGTTCCCCCCCGCTCGTGCGCCGCGCCTACAACACCGTCGGCAGAATCTGCAATTCGGGTACCACCACGCGCTCGGGCAGGCGCGCCACTGCCAGCACGGCTTCGGCCACGTCCTCGGGACGCAGCGCTTTGGCCAGCGTCTCGGGCGGCGGCTTCACCGGCCGGTGATCCAGGATCTCGGTATCCACGAGGCCGGGCAGGATGGCGCAGGTGCGGATGCCGTGCTCCTTCTCCTCTACCCGGATGGCGTGCGCCAGGCCGATCATGCCGCGCTTGGAGGCCTGGTAGGCGGCGCCGGAAACGTCCGGCACCTGGCCCGAAATCGACGAAATGTAGATCAGGTGGCCGCGCCGGCGCTCGCGCATGGCGGGCAGCACGGCGCGGGTGATGTAATAGGCGCCGCTCAGGTTGACCGAGATCAGCCGGTCCCAGGTCTCGCGCTGGAGGAGCGAGAGGGCGCGATCGGGAACGTTGGTGCCGCTGGCGTAGACCATGATGTCGATCTCGCCCAGTTGGGCGCGCGTGACACGGGCGAGGGTCTCCATGGCCTCCGGATCCGAGGCGTCCGCCACTTGGCAATCCAGTGCCAGGCCCTCGCCGCGGGCCGCCTCCTGCAACTGGCGCAGACGGTCTTCGCGGCGCGCCGAGGCCATTACCCGGACGCCGTCGCGGGCCAGCAGGAGGGCGGTTTCGCGGCCAATGCCGCTGGAGGCGCCCACCACCAGGGCTACTTGATTCGACAGGTCCACCAAATCAGTCTAACAGGATGGCAAGCGGGCAAGCTGCCTGATACCATCGCACATATGGACCTGTCGAAGTCGCTCCGGTGCGCCGCCGCCGGCACCATCCTGGCGGCTGTCCTGATGGCTGGCGCGCCCGCCGCGGACGGCGATGGGAACGCTGCCGCCCCGCGCTTCTCCGCCAGGACGCTGGACGGCGAGCGCTTCACCAACGAGTCCCTGGCCGGACACAAGGTGCTGATCCAGTTCTGGGCGACGTGGTGCCCCAGGTGCCGCGCCGACCAACTGGCCGTGGACGCCATCACGCGCGAGTACGCGGACAAAGGACTGGTAGTGCTGGCGGTGGATGTCGGCGAGTCCAAGCGGACTGTGCAGAGTTACCTGCAGCGGACGCCCCGGCAGTGCAAGATCGTTCTGACCGAAAACACCAACCTGGCGGCGGTGTTTCAGGCCAGGGCTGTCCCGCTATATGTTCTGATCGGCGAGGACGGCAGGATAGCCGGGACACAGGCGGGCTCGGGCGGCGAGGCTCTCCTGCGGAGTTTCATCCAGCGTGTCGGTTTGAGATAGGACGGGCCGCATCATGAAGATCTACTTTGGTTTCACGGTGGCCGGCGACCGGGCGGCCGTGGAAGCCGCGCGGCGGATTGTCGAGTGGCTGGAGAATGCCGGTCACGAGGTACTGACGCGCCACCTGGTGTGCGACGATGCCGGGGAGCGCGACCGCGCGCTCGGTCCCGGCGCCGTCTACGAGCGTGACATGCGGTGGCTGGAAGAGTGCGGCATGTTCATCGCCGAAGTTTCCGGATCGTCGTTTGGATTGGGCTACGAAGCGGGCTACCTGCTCGGCGGATCGGCGCGGCGGGCCATTCTGTTCCACCGCAGCGAGGCGGCCGGGCGCATCTCGCTGCTCATCACCGGCAACACCCATCCCCGCTGCACGGTAGTCCCCTACGCGTCCTTCGATGAGATCGCAGCCGTGCTGGCCAGGGCGCTCCACGGAAGCTCCTAGCGGGGGCCCCACCGCAGGCCGCCCTGCCGAGCGGTTTCAGTTGGCGTGTGAGTCTGATACCCGAGCGCTCTACTGCGCCGCCGGAGCCGTTTCGCCAGCCAGGTCGTCGACAGCCACCGGCGGGTTGTAGTACAGGATCCGCTGGCAGCTCTCGCAGACCTTGATCTCGTCGCCGTGCTTCAGCTCCTGGAAGAACTGCAAGCGCAGCGCGATATTGCACTGCGTGCAGCGGCCATCCACCACTTCCGCCACGCCGATGCCGCGGCGTGCCTTGCGCGCACGCTCGTAGCGCTGCACCGCCGCCGGCGCAGCCTGCGCGGCGACGCCGGCCCGCTCGGTTTTCAACTCGGCTGCGGCCCGCTCGTCGACGGCGGTCCGCTCGCGCGCCTGCTGTTTCTGCTTCTCCACTTCGGCGCGCTCGGCCTTGAGCGCCATCTCGGCCGACTTCACGTTCCGGTCGAGCGGTTCGGATTCCGCCATCAACTCCAGAATGCGGTCTTCCGACTTGCCGATTTCCTTCTGGCAGAACTCGATCTCGTTCTGAAAGGCCCGGTAGACCTCGTTGGTCTTGGCGCCGAGCATCTGGTCTTTCAGCTTGGAGATCTTCTGGTCCTGCGTTTGTATGGCCGCGTCGCAGGCCCTGCGCTCCTTCTGGTTGGCCGCCAGCGCAGCCTGGTCGGCTTCCAGCTTCCGCTGATGCGACGTCAGCTTCTTCTCGATTTCCGCGATGTGCTTGGGCAGCGAGGTGATTTCACGTGTCAGTTCCGCCAGACGATGATCGATTTCCTGCAGGCGGATCACCAACTTCAGATCGGGGAGCATTGCTACCCGCAGTGTAACACGCGGCCCACAGTTCCTTCACTTCCCCGCAACCGAGCGCCAGCGCCGCCGCGCCGAAAACCGCCGCACCCAGAGGGATGGAAAGCGCCACGTCGCAGAGTTGCGCGGCCTTCCCCGCCCCGGCCAGCACGTGCACCAGGTGGCTCGAGGCGCGGCACGCCACCGCCATGGCGCCCGCCGCGGCGCAGGTTTTCAGCACGCTCACCGCCAGGCGGCGGCTGTCCAGGGCAGCGCCCATTCCCGCCAACAGCGGGCGCAGCAGCGCATACAGCGCCACCGCGCCCGTCAGCGCCACGATCGATGTGGAGAGCGCCAGGCCGGCGTGCCCCATCCCCAGGCGGCGCGCCAGCAGCGGCGCAGCGGCCAGGTTTACGGCGATCGACGCCACGCTCACCAGCATGGGAGTGCGCGCGTCGCCCAGCGCGTAAAAGGCCGGCGCCAGCAGTTTCACGGCCGAGTAGCCGGCCAGCCCCACGCTGTAGCATGCCAGCGCGGCGGCGGTCTGGCGCGTGTCGAAGGCCTGGAAGCGGCCCCACTGGTACACCGCGCCGATCATGCTCCCGCCCAGCACCGCCAGCCCCACCGACGAGGGGACGGCCAGAAACAGCGTGATGCGCAGCGACCGCCCCAGCGTGGCGGCGAACTCGTCCATGCGCTCGCCTGCGGCGCTGCGCGAGATTTCCGGCAGCGTGGCGGCGGCGATGGCCACGCCGAACAGGCCCAGCGGCAGTTGCAGGAAGCGGAAGGCGTAGGCCAGCCAGCTCACCGGCCCGTCGATCACGTGCCCGGAGGCGTCCGCCAGGCTGGAGGCGATGTTGGTGTTGACCATCACGTTGATCTGCACCGCCGCGTTTCCCAGAAACGCCGGCAGCATCAGGCGCAGGATGGCGCGCACACCCTCGTGCCGCGGATTCCACAGCGGACGGAACGCGAAACCCGCGCGCCACAGGCTGGGTGCCTGCCACAGCAGTTGCAGCGCGCCGCCGGCCACCACGCCGCACGCCATCGACACGATGAGCCCTTCTCCGCGGTAGCGTCCGATGGTGAAACCCAGCCCCACCCCAATGGCCACCGATCCCAGGTTGAAAACCGTCGACGCCAGCGCCGGAACGCCGAATCGGCCGCAGGCGTTAAGCACACCCATGGCCTGCGCCGCCAAAGCCACCAGAGCCAGGAATGGAAACATAACGCGCGTGAGCAGCACGGCGAGGGCGAACTTCCCCGGCACCTGCTCGAATCCGGGAGCCATCAGCCTCACCAGCGCCGGGCTGAAGACCATGCCCGCCAGCGAGACCGCGCCCGCCGTCACCGCCAGCAGCGTGGCCGTGAGGTTGGATAGCTCCGCCGCCGCGCGCCGGCCCCTGGTGGCCAGGTAGCGCGTGAAGATGGGGACGAAGGCCGCCGACAACGCGCCTTCGGCGAACAGGTCGCGCGTCAGATTGGGGATGCGGAATCCCAGCAGAAACGCGTCGTAGGCCGCGCCCGCGCCGAACAGCCGCGCCATGGCCATCTCGCGAACCAGCCCGGTGATGCGGCTCAGGAAAACCGCCGCCGATACGGTGCCCGCCGAGCGCAAAAACCCGTGCCCGCCGCCGGCCGGCTCTGCGCTTGCCCGGCCCACTCTATTCGACGCGCCTGACTTCCACCTGGTGGTAGACCTCCTGCGTCTGCCGCAGGCTGGCGAACGACATCCCCGGCATCCGCGCCGACGCCGTACCCGCCGCCACGCCCCAGCGCAGCGCCTCGGCCGGGCGATCCAGACTGCGCTCCATCGACCAGGTGTAAGCCGCCGCCATGGCGTCTCCGGAGCCGATCGGGCAGACCGCGTCCACGCGCGGCGGGACCGCCTCGAACAGGCCCTTTGCGAAAGCCCCGATGGCGCCCCGGCTGCCCACCGAGAGCACCACCGATTCCGGCCCCATGGCGCGGATGGTCTCTGCCGCTTCCACGTACATATTGCGCGTCAGCAGCGTGCGCCCCAGCAGCCGCTCGGCTTCCTGCTGATTGGGCGTCACCACGGTGGGCCCGGCCTCGATGCCCTCGCGCAGCGCGGCGCCGTCGGCATCC
>Ga0265323_10000500_pt1 | contig 22040 bp, 16 predicted proteins | sample 41225metaG_FD_193580 | JGI IMG/M metagenome (GOLD analysis project Ga0265323, IMG submission 193580) | Rhizosphere microbial communities from Carex aquatilis grown in University of Washington, Seatle, WA, United States - 4-12-25 metaG | ecosystem: Host-associated > Plants > Roots > Rhizosphere...
TCCCCTGTGTTACTATTCCGTTTTAAAACCTCCGATCCTAAAGCCAGGGAGCAACTTCGTGAAAGTATACGAGAGCAAGGACATTCGGAACGTCGGTGTGGTGGGCCACGGCGATTCCGGCAAGACGACGCTCACCTCCGGGATGCTGTTCGCCGCCGGTGCCACTAACCGGCTCCTGCGCGTCGACGAGGGCAACACCATCACGGATTTCGACGAGGACGAGATCCAGCGCAAGATCACCATTTCCACCGCGCTCGCCGTGGCGGAGTGGAAGAAGGCCAAGATCAACCTGCTCGACACCCCCGGCTACAACATCTTCATCAACGACACCCGGGCCTCCCTGGCGGCCGCCGATGCCGCCCTGGTGCTGGTGGATGGAGTTGCCGGAGTGGAAGTGCAGACCGAGAAGGTCTGGGCTTTCGCCGACGAGTTCAAGCTGCCCCGCGCCATCGTCATCAACAAGCTGGATCGCGAGCGCTCGGATTTCACCCGCACCCTGGAGAGCGTCACCGAAAACTTCGGCCGCGCCGCCGTGCCCATCCAGATCCCCATCGGCAGCGAGCGCGATTTCTGCGGCGTGGTCGACCTGATCCGCATGAAGGCCTACACCTACACCTCCGGTGGCGATGGCAAGGGCAAGGAAGGCGACATCCCCGCCGATCTGGCCGAAGCCGCGCAAAAAGCCCAGGAAGCCCTGGTGGAAATGGTGGCCGAGGGCAACGACGCCCTCATGGAAGAGTTCTTCGACAAGGGCACCCTGCCCCCCGACCGCATCGTCGAAGGGCTCCGGCTGGGCGTCCGCGAGAATCGCATCTTCCCGGTGATGTGCGCCTCCGGGTTGAACAACATCGCCAGCGACCTGATCCTGAACTTCATCGTGGAGAACGTCCCGGCTCCCACCGAGTGCGAGCCCGTCCCGGTCCTCGTCGAGGGCTCCATCGAGCCTCAGACCCGCAAGATCTCCGAGAGCGGCGCCTGTTCCCTGTTCGTTTTCAAAACCACCGCCGACCCCTTCGCCGGCCGCATCTCTTATTTCAAGGTCATGACCGGCATTGTGAAGAACGATGCCAACCTGAACAACATCAACCGCTCCGCCACCGAGCGCCTGGCCCACCTGAGCAGTCCCCAGGGCAAGACCCTGCAGCCGGTCACCGAACTGCACGCCGGCGATTTCGGGGCCGTGGCCAAGCTCAAGGACACCCTCACCGGCGACACCCTGGCCGATAAGGGCGTAAACTTCACCTATCCGGCGGTCAAATTGCCGGAGCCCTCCATCGCCTTCGCCATCGAAGCCAAGTCGCGCAACGACGAAGACCGCATGGGCAACGCCGTCCACCGCATCCTCGAAGAGGATCTCTCCCTGCGCTTCTACCGCGACCCGCAAACCCGCGAGTTCCTCCTGGCCGGATCGGGCCAGCAGCACGTGGAAATCGTGGTCAGCCGCCTCAAGCGGCGCTACGGCGTCGATGTCACCCTGAAAGCGCCCAAGATCCCCTACCGCGAAACCATCCGCGGAACCGCCGACGTGCAGGGCCGCCACAAGAAGCAGACCGGCGGCCACGGGCAGTTCGGCGATTGCTGGATCCGCATGGAGCCCCTGGCGCGCGGCGCCAATTTCGAGTTCGCCAACGAGATTTTCGGCGGCTCCATCCCCAAGAACTTCATCCCCGCCGTCGAAAAGGGCATCGTGGATGCCGCCGCCAACGGCTTCCTGGCCGGCTATCCCATGGTGGATTTCAGGGTCACCGTGTACGACGGCAGCTACCACGATGTGGATTCCTCCGAACTGGCCTTCAAGCTGGCTGCCCGCAAGGCCTTCAAGGCCGCCATGCAGGAAGCCCGCCCGGCCCTGCTCGAACCCGTAATGAACGTGGAGATTCAGGCCCCCGTGGAATACGCCGGCGACCTGATGGGCGACCTCAACAGCCGCCGCGGCCGCATCTCCGGCATGGAGACCAAAGGCAGCACCCAGTTCATCCGCGCCCAGGTGCCCATGGCCGACATGCTCAACTATCAGAACGACCTCACCGCCATCACCCAGGGCCGGGCGTCCTTCACCATGGAGTTCGACCACTACGATTACGTGCCGCAGCTCCAGGCGGAAAAGATCATCGCCGCCGCCAAGGCCGCCAAGGAAGGCGTGGAGGAAGAGGAAGAGTAAGGCGGACCGGAGAGCGAAGTCCCCCAGCCCGGATTCAGGCCGGCGTGCCGTTTGCGGCCGCCGGCAGAAGCTCTGTCGCGGTCCCGGTCCGGTCCAGAACGCCAATGGGCCGCCGCTGGGCGATCCAGATCAACGTGAAGCTGCCGGCGCCGGCGCCTTGAAGCGCGCCGCCGGCGGCGAAGCTAGCCTTTCCGGCCGATAAGACTATTGCCAGTCCCCATGCTGCCCTACCCCACGGGAGGGGGGCGGGAGAGGAATAACTGAGAAAACCGGAGAAAAAACGACACACCCATTCTCTGGCTTTACACACCTCTACCCCTACGTAGTACGGGAAATAGTTGCATCAAACTACGGTTTTGTAGTAGTCTCGTAACGATTGTGCCGCCAGGCGGCCCATCGAAGTAGCTTTATTTTCAATACTCGGAGCTCTTGATGGACGTTCGGATGAAGACTGTCTTCTCCTATTCGCTGGTCGCCGCGGCGCTCATGACTGCCAGCTACGGAAAACCGTTGCACACCAAGGGCCACTTGAGGCAGTTTGTGCCGGCAGGGCCAATATCGACTGGCCAGCCGGTACTGCCGGATGTGCCGCCGGGTGCCAACCTCTCTGCCAGCCTGCCCACTTCTCCCGTCCTCCCGTATGTTTCCCCTGCCCTGCCCCGCTGGACCGCCGGCGATAGCATGATCCAGCAGGCCGAACATTCCTTCGATGCCGCCCGCCGGCTCTACCAGGCGGAAGATTTTGCGGGCGCGCGGCGCATTTTCGACGAGGCCATCGACCAGATGATCCAGGCATCGGACCTGGACCCGGCGGACCGCCAGGACTACGAGCGGCGCCTGGAAGCGATGGTGGAAACCGTCCATCGGCTGGATGTGGCCGGCATGGGAATCAATATCACCGGCGCCGACGGCCACTACGAAAAGGCCCCCTTCGAAGATATTCTGCAGATGACTTTCCCGGTGGATCCCAGGTTGAAGAACCGGGTGCGGGAGCAGGTGGCTTCCACGGTTTCCCAATTGCCCCTGACGGTCAACGACACGGTGCTCGGCTACATCAACTTCTTCTCCAATCGCGGGCGCGGCACCATTGCGGTGGCCACCCAGCGGAGCGGGCGCTACCGCCAGATGATCCAGCGCGTTCTGGACGAAGAGGGCGTGCCCAAGGAGTTGATCCATCTGGCGCAGGCGGAATCCGGATTCATGCCGCGGGCCATGTCCCGCATGGCGGCCGGCGGCATGTGGCAGTTCATCTCCATGCGCGGGCAGGAATACGGCCTGGCGAGGAACCGCTACATCGACGAGCGCATGGACCCGGAGAAGGCCACGCGGGCCGCCGCGCGCCACCTCCACGACCTCTACAACGAGTTCGGCGACTGGTACCTGGCGATCGCCGCCTACAACTGCGGCCCCATGGTGGTGGAGAACGCCGTCGAGCGGACCGGGTTCGCCGATTTCTGGGAACTGCGGTCTCGTGGCGTGCTGCCCGCCGAAACGACCAACTACGTGCCCATCATCCTGGCAATGACCATCATCGAGAAGAATGCCGCCGAGTACGGATTGAACGACATTCAGATGGACGCGCCGCTGGAATACGACACTGTGGACCTGCCCACCGCCACCAACCTGGCCCTGGTATCGGATGTGATCGAAACGCCCCTGCCCCAACTGACCGAGCTGAATCCCGCGGTGTTGAACGGGGTCGCCCCGCAAGGCTACGCCCTGCACGTTCCCAAGGGCGCGGGCGCGCAATTGTCAAGCGGTTTGGAACTGGTTCCCGTGGAGCGGCGCGACGCCTGGCGCATGCACCGCGTGGACGCAGGCGAGACGCTGGCTTCCATCGGCAGGCGCTTCGGCGTGACGCCGGCCGGCATCATGGCCGCCAACAATCTGACGGCGCCGGATGCTCCCGAGGGCGACCGTCTGCTGATCCCCGCCGCGACGCGCCCGGAAGCGCCAGCCAGAAGGCTCACCGCCTCCACGGCCGCCCACCGGCCCGGTGCGCCGCAACATCGCACCGCCTCCGCCGCGGCGCCCGCAGCCAGGCCCGTCCAGACCGCGCCCAAACCGCAAGCCAGGCCGGCCGCCGCCGTTGCCAAGCCGCAGCCCAAGCCGCCGGTGACCAGCAGCACTTCCCGGCCGGCCACCGCTCGCGCCACGCCGCCCGCCGTGCTCCTGGTCCATTCGACCGGGAAGTAGACCGGCGCTCCATCTCCGCTCTCGATTTTTCCGTGCATCGATCGTTTTTCGCTTTTGCCTCATAGTCAAATAGGCCGGCCGCCGCTCGCGCCACGCCGCAGTCCAAGCCGGTGGCAGCAGCACTTCCCGGCCGGCCGCCGCTCGCGCCACGCCGCCCGCCGTGCTCCTGGTCCATTCGACCGGGAAGTAGACCGGCGCTCCATCTCCGCTCTCGATTTTTCCGTGCATCGTACGTTTTTCGCTATTGCCTCATAGTCAAAAAGGGGTATTCTATGGGTGATTGTGCCTTGACTGCAGGAGGCTCGCTGAATGTTAGATAAGTCAAAAATCGCTCCGAAGGACGAAGAAGAGATGGAAGACTTCCACGATTACGAAGACGAAGAAAACTCCGAACTCGACTCGAAGCTGGATGACTTCGAGGACGAAGAGGAAGAAGAGGAAGAGGAAGTTGAAATTGTGTTGGTAGCGGAAGCGGTTGTCACGTCTCCCGCGGCCCCACCGCCGGCGCCGGCTCCCGAATCGGCTCCCCCGGCTCCCGTCAAGAAGCCGGTGAAGAAGGCCACCGTGGCCGAGAAGGCCCCCGCCAAAAAGGCCGCCAAGAAAGCTCCTCCCGCGAAGGCGGCGGTGAAGGCCCCGGCAAAGGCTCCGGCGGCAAAGGCTCCGGCAAAGAAAGCCCCCGCCAAGAAGGCCCCCGCGAAAAAAGCCCCAGCCAAGAAAGCGCCAGCTAAAAAAGCCGCGGTGAAGAAGGCCCCCGCGAAGAAAGCGCCCGCGAAAAAAGCACCGGCCAAAAAGGCGGTGAAGAAAGCTCCGCCCAAAAAATCCGCCGTCAAGGCGCCCGTCAAGAAGGCTGGCAAGAAGAAATAGCAGCGAGCCTTCTGCCGGAATCCATCGGCCGGCGGCACGCGCCGCCGGCTGATCTTTCTCTCCCTACGGTTTGCGAACGGCGCTCCGGCAGCGCTCGAACAGGTCCAGGAGCGCGTCCGCCTGCTCCTCGGCCGATTTGGTCTGCGGCTTTCCGGAGAATCCCGCCGTCGCCTGCCCCGGCTTGCCGTATCCGGTAGCCGTGGCGATGAACCGTAGCAGCTCCAGTGCAACCTCGTTATCGCTCCGGGCCGGCGGCGTGGGGGCTTTTGAATCGGTTCCTTCCAAATTGTCGTTCATGCGTGGTTCCGCCATCGAAGATTCCCTTCTCCCTGTGATACAACTCTAGGGTACCCGATTTTCTTTCCAATGCCGCTTACCGCCGTCCGGCACGTCCGAAAAATGCGTGGGGGCGCCCAAGCCCACCTCCTGGAAGCCGATGACGGCCATTGGTACGTCGTCAAGTTCCGCAACAATCCGCAACACCGCCGCGTGCTGGTCAACGAACTGCTGGCCGCCACCCTGCTGGACTACCTGAGCGTCTCTGCGCCCCCCACCGCGCTGCTGCGCGTCACCCCGGACTTCCTGGCGGCCCACCCCGAGGTCCACATGATCCTGGGCGGCCGCCGCATCGCCGTGGCGCCCGGCTGGCATTTCGGGTCCCGCTACCCCGGCGACCCGGCGCGCATCGCGGTCTACGACTTCCTGCCCGATGCCCTGCTCACCGGCGTAGCCAACCTGGAGGATTTCCGCGCCATCCTGGTCTTCGACAAGTGGGTGGGCAACGCCGACGGCAGGCAGGCCGCCTTCCACCGCGCCATGGTCCGCAGCGGCCAGGGAGGCCGCCAGGCGTTCGTGGCCCGCATGATCGACCACGGCTATGCGTTCAACGGCCCGAACTGGGATTTTCCCGAGTCGCCCGTGCAGGGCCTCTATGCCCGCCGCCTGGTCTACCGGGAGGTGCGCCACCTCGACGATTTTCAGCCCTGGCTGAGCCTGATCCTGAATTTCCCCGATGAGGTGATCGACCATGCCTGGAAATCCATCCCGCCCGATTGGATCGAAGACGACGAAAGCGCCCTGCTGGAGATGCTGGAGCGCCTGTTCGAGCGCCGCAAGCGCGTGCCCGATCTGATCGCTGCCTGCCGCGGCGGCCGCGTGGACCCGTTCCCCAACTGGACCTGAGAGGCATCGGCCGGCCCGCCCGCGAGTGACGCTAAAATAGGCCTCGTGGTCCACCGCTACGCTCTTCACAATCAGGACATTCGCGAAACCGGCGAGCTTTCGCTCTCCCCCGGACAGGTCGGCCTGCTGGCGGGGTGGGGCGTGTTCAGCACGTTGCGGGTTTCCGGCGGCGTTTTGTTCGCTTTCGAGCGGCACTGGGCGAGGCTTGCCCGCGACGCCGCCCGGCTGCACGTCCCCATTCCGGACGATCCCGAGGCCCTGCGCCGCAAGTTGCTGGAACTGGTCGCTGCCAATGGCGCGCCCGATTGCACCCTCCGCCTGGTCATCGTGCGCAACGGCGGGGGCATGTGGGCCGGACCCTCGAACGGCCGCTCCAGCGACATCATCGCCCTCACCGCCGGCACCAAGGCCTGGGGTGCGGGCGTCAAGCTGGCCTACCAGGCCAATGGCCGCCACGCCGCCAGCCCCTTCGCCGGCGCCAAGATGCTCTCCTGGGCCATGAACCTCACCCTGGCCGAGGAGGCTCACGACCGCGGCTTCGACGAAGTGATCCTGCTCAACGAGCGCGGCGAAGTGGCCGAGTGCACCTCCGCCAACATCTTCGCCTCCGCCGCGGGCGAAGTGTGGACGCCGCCCCTCGAATCGGGATGCCTGCCCGGCATCACGCGGGAAGTGATCCTGGAGGAAGTCCGCGTGCCCGGCGTGCGCGTCATCGAGAAGGTGCTCTATCCCGCCGACCTGGAATCCGCCGAAGAGGTGTTCATCACTTCGACTACGCGCGACCTGCTGCCCGTCCGCCAGATCGAAGACCGCCGGGTCGGAAACGGCGACCAGGCCCGCATCGCCCTGCAGAACGCGTTCTCGGAGTTCGTCGACCGCTACATCGACCGGCACCGGGAGCCGCTGCCGGTCGCCGGGCGGTAGACGCCAGGGAAGTCCGCTCGCCGCGGCTGCGCCTGCCGGATTCCGCCGCCAGCAGTTCCCCGCCGCCGACCCGCTATTCCGCTGGACCGGCCCGGCGGTGGTGGTTGCCCTGGCAAGGCGCCGGGGGAATGCTGGACGCCGCGGGCAGCGGGTTCGCCTCTCTGCCGTCGCCCGGGCTGGAACACACCGTGCGGACTGCTCGCCGCGGCTGCCCCTGCCGGATTCCGCCGCAGGCAGTTCCCCGCCGCCGACCCGCTATTCCGCTGGACCGGCCCGGCGGTGGTGGTTGCCCTGGCAAGGCGCTGGGGCATGCTGGACGCCGCTGGCAGCGGGTTCGCCTCTCTGCCGTCGCCCGGGCTGGCAGGCGAAGAGGACCCGGAGGAAGCTGGGGAATCCCGATGCAGTGGGAGGCTGCATGGCCCCCAAAAAAGGAATGGTTCCAAGTGACCCGATTTCCAGCCTGGCTCGCCACGGGCATGCACCGCACCGAGCACTGCGTCCGGGAGCGCCGGGTGCTTCGCTGTTCCGCTCCCCCGCGGCCGGTTTCTCCAGCCCCGGGATCGATGCCTCCCAGCTCACCGCAGCCTGCTACGCTTCTCCCTGACGGGACCGGAAGCTCGGATCGGCCTTTCCCTCGCCTGCAACGACCGCGCCTCTCGACGCCGCCATTCCAGGGTCAAAGGTCCTGGCCTTGCTCCTTCGCTCCCTCGCCCCCAGGCTTCCTCGCCCGTTCGGCCATCCGCTCCACCCCCGCTCCCGGTTCGCCCCGGTCGCGGCGGCTTCCCTGCTTCTGGCCCGTTGCGTCTCCGCCCGATGGCGCCTCGGACTGCTTCCCCTGCCACCGCTCCCCTTTCGGGCTGTTACCCCCGTCCGGATCGAAGCGTTCAGCAGCTTCCGCCGCCCTTCGGCCCGCCTTCCGAATCCGCCCGATCTCCTCTCGCTCCCCGCCGCCCCCTGCTTGATTAGAACTGGGGCCGCGGATCACCACTCGAAGTCCGCTACGTTTCCGGAGGCTTGCTGTTCCTCAAACCTCTTGGAACCTTCCCCAATATGCCTGCAATCGCAGTTTCGGTCAACTCCAAAATCCCCTGGTTTTGGGCGATTTCCTCAGTATTTTTCTCCAGCATTCCCATTAGGTTACAGCTCACCCGCCGTGGATCGGCGGTGGATTCGCTGTGGATAAACCCCAACCCCAGGCTCCTGTTTTTGCGATACTGGTCCCGCGTGCGCTCTCTCGCCATACGGCCCGGCGCCATCGGGGATTTCGTGGTCTCGCTGCCGGCCCTGGAATGTCTGAAAGGCCTCGCCGCCACCGATTCGCTGGAAATCTGGACCGCCAGCGCCCACGCCGGGCTGGCGGGCTTCGCCGATCGCGTGCGGGCCATCTCCTCGACCGGCCTGGACCTGCTGGGCGTCGCCGATCCGCCGGCGCGCCTGCTGGCGGATCTGGCCGGCTTCGATTCCATCGTCTCCTGGTATGGCTCGAACCGCCCCGAATTCCGCGCCCTGGTGGCTTCGCTCGGATTGCCCTTCACCTTCTTCCCCGCCCTGCCGCCCGAGGCCGCCGGCATGCATGCCGTGGATTTCTACCTGGATCAGGTGCGCCCGCTGGCGCTCAGCCCCGCCGCCCTCCTCCCGCGCATCCCCTGCCGCCCGGAAGATGCCCCGCTCGACGAGCCCGCCGCCTTTGCCGTGATCCACCCGTTCTCCGGCAGCCCGGCGAAGAACTGGCCCATCGAGCGCTTCCGCGCCCTGGCGCGCGGCCTGGAGCGGCGCCTGAGGGTGCGCTGGTGCGCCGGCCCGCAGGACCCGCCTCTCGAGGGCGCCGTCCGCATCGACGATCTGTACCGCCTGGCCTGCTGGATCCGCCAGGCGCGGCTTTACGTGGGCAACGATAGCGGCATCACCCACCTGGCCGCGGCCACCGGAGTCCCCGTGCTGGCCCTGTTCGGCCCCACCGATCCCGCGGTGTGGGCGCCCCGCGGCGAGCACGTGCGCGTGGCCACCTGGAATCCCCGGCCCTTGTCCGCGATACAATAGCATCACCTCTCATGGCTGCCAGGCTGAATCCACAGCGTTCGGAAGCGGAACTGGTCGACCTGCGCCGCATCTCCTCGCGCGCCTTGAACCCGCTGCTTGAAGAGGAGAGCGCCGAATGGCGCGACCTGATCGACTGGGATTTCGGCAATTCGGCCGAACTGGTGCGCCGCTTCGTGGATATGCACGCCCTCGGCGGCAGTGCCCTGCTGGAGGACGGCGAGGCCGCCGCCTACGTATACTACGTCCTGGAGGACAACAAAGGGCTGGTGGGCGATCTGTACGTCCGCCGCTCCCACCGCGGGCGCCAGATCGAGGATACGATGCTGGCCACGGCCCTCCGCACCATCCGCGAGCACCCGCAGATCCACCGCGTGGAATCCCAGCTCCTGCTGCTGAATATCCCGCCGCGCCTCGCCATGCCGTTCCCTGCCGATGGCGCCCAATACGACCGCAATTTCATGCGCGCCGAACTGGCCGCGGCGGATCTGCGGGAGAGCGCCATACGCACGCCCATCTTCATCGAGCGCTGGAACGACCCCTATCACGAAGCGGCCTCTCAAGCCATCGCCGAGGCCTACTCCGGGCATATCGACAGCCGCGTGAACGATCAGTACCGCAGCGCGGCCGGGGCGCGGCGATTCCTGTTCAATATCGTCCAGTATCCGGGATGCGGCACCTTCTTCCGGCCGGCCTCCTACGCCGCCTTCGACCCCATGTCCGGGCGCCTGTGCGGCATTTCGCTGGCCAGCATGGTGGCGCCCGGCTGCGGGCACATCACCCAGATCTGCGTGGTGCCGGCGGTGCATGGCAAGGGCGTGGGCCACGAATTGCTGCGCCGCAGCATGGCGAGTTTGCAGAAGGCCGGGTGCCACGCCGTCTCGCTCACCGTCACCGCCGCCAATACGGACGCCGTGGCGCTGTACGAGAAGGTGGGCTTCCGCACCGTACGGCAGTTCCCGGCGTATGCGTGGGAGTGGCCGGCCGCCCCGGCGCCGCCCTCTATTTGACGCCTGCCATCAAACGCACCGTGGGCCGCTTCAACAGCAGCATGGCCAAAGCGCCCAACAGGCTGAAGGCCGCCACGTAGCCGAACAGCGTGGGCAGCGGCATGGAGCTGTACAGCGAGGCGGCCTTCCCCGCCAGCCAGTCGCCAATGCTGATGGAGAGGAACCAGATCCCCATCATGAAACCGGCCGCGCGCGCCGGCGCCAGCTTGCTCACCGCGCTCAATCCCACCGGACCGAGCGAGAGTTCCCCCAGCGCCTGCAGGAAATACGTACCGAGCAGGAACAGAACCGACACCCGCGTGCCGCCCGCCGCCATCGTCGCCGCCGGGATCAGGATGGCGAAGGCCAGCGCGTTCAACAGCAGGGCGAGAGAGAACTTGGCCGGGCTGGAGGGGTTGCGGCGGCCCAGCGCCAGCCACAGCCATGCCACCAGCGACCCCAGCCCCACCACGAATACCGGCTCCACCATTTGCAGCCAACTGGACGGGAACGGCCGGCCCAGGATGACGCAGCGCGTGGCGCGGTCGGCAAACAGGTTCAGCGAGCTCCCCGCCTGCTCCAGAGCGGCCCAGAAAACCGCCGACAACACGAACAGCACCAGAATCGCGGTGCTCCGCTGGCGCTCTTCCTTCGACCATCCCGCCCCGAAGATCAGCCACCAGAACACCGCCACCGTGACCAGCAGCAGGAAGTACCCCAGCGCGCCCGAGATGGCTTCAGGCGTGATCCGCACCACGCCGCCGGCCCCCAGCGCCCACGCCGCGCCGGCGGCCACCAGCACCGCCAGGGCGCCCGCCAGGCCATAGCGCTTCTTCCGCCGGTTGGCCTCCTCCGTGCCCGCCCCCGCCGCCCGGCTTCCCGCCGAACCCAGCGAGCCGCCGAACGCCACGTATTGGGCCAGGCCGAAGAGCATTCCCAATCCCGCCGCGCCGAACCCCAGCCGGAAGCCGTAGTGCTGTCCCAGCCAGCCGCATACCAGGGGCGCCGCCACCGCGCCCGCGTTGATGCCCATGTAGAAGATCGAGAAGCCGGAATCGCGCCGCCGGTCGCCGGCCGGGTAGAGCTGGCCCACGATGGTGCTCACGTTGCCCTTGAGCAGCCCGGTGCCCATCATCAGCAGCACCAGGCCGGTGTAGAAGGCCGTTTCGCCCGGCGCCAGAAGCGAGAACTCGCCCGCCGCAATCAGGATGCCGCCCGCCAGCACCGCCCGCCGCTGCCCGATGAACGTGTCGGCAATCCACCCGCCCGCCAGGCACAGCAGGTACACCATGGCCGTGTAGAGGCCATAGATGGCGCCCGCCTTGGCGTCGGCGAACCCCAGCCCGCCCTGGGCCACGCGGTGGGTCATGTAGAGGATCAGCAGCGCCCGCATGCCGTAGTAGCTGAAGCGCTCGAACATCTCCGTGAAGAAGAGCGTGGCCAGGCCGATGGGATGGCCGAAAAAGCGCGTGTCGGCGGCGGCTGGGGCGTGGTCGGATGGCATGGGGCGATTTCCAGTATAATCGAGCGCGGCGCGCGGCCCGATGTCCGATAATGGACTCTGGAACTGCGCCATGGAGCCGCCCATCAAAGTCCTGATCGTCGACGACGAAGCCAGCCAGCGCGGCGGCCTGGCGGCCATGGTCTCGGCCTGGGGCATGACCGCGGCGACGGCGGCCGATGGCCGGGAGGCCCTGGACAAGCTGGCCGAATCCGCGGCCGACGTCATCGTCACCGATCTCAACATGCCCGGCATGGACGGCTTCGAGTTCCTGCGCCGCCTGCGCCAGGGCGGCGACATGCCGCCCACCATCGTGGTGACGGCCTACGGCAGTCTGGATGTGGCCGTCCAGGTGGTGCACGATCTGGACGCCTTCTGGTTCCTCGAAAAACCCATCCAGGCGGCCGCCCTGCGCACCCTGCTGCTGCGCGCCGCCAGCCAGGCCGGGCTGCGCGCCGAAAAGCGCAGCCTGGAGCGCCAACTGGGCTACAAAGGGGCCTTGGGCGAACTGGTGGGCACCTCCCCGCGCATGCAGGAAATTTTCGCCCTCACCGAGCAGGCCGCCCCGGCCAAGAGTAGCGTGCTCATCACCGGGGAAAGCGGCACCGGCAAGGAGATGCTGGCGCGCACGCTCCACTCCCTGAGCCCGCGCCGCAACGGGCCCTTCGTGGCGGTGAATTGCGCGGCCCTGCCCGACAGCCTGATCGAAAGCGAACTGTTCGGCCACGAGAAAGGCTCCTTCACCGGCGCCTTCGAGCGCCGCGCCGGCTGCTTCGAGCTGGCGCAGAACGGCACCCTGCTGCTGGACGAGATCGCCGAAATGCCCATCGACACCCAGGCCAAGCTGCTGCGCATTCTGGAGGATTCCAAGGTGCGCCGGCTGGGCGGCAGGAGCGAGTTCGAGGTGGACGTGCGGCTGCTGGCCGCCACCAACAAGGAGCCCGAGGAAGCCGTCCGCTCCGGACGCCTGCGCCAGGATCTGTACTACCGCCTGAACGTGTTCCACATCCACCTGCCGCCGCTGCGCGACCGCATGGAAGATATCCCGGCCATGGCCGAGGCCCTGCTCGCCGGCCTGAACCGCAAGCACGAGTGCCGCGTCGCCGGCCCCTCGAAGGAAGTCCTGGAAGCGCTCGCGCGCCACGACTGGCCGGGCAACGTGCGGGAGCTGCGCAACGTGCTGGAGCGGGCCGTGATCCTGGCCGGGGAAGGCTCGATTGAGCTGCGCCACCTGCCCTCCTTCCTGCGGGAGCGCGCGGCGCCCGTGGGGCCGGTTTCGCCGCCCGCGCCGGCGGCCGTTTCCGAAGATTCCGGCGGGGTCCGCTTCCCCATGGGCACCACGGTGGAGGAGGCCGAGCGGGCGCTGATCCTGCGCACGCTGGAGTACACCCGCAACAACAAGACGCGGGCCGCCGCGGTGCTGGGCATCAGCCTGAAAACCCTGCACAACAAGTTGAAGGAATACGGAGCGGGCGCGGCGCCGTAGCGCACCGGCGCGTAAGCCGGCAGCCGCCAAGTCCCCTCCCTCACGGTCGGGGCTCGGATGCGCATTACGCACCTGCGCGGGCCGCGCTACTTGCCGGTGTGCAGGTTGTTGTGGATGGCGTAGAGGGCCAGTTCCAGGCGGTCGGAGACGCCCAGCTTGTCGAAGATGTTGTGCAGATGGTTTTTCACCGTCTGCTCGCTGATGAACATCTTCTCGGCCATTTCCTTATTCTTGAAACCCTGTGCCACCAGGGCCACGATCTCGCGTTCGCGCTGGCTGAGGGGCGAGCGTTCGCGGTCGCGTCCCGGCGAGGTGGGCGGGAGTTGGGGCTGGGGCGCATCGTCGCTGGCCACGAACTGGCGGATCACCGCGGCAGTGGTATGGGAATCCAGCCAGATCTCGCCGGCGTGCACCTTGCGGATGCTCTTGATGAGCAGTTCGGTGGCGGTCTGTTTCAGGACAATCCCGGAGGTGCCCAGCTTCATGGCCTGGACGAATTCGTTCTTGTCGTCGCTGGCCGTGAGCACGATGACGCGGGTTTTGTTCTTGGCGGCCTGCAGGCGTTGCAGGGTAGCCAGGCCGTCGAGGCCGGGCATTTTCAGATCGAGCAGAAGGATGTCCGGCTCGAACTGCTGCAACACGTCGAGCACCTGCCTGCCATCCGAGGCTTGGGCGACGACCTCGAAGTCCTCTTCCAAGGCCAGCAATTTGCAGAGGCCGTCCCGGAAAATCGGATGGTCGTCCGCCACGACAATCCGGATCTTGGGAAAGCTGGAAATACCCGACCCGGACGAAGAGTCGCTCCACGCGGCATTGTTGTCAGACATAACTTCCCACTTGATTCAGCTTAATTGTAAAGTTCAGGTAGTACCAAGTCAAATCTGAGCGGTATTTCGATATTTCCAGAGGCAACAAAGCCTCGCCCAGAGCGACAAAATGCTCCAAATATCTTATCGGCCATTGTACCCCATGGTTTGAACCGGCGCTCAAGAGTCTGAAACTTTACCCTTAGGACTACTCCAGTCAGGTGAGCCGGGACCGCATTTCTCCGCCGGCTTCTCCGTGCGATCGGCGATCCGGACGCCCCCGCGGCGCCGCGGCATCCCCGGTCCCGGCAGCTAGGGCGAGCGCCAGCCGCACCGCCACCCCGGCGCCCGTAAGCGGGTTGCGCAGGTTTCCGGGGATCGGCGCACGCGCTACTGAAGCGGCGTGTGAAAAGGTGGGATCGAGAAGGGGCGAGTGACAGGCATCCCTGTCAAACTGAAAAAATATCCATATTATTTTCAATTACTTACCATAGATTTTGACAGGCTCGCCTGTCAAAACCGGGGAGCCGGAATGAAAAAGCCGATGGCCGCGGCGCCGCCGGACCGCTCCAGCCGCCGGAGCGAGATGCACTGCCGCGCACCGCGCGCCGATGCGGGTTTCCGGCGGGAACGGGCTGGCGCCGGGGGCAAAACGCAATCAGCCGCAGAGGAACGCAGACAAGGCTAAAGATACTTTTATCTGCGTTCCTCTGCTCCCGCGCTATCGACCGGGCGACCGCCTCCTTATCGTCCTGGCTCGACTGCAGGTACCGCACCGTGCGCCCAGCTTCCTGCACACACCGCAGGGCTCGCTCCTTCACCCGCCCGCCGATCTCGTGGACGGGGGCGCCAAAGTTCTTCAGCGGTACCTGGTTGGCCCACAGCTATCCGGACATGCCGAACGGATAGGCGATTTTGCGTAACGATCCCCGGAAGACCAACCGCTCGAATCCGCTCAAAACTCCCTGGATACGGTCTGCATACTTCGCGGCAGACTCATGCATGGCGTTCCCTTCCTCTCGTGTCTGGTGAACTTCGAACACTCACGATGATACGAACTGGCGGGGAACGCCACACGCCGCACCCTTGCGTTTTTCCTTGGCGTTCTTGGCGGCTTGGCGAGAGACCAGGCACTCACTGCGGACATGACCGAAAACGCGGTAGCCAAGCAGATCGTCGATGTTGCATTACGGGTCCACAGGGCTCTCGGGCCCGGCCTGCTGGAATCGGTATACGAAGCGGTCCTGGCGAGCGAACTACAGAAGCGTGGACTGAGCGTGATCCGGCAGCAGGCGATCCCCGTGGTCTACGAAGGCACCCGCTTCGAGATCGGGTTTCGCGCCGATCTGGTGGTCCAGGACAGCGTGATCGTCGAAATCAAGTCGCAGAGGTCGCGCCCGTGCACAAGAAACAACTGCTCCCCTATCTGCGGTTGTCGGACAAGCGGCTTGGATTGCCGATCGACTTCAATGTGGCGCTCATCCGGGACGGCATTACGCGCTTTGTCAACGGCTTGGAAGAATAGACTCTCGCCAAGCCGCAAAGAACGCAAAGAAGAACGCAAAGGGACCAGCCGGCTCAGCCTGTTTGGTTGCGGCCACAGGCCGCGCTAGGTTCATCGGTGGCCAGAATCGTTTGAGGCGCGTCAGAGGCGGGGCGCTACGATCTCCCGGCGAGAGCGGCATGGCCGTTCCGCCTGGCTCACTCCGCCCGCTTCGGCGGCGCCACCGCCGCCATCGCCAGCGACGCCACAGGCAGCAGCCACATCGCCGCCACCAGGCGGGGGCTGCTGGCCCCCCAGAGGACCAGCGGCGTGCTGGCGGCCAGACCCAGCCAGGCGGCGGCCAGCGCCATCCCCATCCCGGCGGCGGGCCAGCGGGGCAGCGACGCGGCCGCCATCGCCAGCACGGTGGGCAGCACCGGCGCCATGGCCGCGCCCACCAGGAGTACGGCAATCCAGGACGCCGACGGGCTGCGCGCCAGCAGCAGCAGCGCGGTGGAAAACGCCATCGCCAGCGACGCCACCCGAACCACTCCCGGCGGCGGCACGTTGGCGAGGAGGCGCGCCGAGCAGGCGCGGCCCGCAATCAGGCCCAGCGGCACCCCGTAGCACAGCATCTGCCAGGAGGTCTCCCGGGCCAGCACATGGGCGGCGCTCATGAGCGGCACCAGCAGGCTCCAGATGGCGGCCTCCGACAGCGCGTACAGGAAAAGCAGCAGGGCCAACCGCGCGATCGCCGGCCGCCTCGCCGCTCCCGGCGCGACGGGTTCCGGCGGCACGGGGGCGCGCGGCGGCATTCGCGTCCACAGCGCCGCGGCCACGGCCACGGCGGCCAGCGGCACAGCGAGCCGGCCCAGGTTTGGCAGCCCGAGCGGCAGAAAGAGAATTACCCCCACCGGGAGCAGCATGTGCAGCCGGTTGAGCGCAGCGGCAGGACTGGCGGCGCCCGAAGCCCACCCCAGCGCGCTGGCGGCCAGCAGCGTCATTCCGGCGCCCAACCCCAGCACACCCATCAGCGGCCGCATCCAGGCGTCCGGGGCGGACTGCAAACCCGACAAGGCCGCGCCCAGCAGCACCAACCCGGCCACCAGCACCGGCTTGTGGCGCCAGCGCTCGATCAGCCAACCGGCCAGGAGCGGCCCGGCCACCAGTCCCAAACCCAGCTCCAGGCGGGCGGTGCCGATAAATGGCCAGGCGTACACCCACACCGGGGCGGCGAAGGCGCACGCCAGAATCCCCAGGCCGGCTGCTACGGTCTTCATGACGCCGCCGGCTCCGCGGCCGGCTCCAGGGCTTCCAGGGGCAATTGGATGGTGAACCGCGTGCCCGTGCCGGGGGTGCTATCCACGGTCACCGTGCCGCCGTGGGCCCTGGCGATCCACGCCACGAAACTCAGCCCCAGCCCCAGCCCCTGCTCGGGAGCGGGCGCGGTGCCCGATTCGGTCACGCGGTAGAAGCGGTCGAAGATGTGCGGCAGGTGCTCGGGGGGGATGCCGCGGCCGGTATCCTCCACCACGAGGCTGACATGGTCCCCCGCCGGGACCACGCTCACCTTCACCTGGCCACCCTCGGGCGTGAATTTGAAAGCGTTGGAGAGCAGGTTGGTGACCAGGCGCTCGATCTGCACGCGGTCCACCCCGGCCACGCAGCCGCTGGGGGCGTCGGCGGTGAGGTGCACGCCGGCGGCTTCGGCGGGAATCTGGAACTGCTCCACCAGCTCGCGAATCAGGTCGCCCAGGTCCAGCCGCGCTTTTTGCAGCACAAGCTGGCCGCTTTCGGCCTGCGAGAGCAGCAGCAGCGCGCGCACAATCTGCGACAGGCGGTCGACGTCCTGCAGCGCGTTGAACATGGCCTCGCGGTACTGATCGGTGGTTTTGGCGGTGAACAGCGCCACTTCAAGCTGGCCGCGAATGGCCGTAATGGGCGTGCGCAGCTCGTGCGAGACATCGGTGGAAAACTGCTTCATCTGCTGGAAGGAGGATTGCAGCCGCTCGGTCATGCGGTTGAAGGTGAGGATCAGGTAATCCAGCTCGTCGCCCGCCTCGCGCGTGGGGATGCGCAGGCTCAGATTCGACCCGCTGATGCGCTGCGCCGCCTGGGCCACGTCGCGCAGGGGCGTGAGCGTGCGGCCGGCCATGATCCAGCCGAGCAGCGAGGCCAGGATCAGCGCCAGCGGAACAACCACCACGAAGGCCGCCCAGGTGTACTCGCTCAGGACCCTGCGGTCCTCGGCCAGAGACACGCCGATCGAGAGGTAGAACGGGACGCGGTGCAGCTCGTCCCAGATGAGCCCGGAGCGGATCCAGAACGGCTCGCCCTTGGAAGAGCGCCGCTCGCTGAACAGCAGCGGCGCCTTGGCGCGCTTCCTTGCCAGGGAGACGTATTCGCGAATCTGGGCGGGAGTCTCGCGGCCCAGATCGTCGTAGATGGTGGAGACCGACGGCGGGTGCGCATCCGAACCGGAGACCACCTCCGGGATGGGGTTGCCGTTCTCATCGGCGACCAGCAGTACCTTCTTGAGGTTGAGGGCCTGGGTGGTCTCGTCGGGGTCCTCGGCGTCGTAATACCAGTTGGCGGCGTACTGGTTGTTCACCTCGATACTACGGTCGATGCGCAGATAGGAGCCCTTGATGGCCGTCCACTGCTCGCTCAATTTGTTCTCCGCGCTGCTGGTCAGCTCGCTGGCCAGGCGCGCGCGGAACACCACGGCCGTGCCCCCCAGCATGATGAGGAACAGCAGCGAGTAGCTGACCGTCAGGCGGAAGCGCAGGCTGCGTGCCAGCCGCCGCAGGTCGCGTTTGCGGATCTTCCAGGTCATGCCTGCCGTTCGGCGGCCTCGCCGCCCGCCGGCCGCTCCGGCGCGTCGATCATGTAGCCGATGCCGCGCACGGTCTGGATCAGCTTCTGCGGAAAGCGGTCGTCGATCTTGCTGCGCAGGTGCCGTATGTAGACGTCCACGATGTTGGTGAGGCCGTCGTAATCCATATCCCAGACGTGCTCGACGATCATGGTGCGGCTGAGCGGGCGCCCGCGGTTGCGCATCATGTACTCCAGAATGCCGAACTCCTTGGGGGCCAGCTCGATGGTTTCCACCCCGCGCAGGACTTTGCGGCGGACGCAATCCATGGTCAGGTCGTCCACCTGCAGCTTCTCGGGCGAGGGCTGTCCGCGGCGCAGCAGAGCGCGCACGCGGGCCAGCAGTTCGACGAAGGCGAAGGGCTTCACCAGGTAGTCGTCGGCGCCCTGTTCCAGGCCCTTGACGCGGTCTTCCAGGCCGCCGCGGGCACTGAGGATCAGCACCGGCGGCCCGGCCTTGCGGCTGCGGATCCGCTCGAGCACCTGCAAGCCGTCCATATCGGGGAGCATCAGGTCCAGCACCACCAGGTCGTAATCGGCGGTGTGAAAGTGATCGAGCGCGGCGGCGCCGTCGGGCGCGGCATCCACGGCGTAGCCGGCGCCCTGCAATCCCCGGCACAGGAAGTCGGCGATGCGTTTTTCGTCCTCGACCACGAGTATCCTCATGGCACCAGCTTACCCTACCGGAAGCGCAGCGCGATGCGGTTCAGCTTGCCGCCGTAGGTCAATTCCAGGTCTTTCATCCTGGGCTTCTCCATGGCGAAGAAGAGCAGCCCCTCGGCGGGGCGGGTGGTTTTGCCCTCGGGGAGCATGCGCGGGTCGAGCGCCCGTTCGAGCGGCCCGTTCTTTTCGCCGTCCTCCTCGTGCACCTTGACCTGGGAGGGGTCGGTGCGGGCGGTGTCGGCCGATGGCCCGCTCGCGCCGCCGCCGATGCCGAAGGGCCCGGTGAGGCTCGGCCGCGGCCGGGGTTTCTTCTGCGTCGAGTCGGTGTCGAGCGGCCCGCGCTGGATGATCACGGCCGGCCCGGCGATCTGGTTGGCGGCGAACGGCTTGCTGCGGTCGTTGCGATCGGTGTCGAGGAGCAGAAAATCGTCGCGCGAAACGGCAATTTCCTTGCCGTATTTGGGCGCGACCTTCACCTCGGCGAGGACGAAATGGCCGCCCAGGTCGGAATCCACCATTTGTTTGATGCCGGCCGGGTCCAGGTGCAGGGTGACGGTGACGACGGCGTCGTCGTTCTCGCCGGTAGCGGAACAGACGGTCTTATCGGCGGCGCCCGGCAGAAGCAGGCAGCCGGCCACGGCGATAACGGCAGCGCGCGGGAGCATGGGGCCTCTAGGGCGATTATAGAACGCGCGGGGGCGCGGGGTGTGGATCGGACTCGGGGCTGCGCCCCAAATGACCAGGGACAGACGGCGGATTCCCGGCAGACTGCGCCAGGAATCCGCCGTCTGTCCCTGGTTTGCCTCACAACTCAGGCTCGACATCCGCCATTAGATACCCTTGCCGTCCCGGCCCCTGGTTCGTTAGGCTGTGAATGGTCGGGGAGCGCCTTTTGGATACACTCGCGCTGAACGCGGACCCGCTCGACTTAACGCTGTGAATGGTCGGGGAGCGCCTTTTGGATACACTTCGATTCCTCCGGGGGGCGGTCGCCGGTTCGCTGTGAATGGTCGGGGAGCGCCTTTTGGATACACTGCATCAACTCGGTGCGCGTCCTGCTCGAGGGCTGTGAATGGTCGGGGAGCGCCTTTTGGATACACTTGATTTCGACGTTGGCGTCGCTCGATGGCGGCTGTGAATGGTCGGGGAGCGCCTTTTGGATACACTTGATTTCGACGTTGGCGTCGCTCGATGGCGGCTGTGAATGGTCGGGGAGCGCCTTTTGGATACACTCTGTACCCAGGTAGCTTCATCGTCAATCTGGCTGTGAATGGTCGGGGAGCGCCTTTTGGATACACTCGACGAATCGCACCACCCGATCTCTGTTAGGCTGTGAATGGTCGGGGAGCGCCTTTTGGATACACTTCGCCTCTGTCTCGGTGAGCGAGTCCGTCTGCTGTGAATGGTCGGGGAGCGCCTTTTGGATACACTTGGTCGATAGGCGGGGCGCTCGTCACCGTAGCTGTGAATGGTCGGGGAGCGCCTTTTGGATACACTTTGGCGCAGCGCGTTGTGTCTCGCGTTAGGGCTGTGAATGGTCGGGGAGCGCCTTTTGGATACACTAGAGCCGCTGCCCAGGCCGATGCGCAATGGGCTGTGAATGGTCGGGGAGCGCCTTTTGGATACACTGTGTAAGAACCAACGCCTGCTGGTTCTTTAGCTGTGAATGGTCGGGGAGCGCCTTTTGGATACACTAGCCCGCCCAGGAGGCACTGCTCGACATGGGCTGTGAATGGTCGGGGAGCGCCTTTTGGATACACTTAGCTGTTGAGGTGGGTCAAGGCGTGGAGGGCTGTGAATGGTCGGGGAGCGCCTTTTGGATACACTACTGGAGTTAGACTTGTAGGTGCCACCTTTGCTGTGAATGGTCGGGGAGCGCCTTTTGGATACACTCTTGGGATAGAACTGGAACGCCGGCCGCCGGCTGTGAATGGTCGGGGAGCGCCTTTTGGATACACTCATCGAGGAGGCGTGCTCGATGCTGGACCGGCTGTGAATGGTCGGGGAGCGCCTTTTGGATACACTCCACGCCGGAAACGGAAGGCACGGACTCTGCTGTGAATGGTCGGGGAGCGCCTTTTGTATACACTATGCAATGCAGGATGGAATCCGCCGGCACGGCTGTGAATGGTCGGGGAGCGCCTTTTGGATACACTGATCTGGCCGTTCACATCGCGAGGGTCTTTGCTGTGAATGGTCGGGGAGCGCCTTTTGGATACACTGCCGCCGTCACGATGCCCGTGGGTTCGTTGCTGTGAATGGTCGGGGAGCGCCTTTTGGATACACTGTTTCGCAAGTTGCTTAATGCGCTCGGTGAGCTGTGAATGGTCGGGGAGCGCCTTTTGGATACACTTGGCAACGCCATGATTCCGTCGCGTACCGTGCTGTGAATGGTCGGGGAGCGCCTTTTGGATACACTGCATTACGAGTGTGAGAAGTGCAAGGCGCTGCTGTGAATGGTCGGGGAGCGCCTTTTGGATACACTTTCGCCGATGTATCCGGCCGCCTTAGCCGGGCTGTGAATGGTCGGGGAGCGCCTTTTGGATACACTTCTGCCGGTGATGTGGCTCTGGGATTACCTGCTGTGAATGGTCGGGGAGCGCCTTTTGGATACACTACTTCCATGTGACTTCCGGCGTTGCCATCAGCTGTGAATGGTCGGGGAGCGCCTTTTGGATACACTACGCCAGACGAAGCCGCCGACGACCTCCGAGCTGTGAATGGTCGGGGAGCGCCTTTTGGATACACTGAAGGGGCCGAAGGGAACCATCCTGAACCTGCTGTGAATGGTCGGGGAGCGCCTTTTGGATACACTCGGTCCTCGCCGCCATAAACCAGGCGGACCGCTGTGAATGGTCGGGGAGCGCCTTTTGG
>Ga0265323_10000502_pt1 | contig 21976 bp, 23 predicted proteins | sample 41225metaG_FD_193580 | JGI IMG/M metagenome (GOLD analysis project Ga0265323, IMG submission 193580) | Rhizosphere microbial communities from Carex aquatilis grown in University of Washington, Seatle, WA, United States - 4-12-25 metaG | ecosystem: Host-associated > Plants > Roots > Rhizosphere...
TGGCGAATTCGTCGAGGGGATGCGAAGTGTTCTCAAGAAAAATGATCCGGTTGATGCGCAGATCCGGCAACTGCAGCCAAAAATGCAGGCCTTCAAGTAATCGTGCATCCGCAACGCGGCATCGGCGCGCACCAGGGAGGCGACAAATTCCGTGGCCGGTCGCAGGCAGGCCGTCATGACCACGGTAAAACGGGCCGTAGCAGCAGCCATACCGGATGAGCGGGAGGATGAATTCATCCCAGACCGGATGGCGGTTTTCTCATGACGTTCCTCGTACAGACTGATTAGTCATGTCAGCTTCTTGTGGAGATTCCGGCCGTCAAAGAGACGAGAGTCATTGGCCTGTTAATGCAGGGAGTTCGCGACGAGCGACGGGGTTAGCGGGTGACTGTTTCCAGCAGGTATCGCCGCCATTCATCAGCCGCATAGAACAAGCGGGCATGCCAAGCGTAGTGCAATAACACCGGCCTTCCTTCGGCAAGCGCGGCACGACATGCCAGGGGATCAATCACGACCCGGTAATCAGAGGCCGGCAGTGCCCGGGCATTTTGCTGGGCGAGCAGAATGGCCCAAAGCGTTTGTTCGAGCAGGCGCTGATCTTGCCCTTCTGCGAGGAGGAGGGCGCATGCCCGCTCCAGCAGATCCCAATCAACGTTGTCAGCATGGGCGCCAACAAGGCCGGTATTGACTGCCGGTGCCGGTTCCACGCCCAATCGTTGCTTCAAAACCGCAGGCGGCAACGTATAACCTCCTTCGCCCAGATCGGCCATATACAGGGGCTCGCTTCGCCCGGCCCGGCTGAGCAACTCATCGGGACGCCGCCAAAACAGCATGTCACTGTCGAGGAACAGTCGATAACCGTGTTCGCCGGCCAGTGTATCGATCAGTTTTCGCAGGAGCACAAAACGGCGACGGTGGGCATGAAGCGTGGGGTATCGCGAAGGAGGCAGAGCGGCCGCCGTTCGTTCATCGAGTTCATGATGACCGAGCGTTTGTGCGTCAGGAAACAAAGTGGTCAGGCGTTCACTGATCGTGGTGTCGAGGGTGCCGTCGCTAATGAAGCGCAGGGGCATGCGGGCGCAGCTGTATCTAAGGAAGGAATGAACGCAGAACGCCGTTTGGTGCCAGAAGCGCCGGCCCGTGAGAAAATACACAGGGATATCGAGGCGAGCCGTCACAGCCGGAAGTTCAGGCAGCCGACGGACGGCCGCAGCCATCGTGTACCCCCCCGTCGCGGCGCGCCATGCCAGCCTCCAGCCATAGGCATGACCCCAAGCGCACCATTGGCGTGGACGATACCAGACCCGGTACACGAGCTGGCCGAGACCGATTCGTTTGGCAACGCCTTGAAACGCGAACGTCATGCAGAATAAAGTGGACGTAATAGCCACCAGCGCATGCCAGTCGGACGGCGCTCGTCCATGGCAGCCATGAAGCGTGCCCGGGCCAACAGACCAAAAAGCCGCACTGGACGCGGCAGATCTGACCAGACGCGCGATCGTGCCCGGCACTCGACGATGGTGTGCGATCCCCGGAAGCGGGCCTCTAGGATCTCCACTACAGATTCTGTAAACTCATGCAGTTCCACCAGGATCACGGTGCGGCGCAGTCCTGGAACCGATTTAGGGTCGAGCAAAGTGGTCTCGTACCCTTCGACATCCATGATTACAAGAGGACGATCAGCGGCCTCCAGCCGCGCATTCAAGTTTACCGGACCACAACTGCCAGCAATCTCCACCCGCTGGCCGACTCCATTGCATGCAGCCAGTCGAGCAATTAACTCGCGCCCGGCGGCCTCCATTTCAAAAGCAACCACGGGCGCGTGACCGCGCTGCGCAAATCCGACTGCGTAATAGCCCTCGGCGGCACCGACATTGATTACCAGATCAAATGATTCGCGGAGCAAAGCATCAACCCACGGCACAAGTTCACGTTCATATGTGCCGAGGAGTTTTGGAGCCAGGGTGCTACAGATGCTCTCATCGACATAGCGCAAGCCACGAAACGGACCGCTTTGTACTCGCCAGCCAAAAATCGCTGCGTAGAGATGGACGGACCGCATCTAGAGGAAATGGGGGGCGATGCGGGCGAGCGCGGCCTTCCAGGCATGGCGGTAATAACCGCGTTTCGATCCGGCCACATAGTGATGCAGCACGGCACGCGGCGCGCGGCATTCGGCCTCTAGCGGCAGAACTTGGTAATCTTCAACCGGCGCCACGGCACAATGGCCGCCCGCGCAAAGCATCGCTCCTAACGCTTGTTCAAGATAATAGCTGGTGCCTTCCCTCTCGATTAGGCGCTGGCACCAAGACTCGAGTTCTTCCCAGTCGAACAAGTCACTACGCAGGCCGAAAAAGCCGACATTGAGTCGGGCAGGCAGAGGGGCGCCAGCCAGCGATTCGAGCAGGGGACGAGAGTACCCGTAACTTTCCTTCACATCGACCAAGTGCAACGGCCGGTCGGGCGCGCGTAGCCAGTCCAGCAGGAAGTCAGGGCGGCGGAAGAAAAGCATGTCAGAGTCGAGAACGAGTTTCCAGCCATGCCCGCCGGCATGGACGTCGGTCAACTTGAGCATGTTAGGATAGGAGCGGTGGCGCTCAGCCTGGAGCCCAGGGAAACGCGCGGGAGGGAGGAACGCGGCGATGCGCGCCTCGTCCTCGCTACGAAGGCACACCACCATGTGCGGGAAGATCCGCTTCAGGTTCCGTACCATGGAAGTGGTCAGGGTGCCGTCATCATGCACCACGGAATGGAGGGCATGCCCGGCGTGCGCCTGCAGCGTGTAAAGGCAAAGAGTGGTTTGGTCCCAGAATCTGGCGCCCGTAAGGAAATGGACCTCCGGCCAGCCCCCCGGGGGGGGGGGCAACGTCTGTGTCGGAAGCTGCGCCGCTGCCACCGTCATTTCAGCATGTGCGCGATGGTCGCGCCACTGTTCGACTGGGCCACCGACCGCGAACGAGGTTTTCAGCGCACCGATCGGCGCGTACCAGAGCCAGTAAGCCACGCGCCCTAAACCGAACCGACGGACTAATGTTTTTCTATTCATCGCAAGGGCAGCGAGGAATAAGGGTGGCTCAGTACGAGCATTTTCTCCCACCAAAGGTGAATCTCGTGATCATAGTGCCGAGCGCGAAAATAACGCAGGCGCCGCAGGGCACGCAGTGTACTGTCAATCGCGCGATCTCTGAATGAAATGGCCAACCCACGGGTGAATTCCGCCGCACCCTCCCGCGAAGAGATGCCACGCACCAGCTCCCAGTCCAACGTAACCCGCCAGGCCAATGCGCACACCAACCGACTCTCGTCTTCGTGCGCCAGTCTTTCAGCGATCGTCAGAGGCACACAGGCGCCCGGATGGCGATCGAGCGAGTCGGCCTTGGAAAAAAACATCAGCCGTCCTTCCGGCGTCTTCTCGACGATCCAATGATGGTGCCCCTGCCCGGGTTTCGTACTCATGCGATCCCTCCGCCCGGTGGTCTGCTCATATAGTCGCGAGGGCGTTTCGATATATCCGGCGCTGCTCACACGGCGCAGTTCCCGCAGGAGCGGTTCTGGATCGGCCAGGTCTTCCAGCGTCTGGGTGCAGAGAGAGAATGCAAAGAATTGGTCAGCGAACGGCAGATGCAGCCGTTGATCTAGAAAGTCCGCCTGCACCCAGTTCGCTTTTGTGAAACGTTCGCCAGGTAGTGGCGCACAAGTCACAACGCCCCGGCGGGTTTCGTAGGGCATGAGGTCGGCGATGTGCGTGGCTGCCGGATGGGGTTTGAACCATCCGCCCGCATCGAGAATACGCGCGTTAGCGGGCAGGGCCGCCAGCAGGGAATCAAGCAGAAGAGACATGCGGGCTGACCACGCGTCCATTGAAGTGGCCACAAGCACCGGCGTAGCGTACGCGCGCCGCCGCTGACGTCCAGGGATGGTAGGTAAACCACGCCCTAAACATGCGCAGCGCCGCGCCGGCAGGGCTGAGGGGCGGCCAGGGATTGGCGTCATGCAGTGTGAGCACCTGCATCCACGATTGCTGCATGGCGCGGTTGAGACTCACCAGGTAAGCGGGATCGAGTCGGGCGGCGGGAATGAGATGCGTGAGTCGCAATTCGGGGAAGTAAGCGACCTCCCATCCTGCCGACATTAAAGTCAACACGATGTCGTTGTCTCCGCCGGAAACGAGTTTCTCGCCTTGCCGGTCGAGGAGCGCGCGCCGTGGATCATCCGCCAGTGCCAGGAGCCAGCCTTCCACCGCGGGGCGCCGGAGGGCCATGCCGGCGCCGACAGGGGCGCAGGAAGGGTATTGATTGCGGATGGCGTCATCTGGGCGAAGTCCGTTCGAGATACACGGCCGGTCGCCTAGGTCGCGCAAAGCGAGTAGGCCATGGAATTCCTGTGTCCAATCCGCAACAGGCTGGGCAAACTCGGGTAGTGATTTACCTCCGAGCGCCCCCACGTTTGGATGCGCGGCGAAAAGTGCACGCACTTGCTCGAGATAATCGGGAGCAAGCACGTTGTCGTCATCCACCAGCACGACGACCGCGCCTTGGGTCTCTATGAAACCGCGCCGCCGTGCCGCCGTCAGGCCCAGTTGCGGCTCGATAACGACGCGTAGATTCGGCGAAGAAATCTCCGCCAAGCTAGGGGCGTCAACCGGGGGCATCGAGGCGTTGTCGACAAGAACAGCCTCCCATCGGTCAACCGGAAGCGTCTGCAGGCGCAGGCCGCGCAGCGCGCGACGCAATCGTCCGGGATCGGGATTGTGCGCGGCAATGATGACACTGATCTCCCGTGTATTCATACGGTCGCGTTAGGGACTCAGCAGGACAAATACATTTTCACCGGAGATCTCTTGCGCAATCAGCCGCGGGGTGACTTTCTCATAAAAAGCCCGGCTGCAGCCGGACCGAAAACGGTCGTGCAGCTCGATCGCGATGATCCGGACCCTTCCCAGCCAGTCGGCCTGAACGCCTTTGAAAAGCTCGAGCTCCGAGCCCTCGATATCGAGCTTGAGCAGATCAATGGAATCCCAGCCTGTCTCCGCGAGGATCTCGTCAAGGGTCAGACCACGTATATTTCCTGTCCCCGTGCCAGCTTCCCTCACAGCAAAGCCATCGTTGGAGGCCGGGGAGCTGGCCCCGATCAATCGCGCCGTACGACTCCACAGGGCTCCCTGCATCAGCCGGATCTGGCCGCGCCTTGAGCAATTCTTCGCAAGAAGGGCGAAGTTCGAAGCTTCCGGTTCAACCGCCACGATTTCACTGTCGAGATACCGGCTGGAGAAATATAGTGAGGCCAGCCCGATATGCGCGCCCGCATCCACGATGCGACGGGGGGTGATCGGAAAAGGAACCGCGTATTCCTGTTGGAGGAAAACCTTCTCCAGCACGGTTCGATCAGCTGTTCCGGGCCGAAGATGCACCGGCAGGCCAATGCAGCGGAGATAAATCGACATTTCAGCTCCGGGACGGTTCGCAAACGCCAGCCGAACGGCCTTACCTCTGGACATCACGCGTGACAGGTTACGCGCTTGTCTGATCTGTGCTCTGAACGACTGCAGGCTCATGCTAGGGGTGATCGCGGAGCTACGCGTCTAGCGGCGCAGGCGATCGACAAGGCGGGAAAGTTTCCATTGCCAGGAGGTATGCCACGGTTGCGCGCGACTCCAAGCCGCGGTTTCGGCGCGGGCCACGGCGATCATGGTGCTCGACTTCGCGGCGGCATGCTGCCGGAAGACGGCTAGGAACTGCCCGATATGCCGTGGCTTCGCGCCGGCGCCGGAGAGGCGCTTGAAAAAGTCCGCGTCCATCGTGAAGTGCAGCGACTCGTTAAACGGCTGGTGCGCCGTCGCGGACCAGAAGGTGCCATGACTCGGCAGGGTGCGTCCGCCGACCGCAACCTGAAACCGGAAGGCCGGGCGTTCGTGATGCTCACGAAGCGCGAATCCCTGGTCGGACCGCTCCTTCCAGTCGCCATAGTACAACTCCCTCCGGCTCAGCCTGGCCATTCGCGCGACCGCAGCGAAGGCTCCCGGAAGGTAGTAATCATCACTGTTGATCCAGCCATGGAGTTCTCCGGTGGCGCGCGCGTAACCTTTGTTGAGTGCATGCGACTGACCGCGGTCAGGCGTTGATTCCCAAAACGCCAGCCAGCGCGCGTATTTCCGGAGGATGGCTGGCGTTTCGTCATCACTGCTGCCGTCCATCACAATGAATTCGAGACGCGGATAATTTTGGAGCAATACCGAACGGATCGTCTCTTCGATAAAACCGCCCTGAAGGAATGACGGACACACGATCGTGAGCTTCGGCCATACACCCGTCCTCGGTGGCTCGCTGTAAACGACCGGGTCAGTTTCCTCCGTCCACGGCCAGCCGTTGCGACCGGATGGTGGCGGGGGGAGTTCGGCGATAAGTCCGGTCATGGCCAGGGGTTCCAATGTCCAATCGAGCCGCCGGCGATCCACCCGGCGGGTGCATCCGACGTTGCGGAAGGAGCGGCCTGCGGCGGTCCATCGGGTGATCTGAGGAAGGCGGAGGGTGGAAGGGTGCTCACAAAAACCGGTGATCGTGGAGGTGCCAGGCACCGGCGTCGTCCGTCCGGACGATGTGGCCCATGTAGCCGAAACGATGAACCGCAATATTGCGCAGGCCGGGAAACGCGGCGATATGGGTGCGGAGCAACCATTGCCGGATGCGGCGGGGGCGATGGTGGTGACGTTTCTGAACGACGCCAAGGATGTGCCGGGCCTCCTCAAGATAGGAATCCATGGCACGACTCAACTGCCGGGCGTGCGTTCGGAATCCCGCGAGGGGAGTAGGCATGGCCACGAGTTCGGCATGCTCATAAAACCGCGCCCACAAATCAAAGTCGCCCGCCAGGCGCAGCGTCGTATCTAGCCGACCGCCCGCCTTTTCCCAAAGTGACCGGCGCCAGAAAGTAGCCTCCTGAGGGATCCAGCCGTATTGACGCGCGGCGCCCGGCAGGTAACTGCCATCGAGGAAGGCCTCGCGCGAAAAGCCTCCGATGGTCGTCATGCCGGTGCAGTCACCGGCGGCTGTCCAGGCGCCGACGGTCTGACTGGCGAGCCATTGCACATCGGGGAAACGGGCGAAGATTTCGCCCACTGTGCGCAGCGTCCAGGGGAAATGCAGATCGTCGCTGTTGAGCCAGCCCATGATCTCACCGGTGGTGTGCGCAAAACCCTTGTTGAGTCCGTCATACATGCCGCCATCCGGCTCGCTGCACCACCACGCCAGGCGTCCGGATTGGCTCCGGATCAGATCAACACTGCCGTCGGTCGAGCCGCCGTCGACGACCACGTATTCCAGACGGGGATAATTCTGCGCCAGTACACTCTGGAGGGTCTCGGCCAGGAACGACGCCTGGTTATAGGACGGAGTCACGAGGGCGATGACGGGTGGGTTTGCATTCATGGCCGGGGTACGGAAATCAAGGCCTCCACTGCGGTCTGCGCCGCGGAGAGCGGAATAAGGTCGATGGCCAGCGGGCCAGGCGGTACGTCGGGCTGGAGGATGCGATGCGGGGTGCCCCAAGCGCCGAATCGCGCAGGGCTATTGGCGTGGTTCGGGTTACCCCGGAGGGGAAATCCGCTGATCTCCACCACCGGAAGACCGACCGCCGCGGCCAGGTGCTTGAGGCTGGTATCATTGCCGACGAACAGCCTGCAGCGAGCAAGAGTTGCGGTCGCTTCCCGCAGGGACGTGCGCCCCCGCAGATCGATTGTCCCGGCGCACGCCGGATCCTGGGTGCTGCCGAAAATTACGGACGTCAATCCATGCTTTGCATGCAGCCAAGTCGCGAACGCCTCAAAGCGGTCGACTGGCCAGCGCCTAACCGGGTCGAGTGCGCCGGGGGCAAGGGCGGCAAACGGGCCGTCGCCGGGCAACAGACGGGCGGCGTGCGCGCGATCCGCCTCTGTCAGCCAGAGCTCGAGGGTGTCGCTTTGCCAGGGACGACCGTAACGTTCAAGGAGACGGAGATTATGCGTGACCTCGTGGCAGAGGATGTCGGCCGGGACGACATGGGTCAGCAGACGGTCAAAGCGGGCGTTCATCCGTCGCTTGGCATCGGTGGCCGCCTCAGTGTAGGCGACGAGCGCGCGAGCCCGGCTGTAAACGGCCAAATGCGTGGCATTGTATGCGTCCTCGCCCCAGCGCGGAAGCACGGCTACGTCAAAGTGCGCCGGTTGCAGTTCCCGCCAGGCCAGCCGCCACGCCCGCCATTGCCGGCGCAACTGCCACAAACGGAGCCCCTCAGTGCGACCGTCATAGACCAGCACGCGGTCCACGTAGGGGCAGGTCTCGGCAAGATTGAGCACGGCAGGCTTCACAACAAGGGTGATGCGGGCTTGCGGAGCCTGGCGGCGCAGTTCGCGCAGAAACGGTGTCACCAGCACAAAGTCGCCGATTTCATCCAACTTCACGATTAGGATGGCGCCCGCACCAGACCACGAGAATGACTTCGGGCGACGGGGGAATAATACGCTGATGACGGCCGGAGAGGCGAGCCAGTCACTGACGGAACGGACAATGGCGTGGACGGCAGACAATCTTAGTCGGGAATGGGGAAGCCGAGCACTTTGCTCACGAACCGCCGGTAGGCGGCCTCAAAGGATTCACGGGTATGCCGCCGCCGGGCAAATTCCCAAGCGACGCGACTACGGGTGGCGAGTTCGGCCACCGGCCGCACCGCAAGGTCCTGCACCGACGCGACGATGGCGCCGACCGAGGCCTCCGGCAACTCCGTGCCGAAGTCCTCTACATCCACACTTGCCTCGCGTGTCACCACAGGGATGAGGCCGCCGTGCAGGCATGTGATCACGGAGCCGCCGCCACCCTCGGAACAGGAGGGGTAGACGATGCCGACATGGGTGGCAAGCAGCTCGCCGAATTGCGGGGATCGCGTATCGAGCCAGCCCAGGACGTGTACATTGGGAAGCGCAAGTTCCCGTTGGTAGGCTTCGATGAAATCTGGTTCGGCCTGAACGGGCCCGACTACGGTGAGCGAGAGTTCGGGCATTTGGGCGAAGGCTTCCAGCACCAGATCCAGCCCCTTATGCACGAGGCCGTGACTCCCGAACCAGAGGAAGCGCGTGCGCGCGGCGGCGAAATCCTTTTCCGCGGGCCAGTCTTGCACATAGGTCGAGGACAACGGCACGCGGTGCATTGTTTTTCTCGCAAAGGCAAAGGTTTCGATCGTAAACCCGTTGCCCGTGGTGGTGGCGACATCCGCAAACTCGATGGCGCGGGACGGCGGCACCTGGCGGCGCGGCGGAAGCGAGACGCCGCGCCGGGAGCGGAGGGCATCGAGCCGTGCGAGTTCGGCCCGATTTTGAAACGCCCAGTACGCACCGGTGGCATGCAGGATTTTTGGGGCGTGCGGCGGCGCGATTGCTGCGAGTCGCTCGAGGTTGGAATGGATGTCGATCACGGCGACGCAGTCGGCGGGTGGACGGTAGCGACGGTCGTCATGGTTAATCGCGTCGACATTGCAGCCGGCGGCGGCGAAAACGCGGGCCATGCAGCAGCATTCCCAGCGGTTGGTATGATAATGGGCGGCGGGATTTTCGGTGAAACATTCGTTGAGGTAGGAGAGTACGACTGTGCCGCAGGCGGGGGCAGCGGCCGACAAGCGCACCACCACGGGTGGTGGCGGAAACAGACGGTGACGGAGGCGACCGAGTAGACGCATTATTTTTGCGCCACGAGGTGGAAGCTCCAGTAGTGATCGTGGCCGGGATTGAACTCGATGATGCGCAGGCTGAGCGATTCGAGGAACGGCTTGAGCACGGCGACGGTGGGCTGCCACTTGTGACCATCCTTCACCCATGGGCTGCCGGGATTCCATAGTTTCATGTCCTCGTGCGGCAGATAGAGGAAGAGGTGGCCGCCCGGCTTGAGTTTTGTAATCCAGAGTTGGAGCGCATTCTGCCAGCACTCGAGGTGCTCAAGGCAGTGGGAGCTGTGCACATAGTCCTGCGAGGCATCGGGCACGTCGTCGAGTAGGTAAGCGTTGCGATGAGGTTCGTTGAAAACCGGCGTCGCACCTGGGTAGGGCCAGCGGTCGGCGCCGATGTCAAGGCCGTGGCCGGTGCAAAATTTATTAGCGGTGTCGCGGATGTGCTCGGCGGCATTGCCGTGGTTGAGGTAGTCAGGGTAAAGCACGCCGCGATACTTGTAGAACCACTCGCCATTGCATTGTAGGCGGACAACCCGCTCGGAATCGGTCAAAAATCGTAGATGTGCGATGATGGCCGTGGGGTTGCGAAGGCCCTTGAGGATTTTCTGACCAAGTGTGCTGCGCGAACGGGGAGCGTCGGAGGGGCTCATCTGGTCGCGACGATCGCATGCATGTGATTGTGGAAAAAAGGAGCTAGCCGAAAAACGCGGTCAAGCCAGATTGCAATCGGCGTGGGGTAGAGTTTCCACTGGCGAAACTCGATCAGCGGCGGGCCGAACTCGTGGTAGATGCCGTCGAGGTGCGTGATGGGCACGCTGTGCAGTATCGTGAAGCCGGCCGCACGCACCGCGTCCTCGAATTCATGTGGCCGCAGGCGGTATTCGAAGAAACCGAGGAACTGCGGGTAAACGTGGTAGCGGAAACCGTCGCGACCTTGTACGTTGCGGCGCATCGGCTCGTGACGCAGCGCACGGCGGACCAGGTTGTTCATGCGGGGATTTAGACGTCGAAAGCAAACGTCGAAAAAATATTTGATCCGGCGAAGCTTATTGTAGCTTGGCACCGTAATGATAGCGATGCCACCGGGCCTGAGCACGCGGAAGTGTTCGTTGAGCGGGGACTCGACGCCCGCAATAAAATGCTCGATGGTGCCGTAGGAGACGAGGCCGGCGTAGTAGCCATCGGGTCGCGGGAGATTCGCCACGTCGCCGACAAAAAGCTGGAGGTCGGGCTGTGTCTGCTTCACTTGGGCGACGATCTCAGCGTTCAGCTCGACGCCCTCAATGTCGTAGCCCTTGTCGTGAAAATAGCGGACGACGCGGCCGGTGCCGCTGCCGGCCTCGAGAATCTTCCCCTGTTTCGGCAGATGCTGGAGCGCGAGCTGCACGCCATCGTCGCGGTGGCACGATTCGAGCAGCACGCCGAAATCGTCCGGGTTCCATTCAAAAACGACCGTATGGCTAGTACTGACGTTCATGGCAGCTTTGCTTCAGGTCATCTTGTAGATGGCGAAGCCAATGCTGTCGGGTTCCTCTAACGTTAGCGTCTCGCGCCAGTGTGGCGTGTGGCTGAGTAACTCGCGGAGGAGGCGCATTTTTTCGGTGTTCCAGTCATGCATCGCTAGGACGCTTCCAGCACGGAACCATGGTTCGAAAAATCGATACTGTGCGAGACTCTGCTCGGCGTGTTCGGCGCCATCGAGAAACACGAACTCCGCGGCGCCGGCTTGGTGAAGGAATGGTACGAACAACTCCGGACTGCCTCCATGAAGAAACTCCACGTACGGCCGCAGTGCGGGCAGCTGGTTCGTGTAAAGCTCAACGGCCTTGGCGTGGAGTGCCGCATCGATCTCCAGGGTCACGAGTTTTCCGTGGCCGAGTTTCGCGAAGGCTTTCGCGGAGAAATACGTGCTGCCTCCGCCATTGAAAGTGCCGATTTCAAATCCGTACTTCGGCGCGCGGGCCACGATCGCATCATACAGCGCGTGACGCTCGGCTCGATAGAGTTGACCGGCGACGCTGGGGATGCCCTCGAAAAACTCGCGCTCCTCCGCCGAGGCGAACGGGCGCACAACACAGCGGTAGAGTGCGCGCTGGCGCGCATTAAGCACATGCAGGTTCATTTTCAGGCCACGGCGAAAATTACGGACGAGGGTTGTCATGATTTCACAACCGACTCTCCTGCCACGGCAGGATGGGGAGCACGACACCGGCGCGGCCTTGCGAGAGTTTGAGGAGCACGCTGCCGTCGTCCAAAACGCCAAAACTGAGAATATTGGGGAGAGACGCGAGGAATTTGACGTTGGGCACGCTGGAGGAAAGCGACAGGCTGTAAGTGCCGGGTCGCAGAAAAGTGGGCGGGACGTAGCAGCGCGCGCGATGGCGACCGGCGGACTTATCAGTGAAAAACCGATTGGGATCGGTGTCGAAATCCGTGCTACAGAGCACACACACCCCGAGTTCACTCCATAACTCGAACACGACCTGCGCGCCGCGCAATGTCCGAGCGAGCTCGTAATCGAACTCAATCGTAATGCCGGCGCTAAGTTTGTGCTGAGCGGCCGGACGGCCATCGGGCGCGAGCACCGCGACACGCAGGAAGTGCAGATCGCGCTGCTCCGCGCCTTGCACGAGGGCAGACGTGTCGATCTCACCCTGCGACTCCGTGGCGCCTTTCAGGTAAGCCATGACGCACTCGAGCGCCGGGCCCTGCTGGATGAGCTGGCCGGCGCGCAACCACAACGCACTCCGGCAAAGGTGCTGCAAAGCGGCCATGTTGTGACTGACCAAGAGCACCGTGCGGCCTTCCTGCGTGGACACGTCGCGCATCTTGCCGAGGCATTTCTGCTGGAACTGCACGTCACCGACGGCGAGCACTTCGTCGACAATTAGAATCTCGGGCTCCAGATGCGCCGCCACGGCGAAAGCGAGGCGTACGTACATGCCGCTGGAGTAGTGCTTCACCGGCGTGTCGAGGAACTTGTCCACCTCGGCGAACGCCACGATCTCGTCGAACTTCCGGCGGATCTCGGCCCGCGACATGCCGAGGATCGCGCCATTGAGGAAAACGTTTTCCCGGCCGGTCAATTCCGGATGGAAGCCGGTGCCGACTTCCAGCAGCGATGCTACGCGACCACGAATACTCACGCGCCCCTTCGTCGGTTCGGTGATGCGGGAAAGAATTTTGAGCAGGGTCGATTTGCCGGCGCCATTGCGTCCGATGATGCCCACGACTTCGCCGGCAGCGACCGTGAAGCTTACATCGCGTAGCGCCCAGAATTCCTCGGTTTGAAACCCGGTGCCCCACCGAAAGCGGCGCCAGAGTTTACGTGCCAGGTGGTGCAACGTGTCGCGTAGGTTGTCGTGGCGTAGCTCATGCCCGATAACGTAACGTTTGGAGAGGTTCTCAACGGTGATGACGGGGGTGGGCATGGGTTCAGATGACGTCTGCGAACTGCCGCTCGGTGCGGCGGAAGAACCAGAGCCCGGTGCCGAGCATGATGGCGGCGATCAACAACGAGGCAGGAAGGCCGGATTCATAGATCGACATGTCGCTGCCGAGCAGGCACCAGCGGAAGCCATTGACCACACCGGTGAGTGGATTGAGCGAAAGCAGTTCACGCCAGTTGGGCAGAAAATCGGTGCGATATCCGACTGGCGTGGCAAACAACCCGATTTGCAGCAGGAATGGTGTAATAAAGCGAAAGTCGCGGTATTTGACTGTAAGCGCGGTGATCCACAGTCCGGCTCCGAGTGCAATGATCAGCGCAAGCAGGATGCACACCGGTAGCAACAACAGCCGCCAGGTCGGCATCACCCCATAGAGCAGGCTGACAGGAAAGGCGATCACCAGCAGAATCAGCAGATCCACCAAGGCGACCGCGAGGGCCGACAGCGGAACGATCAAGCGGGGAAAATAGACTTTGGAAATCAGATGGGAGTTTCCAACCAAGCTGTTGCCGGCTCCGCTGAAGGCCGAGGAAAACAGCTGCCAGGGCAGCAGGCCGGCGAGCACCAGCATCGGGTAGGGCACACCGCCGTCCGGCATCTTCGCCAGCTTTCCAAATACAAACGTGAGCAGAATGGTTTGTACGGCCGGTTGCAGCACGGCCCACGTCACTCCGAGCACGGTTTGCTTGTAACGCACCTTGATGTCGCGCCACGCCAGAAATCCGAGCAACTCCCGATACCGCCACAGGTCGCGCCAGTAATGCTGCTCGGCCTGGCCGGCTTGGATGACGAGAGTTCCGGGTGAGGATGAATTCATGAATCAGGCGGCGAGCGCGCGTTGCAGTCGTGCTTGAAAAACCGGATAACCAAACTGGGCGGCGCGCGCTTTGATTTGTCTCGGATTCCATTGATGTTGCAACGCCCAAACGAGCTGCGTCGCGAGCTGGCCGACGTCGCCGGGGTCGACCAGCACGCCCGACGTGCCATCGATGATCTCCGGCACGGCTCCGGCGCGGGCGCCGAGGCAGGGTTTGCCGTGTGCCATGGCTTCCAGAAACACGATCCCGAAACCCTCGCCGCTGCTCGGCAGGGCGAAGAGGGCGCAGTCGCGATAGGCCTCGCGCAGGTGTTCGTCGTCGACGAATCCGGCAAACTCCACTGAGTCGGCCACGCCCAGCCGGACGGCCAGTTCCTTCAGGCGTGGGAGGTCACTGCCGGTGCCGACAATGCGCAGGCGGGTTGTCGGCACGGTCTGACGCGCTGCGGGCATCGCCTCGATCAAATGATCCACGCCCTTGTAGCGTTCGCGGGCATCGAGCCGGGCCACCGTGAGGATCACCGGTGCGCTGCTGCCCGACCCGCCGGCAACCGGGACCTGGTCAAACAAGGGGTCCAGGGCGTTGGGCACGACGACGAACCGCGATGCGGGCAGCGCGATCCGCTGCTGCATCTCGCGCCGGGTAAAATCACTGACGCACAGAATGCGCCGCGCGCCGCGCAGGGCGAGTTTCTCCAGCCGCGTGTACGGTCGCCACACCTCGATGCCGTGCGCCACGAGATAGTACTCCAGCCGGGGATGGAGACAGTGCGCGAGCCAGGCCACGATCAACTGGCCCAGATGTCCGCAGATCACGCGGTCGGCGCCGGCCGCCGCACGAATCGCGTTCCAGACGAAAGCCGTTTTGCTGTGGTTGCATGCCTGTCGAAAAGTCAACCGCGCGTTGGCGTAGTATCGCAGCCGGGCTTCCGGAAATTCGCGATCGTTCAGCGCGACGAGGCGCACTTCATCACCGCTCCCGGCCGTCTCGCACAGCGCCTTGAGGTAGAGGCGCATGATGCGCTGGATGCCGCTTTCACGGGCAAACAGTTCGGGGCACAGCAGCAGGGTTTTCATGCCCGCGATCCGTGGTTCAGAAATGCGATCAGCACGGCCAGGCTCCACACACGCGACCACTCGCGGTCATCCTTGCCGGCGAGAAAACTCCGCCAGAACACCTGCACGGGCGCCGCGTCGAGCAGACTGGCGCGCGCGATGGACGCCGTCGCAAAGGTGTCCTCGAGAAACGGCCGCAATTCCCGGCGCATCCAGACCGGGAAGGGCAGGGTGAAACCCTGCTTTTCCCGCCGGAGGATGGTCTCCGGCAGCAGGCCGCGCAGGGCGTCGGCGAGGGCGGATTTCGTCTGGCCGCCGCCGGCTTTGTAGCGCGCCGGTTGCGCCCACAGCCACTCAATGAAGGGTCCATCGATGAACGGCACGCGCAGTTCGAGGGAGTGGGCCATGCTCATGACATCACTGTCGCGCAGGAGCACGTCAGCCATGTACGTGCGCAATTCCCACGCGCTGATGGTCTGGAAGGAATCGGCGCCGGCCAGTTCACCGCGCAGCCGGTCGAGGCCGGAATGATGGAAGAACGCGCCGCCGAGCTGCGCGCGCGCGTCGGGGTGAAGCAGCGACTGGCCGAGGGCGGACGAAAACACCCGTCGTTGCAGGGAGCATAGGTCGTGCAGATCATGCGCCCGTGCGAGGAAATCGGCCAGCTTGCGGCTGCGGGCGCCGCCGCGGGCGAGCCGGCGTGTGATGGCCTCGCGCGCGGCCGCCGGCAGCATCCACCAGACCGGCAGCAGGCGCGCGATGCGCGGCAGGTCGCGGAACGCGGGATAACCTCCGAACAGCTCGTCACCGCCGAGACCGGAGAGCGCCACCTTCACCCCGCCGGCATGCGCCGCCTGGCTCACGTAATACGTGTTGATGCCATCGCCGGTGGGCTGATCGAAGGCGGAGAGCAGACGATTGAGGTCCGCGGCCACCTGACGGCCGGTGAGCACGGTTTCGTGATGTTCGGTGCCGAGCACGTCCGCGGCGCGACGCGCGTAGGCGCCCTCCGAGAAGGCGGGCTCCTCGAAAACAATGGAGAATGTCTTCAGCCGTGCCGCGCCGGCGCGCGTCATCAAGGCGACGATGGCCGAGGAATCGAGCCCCCCCGAGAGAAAGGCGCCCACAGGCACGTCGGCGAGGCGATGCGCCTGAACGGTGTCAGCGAGTCGCGCACCCAGTTCGTGGCGGAATTCCTCCATCGTGCGGCAGGTGCCGGCCGCCGCTCCGGCCGCCGGAAACCGCCACCACGGTTTCACTTCCAGCCGGCCGCCGGTCAGACGGGCGCATTCACCCGGGAGCAGGCTGAACACATTTTCGTAGATGGTGCGGGGAGCCGGCACCGCCAGGTACGCCAGATATTCCGCCACGGCGCGCGCGTCGATGCGCCGTTCCACCACGCCGCCGGCGAGCAGGGCGTTGAGTTCCGAGGCGAAGACCAAGCGGCCTTGCGCGCGGTCGTGATGGTAATAGAGGGGTTTGATGCCGAACGCGTCGCGGGCGAGGAAAAGCTCGCGGGCCGGCTCGTCCCACACGGCAAACGCAAACATGCCGCGCAGCCGCGGCAGGCAATCCCCGCCCCAGCGCGCGAACGCGGCGAGCAGCACCTCCGTGTCGCACTGCGAACGGAAGGGATAGCCGCCGGCGGCGAGCTCGGCGCGCAGCTCCCGGTGATTGTAGATGCAGCCGTTGAAGATGAGGTGATAGCGGCCGCAGGCGCTGGTCATCGGCTGGTGCCCGCCCGCCGGATCGATGATCGCGAGGCGACGCATGCCGAGCGTCGCCGGTCCGCGGCTGATGTCGCCGTGATCATCGGGGCCGCGGTGCAGCATGGCGGCGCACATGCGCGCCACGGCCGCACGCCGCTGCTCGTCAGAGTCGTGCAGACTGATCAAACCGGCGATGCCACACATGCGAAATTAAAGAAAGCTTCGCCGGATCACTTCCGGTGGAAGCAACCGGCAGGGGTGCAACTTCATGGGGTTGCGGACAGCAATTCATGACCGGGGCGGCAGCCCCGGCCTTTTCCAAGCCCTAGACTGGACGCAACTTTCGTACGTGACGAGCCGGTTTTGAGCCGAACTCAGGCGCAGATTGAGCGGGCGACTTCCCTGGCTTTGTCCACTGACACAAGCTTTTCGACCAACAGCAGGCCGAAATCCAGCGCCGTACCGGCGCCGCGCGACGTGAGAATGTTGCCGTCGGCGACCACGCGCTGATCGGCCAGGATGTGCGGCAGCTCGCCGGCCACGGAAAAGTGGGCGGTGTAGCGGCGGCCGTCCAGCAGGCCGGAGGCGTTGAGCACGGTGGGGGCGGCGCAGATCGCCGCGAGCCATTTGCCCGCGGCGGCATGACGCTCGACCGCGACGCGCACCCGCGGGTCGGCGCGCAGGTTCTTCACCCCGGGGCCGCCGGGGATGAACAACAGATCGAAAAGATGATCGCCGACCTCGGGGAGGGCGGCGTCGGCGTGCGCCGTGATGCCGCTGCGGCCGGTGGCGTGGCGGTGATCCGAAAGCGAGGCGACGGTCACCTCGACGCCGGCGCGGCGGAGGAGGTCGACAGGGGTGAAGACCTCGATTTCTTCAAAACCCTCGGCCAGCAGGGTGAGTGCGGTGGACATGAGGCGGCTGGGTTCAGGGTTCGGGGTTCAAAGTTCAGCGTTGAAATTCAGAGTGGCGCACTCGCGGAGCGAACATGCGATGACAATGGCAATCCGCCGCGAATGTTGCATTGTAGAGTGAAAATGATGGGTGGTTTGGCATCACTGGCGAACAAAAGATTGACGATCTTCGGCTGCGGCTATGTGGGCACGGCGGTCGCCCGCGAGGCGTGCCGGGCGGGCCTGAAGGTGGAGGCGCTGACGCGCAATCCTGGCCGGGCGGCGGAGCTGGCGGACCTGGGCGCGCACCCCGTGGTGGCCGATCTCGCCACCGACGTCTGGCATGCACTCCTCGCGCCGGGCGCGGACCTGGTGTTGAACTGCGTGAGTTCGGGCGGCGGTGGGCTGGACGGCTACCGCCGGTCATATGTCGAGGGCATGCGCTCCCTCCTGGCGTGGGCGCAGCGCGGCCCGGCCGGCACGATTGTTTATACGAGCAGCACATCGGTTTATCCCCAGGACGGCGGCGTGGTGGTTGATGAGGAGGTGCCAACGGCAGGTGCGGGCGAAACCGGGCGGATTTTGCTCGAAGCCGAGGACCTGTTGCGCCGGGAGAGCGCCGCGTGCGGCCGTTGGTTCATTATGCGGCTCGCCGGCATCTACGGTCCGGAGCGCCATCATTTGCTCGATCAGGTGCGGGCGGGAGCCGCGGAAATTTCCGGAAGCGGCGCCCAGCATCTCAATCTCGCGCATCGTGACGATATCTGCGCGGCGGTCCTGGCGGCATTCACTTCGCCCGCGTCGCAGTCCGGCGGTATCTTCAACGTGGCCGATGATGCGCCCGCCCCGAAAGGCGACGTGGTGCAATGGCTGGCGGAGCAGCTTGGCCGGCCGTCGCCGCGTTTCACCGGCGGCGCGGCCAGCGCGCGACGCGGCTTCGCGTCGCCTCCGGACCGGCTCATCAGCAACGCCAAACTCAAGGCGAAGCTGGGCTGGAAGCCGCGGTACCCCTCGTTTCGTGAGGGTTATGCTCCGATATTAAGTGCTTGAAGAACCCCGGCGCTTGGGAACCACTAGCATGCTTTCGCCCGAAACCTTGAACGCGGAACCCTGAACCCTAAACCCATCCTCTCCCATGCCCGGTGTCGGCACACTCCTCAAACAAGCCCAGAAGATGCAGCGCCAGATGGAGGCGGTCCAGGCGCAGCTCGAGACGCAGGCCATCGACGTCACGGCCGGCGGCGGCGCCGTGGCCGTCAAGATCAGTGTGTCCGGAAAATTCCTTTCGCTGAAGCTTGATCCCGAGTTCCTCAAGGAGGATGCCAAGATGGTCGAGGAAACTCTGCTGCTCGCCCTGCAGGATGCGGCCAAGCAGGCCAAGGAGAAGTACGAGGCCGAAATGCAGAAGGTCACCGCCGCCTTTCAGGTGCCGGGCTTGAGGTGAAGCGCGAGGCCTCGGGCGTCAGGCGCGGGGCGACTCGCGCATCCTGGTGCCTGAAGCCTGATGCCTGAGGCCTATTTCCATGACTCCCGCTTTCGAAAAACTCCAGAAGCACCTCAAACAACTGCCCGGACTGGGTTATCGCTCCGCGGAACGGATCGCGCTCAACCTGCTGGTCGAGCGGCCGGAGCGGCTGCCGGCGCTCGTGACGGCGCTGCAGGAGGCGGGAGCGGCCGTGCGGCGCTGCGCCCGCTGCGGCAACCTTGCGGAGGGCGAACTCTGCGAAATCTGCGCCGACGGGAAACGGCCGGCCAACGTGGTGTGCGTCGTCGAGCAGGTGCCCGACGTGGCGGCCATCGAGCGTTCGGGCGCGTTTCGCGGCACCTATCATGTGCTACACGGCAAGCTCTCACCCATCCAGGGCGTCGGTCCCGAGCACCTCAACTTCGCGCGGCTGATGGCGCGCATCGAGGCCGGGGAAATCAACGAACTCATCCTCGCGCTGTCCAACGACGTGGAGGGCGAGGCCACCTGCCATTATCTGATGAGCCGCGTCCCGGCGGGCAAGGTGAAGGTCACGCGCATCGGCTTCGGCCTGCCCAGCGGTGGCGGCGTGCTCTATGCGGACTCGGTCACAGTCAAGAGCGCGCTGGAGGCGCGGCGGGATTATTCGTAGTTGCCGGCCGGTCCGGAATGGCTTTTATCCGACGACGGTTCTTTGCGGGCATCGTATATCGGTAATATGCGAGCTTCCCAAGCTTGAGAGGAGGGTTCGACTCCCTCTGCCCGCACCATTATCAGAGGAGAGCTTGGAACGTCATACAAAGCTCAGACACAAAACTCCAGTGGCAGGCGGGCATGCTTTGCTCAACACAACCTGAGGATGTAACCATGAACAACAAAATGAGAACCCTATCAGGTCTGTCCATTTTTACCGCGTTCCTTCTCGCGTGGCCCTTAACGGCAGTGGCCCAAGTTAGTAAAGGCCCCGGCCCCAGCGAGGGGCAGGCATGGACGGTGCCAGATTTGAATCTGGAGATGGTGTGCATAGGGCCGGGCACGTTCACGATGGGAAGCGACAATGGCGCTGACGACCAGAAGCCGCAGACACGGGTGACTTTGACGCATGGTTTCTGGCTGGGGAAGACGGAGGTGACACAGGGTCAGTGGGTGGCGCTGATGGGAATTAATCCATCGAGCTTCAAAGGGACGGACCTGCCGGTGGAACAGGTTTCGTGGTCTGATGCGATAGAGTTCTGTCGCAAGCTGACGAATCGGGAACGTACGGCGAGGCGTTTGCCCGAGGACTACGAATACACGCTGCCGACCGAAGCGCAGTGGGAGTACGCATGCCGGGCGGGGACGACGGAGGATAACGCAGGCAACCTGGACGCGACAGCCTGGTACCACCATAACAGCGACGCCACGACGCATCCGGTGGGACAAAAGCAGGCGAACGCATGGGGGCTTTATGACATGCACGGCAACGTCTGGGAATGGTGCTTGGACTGGTATGGCAATTACCCCGGCGGCTCGGTGCGCGATCCGATTGGTCCTGCTTCGGGCTCCAAACAAGTCTACCGCGGCGGCGGTATGTTCAGCTCAGCGCAGCGTTGCCGCTCCGGCTTCCGCGGCTGGAACGTCCCGGGCGGCCGCAGCCCCGACCTCGGCTTTCGCCTCGCCCTTAGCTCAGTCCCGTAGTGGTCCGAAAAACAGGATCCTGCGCGGCTTCGGCCTAACCGCGGCCACGACGTTCAGAAGATGAGTGCCCTCTGCCCGCACCAGCGTTCGCCCTCCGGGCTACGGCTGGCAGGCCAGAGTCGCCATCGGGGAAGCCCTTGAGCACACTTGCGAAGTAACGATTTCCACGCACCTTAACTCCAGATCCAACGAAATACTCCATGAAGACCCTCCGTTTCCTCCTCGCGCTCTCGGGCGCCTCCCTCCTCTTGTCCGGCTACGCCTTTGCGGCGGACAAGGATTCATCGAAAGACCAGGACAAACCCAAGGCCGCCGCCTGTGACTGCGGCAAAGACAAGGACGGCAAGGCCTGCGGCGTCGACAAGGATTGCTGTTGCACCGGGGCAAAAGCCACCAAGGCCGATGCCAAACCCGATAGCAAGCAGGACCAGCCCAAGCAGGAAGAGCCCAAGAAACCCTGAACCTGCGATCAGTTTTGCGATTTCACATCCCGTCACCGATTACCGGGGACGGGATTTTTTGCGCCCTGATCCAAGCTTCGATTGAGCCGTACACTTTGAAGGGCAGGCCGTTCCTGCAGTGTTATGGCTGGTGTTGAAGACGCAGCGCCTTTGAATATCCGTTATCTGTATCCCATCCTTGCTCCTCTGGCCTTCATCACGAAAATCATGACGACCATGCCTCCACGCAGTCGTAGCGTTTCCCGGCATTTCCCTGCTTCCTCCCGATCACCGGGCCCGGTCAACCGGACAGGATGGATGCCGGTGTGCCTGTTGCTGGCGGTCGTCACCCTGCTGAACTCCGCCGCATTCGGCGCGGACGGGGGCGAGGGAATCGTGGCGGTGTACTCAAGTGTGAGTCCCGCCTACGTGCGAACCGCCCTGCCCGGCGGTGCCTTCAAATCGGAGACCTATGCCTTTGGACAGGGCGGAGACTGGGGCGGGCCGATGAACGACGCCACGATCGACCGGCTGGGATTCCTCGATATCGCCCGCCTGATCGCCCCCTCACTCGCCGCGCAAAACTATCTTCCCGTCCCCTCCAAGAATCCCGACAAGACTGACCTGCTGATCATGGTCTACTGGGGGACGACCAACGGCACCAGCGGAGCCGCCTCCTCCCCGGAATATCAGATTGCCCAGACCATCATGCCTCAACCGCTCCCGCCGCCCCCCATCATGACCAGCGCGGGAGTTCAAGGTGGAGCGCCCAACAGTACC
>Ga0265323_10000504_pt1 | contig 21922 bp, 39 predicted proteins | sample 41225metaG_FD_193580 | JGI IMG/M metagenome (GOLD analysis project Ga0265323, IMG submission 193580) | Rhizosphere microbial communities from Carex aquatilis grown in University of Washington, Seatle, WA, United States - 4-12-25 metaG | ecosystem: Host-associated > Plants > Roots > Rhizosphere...
AGAACACTGCTTGAAGAATATTTGCTGAATATTAAACATATCAAGAATAGTATATAACTAAAAGTAAGAATTCTTTTTTCTTTTTTCTCTAAAGATTTTATTGTGTAACTAAATAAAAGAACAGCACCTGCAAAAAATAGCCAGAAATATAAAGGAATATTGAAAACAGAAGGTCCAAATCCATTTGTCCAATCACTTACAAAATAAGCTTGTGCGTTTTCAGCAACAGTTATACTAAATCTTCCCTCACTTATTGGATGAATTGTGTTTGATATAATATCCTTAACTATATTTGGGACAAAAGATATCCCGAAAAATATTGAAGCTAAAATTGTTAAACTAATTCCTCCTATAAGAATAGAAATTATTTGAGAAGGCAGTTTTATCTTTTTTAGTTTTTCATCAATCTTAAAAATTTTTTTATCAAATATAATAAAATTAATCAATAATACAAAAAATACTATAAAACACAAGGCTGTTGATGTTGATTGAATTAAATTGCTAATACTAAATCTTTCTGAAAATGGAACAGTAGAAATTATAAAACCAAAAATCCAAGCAGAAAAAGAATAGAATTTATTCCTATCTATCTTTCCTAATAAAAATTCAATTAAAACTGCTCCTGCAATGATTACAAATACAAGATCTGAGAATCCTGAGATTAAGCCTAATACTCCAGTAGATATCCCAGCGAGGGTTCCAAAAATTAAACTTTTCTTTAATTTATCCGATGTGAATGCTTCTAAGAAAAAATAAAATGCAATAAAAATAAAAAAGAAAGCCACAGATTCTTTTTCAGGAATTCCTGCAATTGCTCTTGGAAGCAAAGAAGGAATAAGAACAAAAAGAGCAGTAGATATCAATGCGATTATGTTTGCAATTTTTTTATCTTCTTTATAGAATAATTTTCTTGCAAAAAGGAAAAATGCAATACCTGTAAAGACTGCCATGATCACTGGAAAAATTACTGCAGCATAAGTTACAGTCACATCTTTGCTGAAAATTGTTAAAATGTTATAGAGCCAACTAATCATATAAGGAAGCAATATTGTTTCTCCAGAAGGGTTTACTGGCGCACATGATGCTCCTGAACAAATATGCGCTGTAGGAACATATCTTAACATATCTAATGCAAATAATTTTCCATGCGCTGCAATATATTTTGCCCACCTAAGAAATAAAAATGGATCTAAATCAGGTCCTAAAGTCCAAGTATTAGTTGTTATATCCCATAAACCTGGTTTTCCTGTTGAAGGATTTATTGCCATTGGCAGAGTTCTGATGTAAACACTTATAGAAAGTATAATCGTTAAAATTGCATAAACTATCCAGTCTCCTTTTTTCTTAAAAAAATTTATTAAATTTTTTTTTCTATTCTCTATTTCATTATTAGCAGAACTTTCTTTTATACCTGATTCCATCACTTCCATACTGAAAAATTTGAGTAAAAAACCTATTTAAACATTTCTTAATTATTGGAATAAGAGTGGAGTGAAATAAACTTCAATTACCGCAGCTCCCAATAATATTATTGATGCAATCCCTATTAATATTATAACATTTAACATAACTTTTAAGAATTTTTTATTCCCAATTCCGTGCCTGATTACCCCGATTCCTAATATTCCTCCCGCAAGTGCAGTAATAAAATAAGCCGCAATTTCGGGAAATCCATGAATCATGTAACGCAATAATCCTAATGGAATCTCACTTATATTATAATTTGTAAAAATTCCTATTGCTGCAGAGATAACACTCGCATTCCATGCTAAAATAAAAATCGCTCCTGCTCCAAAAATCAAGGAAAAAATTAAAGTGAATATCATAACACCAAAATTATTCTCTATTATTGAAAAAAATCTCGCTCCATTATTTAATGCACTTGTTGATATCGCCTGGCTTGTAAAAGAATATTGTGCAATGCAGTCATTAATTTGTCCAGGACTATTTATATTGCAATAAGTTTCTATTTGTGCATTTAATAAATTAGAATCATGAAGAACTACATACCCAATTGAAAATGCAAGAAGAAAACCAAGAAAAAGCCAGAGAAAAGAATAAATTGCATCCTTGTGCATTCTCCAAACTCCCAAAATTCCATCGGTCGTTTCATCTTCAAATTCTTCTTGCCTGAAAATAAAAAACATAAATGGGATTGTAAACATCACACAGAACAAAACTACAATTAATCCAGAAAATTTTGCAAGTATTGGGTCGCCTCCGAAAAGAAAATGAACTAACAGCAGAGAAATAAAAGCATAAAGAAACCCGATAAAAAACATTTTCCATGGTCCTTTCTCCGCTCTTTTTGGATTAATTAATGACTCTAACATCCGATTATATATAAAAGAGATTTTTTAAACTTTCATGTACTAATTTCATTATGGATAACAAAAAGAGGTTTGATAAAATTTCCAGTGATATAAAATCTGTAAAAATTCAAGGAGCAAGAAATATCGCGAAGGCTGCTTTCCACGCTTACTCTTTAATCCCAGAAAAAAATTCAATAAAAAAACTTCTTTCTCTTCGCCCAACAGAACCAATGCTTGAAAAAGTGTTAAGTCTCGTCGGTAAAATGTCTGATAAAAAAATTCTGGAACATTTTGATTTTGCTCAATATCAAATAAATAAAAATGTTTTAAAATTAATAAAACAAAATGATAAAATTTTCACACATTGTCATTCAACAAATGTTGTCAATGCTTTGATTTTTGCAAAAAAATCAGGAACTAAGTTTGAAATTTACAATACAGAAACTCGTCCTTTATTTCAAGGGAGAAAAACTGCAAATGCATTGAGAAAAGCAGGAATAAAAGTTACAATGTTCATTGATTCTGCTGCTGCAATTGCAATTGAAAAAGAAAATAAAAGAGATAAAATATTTGCAAACAAAATTTTTCTTGGAGCAGATGCTCTTTTGACAAACGGAATAATAAACAAAATTGGAAGCGGATTAATTTCAGAACTTGCTTATAATCATAAAATTCCAGTTTACATAATTGCAGATTCTTGGAAATTTTCAAAAAAGAAAGTTCCGATTGAAAACCGAAGTTTGAATGAAGTTTGGAATAATGCTCCGAAAAATGTCAAGATAAAAAATCCTGCTTTTGAATTTGTCCCAGAAAAATATATTTCAGGAATTGTGACAGAATTAGGTTTAATGAAATACAAAGAATTTGTTAGGAAGATGAAGTATTAATTTTTCTTTCATAATCTTTAAAAACATCTTATTTCTCCAAATTTTATGATAAAAGCGGATTTGCACAATCATCTTGGAATCAACGGAAAAAATCCAGGATTCGATGAAACAATTGATTTAGTTTACAAAAGACTTGGTCCTAACAGTGCATTTGGAATTGCAAATTCAGATGATTATCGATATCAACATTTTGTTGAACAAAGAGGAAAATATGAAAGAGTATCTATTGGTATGGGCAGAGCAGTTTATGTTCCAGAGAAAAAAGTTTTAGTTGTTCACTGTCAGGAAATGTTCACAAAAGAAGGGCATATTCTCTCAATTGCAATGCCTCACAAGGAAAAAAATATTAAGACAAAAAATGCAACAGATGCAATAAATGCAGCAAAAGATTTAAGGGGAATTTTATGCGCAGTTCATCCTTTTTATTATCAAGGAATAGGGGAATTTTTATTAGAAAATCCAGAACTTCTTAAAGAATTTTCAGCTTGGGAAGTTTATAATGGTTCTGCAGAATTTTCTTTTCCAAAATTTCTTCCAAAAAACGCAAATGAAGAATCAAAACTTGTTTATGTGGAAAAAATATTAGAAAGTCCAGATTTAAATATTGGAATGTGTTCTTTTACCGACGGACATTCTGCTAAGGTTATAGGAACATGTTATACAGAACTTCCATTAAGAGAAACTTTTATGAGATCCAATTTCGTGTCTACCTTAGATGAAACTTTGAGAAATCAAAAATATAATGGGAGATTGCACATGATACCTAATGAAAGAGATTCTCAAATTCACGCAGCTAAAATGGCTCTTGCTAAATTAAAATTAAGAAAACATTAATCTTCTTTTCCCATCATTCCATTAATTTCTTTTCCGATTTCTTCAAGACTATTTTCCAATTCAATTTTTATTCCTTGCAATTTTTTAATCTGCGACTCAACAAGTTCTTTTGTTTCAGGAATATTTTTCTTTACAAGATTTCCGCTTCCAATATCAACATTAAGTTCCTCAGAAATTAATTTCGCTTTTACAAAAATTCCTTTTCCTAATGGAGCATAAATTTCCTTTCCCGTATTTCCAACAAGTTCGTCCAATCCAAAATTAAGAGTAGTCAAATCAACAATTCCATTTTCAACTGCTTCTATTTGCTGTTGCAATTCTTTAATCTGTTTTTCAAACATGCTGAACTTAAAATAAAGTTCCTGTTGTTCTTGTTCATCCATATAAATTATATTTTAATGCGGTTTTTAAATTTTATCAGTAGCTAATCAAACTACTTTCATCCACTTTCTAAGAAAACTGCTGAATATAATTGTGAAAATAAAATAAAACCAAAACCAACTCAAGAAACCTAAAAATACAGGATTTTTCATCGCTGTAAAAACATCATTGAACCATCTGAAAAATAAAATGAAAGGAATTCCTGTAAACATAACTGCTCTGCTTGTAAGTCTGAAAGTTCTTGGAATAAATTCCATTTGCTTCTTGGAAAGTTCAGCCATTTTTATTGGGTCTTTCTCAATTTTTCTCATTTCTTCCTGAAGTAACTTTTGTTCTGCTCTTAATTCTTTCAAAGCTTTTTGATCAGTAGCATATTTTTGTATCAAAGTAGTTATCAAAGAAATAACAAAAACAATAATCATCATTCCTATCGTCAAATTCCAATTTAGCAATGCTCCCGCACTTGGGTCTAAAGCAGAATGAACTGCATTTTTTATGAAAGGAATTTTATCCCAATATGCTGCAATAATTAAAGATGCAAGTGTTATAAGAATAATCGGCAGGAAACTTCCTTTCTTTGATTTTTCTATTTCAGTCATTGCATGAACTTCCTGAATGCGGGATTCATATCTGTTTGATGTTGTTGAACAATATTCTGATAGAACTGATAGAATATCATGATGACTAATAATATTGCTGTTCCTGAAACTAATGCTCCCATAAGATTTGCAATAGAAGCTAAAAGTCCAATAGCAATTCCGCCCATTACTGTTAACGGCATAATATATCTGTCAAGTATGCTTTCTAAAACTCTTTCATCTTGTCTGAATCCTGCAATCTGTAATCCAGATGAAGAAATTTTATGCGCTTGTGCTTTTGAATCCATTCCAGATGTCTTAACCCAGAATATTGCGAATACTGTTGATAAAACAACATAAACAGATACATGAACTAATGCCTGAAGAAGATATTTGGGCAAAAATCCCCCTCTAATTATTAATTCTAAAAGATTAGTTGAACCAACCCAGAATGATAATCCCGAAACCGCCTGTCCATTTACAAAGTGTCCTAAGAATCCAAAATAAGATGCGAACTTTGCTAATCCACTACACGCCCCAATTAAACATGGAGCAGCAGCATTTTCAAGAACCCCTCCGAATACCTGAAGGCTAACAAGTAATGCAGCAGTTAAAATTACAGGAATATTTGATGAATAAAAAAATGCAAGAGGCCATTTAACGGCATATCCTCTTAACTTTCCGTAAGATAATGGAACTTCAACTTTTAATGATTGTGTCCATGTTACAACTAAGAAAATTAAAACTGTTACAATAATCGCGCTTAATGCAGAAATTAATTCTGTCGGATATTGATTAATTATTGATTGTATAACAACAAAAACTTTTCCAGGACATGCTGTATTTGTGAAATCAAGAAGACAATTTTTTCCTTGTTGGGTTATGAATTGGAATGCACTTGTAATTAATTGCCATGATGCTCCTGCTCCGATGAATAAACTTATACCAGAACCGAATCCCCATTTAGTCATCAAATCATCCATATAAAAAATCGCGATTCCTCCGAGAACTAATTGGAAAATCAGCAATGGTGCTAAACCTGGAGCTGCTTGTAATCCCTGCATTAAAACATAAATCAATGCTTCAAAAATTATAAAGAAGAAAGTAAGTATTCTCTGAACTCCCTGGAAAAATTTTCTTCCTTCTGGATTTGTTGTATCAATATTTATGATTCCACTTCCTGTAAGTAACTGCAAAATTACCGACGCCATAACAATCGGTCCAATACCTAATGAAATTATGCTTCCAAAATCAGTTCCAAGAATTATTGCAAGATATTTGAATTTGTCAAGAGCATTATTTGAAAGTCCAAAAAGTGGAACATTCGCCAAAACGAAAAAAGAAACCAAAACTATAAGTGTCCATTTCAATTTTACATTGAAACTAAGTTTCTTTTCTTCAGGACTTTTTACTTCCGGAATAAACTGAAATATACTTCTGAAATCCATTATGTAAAATTTCTCATTTTATATTTGTGGCAAATTTCTTGTTTGCTCATTTTTTAATTAATAGAAATTAGTTTTTAAAGATTAGGATTAAAGATTAATTTAGATAAGAACATCTTTTCTTAATTTTAACAATTCTCGAGCCAATAAATTTTCTCTGTCTCTTTGACTTAAAATTTCTTTTTGAGGTTCAGAATTTTCATTAGTAGTGTATATCATTTTTAAGCTATATCCCCTTATCCCACATTCATCGAAAGTAACTCGACAATTTTTAGGTTTAATTCCTTTTTCTTTAAAATAAAGTTCTATTATCGCATCTTGAGAATAATCTTCTTCCATAAAATTAGATATTTATTTTCGTTTTTAAACATTGTCGCGGTTAAAGATACCTATTCAGAAAATATATTCAGTTTAGAACAATTCTTTTTCTTTCAGAAATATTCTGTCGTATTTTCATGCACTTTATTAGATTCTTCTCCTCTTCTTTATCTCCAAAAATTATATTTCTAATCTCTGTAGCCAATTCTAGCGGATTTATTTCTTCATCTTCACAATTAACTCTGCTCGGATATCCGTATTCATTTAGATCATATTCTAAATGTTTTGGAAAAAATTCATTATCTTCTTGTTGCAAATATGCTCTGTCATATTCATCGTCATCTTTTCCAAAATCATTGCTTAATTCATATTTTCTTTGTTTCCAATCTTGTTCTATTTGTCTTACTTTTTCAAGTTCTTCTTCAGTTATATCAATAAACTCTGAAAAGACAGTTTCTTTTTCTAATCCTCTAGAATATTGTTTCATTATTCCTCACTATCATCACTTTTTTCAGAAAGAATAATTTCTCCGCCAGCTTTTTTCACTTTTTCAATTGCGGATTTTGAAGCTTGAAGTGCCTTGATAATTAATTTGTGTTTCACGTCGTCATTTCCAAGGATTTTGTAATTTTCCAAACTAATTTCCCATTTGTCTCCGACTTTTTTTCCGTAAGTTTCAAGATTTTGTTCAATTGCCCACAAGCTTATTCTTTTTCTTGTATCTCTTTTTGTTCCTCTGCTTGTAACTCCTTGCTTTCCAAAATAATTATTTCCGTATAATTTTATTACAAGAGTTTTTTTCTGGTCTGCTCTTTTTCCTGTTCCTGACATTCCAACTCCACCTTTATGTCCTGCTTTCTTGTGTTTCTTTCTTGCTCCCCAGCCGTAACTTCCAGCTCCTCTTCCGAGCATTCTTCCTGATTTTCTTCTCTTGTGTGTTTTTTTAGTTATCATTTTATTTAATTCCAAATTGGGATAATTTATATTTATTTATTTTATCTTCGTATTCAATTCTTAAAAAAGATTTTGCACAAAGACCTTCAGCAGAATTAATTAAAGGACAAGTTGAATCTCTTTCTTGGTATTCTCCGCATAAAATACATGTCATAATTTTTTTCCCCTTTATACTATCTGTTAGATATCTTTTTCTTCTATCTGCTTCATCATTTTCTTTTTTATTAATTAATATTTCATAGCTATCACCAAATTCTGTAATTCTTCTTTCTTCATTTCCAAATTCTCTTCTCCCAATATCTTTTACCTTTGCTCTTGTATTATTTCTGCTTGTTAAAGTTGATTCAATTGCCATTTTACAACATCTTCTCCACTAATTCATTTATTTTTTTTCCGTGATTTCCTAAAACTCCTCTCTTAATATTTCCATTTTCTAAAGCATAATGTTGTTTTGTATTCATTCCGCCTCTTGCTGGATGCAATCTAAAAACCATTCTTCTATCTTCTTTTTCAAATTTTGAATTTTTTGCGTTCTTAAATTTCTTTCCTCTAACTTCAACTAATTTTTTGTAAGTTGCTTCATCTAATTCACCGAATGCAACAAAATCTTTTACATGTTTTAACATTCCTAATTCAACTTCTGTAGGTTTGTCTAAAACAATGCATGAAAATTTTCTTGTCAATCCAAGTCTTCTGAAAGTTTCTCTGATTTCATCTCTGATTTTCACATCGCCAGAAATTCTTATTATTGCTATCATTGTTTAATCTCCTTGTTTGTTTTCTTTAAAGCATCAATTGTTGCTCTTGCAAGATTCATTGTTGTTCCTTTTGTTCCGAATGTTCTTGAATAAACATCTTTTATTCCTGCGAGTTTCAATATTTTTTTCATTTCACCAGCGACGACTAATCCTGTTCCTTGTGGTGCTGGAATTAAAGTTACTCTAACACTTCCAGATTTTCCTGTTATTTTATACGGAATGCTATGTTTTTCGTTGCATGCGCAGTCAAAACTTGCACAAGCTCTTGTTACTTTTATGATTGCGAGTTTAGCTTGTCTGATTGATTTGTCTCTTGCTGGCAAAGTTTCTTTTGCTCTTCCGACGCCAATTCCAACATGCCCGTTTTCATCTCCGACAACTGCAAGAGTTGCGAAAGTTGCAACATTTCCTTCTTTTGTTTTTCTCTGAGTCTGTTTCCATGCTCTTCTTTTTCCTCCGCCGAATTTTCCTTTTGATTGTCCGATGAAAAGCAAATCAGACTGAACATGAATTAAAGAATCAACAACTTGTTCTTCAAGAATTTTTTTCTTAGCATCGAGAATTTCATCTATATTTTTTATTTTCTTTTCCTTTACTTCCTTGCCAAGTTTTGTTTTAGGAACCCATGAAGCAAGTTTTTGCGCAGCATCTCTTTCAGATTCTTTTTCTCTTTCTGTTCTTCTGTCAACTACAATTTCTTTGTTAATTTCCTGTTCAAGCAATTCCTGGCTGATTTCTTCTGCTGTTCGTTTCTTTTCTACCATTTTAATTATATCCTTGTCTCATTACAAATTTAATTTTATGTAAATCTGCTTCAATCCCATCACATTCCATCAATTTTTGAACTGATCCGGGAGATGACTCTAAATTTAATCTTGTTTTATCAACATATCTTTCTATTATCTTATATTTGTCTTCTGTAATTTCCATTTTATTGTTTTTCTATCTTTGATTTAATTTCTTTGAATGTTTTTGAAAAATCTGATTTCAAATTTTTTCCCGAAATTCTGTCATCTTCAGGGAAACTTTCTTTAGGGCATTGTATTTTGATTCCAGCGTCGATAACTCCCTTAAGGAAAGCAAATGCTTTGTTCTTTGCAATTATTCTTGTCATTCCCAAATCAACTATTGGGGTTTTCAATTTCTTTTTTTCAATTTCTTTTCCAAGCAAAAATCCTGTTAAGTATGACGCAGTTATTGATTTCAAGCTTCCTTCAAATTCTTTTGGCCATCCGTAATTTTTCAGATTCTTTGATGTTATTCCAACTTCAATTTTATCTTGAGCTGCTTTGCTTGTTATGTATTGTGCAACTATGTATCTGTTTGTTTTTCTAAATGTAATTCTCGGAGTCTCGCCTTTAAGTAACTGAATTCTATTTCCGTAATCTGTTTTTCCTTCTCTTCGTCTTCTTTTGTCTACTTTCATTTTCTTATTCCTGCAATGTAATCTTTAAAGGTTGCGTTGCTAGAGAAAAATTTATTTTTGATTTTGTTTCTCATGTCTTCCTTTTCTTTCTTTGTTAATTTTCCTTCCATTTTTGAAAGTGTTCCTCTTAATTTTCTTGTCATTGCTACATAATCTTTTTTTCTTTTGTTAACTTTTTTTCTGACATTTCCAACGCTTCTTTTTTTCTTTTTCTTAGTTGATGTTTTTCTTCCGCTGATATTTTTTATTACTATTGCTCCGTCTTTATACAAATCTCTTATGTCTTGTTTTGTAAGAGCTTCTTTTATTTCTTCTAATCTTGGTTCAAGGAATTTTATTCTCTTTGCTCCGACGCCCAATGCTCTTACCGCTAAAGCTTTTTTCTTTTTCAAATCCATTTTACTTTTTATCCTCCGATTTCTTTTCTTCCTTTGCTTCTTTTTTCTCTTCAGCTTTTGTTTCCTTTTTTGTTAAAGTTATTTTCTTTTGTTCTTCTTTGAATTTTTTTATTTTCTCAGATTTTTTCAAAAGTTTTTCAACATTTAAATTTGAAATTTGAATTTTCTTTTCCTTAGCGAATTTTGCAATTTCTAATTTTTTCTTCATTCCAACATTTCCCAAAATAGCGACTTCATTTTTTCCTAATTTTAATAATTGTTTAATATTATTTACTAATACTGGAGTTTTATTTTCAATTAATCCGCTTGTTGAAGTGTCTTGCTTGTATCCAATTTTTACAATTGCAGGATATCCTTTTCTTTCTCCTCTTGTCTTGCTATGTCTTCCCTTCGGACTTCTCCAAACTTGTTTGTTTTTTCTTTTTCTTCCAAGTCTTGATGCTTTGCTCCAATTTCTTCTTAGGAATTTTAATTTAGGCATTACATTTCTTCTCCGCATTTATTTGTGATGAAAATTCCGTCTTGGAAAATTCTTCTGTCTCTGTTGACTATTCTTGTAACGTTTTCAAAATTCGCAGCTGCTTGTCCTGCAATTTCTTTATCTGAAGCAGATACTGTAATTATTTCTTTGTCGACGTCAACATGAGCTCCTTTTGGAATTCTTACAACTCGGGGATAATGTTCTCCTAAGAAATTTTTTATCAAGGCTTCATCTCCTTTAACTTCAACAGTCATCGGAAAATGGCTGAAGCAAACTTTTAATTTGTATTCGAATTTTTCTCCAACTCCTTTTATCATATTTCTAATGTGAGCAGCAGTTGTGTTGATGTTTCTTTTTTCATTCTTTGATGCTTTTTTATCTTCAAGGATTATTTCATTTCCTTTTTTCTCAACTTTCATTTTTCCTAAATCAAATTCTCTTTCATTCATTTTGTCTCCTTTCTTCACAGTAATTTTATCTCCAACTATGGAAACTTCAACTCCTTCTGGAATTTCAATTTTTTTCATTATTTCTTTTTTCATTTTAATAAAGCCATCTCCTGTTTCTATTCTCAGCGATTTGATTGTAAATTCTTGAACTTAGATAATGATGTTTTGCAGTAATTAAATCCCCAACTCCCTCAGCAACAAATCCTATTCCAATCATTGCACAAAGTGAAGATAAACTTGTATCAACTAATTGAGAAACTTCCTTTGTCTTTGGAAGAAATGCGGTGGCTAAACTCACTCCCCCAACAGCAATTGCGCATAATCCATAAGCTCTTGCTAATATTTCCATTCCTGTATTATGATAATAAATTTTTTTCATTTTAATAAAAAAATGCGATTAAGCATCCTCCAATATCTTCTTCTTTTGCTTCTTCGTGTGTCATCAAACCTTTATTTGTAGAAACTATCATTGTTCCAATTCCTCTCGCAGGCAAATATCTTCTTTCATATTTTTCAATTTCATCTTTCTGAACAGTGAATCTTGGTTTTATCGCCTTGCATTCAGAAATGTCGCCGATTGTTATCTCAACGCTTTTGTCCTTGGGATTGATTTTGTATTTCTTTATTGCTTCTTTCTGTTTCATTATTTTCAGAACTTCGATTAGCAAATTGGAAATCTTTTTTACTTCTACGGTTTCCTTTCCCGCTCTCTTGGCGTTTCTCATTGTGTTTAGTGCATCTGCAACTATATCTTGACTCATATTGAATGTCCTCCGATTGATCCATGATGGAAAATTTCTTCCTGAACCTCTTCTCTTGATGGTTTCATCCATTTTCCTAATTCTTCTCTATTTGGGTAATCCATTGCAATTCTAGTTAATATTCCAAAGTCTCCTCTATTGATTTCTTTTCCAACTTGATTTCTTGTTTGATAATTTGTTTCCATTATGCAAAATTCCTGTTTTGTATTTGTGCTGAAAATTTATTTTCTGTCATTTTATGAATATTTGTTGAATCCGATTTCTGTTGCAATATCTCTGAAACAGTGTCGGCATAAATTTAATCCGTATGATTTTATGTGCGCTCCGAATCTTCCACATCTCTCACATTTCTTCGCAGCAATTCCCATTTTTCTATCTTTTGGTTTATTGTGTCGAATGAATTTGTCCATTACAACTGGCTTGCTTGTTAATTGTTTCAATTGTTTTTTCCAATCTGATGCTGTCATTTGATAAACTCCTGTTTAGCGAATGAGCTAAAAATTTTTATTTTTTGTCTCATTTTATTTTCCTATAAATTCTGTCTGGAAATTATCTTCCATAAATTTAATTATTTCTTCTCTGCTAATTCTTTGTCTTGCAGGAATTTTTCCTCTCTTAACTTTTCTCTGGCTGACTTTTCTTCCCATTCTTTTGAATACAACAGTTACATCAAGTCCGATAACTCCCAAATCTCTTTGGTATTCCATTCCAGGAATTTCAATGTATTCTTTTATTCCGAATGAAAAATTATTCTCGCTGATTTGTTTTTTCTTTAATTTGTTTTCTATTGCAGTAAGCATTCTTTTCAAAAATTCCATATTATCTTTTCTTATGGTTACAACAGTTCCAACTTCTAATTTAGGTCTTACTCCGAATGTAGGAATTCTTTTGTTTGATTTCATTTTAGCAGGTTTTCTTCCAGTAATCATCCCCAATAATTTTACTCCCTTTTCAAGTTGTTCTGCAGTTCCGCCGATGCTAAGAACTACTTTTTCTACTCTGATTTTTCTTGTTGGATTTTCTTTGTTCATTTATTCTACCGCCATTAACTGATTTATTAAAATATTAATTTCTTTTTCTCCTGGTTTCATTTGCTCCTCTGGCGAATGAGAGGGAACAGAGTGAACTCTTATTTTAGCCATTTTTTCTTTCATATTCAATTCCATAACTTCTCCTTTCTCTCCGATGTGCTTTCCAGAGAAAACAATTACTTTTGATTTTTCTTTTAAAGGAATGCATTTTTCTATTTTCTTTTCTTTCAAATTTATTAAAACTGAATCATTCATTTCGCATTTAACATCAGAAAGGAAATTTCTTCCATCGCTTAAATTTAACTGTGTCTTTTTTCCTTTCAATGTTTTTCTATTTACAACTTTAGCAAATTTTTTGTTTGCTTCATTTTCTTTTATTTCATTAAGATAGAACTTTCCATTTTCAGTTAATTCTAATCTGTAACATTTTTTCAAGGGAATAACATTCAAAGTATCGAAAAGCAATAAATTATTTTTGTCATCTTTTACAACTTTTTCATTTGCTAAAACTTGTTTTGCATGAAGTATTCTTTGCACTTCTCTTCTTGTCTGAGCTAATTTCAGCATCTCTCTCAAGACAATTAAGATTGGAACTCCGTCGTTAAGGCTGAATTTTGGTCTAACTATATAAGTTGTTCCTTTTCTTTCAATCGGCCATTTCTTTGATGCTTCTTCTCTTGATAAGTGTCCTGCCATTTACTTTTTTTCCTCCGATTTATTTTCTTTTGATTCTGTTTTTTTATTTTCTTTCATTCTTTCATTTGACTGTTTATCAGGCGAATGAGTGGATGTTTCTCTCATACGCTTCTTGTCATCTAAATTTAATTCTATAATTTGTAAATTTGAAGGTCGCATTTTAATGTTTGCTTTGCTTCCATCTTGTTTCTTTACAGTAATTCCTTCAATTATTACTTTTGAAGTTTTAACATTAACTGCAGTTATTTTTCCAGTTTTCTTTTTGAATTTTCCTATCATAATTTTTACAGTGTCGCCTTTTCTCACGACGATATTTCTTTTCTTGAATTTTTTTCTAAGTTCTTTTGATAAGTTCACACTTAACATTTTTCTTTTCAAATGCAATGGAGCATTAGCTGCGTATTTTATTTGCTTTCTCGGCTGTTTGCTTGCTCTCCAATGTTTGCTGAATTTATTTTTCATTTTAATATACTGATGCAGCGATTTTTGCTACACTTGACCATCGCTCCATAACCTCCCTTGCAACTACTCCTTTAATTTGAGTTCCTTTTGGATTTCCTTTTTCATCTTTTAATAATGCAACTGCATTGTCTTCGAACATTACTCTTTCTCCATTTAATCTTCTGTAAGGTTTTTTCTGTCTCACAACAACTGCATCGAAAACTTTTCCTTTCATGTCAGGCAATCCTTTTCTTACTGAAACTTTTACCCAATCTGCAATCTTTGCATATTGCTGTCTTCCTTTTGTGCTTTTTCCATGTTTGACTCCGACGAGTTTTACAATCTTTGCTCCGCTATTGTCAGCAGCATTCATTATTGCGCCGATGTTCAATCCACGTGATACTCTTGCTGATATTGCTTTCATTTGACACTCCTGTGGCGAATGATTGAAAATATTTGATTTGATTTCATTTTATCTTTCTCCTGCGTTCTTCAACTTTTTAATTACAACGAAATGTATAATCTTGCTTAATGGACGGCATTCCTGAATTTGTATCAAATCTCCGATGTTGATTTCATTTGCCATACATTTTGGAAGATGTGCATGAATTTTTGTTTTTGAACGTAAATATCTTTCATATTTTTTTACAAATATCATTCTTTCAAATTCAATTGTGATTCTGTGTGGGAATTTCTTTGTAACTCTTCCTTCGAAAATTCTTCCTCTGGCTTTCAATCTTCCATGAATATGACATTTAACATCATCACAGATAGTGTTGCCTTTTTCTTTTTGAGGCTGATTTTCTTTCTCAGTTTTTTTCTTTGCTTTTTCCATTTTGTTTTTTTTGTGTCTAATCTATCGTTTCTGGGTTGAAGCCGAGTTTGACGAGGGCTTCTTTTATTTTCTTCCTGTGGTCTCCTTGAAGCTCAATCTCGTTTGCTCTGAAAGTTCCGCCGCATGCAAGCTCATTTTTCAGAGCCTTTGCGACTTCTTTCACGTTGACTTCGTTCAGTCCGCTTACGATAGTGACGTACTTTCCGTACCTTTTCTTCTCTGCTGTCACTTTTATGTTTTCCGCCCCTTTAGCGATATTCTCACACACGCAGGCTTGTTTTGGCAAGCCGCATTTTGGACATATTTCCATATTTATTTTTTCGCCTCAACTTTTGAATTTTTATTTTCTTCGTTGTTGAGTGTGAGTATTCTTGCAATTGTTTTTTTAATTTCTTTTCCTTTTGAAGTTCCCTTCGTCGCGTTTCCTTTTGATTTTACTAATTCGAATTTTAATTCTTCTATTTTTTTCATTTTCTCGTCGTTGCTCATTTTCTTTATGTCTTTTGCTTTTAATCTTGTCATTTTGTTTTTACCTTTTTCTTATTTTTCTTTTCTTCAACTTCATTTACAACATTTAATGAATTCATTCTTAATTTGTCAATTGTTTCTTTATTCAAATTAATTTTATCGCTTAATATTGCATAAGGTGAAAGTATGCTGACTTTTACTCCAACTGTTCCAGGACGTGTTTGCGCAACAGCTTTTGCTCTGTCGACGACTTTAGCACTATCTCCGATTTTCTTTAAATATCCTTGTGAAAATCTCCAGCTTTTTGCTCTTGAACTTGGAAGCTTTCCACCGAGGACAATTTCAGCTCCTAAAGCTCCAGCATTCATTACTCTCTGCAAATTTTTGTAAGCAATAACTTTGAATTTAAGAGGTCCGAGCCTTTCCAAACTTAAAGCAATTTCATCTGCAATTGTTTGAGCATCAAATTCTGGTTTTAATATTTCTTCAATTTCTATTCTTGGATTTTCAAGTTTGAAATTTGTTTTCAATAAATTTGTAAGCTCTTCAATTTTTTCTCCTCTCTTACCAATAATTAATCCTGGTTTTGTAGTTGAGACAATAACTTTTTCTCCGATAGGAGTGTATTCAATTTTTATTCTGCTGATTTTTCCTTTTCCAAGTGTGCTCTTGACATATTCCTTAATAGCAAATTCATCTTTCTTGAACTTTACACTTTTTCTTTCTTCCATTTTATTTTTTCTTTTTCTTCAATTTATTTTTTTCCATAACTTTTATGAAAATATGAGTTCTTTTTCTTTTGACTGCTCCGAATCTTCCATAAGGACGTGAAGCTCTGTTAGGAACTGCTTCAACAATTATTGGTTCTTCAATTCCGTTGACGTTTGCATTTGCTTTAAGATTTTTCAGCATTTTTATTAAATATCCGACGGGTTTTGTCATGTATCTTCCCGACATCATTCCTTTTCCTTTTCTGTGCGGAATTTCTCCTTTCATCGGAATTGCTTTTTTTAATTTCTCAACTAATTCCAAATCAACAAGTGCTCTGTCTATTGATTTGTGTTTTATGAATTTGCAGATTGCAACTGAATCTTTTGTGGAAATAGGAAGTGAAATTCCGTTGATGCTTGCTTCATCTTTCTTAACTTGATTTTGTTTTTTTGTTTCCTTTTTCTTTTCTTCTGTTTTAGTTTCTTCAATTTTTTTATCTTCAACTTTATTTTCTATTTTCTTTTCTTCCTTTTTGTTTTCAGCAATTTCAATTTTCTGTGTTGCGGTTTCCTGTTTCTGCATTGCTTTATTTGTTCTCTGTTGTTGATTATAATCTTTTTCCATTTTATTTCTTAGATTGGGATTTAGAACCTTTTGTTGAACCAACTCCCGCATTTCCGTGTTTAACTTTTGATCTTGTCGGAGCAAATTCTCCTAATCTGTGTCCTAACATTTCTTTTACTATTTCTACAGGAAGAAATTCATGCCCATTGTAAATTTGAATTTTCATTCCGACTAATTGAGGAACAATTATCATATCTCTGTTGTGAGTCTTGATTGGTTTATTTTTTTCAAATTTTTTCTTTGCTCTACTAGAAAAATTTTCAATTTCTTGGAATTGTCGAAGAGCAACTCTTCTCGCTCTTGATTTTAAATATTTCGCAAACTCTCTCACGTCGAGGGTTTTCAACTCTTCAATTGTTTTTCCTCGATATGTGAATGCTTTTTTTGTTGATTCTATTATTGCCATTTTATTTCTTTCTCTTTCCTGTTCTTCTTGGCCTTATCAATCCAACCTTTGCTCCAGGAGGTGCGTTTCTCTTCGCAATCTTGCTCTTGATTCTCTTTCCTCTACCAGAACCGAATGGATGATCGATAGCGTTCATCTTTACAGCAGATGTTCTCGGCCACAATTTATTTCTTGTTTTTTTGATATAAAAACTCTTACCTGCCTTCACAATTGGCTTATCTAATCTTCCACTTCCTGCAATACTTCCAATAATCGCTCTGCATTTTGCGTGGAATTCTTTTTCTTTTTTTGAAGGCATTAAAACTAAAACAGAATTTTCTAAAATTCTTGTAACAGTTGCATAACTTCCACCTGTCTTTATGAAAATTCCTCCGTCGCCAGGTCGTGATTCAATGTCGTAAATTTGTGTTTTGATTGGGATATCTTTCAACTGCATAATATTTCCGTCCTTGATTTCTTTTCCGCCGAAATTTATTTTTTGTCCTTCAATCATTCCTTTGCAAGCAGGAATAAAAAAAACTCCTTTATCATATTTTATTTTTGCGAGTTGAGCGAAATGTCCTGATGTATCAAACAAACTAACAACTTCTCCTTCCCCAATTAATTCTCTAGGGTATTGTAATTTTATTCTGAATGCGCTTCTTCTTGCTCTATAAGAGAAACTTCCGTGCCCTCTTGCTTGAACAATTATTCTTTTACCCATTTTATATTAATCCTAATTTCGTTGCTACATCAATAGCAGGAAATTCTTTTTTTAATTTAACATAAACATATTTTTTATTTCCCTGAACCAAAGTTCTTAATTTCTCAACTTTAACTTTGAATAAATTTTCAATTTCTTTTTTTATTTCGGGTTTTGTTTTTTCTTTTTCAGTTTCAAATGTAAGCATGTTCTGACTTTCAATTGACATAACTGCTTTTTCTGTAACTAATGGTTTTATCATTGTGTTGCTCCTTTAGATGCATTTTTTATTTCTCTCATATATCTTCCCAAAAGTCCACTGAATTTGACTTCTTTTCCATATTCTTCGTTGAATTTTTTTGCTTCTTGTTTAACATATTTTCCAAATGTTCTCAAGAGATAACTAGTCATTATTGGATGTTCTTTAACTAATCTGCAATCTGCTTCTTTATCATTATTTATATCTGAAAGAATCTCAGCTAGTTCTTCTGCGACGCCAAAACTCATGTTTTCTAAATTTATTTTGCCTCTAAACGCATCTTCAATTATTACTTTATCTACTTCATCAATTTCTAATTCAATCATTTTATCTTCTCTCCTAAATTTTTAATCGCTTCTTCAGTATAAAGTGTTAATCTTCCAAGTCCGCCTTCTGCCAAATCTGTAACATTCAATTCTTTGACATTTCTGACATCGACAAGACTTGTTTTTATTTTTTCCTTGTCTCCGATAACTAAAAGAACCCCAGCATTTGATTTGTATTTTCTTCCTCTTACTTTTCCTTTTCCACTTCTAACTTTCTTTTCTTTTAATGCAACTTCAAATAAATCTCCAAGAACTTTTCTCAAGCTTAAAACTAATTCTTTTGTTTTTAATGAAAGTAATTTTGATTCAACAACAATTGGCAATTCAGAAATTTTCTTTCCGTTAAATCTTTCATATTTTTTACTAACAAATTTTTCATTTGCTGTTGCGCTTAATGCAGATTTCAAAGCAAATTCCAATTCTTTCTTGTTTATTTTTCTAGTATTAATCATAGAAGCAATTTTTGGAGGATGAGCTCTTCTTCCACCTCTGGCATTTGGAATTTCTGCACCAACCCAGTTGAATTGGCTTCCTCTTCTTGACATTATTTTTCTAGGAACTCTTGAAATTCCTTTTCCTTGCATTGTCTTCCAAACATTTCTTGTGTGCTGAATATTTCCGCTCGCAGAATTTTGTTTTCCTGCAACTGGCGACGGAGCATAAGGTTGTTTATTCTTTCTTGCTTCCAAAACTTTTGCGACAATATCTTCTCTTACAAATTCAGAAAAGAATTTAGGCAATTCAATGCTTCCTTTTTCTTTTCCGTTAATATCTAAAATTTTTGTTTTCATTTTACGGTGTATACCCCTCCATCATGTTCTCTAATTCTTAAAAAAGCATATGCATATCTCTTTTTGTCAGATTCTATAAAGTCTAATTTATTTTCTTCTTTATTAAAAGAATGATATAATCTCCCTAAAATTCCTTCTCCAATTGCTTTTTCTAAAAAAGGTCTTTGCATTTTATCTTCATCGACCTCGAAAATTTGAACTCCTTCGGAGTCAGTTCCAACATATTTCATAACTAAATCTCCTTTCATCTTAATTCTATTACCTCAAAATTTTTCTTTTTCTGTTTTTTAGTTGGTCTTAATGAAGTTGTAATTAGTAATTGTCTTTTCACAGGTCCTTGAACACTTCCTGTTAAAATTGCGTAATCTGTTTTTATGTCTCCGAAATTTTTCATTCCAGTGAATTTTTTTTCTGCTTTTCCTAAATCAATTATTTTGCTGTTGTACGTAACTCTTGTGAACATTCCGAGCTGTCCTGCCATTGGTGCACTGAAAGGAGTTCTCTTCGGATGGAAAGAACCAATTGCTCCAGGACGTCTCTGTCCTTTTTCAGATTTATGAGCTTTCAAAGTTATTCCAAATCTTTTAACAGGTCCTTGCAATCCTTTTCCTATTGTCAATCCTCTAATATCAACTAAAGTTCCTTTGTCAAAAATATTTGAAACTGAAATCTCTTTTCCTAAATTTTCCTTAATGAATTTTATTTTATCTTCGTAACTTCCGCCCAAAGCAATTTCGCTTAAGTCAGGAGTTTTTTTGATATTTGTTTTCTTGACCACAGAATAGCAAATTAATCTAACATCATCGTAATCTCCTTCAAAATTTTCTTTCTTATTTGTTTTAGGTAATCTAACAGTTCTCTTTAATTCTTTATCAAGATTTTCTGAAAGAACATCTTTAGCAACTTTTCCGAATTTGTAGAATCTTATAGAATAAATTTTCATTGAAGGGCATTCAATAATTGTAACAGGAACAATAATCTTTTTTCCTTTTGTCATAGAATCAGGAGTTTCGTCCTTGACATATGCAGAAGCCATTCCAGCTTTGTAACAAATAAATCCTTCAAGTTTTGTAGAATCAGATTTTATTGCTTTCCAGTTCGGACTAGGCAAAATCTTTCTCGCCCTTTTTCTGGGCCAATACTGTAAGCTTCCTCTTCGAGGTGAGTTTGGTGGTGCCATATTTGTTTGTTATATTTGTCAATAGCGGATATCATTTTTACTAACCCTGGATAAAATATTTAGAAAAAACAGGTTTTTAAATCTTTGCGGGAAAATAAAATTAAGGAGAACAATAACAGGTCAATAAATCTTTATCGCAGGAATAATATCCATAATTCATATTTCTTTTTCCACAAGCTTCTTCACATAAAATTTCTTTTGCATCTGAAACTCCATTTGCCTGCCCATTTGCTTCAAGACTCGAACAAGTGAATAAATTTTTGGTAAATTGAGAATCATAAAGATTATATTCTTCCATTTGTGATGGAATAAGAGGAGTATAAGAATTATTTTTTATTACATTTGATGTTAATGGGACGATAACATTATTTATATTTGATTTAAAATTTTGAAAACTATTTGGAGATACTAAAAAAGTTACAATAAGACTACCAACTACAAAGACAAATAACCATAATATTACTTTTCCAATTCCCATATAAAATCAACTAATAAGTCCCTTAAAAATCTAACGAAGACAAATTAAACTAATAATTCATAGATTTTTTTGAGTTCTTCAATTATCATCCTAAATTTTTTTAAAGTTACCAAAAGGCAATCCAAAATTGTACTTTCCATTTTCCGAATTACCCCCATCAAGAAGAATAACAAAAGTTATCATCTTTTATGTAAGTCTCACTTCTATAAAAATCTTCTCACGCTTCCAATCCAAACTCTTCTTTTGTTTCCTTTCCATCTATGATTGTTCGACGGACAATTCTTCCTTTTCTCAAAGATTTTTCCCTAACAACTGCAAAATCTTTCTCGTGTTTTATAGAATCAGGAACAACAATTGATTCAATAAAAAAATCATGATAAATCTCTGCTAATTTGAAATCGCTAGTTTCCCAAACAAAATCTTTTCCAATCTTTTCATCAGTAGTAATTAATTTGCAAAAATCAGGGTTGGGCGCTTCATCTTTGTTTTTCGGCTTAGCGGATTTCGGTGCCTTTGCTTTTATTTTCAAAACTTCTTCACCAACAGAAAAACTCAAAGCGAAAAAAACTTTCGGAAATTTATTAAGCATGTCTATAATTTCTTTCCCACTAATCTCTCTTTCAATCCCATACTGCTTGACTCCCATGAATTGTTTTCTAGTATTAAAGTCAATTTGTTTTCCTAAATCTGCAGTAGAAACAATTGCTCCTGTAACTTTTGTTTTATTATTCCCCAACTTTTCAGCCATCAATCTAACAAATTCATTTGCAAATTCTGCAGTTGTAAAAATTGTGTATTTGTCTTTTGCCTTTTTTACTCTCACAATTGCTCTGTTTCTGAATTCTCCTCTGCTGAATTTCTGAAACTGCGAATGCACATCTTCGTCAATTTTCTTATCAAACACCTTTTTTATAAAGTTCATAAAATATCTCACCAATTTTAATTTATAAATCTAATTAAAATATTCCTTAGGAGGTAATAGGAACCTTGGTTCTTAACGCATAAACTTTTT
>Ga0265323_10000505_pt1 | contig 21852 bp, 10 predicted proteins | sample 41225metaG_FD_193580 | JGI IMG/M metagenome (GOLD analysis project Ga0265323, IMG submission 193580) | Rhizosphere microbial communities from Carex aquatilis grown in University of Washington, Seatle, WA, United States - 4-12-25 metaG | ecosystem: Host-associated > Plants > Roots > Rhizosphere...
ATCCGTGTGCATCTGTGTGCATCCGTGGCTCAACCGGTTTTGGGAAGTTGCCCGGAGGCCTCCTTAGGATTGCCAAACGGCCGATCTCCCGGGCGGCACTTCGGAGGATGGGCTGGAAGGGCCCACAAAAAATGCCCCGCGCCTGGGACAGGAGCGGGGCAGAGTTCTCCTACAATCTGTCTCGGAGGATGACAGACCGGTGACGATAGTAGCATCCGTCCGACGGGAAATCAATTGGATAACGGTAAAGTCTGGGGAAAATGTCGGTCCGGCGGGCTACCGCAGCTCCTCCATGGTCTCTTCCAGTACTACTTTCGAGGGGCGCACCTTAGATTCCGGCGAAGTTGCGAGTGGGAAGTCGCATAAATTTAACAACTCCAGAAAGTTTTGCTTCTTTGTATTTACATACAGGACCCCAGTCAGGATTTCCCCCTTCTCCTCGGCCGCCTCCAGAGCCGCCATGGCGGCCAGTTGGTCGGTGGGGTCGAAGTCGCGCGATACCTTGCGGATGCGCAGATGGCTGCCGTCGTGCATCCGGACATCCATGGTTGCGCCCTCGGGGATCTCGACCGAAATATCTTCGAAGAAGGGCACGAAATCCAGCTCGTGGAGCGCCTCTTCGTGATCCTTCATATACCCGTAGCTTTTGGTGGACCCCTCGTGGTCGTTGAAGGTCACGCAGGGAGAGATGACGTCGATCACCGAGAGGCCGTTGTGCGCGATGGCACTCTTAAGGATCGCCTGAAGCTGCTTCTTATCGCCGCTGAAGGAGCGGGCCACCAGGGTGGCTCCCCATTTCAGGGCGAGAGAGCAGCAGTCGAACGGTGGCAGCTCGTTTGCGGCGCCGCCGCCTTTGTGCGTCGATCCCACGTCGGCGGTGGCGGAAAACTGGCCCTTGGTGAGCCCGTAGACGCCATTATTCTCGATCACGTAGATCATGGGCATGTTGCGCCGGACCAGGTGCATGAACTGGCCGATGCCGATGGAAGCCGTGTCGCCGTCGCCGGTCACGCCCAGTCCCATCAGCGTGCGGTTGGCCAGCAGGGCGCCGGTGGCGATAGCGGGCATGCGGCCATGCACCCCGTTAAAGCCGTGCGAGAGGCCCAGGAAATACGCGGGCGATTTCGAGGAGCAGCCGATGCCGCTGAACTTGGCGACCGAGTAGGGGTCCACGCCGAGCTCGTAGAAGCACTCGACGATGCGCTCGGAAACCGAGTTGTGGCCGCAGCCGGCGCACAGAGTGGATTTGCCGGCCCGGTAGTCGATCACCTCCAGGCCAATGCGGTTGGTTTTCCGGGGCGGCGTGGGAACGGTGGCGCTCATAGACCCTCCTGATTGAGAACGTCGGCGGTTACGGTGCGGGCATCCAGCGGCAGGCCGCCGTAGTAGCGCACGCTGCGCAACCGGGCGAGCAACTCGGGGTCCAGCTCCAGGCGCATCAGAGCCAGCAACTGGGCGTCGCGGTTCTGGTCCACCACGTACACCCGGTCGTGGCGGCGGATGAACTCGGCCAGGTGGGGGGTGAAGGGATACGCCTTCAACCGCAGGACGCTGGCCGGGATGCCGCTTTCGGCGCGCAACTGGTCGCGGCACTCGCGCACGGCGTAATCGGAGGTGCCGCAGCAGACCAGGCCGATGCGGGCCTTGGGGTCCAGCTCCACGGCCGGGGCGGGAACGCAGGCGCGCATGGCTTCGAACTTGTGCGCCAGGCGGTCCATATTGTGGATGTAGTCTTCCTCGCGCTCGCTGTACTGCGCCTTCTCGTTGTGGCCGCTGCCGCGCGTGAAGTAGACCGCCTTGGGATGCCGGGTACCGGGCAAGGTGCGGTAGCCCACCCCGTCGCCGTCCACGTCGCGGTAGCGCTCGAAGCCGCCCAGCCGGTCCAGGTCTTCGGCGGTGAGGACCTTACCGCGGTGGATGGGGGTTTCCGGATACGGGAACGCGTCCGCCATCCAGTTGTTCATGCCCAGGTCGAGATCGGTCATCACGAACACCGGGGTCTGGAAGCGCTCGGCCAGGTCGAAGGCGTCAATCGCCATGGTGAAGCACTCTTCGGGCGAGCAGGGGAAGTACATGGGATGGCGGGTATCGCCGTGGGAGAGGACGGCGGTAGTGAGCAGATCGCCCTGCTGGGTGCGCGTGGGCAGGCCGGTGGACGGGCCGGTGCGCTCCACGTCGAAGATCACGGCGGGCACTTCGGCGTAGTAACCCAGGCCGATGAACTCGCTCATGAGGGAGAGGCCCGGGCCGGCCGTGGCGGTCATGGAGCGGGCGCCCGCCCAACCGGCGCCGATGGCCATGCCGATGGAAGCCAGCTCGTCCTCGGCCTGCACAATGGCATAGGTGGCCTTGCCGGTTTCCGGGTCCGTGCGGAAGCGCTTCATGTAGCCCATCAGGCTCTCCACCAGGCTGGAGGATGGGGTGATGGGATACCAGGTGACCACCGTCACGCCGGCGAACAGGCAGCCCAGCGCGCAGGCCGAATTGCCGTCGATGATGATCTTCCCGGCGGTCCCGTTCATGCGCTCGGCACGGCAGGGATCGGTCTTGGTGAACGAGCGGGCGGCGTAGTCGAAGCCGGCCTGAGCGGCGCTCCAGTTGAGCTCGGCGGCTTTGGCTTTGCGGGGGCCGAACTGCTTGACCAGGGCGCCCCGCACCTCCCGCATGTCGATGGAGAGCAACTGGGCCACCACGCCGTCGTAGATCATGTTGCGGACCAGCTTGCGCAATTTGGCCTCGGGGCAAACCGGGGCGGCGAGCTTGTCGAAAGGCACCGGATAGAAGTGCAGATCGCCGCGCAACTCGCTCAGTTTGAGCGGCTCGTCATAGACGACGGCGGCGCCGGCACCCAGTTTCATGACGTCCTCGCGGGCGGTCTCGGGGTTCATGGCGACCAGGAAATCGACCTCCTTGCGGCGGCCGACGTAGCCCTGGCGGCTGGCGCGGATGGTGAACCAGGTGGGCAGGCCGGCGATATTGGACGGGAACATGTTCTTCCCGGAAACCGGAATGCCCATTTGAAAGAGGGCGCGCATCAGGACGGAATTGGCGGTCTGGCTGCCGGAGCCGTTTACGGTGGCGACCTGGATGCTGAAATCGTTGATCTGGAGAAGGCTCGCAGCGCCTGGCGGCGGGCCGGAGGTTGAGGCTTCTAGGGTTGGCATCTCTCCCTTCATTATAGGCAATCCGGGACCCGGCGCAACCCGCTATCTTATTGATAGCAATTGAGTTAAATAAGATCCGAGTATCCGAAACCGGCAGGCCCGCGGCGACTGCCGGGGCCCGGGAGCGGGCCATTTAAACGGCTCCGCCCGAACCCTCCTGGCGGGTGTGTCCGTAGGCACTCCGGCCCGCGACGCGCCGCCGGGCCGGGGCTGGCAAAACACTCCCTTACGGTCGTGGCCCCGATCGAGCCGGAGCGGGTCCGGCACGGGGTAATCTCATATGATAAATTTGATGTGCGGAAACCGGCTACCCTGCCATCCGCACAGCCGTCTATCCCCATTGGAGGATACCCATTGACGACCCTTCGCACGCTGCTGCTTGCCGCCACGGCACTTACCCTGAGCGCGGCCACGCCGGAAGGGACGCGCCTCATGCGCTTCCCGGACATCTCGCACGGCCAGGTGGTCTTCGCCTATGCCGGGGACTTGTGGATCTCCGCCGTCAAGGGCGGCCCGGCACGGCGCCTGACGTCGCACCCGGGAGACGAACTGTATCCCAAGTTCTCGCCCGACGGGAAGTGGATCGCCTTCACCGGCGAGTACGACGGCAACCCGGACGTGTACGTCGTGCCGTCCAGCGGCGGCGAACCGCGGCGGTTGACCTATCATCCGGGGAACGACGTGGTGCTGGGGTGGTCGCCGGACGGGCGCGTCCTGTTCCGCAGCACGCGGGCCAGCGACCTGCCCGATTACACACGCCTGTTCCTGGTATCGCCCGAGGGCGGCGTGCCGGAGATGCTGAGCATTCCGCGCGCCTCGCTGGCCAGCTTCTCGGCCGACGGGCAGCGCATCGCCTACAACATGACTTCGCAGGAGAATCGCACCTGGAAGCGGTATCGCGGCGGGTGGAAGAGCCCGATCGCCATTTTCGATCTGGCCAAACACACCTACGAACCGCTGCCCACCACCGAGGCCATGGACCAGTTCCCCATGTGGCACGGCAACGCGGTGTACTTCATCAGCGACCGCGACGGCGTCATGAACCTGTACCGCTGCGAGTTGGGAAACAAGCGGGTCACCAAGCTTACCAATTACACCGAGTACGACATCAAGTGGCCCAGCCTGGGCCCGGATGCGATCGTGTACGAAAACGGCGGGCTGCTGTACGAGTACGACCTGCAGAAGGAGAAGGCCACCGGGATTCCGGTTTTCGTGGCCAGCGACGGCGTGGCCGCGCGGCCCCAACTGCGCGCGGTGGGCGACCGGGTCGGGAGCGGCGACATTTCGCCCAGCGGCGCGCGGGCGGTGTTCGAAGCCCGCGGCGAGATCTTCACCGTGCCGGCCGAGCACGGCGATCCGCGCAACATCACCAACAGCCCCGCGGTGCATGAGGTGGCCCCCGCATGGTCGCCGGACGGGCAGTGGATTTCGTACTTCTCCGATCGCACCGGCGAATGGGAGTTGTACCTGCGGCCGCAGAAGGGCGGCGAGGAGATCCGCATCACGACGGACGGAGCCGGGACGCGCTACCGGTACGATCCCACCTGGTCGCCGGATTCCAAAAAAATCGCCTATTCGGACAAGGAACTGCGGATCTGGTACGTGGATATCGAAAAGAAGGAACCGGTGCTGGTGGACACCGCCGAGTACCCCGGAGAGCTGGAAGGCAGGTGGTCTCCCGACAGCCGATGGCTGGCCTACAGCAAGCCGGATTACGGCGGCAGCAGGGACTCCCTGTACCTGTACTCGCTGGAGACCCGGAAGGTATCGCCGCTCAGCCAGGGCCTGTACGATGACACGCAGCCGGTATTCGATCCCGACGGCAAGTACCTGTACTTCCTGTCGGACCGTTTCTTCTATCCCAGCTCGGGCAAGTTCGATTCCCGGTTCAATTACATGTATACCGCCGGCATCTTCGCACTGACGCTGAAGGCCGGCGAGGCCGCGCCGTTCGCGCCGGAAGTCGACGAGGAAAAGGGCGTCGAGAAGAAGGCCGACGACAAGAAGGCCGACGAGAAGAAGGACGCAGAGAAGAAACCCGAGGAGAAAAAGCCGGACGCCGCCGCCAGTCCGGACGAGAAGAAACCCGACGAGGCCAAGAAGCCGGAGGAGAAGAAAGACGAAGTGAAGCCCATTCAGATCGACCTGGACGGGCTGGGGGGCCGCATTTCCCGCATGCCGGTGCCGCCAGGGATGTACGTGAATCTGGCGGTGCGCAAGGACAAGGTTTTCTACCTCTCGATCCCCATGGAGGAGGCGCAGATGGGACGGCCCGGGGCGCATGGGCCGGCCGGCTCGGTGCATGTCTTCGACGTCAAGAAGCGGGAAGACAAGGTGGTGATGGCGGGCGTGGGCGGCTTCGCGCTGGATAAGGACGGCGGCAAGATGCTGTACGGGTCCCAGAACACGTACGGGATCGTGGACCCATCGCCGGGCAAGCACGTGGGCGACGGGCGGATCAACACGGGCGAGATGCAGGTGTGGGCCGATCCCAAGGAAGAGTGGAAGGAACTGCTGCACGAGGCATGGCGGATCGAGCGCGATTTCTACTGGGATCCGAAACTGGGCGGCGCGGATTGGGAGGCCATCGGCAAGCGCTACGAAGCCCTGCTGCCGTGGGTGGCGCATCGCAGCGATTTGAATTACATCATCGGCGAGATGATCGCGGAGCTGGACACGTCGCACACCTATGTGGGCGGCGGCGACCTGCCGAGCGTCCGGCGGATCGGGGTGGGCATGCTGGGCGTGGACTTCGAGGCGGACGGCGGGTTCTTCAAGATCCGCAAGATCTACCAGGGCGAAAACTGGTCCGACGACACGCGCTCGCCGCTCACCGATCCGGGCCTGAAGGTGAAGGAGGGCGATTACCTGCTGGCCGTCGACGGCCAGGCGGTGCGGGCCGACCGCGAGCCGTGGGCCTATTTCCAGGGGTTGGCGAACCGCCTGGTGACGTTGAAGGTAAACGGCAAGCCGGGCGAGGAGGGCGCGCGCGAGATCGTGGTGAAGACGATTGCGAGCGAATCCAACCTGCGGTACCTGGCATGGGTGGAGGCGAACCGGCGGAAAGTGGCGGAAGCCACCGGCGGGCGGGTCGGCTACATGCACGTGCCCGACACGTCGGTGGAAGGCGTCCGCGCGTTCGACAAGTACTTTGCCGGGCAGCAGGGGATGGACGGCTTGATCGTGGACGAGCGCTTCAACCACGGCGGCTGGTCGCCGGACTTCTATACGGAGAAACTGGGACGGCGGCCGCTGCTGGCGCTGGCGCCGCGCGAGGGCAAGGACTTCTGGCCGCAGGAGGCGATTTTCGGGCCGAAGGTGATGATTGTGAACGAGCAGGCGGGCTCGGGCGGCGACCTGTTCCCGTACTACTTCAAGAAGGAGAAGATCGGGCCGCTGGTGGGAACGCGCACCTGGGGCGGGCTGATCGGCATTGGCGGCTTCCCGCCGCTGATGGACGGCGGATTCGTGTCGGCGCCGGGCTGGGCATGGTGGGAATCGGACGGCAAAGGCAGCGGCGAGTGGGTGGTGGAGAACCACGGCGTGGACCCGGATTACCCGGTGGAGCAGCGGCCGGACCTGGTGATCGAGGGGCACGATCCGCAGCTTGAGAAAGCCATCGAGCTGGCGCTGGAAGGGCTGAAAAAGATGCCCGCGCCGTTGCACCGGCCGGCATATCCGGTGAAGGCGCCGGCCAGGAAGTGAGGCTTCGCTGCCGGTGACAGGGAACCGGCAGCCACGCTACTGGCTCCGCCGGGGCGCTGCCCTCATCGACGGAGGAACTCGCCGGCCAGCAGCACGGCTCCGGCCAGGAGAACCGCGCCGGCGGCCCACAGGATCCGGGTGAGGACGGTCTCGGTCCTGGAGGATCGGCACGCTGCGATTCCCATGCTCGCCGAGAAGGCGCCCCAACCGCCCAGCACGAACAGGAGCCTCCCGGCGGTGATGCGATACCAGCGGTCCATCCCGCCCAGCACCGCCGCCACGAAAAAGGCGCCCAGGACCGCGGGCAGCCAGACCTTCGCCTGCTCCCACCGCGCCTGCCACTGCAACTCCACGCGATAGGCCGCTACCCGTTCGGGCGTGGCCACGCCTGCGCCCAGGCACAACGGGCAGTTCCGGCTCTCGGTCTGAATATACGACCCGCGCGTGCCGGCGGCGCCCACGCCCAGGCGGGTTCTATGGATCTGGAACGTGCCCAGACCCGCGCATTCCGGGCATTTGGGCCCGCGCGGCAGCTCCTGGGGGGGAAGGCGCCGCGGCACCCGGAAAACGTCCGGCGCGCCGGAGGGCCCGGTGGGCCGGCTGGGGTCGGGCGGTTCCGAAGACCTCATCTCGCTCATAGCCAACCACGACGGTAGCATCATAGCAGCCCGTGGTAATAGTAAGTCTCGGCGGAGAAGGACGATTTCAAGGTCGATTCGGGGGTACCCAAACCCTCAACCGGGCCTCAGGAGTGCGCTGTAGCGCTTCTGTGCGCGTCGCCGTTCCGGCGGTATTGCGCCACGCCGAAAAGAGCTGCTTCTACCACGGGCTGCTAGCCGATGGCACGCGGCGGAGCGGGGAGCTTACTCGGCGCGCAGGGCCTCCATGGGATCCACGCGGGCGGCGCGGCGCGCGGGGAGCCAGGCGGCGGCCAGGGCCAGCCCTACCACGGCGGCGGCACTCAGCAGGTAGGAGAGCGGCTCGACCGGCCCCACGCCCAGCAGCGCCGAACTGGCCAGCCGGGCCGCCACAGCCAGACCGGCCAGCCCAAGGGGCACGCCAACGGCAGCCAGGCGGAGCGATTCGCCCAGTACCAGGCGCTCGATCTGGCGCGGCTGGGCGCCCAGCGCCATGCGCAGGCCGAACTCGCGCGTCCGCCGGCTGACGGCGTAGAGCAGCACGCCGAACAGCCCGGCGGCGGTCAGCAGAACCGCGCAGGCGCCCAGGGCGCTGGAGGCGACGGCGGCGAAACGGTCGAGCGAAAGGGCGAAATCCAGAGTCTTCTGCAAAGTGGTCGAGTCGTAGACCCGCGCCCTGGGGTCGAAGGCACGGATCGCGGCGCGGGCCGCAAGATCGAGCGCCGCCGGTTCGCCGGCGGTTTCCACCAGCAGGGTGAGATCGCCGTTGGAGGTCTGGGCGAAGGGCAGGAACAGGAAGGGCTGCGCCGATTCGTGGATGTAGTTGGAGGGGCCATCCTCGGCTACGCCTACAATCTGGCGCGGTTTGCCGTCGATGCGCACCCAGTTGCCGATGGGCGAGCGCGCGCCGAACACGGTCAGAGCGAAGGTTTGCGACACCACGACGGCCAGGGGCGCGCCCTCGCCATCGCGGGAGTCGATGCCGCGGCCGGCCAGGACGCGCGTGCCCATCAGGCTGAAGTAGTTACCGCCCACGTGGTTGAGGGGCACGCCCATGGGCGCCATCCCCGGGATTTCGACCCGCGCCGTTAAGCCGCCGCCGGAGCCGCTCAGCGGGAGCCGGAGCGCATAGGTGGCGCCGCGCGCGCCGGGAAGGGCGGCCAGCCGCTCGACTGCCTGATCGCACCAGGCGGCGCGCGGCATGTGGAGCGCCGGGAGCACCGACAGAGCAAGCACCTTCTTGTGCGGGTCCAGGCCGGGGCGGATTCCGCCTGCGTTGTGAAGGCTGACGAGGCAGAGCACGCCGGTGCCGAACAGCGCCACGCCCACCGCCATTTGCGATACGATCAGGGCCTTCTCGCGCCAACCGCGACGCCGCGCCGTCACGCCCTGGGTCTGCTTGAGCACGTCGGAAATGTTGAGCCGCACGGCGTGGAGCGCCGGCCAGACGCCGGCCACCAGCAGGGCGAACAGCAGCGCGCCGGCCGAATAGGCGAGCACGCGATAATCCAGCCGGATGCCGAGATCGATGAAGGGACTCAGGGCGTGAGCGAACAGCGTGACCTTATCCACCAGAAGCTGGGCGAGCATCAGGCCCAATCCGGCGCCCGCCACACCGATGAGCGCGGTTTCGATCAGCAACTGGCGCGCCACGCGCCAACCGCCGCCGCCCAGAGCGATCCGCACGCCCAGTTCCTTGCGGCGCGCCTCCGCCTGCGCCAGCCGCATTTGGGCCACGTTGGCGCAAGCCACGAACAGAACCAGGCCGAACACAGCCGCCAGGACGCCGCCGAACAGCGCGTTCTTCTCCCACGGCTGGACGAAGCAGGTGAGCCACGTTCCCTGAGTGCCGCGGGGCGCCGGCTTGTGCTTTCCCTCGCCGCGGATGGCGGCGTCGAGCTGCGCGGCGGCGCGCGGCGCGGCGCGCGGATCGCTAAACCGCGCGGCGATTTCGAACTGGCCCTGGCGGGAGTGCTCTTCCCCGCCATTCCCGCCGAGCGTGTGGAACCAGGCGTCGGCGCTCACCCACACGCCCACCAGAATGCCGCGCTGCAGACCGGTGAAGGCTGCCTGCATCACGCCCGCCACCAGGAACGGCTTGCGATTGAGCAGGACGGTCCGGCCGACGATGTGGGGGTCGCTGGAGAAGCGCGTCTGCCACAAACGGTAACCCAGGACGGTCTCCGGCCGGCCTTCCGCCTCGCCCAGCGACAGTCTGCCGAGGGCGGCCCGCACGCCGACGACGGGGAAATAGTTCGGCGACGCGGGTTGGACGACCACGTTCAAGCTGTCTGCGTCCTCGCCCAACTGGACGCTGCGGCGCTGGGAGGCCACGAGCTGCGCCCGGCCTTCCAGTGCCTTGGCCATATCGAGGTAGTCCGGCCAGCCATACTGCATCCTGATGCCATCGTCGCCACGCGACGCCACCGACCACAGATTCCCGGGCTTCTCCACGGGCAAGGGCCGCAGCAGGGCGGCGTCCACCACGGCGAACAGGCCGGTGGTGGAGCCGATTCCGACGGCAATCGAGAATACGGCCAGGGCGGTGGCGGCAGGGCTCCTGGCGAGCATACGAAGAGCCAGGCGCAGGTCGCGAATCCATTCAGCAGGAGACATCCGCGAGAGACGTGCAATTCACGGGCCAGCGCTGGCTCAATGGAATCAGCGGGAATCCAGCGCCGGTGCGCGGTAACGGGCGCGGCCTGTCCGGTAGTGGGAAAGGCGGGGCGCCGGCGCGCCGATCGACCAGCCTCGGATCCACACGGTTGTACAATGGGTCAAGAGAGCAAAGATGCCTGCGGCCCACGATTCACTCCTTGAGCGGATCACGATCGATTCCGAGGTGCGGTTCGGAAAGCCCTGCATTCGCGGTCAGCGGATCACGGTTCAGGAGATTCTGGAGTGGCTATCGAGTGGGGCATCCCAGACGCAAATCCTGGAGGATTATCCCCAGCTCGAACCGGATGATTTCCTGGCCGTGTACGCTTACGCCGCCGAATTGGCGTCGAGGAGCAAGGTTTCCGGGGAATGAAGCTCCTCTTCGACGAAAGCCTGTCGCCGAGCTGGTTCTCTTACTGCGCGACCTTTTCCCCGACTCCGAAAGTGCACTTCGAAACGGGCTTGCCCGTGCCGGTGATCGCAGGATTCTGGAGTACGCCGCAGCCCACGGCTTCATCCTGGTCTCGACAGATGACGATTTCACAAGTCTGTTGAGGCAAGTCCCCGGCGCCAGGGTCGTCATTCTGCGTTCCTGCGAGTACCCAACCGGCATTGCCGCCGAGGTGCTTCGGCGCCATGCGATCCGCATCGCTGGGTTGCCCGACTCCCAGGAGCGTTTGATCGTTCTCGACCAGTAGTTTTCCGGGCTGCGCGATGGCTTCCGGCAGCCATCCCTCAGTTCATAAATGCGAAGGGTGGGGCTAGCTGCAGCCGCTGGTGCCGCCGCAGTTGCCGCACTTGTAGCAGCTACCGTTGCGGGTCATGATGGAGCCGCACTCGGAGCACAGGGGGGCATCGGTCACCACGGGCGCAAACGGCAACTGCTGCTGCGGATCGGGCTCGGTGGGGCGGAGCACGGTGGTCTCTCCGGCCTCGGAAACCTGGTATTCGGGGCCGAGGAATTTCGCGCCCATCCAGCGGAAGATGTAATCGGTGATGCTCTTGGCGTAGGGAACCTGCGGGTTGCCGGTCCAGCCGGAGGGCTCGAAGCGCACGTGGGCGAACTTGTCCACCAGGAACTTGAGCGGGACGCCGTACTGCAGGTTGAAGCTGACGGCGGTGGCGAAAGCGTCCATCATGCCGCTGATGGTGGAGCCTTCCTTGGCCATGGTAATGAAGATCTCGCCGGGCGCGCCTTCGTCGTACATGCCGACGGTGATATAGCCCTCGTGGCCGGCGATGGAGAATTTGTGAGTGATGGAGCGGCGCTCATCGGGCAGCTTGCGGCGCACGGGGCGGTAGACCACCTTCTCGACCGGGGGCGCGGCGGCGGGCTTCTTCTCGCTCTTCCCCGCCCCGGTGTTGAGGGGCTGCACGCGCTTGGAATTGTCGCGATAGATGGCCACGGCCTTGAGCCCCAGCTTCCAGCTTTCGGTGTAGGCCGTCATGACGTCTTCGACGGTGCACTCCTCGGGCATGTTGATGGTCTTGGAGATGGCGCCGGAAATGAAGGGCTGTACCGCGGCCATCATGCGGACGTGGCCCATGTAGCGGATGGACCGGGAGCCGTTCTGCGGGCGCAGGCTGCAATCGAAAACGGGGAGGTGCTCGGGTTTGAGATGGGGCGCGCCCTCGATGGTGCCGGAGGAGTCGATGTGGGAGACGATGCGCTCGACCTGGTCGGGGGTGTAGCCGAGCTTGATGAGCGCGCCGGGGACGGTATTGTTGACGATCTTGATCATGCCGCCGCCGACGAGTTTCTTGAACTTGACGAGGCCGAGGTCGGGTTCGATGCCGGTGGTATCGCAGTCCATCATGAAGCCGATGGTGCCGGTGGGGGCGATGACGGTGACCTGGGCGTTGCGGTAGCCATGGGAGCGGCCGCTCTCGTAGGCCTCATCCCAACACTGGCGGGCGCCCTGGTAGAGGGCTGCGGGAACGCGGGTGCGGTCGATGCGGTTCACCGACTCGCGGTGCATGCGGATCACTTCGAGGAAGGGCTGCTGGTTGGCGGGGTAGCCGGCGAAAGTCCCGGCGGCGGCGGCGACGCGCGAGCTGGTGAGGTAGGCCTGGCCGCTCATTACCGCGGTAATGGCAGCGGCGGTGTCGCGGCCCTGGTCGCTGTCGTAGGGGATGCCCATGGACATGAGGAGGGCGCCGAGGTTGGCGAAGCCGAGACCCAGCGGGCGGAAGCCGTGGGAGTTCTGGGCGATCCTCTCGGTGGGATAGCTGGCGTTATCGACGATGATCTCCTGCGCCAGGACCATGGTATCGACGGCGCGGCGGAAGGCCTCCACGTCGAAGTGGCCGTCGGGGCCGACGAACTTCATCAGGTTGAGGCTGGACAGGTTGCAGGCGGAATCGTCGAGGAACATGTACTCCGAGCAGGGATTGGAGGCGTTGATGCGGGCGGTATTCTTGCAGGGGTGCCAGCGGTTGACGGTGGTATCGAACTGCATGCCGGGATCGCCGCACTGGTGGGTGGCTTCGGCGATGGCGCGGAGCAGGCGGCGGGCCTTATGGCGCTTGACGGGCTGGCCGGTGGCCACGGATTTAGTCCACCAGTCGGCGTCGGCGGCGGCGGCTTCCATGAAGTCGTCGGTGGCGCGGACGCTGTTATTGGCGTTCTGGAAAAAGATGGAACTGTAGGCTTCGCCGTCGATGGATGCGTCGTAACCGGCCTCGACCAGGGTATAGGCCTTCTTCTCTTCCTTGGCCTTGCACCAGATGAAGGCCTCGATATCGGGATGGTCCGAGTTGAGGATCACCATTTTGGCGGCGCGGCGGGTCTTGCCGCCGCTTTTGATGACGCCGGCGAAGGCGTCGAAGCCCTTCATAAAGGACAGGGGGCCGGAAGCGCGGCCGCCGCCGGAGAGGATGGCGTCTTCCTCGCGGAGGGGCGAGAGGTTGGAACCGGTACCGGAGCCCCACTTGAACAACATGCCTTCGGTCTTGGCCAGGTCCAGAATGGATTCGAGCGAATCGCGGACGGAGACGATGAAACAGGCCGAGCACTGCGGCCGGGTGGCGCCACTTTCGAGTTTGGCGATGCGGTCTTCCCGTTGGTCGTAGACCCAGCCATAGCCGCGCCCTTCCTTGACGCCCACGTTGAACCAGACCGGAGAGTTGAAGCAGGCCTTCTGGTGGAGCACGAGGTGGGCCAGGTCGTCGCGGAAGGCTTCGCCATCCTCCTGGCTCTGGAAATAGCCGTCCTTGATGCCCCATCCGGCGATGGTATCCACCACGCGCTCAACCAGTTGGGCGACGCTGGTTTCCCGCTCGGGGCTGCCGAGCTTGCCGTGGAAGTACTTGCTGGCTACGATGTTGGTGGCGGTCTGGGACCAGTCCACAGGGATCTCGACGTCGCGTTGCTCGAAGATCACCGTGCCCTTGTCGTTTCCGATGGAGGCAGTGCGGGTCTCCCACTGCACCTCCTGGTAGGGGGTTCTGCCAGATTCCAGGCGGGCGGTAAAGTAACGCTGGAAGGCTACTCCCGTCCGGTTTTGCGTGGTGGTGGTGGCGGTGTGAGCCGTATCCGTTCTCACACTCATATCTGTCGTGGGCTGAGTCATGCTTGGTCCCTCCGGGGTTCCTGCTAGAAAAGGCGCCTTCGTAATCTTGCCCCAATATGTAGTGTGAGGTCAAGAAATTTATCTATATGGTGTGTCTTAAGGTTACGGATAGCAGGTGTTAATGAGTACAGGTGCCCCTGTCGGGTGGTGCTCTTGTACCCCTTGGCGGGTGGGAAGGACTATGCGGCGGTGCCCGGGGCAGCGGAGCGGAGGAAGCCAAGCCGCATGGAGCAGTAGTGACGCGCGGCGCCATCGATCACCCGTTGCACCTCATCGTGATCGAAAGGCTGGGCGAGGACGTCGTAGCCGCCGCGGTTCAGCACCTCGCTCCAGAGGTGGTCGTCGGCGGTCCGTGAGGTCACCACCAACTGCGGAGGGTCGGTCAACTCGCGCAGGGCATCGAGCAGTTTGAGCCAACTGGGCCCCGCCGGACGGTCCTGGGCGATCACCACCTCGACCGGGTTGCGCTGGAGCCAGAGCATGGCCCGGCGGGCGTCGCGGGCTTCAAACAGGCGCCATCCCAGTTCGCGGAAGGTGTCGCGGACCATTTGGCGGTCGTTTCCATAATCGCCGACCAGCAATGCAGATACGGAACCTTCAGGCGAGTCCTCGTTCATAAGTACACCACTCCTTTCCGCACGACTTCCAAGAAGATATCGACTGCAAATCCCGGCCGGGATAGGGTCGAACCGGCAAAATTCGCGGAGCTTCTCTACAGGGGTACTACTTTACGGCTGAAACTCTCAGACATTTATGACGTTGCGAGGGGCGATTCCGGGCACACCGTGTTAACACAGCACCGCTAGGTGGTGTGGTACCTAGCGATTCACTTTAGATAACACCGGACGGTTCCCCGGTTCGGACGCATGTCTCTATCCGATTGTTAATAGGTATGTTACGTCCAAACTCAGTGGAGGATCATGCTTGATTTCGACGGCGTACTTCGTTAGTATCCGATAGCGTACTGGTACTATCAGGACCTATCCAGGATGCGGCGTTTGGGAAGGCATGCGGCCGGCGCCGCGAACCGGGCCCGTGAAGGCAGGACCCGTGCAGGAGAGATCATGAGTTCAGCGACGGAACGGAAGGGGAACGCGGTCCGGATGGGAGCAACCTGGCTTTTGATACTCCCGGTGGCCGTGGCGCTGGGGGCTGGCGTGGGGCGACTGGAAGCACAAAACCCGGCGGCTTCCGTGGCCGTGGATGCGAGCGCCAACCGGCGCGCGATCAACCCCAACATCTACGGGCTGGCCATGGCCGGGACCAGCGATGTGGCCGCTTTGAACGCACCGCTGAACCGGATCGGCGGCGATCTGACCAGCACCTACAACTGGCAACTGGACACGCTGAACCTGAGCGCCGACTGGTACTACGAGTGCTTCCTGCAGAACACGCCGCTCACGCCGGGAAAGTTCGCCGACGACTACATCCGGAACACGCATTCGGCGGGCGTGGGAGCCGAACCGATGGTGACGATTCCCATGCTCGGCTACATCGCCAAACTGGGCGCGGGCAATTCCGAGGTCTGGAGCTTTTCGATCGCCAGGTACGGCGCCCAGACCGGGGTGGACCCGTGGAACGCGGACGCGGGAAACGGGGTGAGCGCGGCCACGGGGAAGAACATCGTTAACAACCCGGCCGACGCCTACACGCCGAACAGCGTGGCGACGCAGCAGGCCTGGTTGCAGCACCTGCTGGCAACCTGGGGGACATCGGCGGCGGCGAACGGCGTGAAGTACTATGTGCTCGACAACGAGCCATCCATATGGAGCGGGACGCACCGCGACGCTCACCCCAACCCGGAGACGTACCAGGAACTCTACAACGCCACTGTGGCCTACGCGGGCGCCATTCGTGCCGCCGATCCCAACGCCAGGATCGTGGGCCCGGAGGAGTGGTCCTGGTGGGCAATGTACCTGAGCGGCCTCGACCAGGCCAACGGCACCGGCGCGAGCACTTCGGATTACAACACGCACAACCACACCTACTACTACCCCTGGCTGCTCACACAGCTTGCCAATTACCAGAAGACCACCGGGACGAAGCTGATCGATGTATTGAGCGTACACTGCTATAACGCGATTCCGGACGGGGCGGACGACTCCGCCTCAGGCCAGGCGACGCGCAACCGGGAGACGCGCATTCTGTGGGACCCGGCGTTCGTGGACCCGTCCTGGGAATCCAGCTCGGGCCTCAATGGCGGGGTGACGGAGTGGATTCCCACCATGCGGAACTGGGTGAACCAGTATTACCCGGGGCTGCAGATCGGCTGCACGGAGTACAACTGGGGCGACGAGGCGAACCTGAACGGCGCCACCACGCAGGCCGACGTGCTGGGCATCTACGGGCGCGAGGGATTCGACCTGGCGACCCGCTGGACGGTGCCGGCCAACCCGTCGCCGACTTACCTGGCCAGCCAGATATACCGTAACTACGATGGCAAGCTGTCCACGTTCGGAGATACCAGCGTATCGGCGACGGTGGCCAACCCGGATAACCTGTCCTCCTTCGCGGCGCTCCGCTCGAAGGATGGGGCGCTGACGGTGATGGTGATCAACAAGCAGCACGGAACCACGCCGGTGACTATCGGCCTGGCGAACTTCGCCGCCGGAGGGGCCGCGCAGGCGTATCAGATCTGGTCGGCCACGCAGACATCCATCGCGCAACTGGCGAGCGTGACGGTGGCGGGCAACGCAATCGCTACGACCGTTCCTTCGCAGAGCATCACGCTGTTTGTCATCCCGGCGGGCGGGAGTATCGCCGCGCCCCCGGCGCCCACAAGCCTGGCGGCCACAGCGGGCAATGCGGCGGTGACGCTCACCTGGAATGCGGCCGGCGGCGCGACCAGTTACACAGTCAAGCGCGGCTGGGCGAGCGGTGGACCCTACACCGCGGCCGGAACCGTCACCAGCCCGGCGCCCACCGCGTTCACGGACACGGGTTTGACCGACGGCACCACTTACTATTACGTGGTTTCGGCAGCCAATACGGCGGGCACGAGTGCGAACTCGGCCGAGGTTGCGGCTACGCCGACGGCGCCCCCGGCGTTTTCATCGTCGGCCACGGCGTCGCCGAACCCGGTAAGTCAGAACGCCGGCACCACGATCACTGCCACCGTTACCTGCACGGCAAACGCGATGACGGGCGGCTCGGTCCAGGTGCTGGCGCTCGACCCGGGCGGGAACACGGCGGCCACGCAGACTTTCACGGCTCAATCCTTCACCGCCAGGCAGTCCCACACCTACTCGCTGGCCCTGACTCCGGCGCTGGCGGGGGCCTACACGGTGGAGGTCGGGGTGTACAGCGCCACGGGGCAACCGTGGAGCCTGAACACCGCGGCGGGGACGATTACGGTCAACTCGCCGCTCAGTTTCACGTCGACGGCGGCGGCGAATCCGGCGACGGTGGCGGTGGGCGCGACGTCGGCGATTGCGGCGACGGTGACGGCGAGTGGATCGTCGGGCCTCACGAACTCGATCGTGGAGTTACAGGTCTTCGATAAGTCGGGCAACGCGACGGCGACGCAATACTGGAGCGGGCAGAACTTCGCCGCGGGCCAAACTCTGAAGTATTCCTATAACTGGACTCCCGCCAGCACGGTAGCGGCGGGGACCTACACGGTGATGATTGGCGTCTTCAATGCAAGCTGGACCACAGATTACTACTGGAACAGCGCAGCGGCAACCATCACCGTGACCGGAGGGTCCTCGCCGCCGGCTTTTGCTTCGACGGCAACCGCCAAGCCCCCATCGGTGGCCGTAGGGGCGACCGCGGCCATAGCGGCCTCAGTGACGGATACGGGAGGTGGCCTGGCGAACGGCAACGTGCTGATCAACGTGTACCTGGCGGGCACGACGACGGTGGCGGGAAGCCAGACTTTCAGCGGGCAGAACTTCACCGCCGGCCAGACGCTGAAGTACACGTCGAACTGGACGCCGGCCAGCACGGTGGCGGCGGGAACTTACACGGTGGAGATCGGGGTGTTCGACTCCGCCTGGTCCACGGACTACTATTGGAACGGGAACGCGGCTACCATTACGGTCACGGCGGCTCAACCCGTTCCGCCGGTGCCGGCGGGTCTGACGGCGGCGAGCGGCAACGGCTCGGTGGCGCTGGCGTGGACGGCCTCCACCGGCGCGGCTTCTTACAACGTGTACCGGGGCACGGCGGCCGGGGGCGAGAGCGCGACACCGATAATCACCGGCGTGGCCGGGGCGGCTTACACGAATACGGGCCTGGCGAACGGCACCAGATACTACTACAAAGTGGCCGCGGTGAGCGCGGGCGGCACGAGCGGGATGTCGGCGGAAGCCTCGGCCACGCCGCAGCCTCCGGCGCCGGCCAGCATTGTGGCGACCGCGGGCGGCGGGCAGAGCGCACCGGTCAACACGGCGTTCCAGACCGCGCTCCAGGCCACGGTGAAGGACGCGGGAGGCAGTCCGGTGGCAGGGGCGGCGGTCACGTTCACGGCTCCCGGCTCGGGAGCCAGCGGCAAGTTCGGAGCGGCGGCGACGGCCATGGCAACCACGAACTCCCAAGGCGTGGCCACCGCGCCCGGCTTCACCGCCAGCGGGACGGCGGGGGCGTACAGCGTGACCGCCGGGGTGAGCGGCGTGTCTGCAACCGCCAGTTTCCCTCTGACCAACACGGCCGCGCCCACCTCGACGCAGGTGACGGGCGCCTCGGCGGTGTACTCCGCGGCCAGCCAGACGGTAAACCTGGCGGCAGCCGTCGCGAGCGGGGCTGGGACGGTGACGGGCGGGAGCGTGGCGTTCACCGTGAAGGGACTGGGATCGGCAACGGCGCCGGTGAGCAACGGCCATGCCGCGGCGGCTCTACAGATCCCCGCAGCGGCGGGCGCCGGCGCGTACAGCATCTCGGCCAGTTACTCGGGCGACTCCGCGGTGGCGCCCAGCACGGGAAGCGGGACGCTGACGATCGCCAAAGCCAGTCCGGTGGTGACGTGGAACAACCCGGCGGCCATCGCCTCCGGCACCGCGCTCGGAGCGGCGCAACTGGATGCCACCGCCAGCGTGGCGGGCACCTTCGTGTATACCCCGCCGGCGGGCACCCTGCTGGCGGTTGGGACCAACCAGCAGTTACAGGTGGTTTTCACGCCGGGCAACGCGGCCAATTACAACTCCGTCACCAGGACGGTGGCCATCGACGTGACCAAGGCGGGCGGCACCGCCAAACTGGCGGTAACTTACTCGCTCACGCGCGAGGCGGCCACGCAGGGCGTGACGGTGCATCTTACGGTGACTAACTCCGGCACGGGCGATGCGGCAGGCGTCGAGATCACGAAGGTGCAGATCGGCACCGCGGCGGCGACCGGGCTCCCGCTGGCTCTGGGCACCATCGCGCAGGGCCAGTCGGCCACGGCGGAGGTGGAGTTCGCCAGTACGGTGGGTGCCGCGGGCGCGCGGGATGCCGTGAGCGTGAGCTGCACCTACACGGGCGGCCAGTTGGCGGCCCAGCACCGGATGATTCTCCCTTGAGGTGAACATGACTGCAACGCAATCGGCAAGCAGACCTACGCGCGGGTACGGGGCACGGATTTCTCCGGAGCCGCCGGGTTACGCCTTCGGAGTGGCGATGAGGCGCGCGGCCAACATGCTTCTGACCGCCGCGAAGATGCGCTCGACGGCGGGGCGGCGATACGCCCAGCGCTCATCGGGCTCGGGCGGATTGACCACCATGGTGGCATTGGCTTCGAAGAGCAGCAGGCCGCCGGTGGGGCTCAAGCCGAAATCGACGCCGGCGTAGTCCAGGCCGAGGGCGGCTTGAATGCCGGCGAGGGCCTGGATGGCGCGGGGCCCCAGCACGCGCGGCATGTCACTGAGGAACTCGGCATCCTCGGCGCGGTGGCCGGGGCAATCGGCCATTTCGGCGGTGAAGTAGTGGATTTTCCAATCGCTGGAGATGGCGGCGTGGAGCGGGTAGAGGTGGCCGCCGATGGTCATGACGCGGTACTTGCGCACCTTTCCGTCAGCGCCGCGGGCATCCAGAAACTCGATGAGCAGCAACTCCGGGCCGGGAAGCCGGGCCACGGCAGCGGCCAGCGCGTCCGGGGATTCGACGAGCAGGAAATGACGGCCGGTGTGGAACCCGGGCGTCCGCAGCAGCAACGGGAAACGGAAACCGTGATGGGCCACGACTGCGGCCGCATCCGGGGATTCGAGAAGCTCACGAGGCACCGCGGCGGTTCTGGGCACCGCGACACCCGGCAGGCACGACAGGCGGGCGAGATGGGCGCGGCCGGTGGCCAGCACGGCGGCGGGCTGGTTGATCACGGGGGCGGAGGTCCGCGATAGCAGCGATTGCGCGGCGGCGAGCGCGGGGGCGGCCAGGTCGGCATCCCCGATCGAATTGAACACCAGTTGGTGCGGCGGCAGCGGCGCGGCGGTATCGAGGAACTCGGGGGCAATCACGGTGGTCTGGAACACGCGGTCGTCCAGGAGATGGCGCACGGGGATATTGCCGCCGGCCGAGCCAATCAGCAGGAGCAAAGACACCGGCGGCCCCTCGCCGCGATAGGGCAGCGCCAGCACCGGGCGGGCGCCGAAACCGAGGCGGCGGTGGCGATCGGCGCCGTCGGGGTCGCCCAGTTCGGCCAGGGTATAGGACATGCCCTGGTGCGCCTCGGGATGGCCGGGCGCCAGGCGCAGGGCGGTTTCAAACTGCTCGCAGGCGGGGTGGAACTCGCCGGCTTCGTACAGGGCATTGCCCAGGTTCACGCGGCTCATGGCGTCGGCGGGGTGGCGGGCCACGGCTTCCGCGTAGGCGGTGCGGGCGGCGGTGCGATAGCCCGCGGCATAGAGGAGCGTGCCGAGATTGTTCAGCGCCGGAAGGTGCGCGGGCTGGTGCGCCAGCAGCTCGAGATACGCGTCCCTGGCTTCCAGGGTGCGGCCCATGGCGGTGAGCAGGCAGGCGAGATCGAATTGCAAACCGGGCGTCTCGGGGGAGGAGGCCAGGCGCTCGCGGAGCTGGCGCAGCGCGGTCTGGCGCGCGGGGCTCCCGGCGGCGGCGGCTTCGATGGCGCGGCCGAGGGCCACGGTCTTCTCCACCAGGGCATCGATCTCTTTCCTGCCGGTGCGGTGATTGACGATGGCCGCGCGGATGGCGGTGCGGCCGTCCACGGTAGTGCTGGAAGGCGCCACCACGCCGGACTCCTGAAGCTCGATGGCGATGCGCGGATTCAGACTCTGGGCTTCGGGCGAGCGGTATCCGAAGCAGACGATGTTGAGTTCGGCGGGCGCCAGCAGTTCCAGCTCGGGCGTGGCGGCGACGCGGCTTTCCAGATAGCGGGCCAGCGCGCAGGTCTGCGAGATGACCTCTCCCAGCGCCTGGGTGCCGTGGACCTTGAGGGTGAACCAGGTCTTCAGGGCGCGGAAGCCGCGCGAGAGATCCGGCCCGTAATCGCAGGGCCAGAACTCGCCCGCGCCGAGGCCGCGCGCTTCCTTCCTCAAATAGGGAGGCGAGACGGCGAACGTCTTGCGATGGAGGACGCCGTCGCGGACGAGGACGAATCCGGCGTCGTAGGGGGCCTGGCCCCACTTGTGAAAATCGAAGGCCAGCGAATCGGCGCGCTGGATGCCGTCCAGACGCGGCGCCAGGTCGGGCGCCAGTATGGCGAGAGCGCCAAAGGCGCCATCCACGTGGAACCAGAGGCGCTCGCGGCGGCAGATATCGGCCAGTCCGTCGAGGCCGTCAATGGCGCCGGCGTCCACGGTGCCGGCGGTTCCCACCACCAGGAACGGGGTGAAACCGGCGCGGCGGTCGGCTTCGATGGCACGCTGCAGCGCGGCCGGGTCCATACGATGGCGGGGGTCGACGGCGATGAGGCGGAGGGCGTCGCTGCCGATGCCGGCCAGGTCCAGGGCCTTGGCGACACAACTGTGGACGGCCGCCGAAGCGTAGGCGGACAGGCGCGTGGGGCTGCCGGCGAGGCCCGTGGAGCGCGTTTCGAAGCCGAGCGCGGCATCGCGGGCGATGAGCACGCCGATGAGGTTGGCCATCGAGGTCCCGGTGACGAACAGGCCGCTGGATCCCTCGGGGAAACCGAACATGCGGCGCACCCAGTCGACCACCTGGAGCTCGACTTCGATGGGGGCG
>Ga0265323_10000506_pt1 | contig 21837 bp, 19 predicted proteins | sample 41225metaG_FD_193580 | JGI IMG/M metagenome (GOLD analysis project Ga0265323, IMG submission 193580) | Rhizosphere microbial communities from Carex aquatilis grown in University of Washington, Seatle, WA, United States - 4-12-25 metaG | ecosystem: Host-associated > Plants > Roots > Rhizosphere...
CGGCAACTGTTTCCGACCTGATTCTTGCAACGGTTTGTTCATCATTTCGGAAGGACGAGTTACACGAGTCCCTGACATTAATCAATAAGCTGATATTCACAAATTTAGTTTGGGACTCGTATAACTCGTCCCTCCGATAGATTTGACCGCGCGGCGATTTTTTAGCATCATTACGGCATGGCAAGCACCTTCGGGCATCTGTTTCGCATCACGACGTGGGGCGAATCCCACGGCGGCGGCGTGGGTGTGGTCGTGGACGGCTGCCCGCCGCGCCTCAAGCTCACCGAGGCGGACATTCAGCCCGATCTGGACCGCCGCCGGCCCGGACAATCCAAAATCGTCTCGCCGCGCAAGGAATCCGACACGGTGCAAATTCTTTCCGGCACTTTTGGCGGCAAAACGCTCGGCACGCCGATTTGTCTGTGGGTCAAAAACGAGGATGCCCGCCCCGAAGCCTATGCCGAAATGAAGACGAAGTTCCGCCCGTCGCACGCGGATTTCACTTATTTTGCCAAATACGGCATTCGCAACTGGCAGGGCGGCGGCCGCGCCAGCGCGCGCGAAACGATTGGCCGCGTCGCCGCCGGCGCGATTGCGAAGAAAATTTTACGCGAACGGTTCGGCGTCGAGACGCTGGCCTACGTCAAACAAGTCCAGCGGCTCGTCGCCGACGTGAACCCGGACAAAGTCAAATTCAAGGACATCGAGTCGAACATTGTCCGCTGCCCGGACGGGACGGCGGCGGAGAAAATGATCCGGCTCATCGAAAAAATGCGGCGCGCGGGCGACACCGTCGGCGGCATCATTGAAGGCCTTGCGCGCGGCGTTCCCGCCGGCTGGGGCGAACCGGTGTTCGACAAACTGGAAGCGGATCTGGCAAAGGCGATGTTGAGTTTGCCCGCGTCGAAAGCTTTTGAAATCGGCTCCGGTTTCAGCGGCATCACGCTCACGGGACGCGAGCACAATGACCCGTTCCGCGCGAAGCACGGGAAGGTTTTCACGACCACGAATTTTTCCGGAGGAATTCAGGGCGGCATATCCAACGGGCAGACGATTTTCTTTCGCGTGGCGTTCAAGCCCGTGGCCACGGTCATGCACGAACAGGACACGGTGGACGAGCAATTTCACAATACGACGCTCAAGGGCCGGGGCCGGCACGATCCTTGTGTATTGCCGCGCGCGGTGCCGATGGTGGAAGCGATGACCGCGCTGGTGCTCGTGGATCACGCGCTCCGGCACAAGGCACAATGCGGTTGATTCCGAAGGTGTTCGGAGTTGATTTTTACCAGGGCAAAAGCGATTTTATTCAACCAAGCGAACAATATGGCAGAGAAAAACGTCAACGAAATACCGCGCGAGGCGCGCTTGCTGTTCACCAAGGCCAATGAGGCCGCGCAACGGGAAAATGTGGATTACGCCATCACGCTGTTCAATCAGGTGCTGGAAAAAGAGCCGGGTTTTTTTGAATGCCGCAAGGCGCTGCGCGCGGCGCAGTTCCAAAAATGCGGGGGCCGCGGCGGATTCTTCAAGAAAATGTGGAGTGGCGCCGGCTCCTCGCCCCAGGTTGCCAAGGCCAAAATGGCGTTGAACAAGAATCCCGCCGAGGCCATGGCCATCGCGGAGCAGATTTTGAACGGCGACCCGAACAGCTCTGCCGCGCACCGGATCATCGTGGAAGCGGCCAATGCATTGGAACTGCCGCAAACCGCCGTGATGTCGCTGGACACTTTGGTGAAGAATTCGCCCAAGGACAAAAATCTGGCGATTGAATTTGCCCATGCGGTGGGCACGACCGGTGGCGACACCGGTCCGGCGGAAATGCTTCTCGCCGAACTTTTGCGCGTCTCACCCAACGATGGCGAGTTGAATCAGGCGCGCAAGGATTTGTCCGCGCGCAAGACGCTGGACCAGGGCGGCTACAACGCCCTTGAAGGCGGCCAGGGTTCCTACCGCGACATTTTGAAGGACAAAAAGGAGGCCGCCTCGCTGGAGCAGGAAAAGCGCGTCGTAAAGACCGAGGATGTGACCGAACGGCTCATCGGCGAATACGAGGCGCGGCTGCAGACCGAGCCGAACAATCTCAAGCTGGTGCGCCAGCTCGCGGAACTTTACGCGCAGAAACAACAGTTCGAACGCTCGCTGGCGCTTTACGACCGCATCAAAAATTCGGATATGGGCAACGATGCATCACTCGAACGCTCCATTGCCGACACCATCGTACGCCGGTTTGATCATCAGCTGGAGCAGCTCGATCCCGCCGCGCCGGATTACACCGAACAGTCGGCGAAACTCCAGGCGGAGAAGCTGAATTTCCAGGTCACCGAATGCCAGAAGCGCGTGGAAAAATACCCGACGGACCTGGCGGTCCGGTTTGAGATGGGGCAGTTCTATTTTCAAACGGGCAAAATCACCGAGGCGATTGGAGAATTCCAAAAGGCGCAGCAAAACCCGCACAAGCATCTTGCCGCGATGAGTCTCCTAGCCCAGTGTTACGCAAAGCGCAAGATGTTCGACATGGCGGCGCGCATGCTGCAAAGCGCCATCAAGGAAAAGCTCGTTTTTGACGAAGAGAAAAAGGACCTTGTCTATAATCTCGGCTGTGTGCTCGAAAACATGGGCAAAAAAGAGGAGGCCATCGAGCAATTCAAGCTCATCTATGAAATAGACATCGGCTACAAGGACGTCGCCAAGAAAGTGGACGACTTCTACGCTGGCCAGTGACACAATCACTTGCAGCTTTTTATCGGCGCGTGACGAACGGCAAAAACTGATTCAACAGCATGTCAGTCAAAAACTTGAAGATGAAATGCTGTCAAGCCACGAAAAAGGATAGGCTGCAAAACCAGCCGCCGATTATCTATTAGGCCACTATGCACGCCATGAGCAAAAGACAGAGATTTTGGTTTGGCATTGCTCTTATCGCGAGTGCCATCATTGTGTTTATTTCGTCCATTCATCTTGTGGACGTGCCCGGCCCGATGTCAGCCGACAAGCCAGAGTTTACATTTGAGTTCACCAAACCGTTGCTTATTCTGTCGGTTATTATGGCACTGGCAGGTGAGGTGCTTTTGGCGTGGAAGTTTAGAGACAAGATATGAAACCGTGGCCTAATATCAGGATAGGCTGCAAATCTTCGGTTTCCCCGACCTAAATTCGCTTTTCGTCCGCGTCAATGTAATCCACAAATGTCTTTATGTCGTCCCGGTGGGCGATGCCGGACTGTTCCTTGCGCATCTTGAGCCGCGCCACGGCTTCCGCGTTTTCAGGCTGGGGGCGGCTGAAGATGTCCCGGGCGTGCGCGGCCTTTTCCGCCGGGGATTTTTTCACGTTGACCCGCACCCAGTCGCACACCTCGCCATCGGTGATGGAACGCTTCACCGCCTCGATCATCTGTTCGTGCGTGACGCCGGCGCATTTGAGCCACATGCCGTCAAAGCCTTTGCCGAAATTCTCCTGATAATCGGCGTGCAGTTTGCCGGCGAGGTGCAGGCGGATTTTGTCAATGTAACGCGGCAGGTAACTCCAGCCGTCCATCGTTTCGCGCGGGCTGCGCGGGTAAATGATGCTGCTCATGGTGGAAAAATGAAACGGTCCGGCGCGCATCGCAATCCAAAAATTGAAACTTTTGAATTTGAATATTCCGCCCGGCAGCCCATTTTCAAGTCATGCAAAAGTTTGATTACGACGTGGCCGTTCTCGGCGGCGGCAGCGCCGGTTACGCCGCGGCGAGGACAGCGGCAGGCGCAGGCTTGAAAACGGCGGTCATTGAGGGCGGAAACGAAGTCGGCGGGTTGTGCATCCTGCGGGGGTGCATGCCCACAAAGGCGCTGCTTTACGCCGCTGAAGTCATGCACCTGGCCCGCCATGCCGGGACCTGGGGCATCCGCGCCAAAAACACAAGCTTCGATTTCGTGAAGGTGATGGCGCGCAAGGATGCGCTCATCAAGGATTTTGCGGATTATCGCCGGCAACAACTCGCCGGCGGCAAATTCAAATTCATTCGCGCCAACGCCGAGTTTGTGGATTCGCACACGGTGGAACTGAAACCTGTTGGCGTCCGGGCCGGCCGGCCGGCCGGCCCGGAAGCGCGGCAGCGTATCCCGGCCAAAATCTCCGCCGCGCATTTCATCATTGCCACCGGCTCGCGTGTTTCACCGGCACCGGTGCCGCAACTGAACAACGTTGGTTTCCTCACCAGCGACGATGCGCTGGCGCTCAAGCGGTTGCCGAAGTCGCTTATTGTGCTTGGCGGCGGGCCGATTGCGTGCGAATTCGCCCAGTTTTTCGCGCGGTTCGGCGTCAAGGTCACGCTCATCCAGCGCAGCGGGCACATTCTGCGCGAGTTTGACACGGACGCCGGAATTGAAATGGAAAAGGTGTTCCGGCGCGAAGGCATTCAGGTCTTCACCGGCACGAGGCTGGTTGAAGCACGGCGCAAAGGGAAATTGAAGACGATTTCCTTTAAGCATGACCGCCAAACCGTTTCCGTCTCCGCCGAGGAAATCCTGTTCGCGCTGGGACGCGTGCCCAACACGGCATCGCTTGATCTCGCCAAAGCCGGGGTCGCCACCGAACGCGGTCGCATCGCGGCCAACGACCTCATGCAAACCAGCGCGCCGCACATTTATGCGGCGGGTGACTGCACCGGGCCGCACGAAATCGTCCACCTTGCCGTTCAGCAGGGGGAAATTGCGGCATACAACATTGCCCATGCCGGCGCGCTGCGGCGGATGGATTACCGGCTGCTCATCGCGGTCGTATTCACCGAACCCCAGGTGGCGTTTGTCGGCCTGACTGAAAAGGAAGCGAAAACACGCGGTATTTCATGCCTGGCGGCAAGTTATCCGTTCAACGACCACGGCAAATCGCTCATCATGGAAGCGAAGGACGGCTTTGTGAAGCTGCTGGCCGATCCAAAGTCCGGTGAAATTCTTGGCGGCGCCTGTGTCGGATCAACCGGCGGCGAATTGATCCATGAAATCGCCGCGGCAATGGCGAAACGCATGACGGTCCATGAACTGGCCACCATGCCACACTATCATCCGACGCTTGCGGAAATTTGGACTTACGCGGCGGAGGAACTGGCCGGGCAGATTTCCAACGCGCCCGCCACCCGATGCGGCGCGACAGAATAGGTTGCGAAACAGCCTTAATTACCTTCAAGTTGATTGCCCGGCCGGAACCGGCGCCGATTGGAGTTTATCGGCGGCAAAGCCGACCGCCCATTTCCCGTCCTGGCAGCCGCTGCCACGCCGGGTCCCGCAGGGTGACGAGGGGTTCAGGTTCCCACTGGCACTGACGGCATCGTCCGGGCGCGCATCATCTCGGTGTCACCATTAAGCCGAAGCCGTTCCTTGGGAACGTCATCAAGGGTATCCCGAATCAGTCGAGCCACCTGGTTCGGTTGATAAGGCTTGGCCAGAAAAATGTTCTCACCTTGCGTAAAATCTTTTCCCGTCAGTGCGGAACTATAACCGCTGGCGTAGATTACTTTGAGAGCGGGCTTTCGCCTTTTCAATTCCGCGGCCAAGTCGGTGCCCGTCATGCCGCCGGGCATGATCATGTCGGTCAGGAGCAAATCAACCTGGCCGTTGCTCTCGTCCCAAACCCGCAAAGCCTCGATTCCCGAGGAGGCAATCAAAACACGGTATTGATATTGCTGAAGAATCTCCCGCACCAGTTCCAACAGGCCAATTTCATCCTCGACGAGCAGAATGCTTTCTTTGCCTCCCCGGACGTTCTCGGATTTAACGGACGGATCGGTGGTGGCATCGCCGGCTTTGCCGGCCACCGGAATAAAAACTTTGAAGGTGGTGCCGACGCCCACTTCGCTCTGGACTTCGATCCAGCCGTGATGTTGTTTAACGACGCCATACACGGTGGCCAGCCCCAATCCGGTTCCTTTGCCGACTTCCTTGGTCGTGAAAAATGGTTCAAAAATCCGCTGCAACACCTTGCGCTCCATGCCGCAACCAGTATCCGACACGGTCAGGCAGACGAATGAACCCACATGGGCTTCGGGATGTTGGCGCAAGTAGGCGGCGTCAATTTCAGCGGCGGAAGTCGTGATGATAAATTTGCCGCCCTTGGGCATGGCGTCACGCGAGTTGACCGCCAGATTCATCACGATCTGCTCGACCATCCCGGCATCCGCCTGAATGCACGGCAGATCCGGCTGACAGTGGGTTTCCAGCGCAATGTCCTCACCGATCAGCCGCGGAAGCATTCCTTTCAAATTGGCAAGCACCGCATTCAAATCAAGAATTTTGGACCGGAAAATCTGCTTGCGACTGAACGTGAGCAATTGCCGGATGAAACTGGCCGCGCGCTCCGCTGCCGCGGAAATTTGCTTTATGGATCTGATTGAGTCGGCGCCCGGCGGAACGGCGTTGAGCAACAACCCCGCATGTCCCTGAATGACGGTCAGAATATTGTTGATGTCATGCGCCACCCCGGCGGCCAACTGGCCCACCGACTCCATTTTCTGTGATTGCCGCAGTTGCGCTTCCAGCATCAGCCGCTCGGTGATGTCTTCAACCGTGATTACCATTCCGTTAATCGCGCCGGCGGCATCGAAAAACGGCGTGGCATTGGTCGAGAGCAACGTGCGGTGGCCGTCGGGACGGTCAATAGCATGATGAACGTCTTGCACCGGCTGGCCGGATTCGAGGACTTGTTTCAACGGCAGTGCCTGGCCCGGAAGCGGATGGCCCTCCGGATCCGTCATCCGCCAGTCCAGAACGCTGCAAGTGCCACCGGTGATGGCGTCCTTGGACAGGCCGAGAACTTCTTCCGCCCGGTGGTTGGCAAAGGTAATTTTTCCAGCCTGGTTGGCAACGACGATGCCCACGGGGCTGGTTTCCATGATGCGGCTGATGAGATCCCGGTCGCGGCGGAGGTTTTCTTCGGCGTGTTTGCCTTTGATGGCATAGCGTATGGCGCGGTCGAGAATGTCGGCGTTGAGCTGGCCTTTGACCAGGTAATCTGCCGCCCCGGCCTTCATGGCCTCCATGTCAACTTCCTGGTCCCCCTGGCCCGTCAGCAAAATCATCGGCGCCCGGGCATTGAACTGTTGTGATTCGCACAACAGTTCCAGTCCCGTCCGTTCACCGAGGCGATAGTCCAGCAGGTAGATATCATGTTCCCGGCGCTGGATGGCGTCCAACGCGTCCTTGTAATTGTTGACCCAGTCGAGATGATAGCGGCCCGCGATTCGCAAAATCAGATCGCGAGTGATGATATAATCATCCTCATCATCATCCACCAATAGGACTTTGACCTGGGCATTGGACATAAAGTGTTCAACTCTCGCCCGGCGGAAGTTCGACCACTTCGAACCAATACCGGCCGAGGACCTTGATCAATTCCACCAGCGATTTGAACGTCACGGGTTTGGTCACGTAGGAATTTACGCCCAGATCGTAGGTGCGCAGAATGTCCTCCTCCGCCTTGGAGGTGGTAAGGACGACGATGGGAATCCGGCGCAGTTCCGGATCCGCCTTGATTTCCTTGAGCGCCTCGCGCCCATCTTTGCGCGGCATGTTTAGATCCAGCAAAATCAGCCCGGGCAATGGCGCATCCTTCTGATCGACGTAACGGCCTTGACGCCGCAAATATTCCATCAATTCTTCGCCATCTTCCACGCAATGGAGCACATTGACCAGACGGTTCTCCACAAACGCGTCTTGGGTCAGTTTACGGTCGTCCGGATCATCGTCTGCCAGTAGAATTGTAATCATTTTTCCTTCGATTTTCATGGTTGGTTTTCCTTTTTTGTGGTGGTTTCCGTATTTCCATCCGGTGCCTTTTTGGGATGAACCACCGGTATCGTCAAGATAAAAGTGGAACCCTGCCCTGGTTTGCTTTTGGCCGTGATGTCACCACCGTGATACAATGCAATCTTGCGAACAATGGCCAGCCCCATGCCGGTGCCTTCATATTCATTGCGAGTGTGCAACCGCTGGAAGACATTGAATATCCGATCCAGATATTTTTCATCAAAACCGATGCAATTGTCACTGACCCTCAGCTGGCAAAGTTTCTTCGCGGGCGCGACGGGATCAGGGATGATCTGCGCTTCGACTTTCACCACGGGCGGTTCCTCGGGGCGGCGGAACTTAAGCGCGTTCCCAATCAGGTTTTGCAACAACTGGCGCATTTGCAACGACTCCGCGTCAATGACCGGAAGCGCCCCCAATTCGACGCGTCCCTTGACCAGTTCGATCCGTCCCTCCAGATCATTCACCACTTCGCTGGCGATTTCGGCCAGATTAACCGGCGCAAAAGGATGGGCCTTGGTTGTGACGCGTGAAAAAGTCAGCAGATCGTTTATCAGAATCTGCATCCGTGCGGCCGCTTTTTGCATTCGATCCAGATAATCCAGCGCTTCCGGCCCCATGGCTTCACTGTTCTTTTCCTTGAGCCGTTCGCCGAAGACCACGATTTTTCGCAAGGGTTCCTGCAAGTCGTGTGAAGCCACGTAGGCAAAATCCTGCAGCTCACGATTGCTGCGTTCAAGCTGGGTCGTGAACTGGCGCAATTTTTCCTCGCTGCTCCGCAGAGCGTCTTCCGCCTGCTTGCGTTCCGTGATATCCCGGCCAATACCCATCAGCCCAACAATCTTTCCGGTTGCATCGCGCAGCGGCAGCTTGCTGGTCAACAACCAGCGTTTCCGGCCTTCTTCGTCGAAGAAATGCTCCTCCCGGTTGATGACCGGCTCGCCGTGAATCACCTTCTGGTCGTCGGCCCAGAATTGTTCGGCAATGTCCTTCGGAAAAAGATCGAAATCGCTCTTGCCGATGGCCTCGGCCTCGGTCTTGCAGCGGAGATTTTTCAGGTCGGCGGGATTGGCCAGGATTTTCCGGCCGGCGGCATCCTTGGCGTAGATGCAATCCGGCAGGTTGTCAATGAGTGTCCGCAGTATCAGACGTTCTTGTGAAATTTCGGCCGTGCGCTCGGCAACCCGCTTCTCCAGTTCGTCGTGCGCTCGCCGCAGGGCCTCCTCCGCCCGTCTCCGTTCCGTAACGTCCCGGTTGATGCCAATCAAACCCACGACGGCTCCCTGTTTGTCCCGCAGCGGCACCTTGGTGGTTTGCAGCCAGCGCTTATCGCAGGTGAGCGGAATTACCACGGATTCTTCCGTATTCAGCGGCTGGCCCGATTTCATCAGCGTCTGTTCGTCCGCATAATACTGGTTGGCCAATTCCGCTGGGAAAATATCGCGGTCGGATTTACCCAGCACCTCGTCCGGATGAGTTGCGCCCAGTGTCCGCACATGCGCCAGATTGTTGATCAAGAACCGGCACTGCCGGTCTTTGACAAACATGTTATCGGGCAGACTGTCAATCAGCGTCCGCAGCAAATCCCGCTCTTGCATCAGTTGCGCATTTCCCTGCGCCAGTTTGGCGTTTTCCTGCATCAGTTGCGCGTTGGGTTCCACGCCTCTTGAGCTTTCCACACCGCCCGGCGAATGCCCGTTCTGCGACGAAGGAGCAACTTCGCTTGACGGCATCTCATCTCGATGAATGCTTGTTGTGTTCATGGATAAATCTTAGTCCGAGGAAAAGCAGTTTGAGTGCCCTTGCCCTCCAATAACGCCAGTTATTAGTTTAATTGCCATCCAGTCCGCCAGTCCAATTCTTTGTCCCCAAATGGGACAACCTGAGCATGGAAACGATACATCTCTCCGGCCAACCGGCATGGAATCGAACGTGCCACCGCCGCATTTTCATCCAACGCCAGCGGAAATTGGACGTATCCGGTGAAAGAATTGGCTGAACGGAGTTGCCGGCCAATGCTCACCTGGCACAGCGACGAACACGGTTCTGGTCGTCATCGTCTCCCCGCCTGTGAATGGCAAGTGGAACAGGAAAGTTGACAGGAAAAAATCAATCCGCTTTTGCTTACAACAACTTTTGAAACACTTCTGCCGGGGTGAAGCCATGGAGTTTGACCACCTTGTGCCGCGACTTGTGACCGCGCACCAATTCGACACGACCACGGGCGCAATCCAGTTTCCCGGCCAGTAATTTAATCAGCGCTTCGTTGGCGGCGGCGTCCACCGGCGGGGCAGTGACTTTGATTCGCAATTCATCGCCAAGCGGTTCATCAATCTCGTTGGCGGAGGCACGCGGCTGCAGTTTTACCGACAGCAATGTCCCATCCGGTTGCGCGCGGAGAAAGCCGGAAAGCGGCAGGTTGCCGCCAGGAGTCACATTTTTGTTTGCCTGCAAGACGGGTTGGAATCTCACGGATAAATCAATTGATAGCCGACGAAGGCCACCTTCAGGCTGTCCGGCGACCACGACGGGACGTTTATCGTGCCCTGACCGCCAAATAATTTTGTGAGCACCTGGATTTTTCGGTCCGGGAGCGACATGAGCCGGATCATCACATCTTTGTTTGCCGGATGACCCTTCACGTCCTTTGCGTAAGAGAGGAAAACCATCCACCGGCCATTGGGCGAAGGGTGCGCGAACCAGTTGCAGTAGTCATCAGATGTGATTTGCTCCTGCTCCGAGCCGTCCGGCTTCATCCGCCAGATCTGCATCCGGCCGGTCCGGTCGGAATTGAAATAAATATATCCTCCGTCCGGCGAATAATCGGGGCCGTCGTGCGAACCGGGCGCGGTGGTCAGGCGGGTCTCTTCGCCGCCGTCAACGGGTATAGTGTAAATGTCAAACTGGCCGTTCCGCTCCGCGCAATACGCGAGCGTTTTGCCATCGGGCGACCAGCCGTGCCAATACGACGGCGCCGGCGGCGTGACCAGCCGGGGGGTGCCGCCGGAAACCGGCAGAATGTAAATGCGCGATTTGCCGTCCTTGGTCTGGTCGCTGACGGCCAACCACGCTCCATCAGGCGAGATGCCGTGATCATTGTTGCAATGAATTTGGTCCCCGGTGTTCAACAGCTCCGGCGTGCCGCCCTTCACCGGGAGCCGGTAAATCCGCCCGTTGCTGTTAAAGAGAAGGGATTTCCCATCACGCGACCAGTTCGGCGCCTCAATGTGATCGCGCGTGCGATAAACCACACTCCGGTCGCTGGATGCAATGGCGACCGTTTCGAGCGTGCTTTCGAGGACCGGATGGGCGTTGGTGGGTGTGGAAACCGGTGCAAGTTCAACATTCGAGAAGACCGCCTTCTCAATGGCCTTGTTGTCGTGCGCGCAAACACCGAGGCCGACGTACAATTTCCCCTGGAACGGAATCCGCAGATAACCGCCGGCGGGTTTCAGATCTTCACCCGCGGCAGCCAGCCACATTGAAATGTAATCGCCGCGTTTTTCGATTCGCATCCGCGCGGGGGCTGAAATGTCCGATTGAATTTCATGCGTCGGACCGTCCGGCGTGTCGCGATATTGAAGCGCCGTCAGGCCGCTGCCATGAAGGGCGACATCCGCGTAAACCGAGCCCGGCTGGAGCGACTGGCGGATGAGCAGGCACGCCTTGCGATGCGGATTGCCGCCGGTGCTGATGAATTTAACGTCCGCCGTCAGCGTGAAATCGCCCGACATCTCCTGCCAGACAAAATGGAAGGCGTCGTTGGTGAACCACATGTTTTCGCCGCCGCCGGCGATGAGATACTCGCCCTTGGCCGGATCAAAATTCACCAATCCGGGCCGGGCGACATTGCCGATGTCACTTTGGTGCGAAAAAATTCCGAGTTCGGTTGAAGTGGCATATGCTAATTTTGCGCTCATAAACAAGACGGCGACGGCAAGAAGGTGCCGGGAATTGGATGTCATGCGGCCTACTAAAGCATACGGCGCAAAAACAAAAAAGTCTTTTTGCGCTTTCGGGCGCTGCAAATCATTCGTCCCCGGGGTTAATGAGCTTGAAGACAACGGCCGCGAGTGCCCCGGCGGCGAAATTGGCGACCAGGTAAATCCACAGGTTCGACACTTTGGCAAGGTGCATGACGGTAACGCCGACGGCAACAGCGGGATTGAAGGCGCCGCCGGAAATTCTGCTGAGCGCAAACGCCATGGTCATTATCGTGAAACCGATGGCGAGGCCATAATACGAATTGCCGGATGTGGCTTTGGCCGTGGCTACGTTGAGCACAACGTAAGCGAGCGCGAAGGTTCCGACGAATTCCGCAATCAGCGCGGGGAAAACCGCAATGGTCATGGCCGATACGCTGGGATCGCCCTTGAGACCAAGCACCACGAACGCAGCTACTATCCCGGCGGCGATTTGCGAACCGATGTAACCCGGCACTTCCGCCTGGGCACAACGTCCGCGCAACCATACGGCAATTGTAACCGCCGGGTTGTAGTGGCCGCCCGACACGTGGCCGCCGGCATAGACCATGATCATCAATGCCGAGCCGATGGCCAGCGGGGCCAGGTCGCCGACGGCGCCGGGTTCAATGACCGTCATGCCGACGGTGAGCACCAGAAAGAATGTGCCGATGAATTCAACAAGATATTTTTTCATAAGCGGCATTAGTATGATGTGAACGGGGGATCGTTTCAATTATTTCCCGCCGGCATAACAGGCGGCTGCCGTTTCAGGATTTGCAGTTCAAAAAAGGGTTGCTCCTGGGATGCGGATTTCCCGGCCGGGTCTGGCGACGGATAAACCCGGTCATAATGACTTTCAATCCATCGCTTCAACTCCATCCCATACCGCGGGTCGTAGCCGAAAAAACGCACCCCGAATTCGGAGGCGCTCCGGGCAATGATCAGAACATAGTCGGGACTGTTTTTCTCAAAGGCGGTGGTCATGTTGGTTTGACCGAACACCGCCATCAACGGCGGGACCCAGACGAGGTGGCGGGTCGGATTCACCCGCCGGCCCAGATAATTAATCATGGCCCCTTCGGGCAGAACCGCCACCGTCGCGTCCGGGGGGGTGTTTTTTTCAATCCAGGACAGCGCAATTTCGACAGTGCCATGAAAGGGATCCACTGTGGGATTGTAGGCCATTATTTTATCTCCACCGCTTCCCACGGGAAAATTCTTCCGGAGATAATATGATTCCGAGAGCAGAAACAGACGGACAAACCCGGCGGTCAGCACCAGACAGGCGGTCACACGAAACCAATGGGAGCGGACGCGGTATCTTTGTTCCAGCCGCAACGGCAGCAGCCAGACGAACAAGTACACCACTCCCGCAAACGCCGGCATGGCCAGCGCAAATCCGTACTGCCAAATCCGCGCGAGAAGCCCCAGCTTGGCCAGCAACGCCAGGCCAAACACATTCCAAAGCAACGGAAAGATGGCCGCTGGTTCGGCCGCAATTTCCCTGCAGCTCAAACCCAACAACACACAGGCGGACAAACCCAGGAGGGGCAAGGACCGGCCGCAATCAACCCAATTCCAAACAATGGCCAAAATCAAAAGTGGCGCCATCAACAACAGCCAGACCATCCAGGACGGTCTCATCCATTTGAACCTTGATTCCATCACGTACCGGAAGGCTAGCGCGTAAATCGTGAATGTCATCACGATGAAAATAAAATGCGTCACCATCGTTTCGAGATTGAGAAATGGCAGGTCCAATCCCATGCACCATTGGTAAAACGGGTCCTGCGTAATGGACGTATGCCACAACGGCACCCACGCCGAAACCACCGAACGCACACTGGTCCGCCAGTCTTCCACCCGGAGGAAAAGCGCAAAAAAGGCGAGCAAGGGAACCAGCCCGGAAAGCGAGAATGCCACCAGCGATTTGGCCGCGAAGCTGGTCCGCCGATGAAAAAAAACAACGACAAAAAAGGCCGCCGCCACGCAGACAATCAACGCCACGAAAATGTCCGGTTTGGTCAGAAATACCAGGCCGGAGCCAAAGCCGGCCGCCACGGCAAATTGAATTCGCACCTTTTCAACCCAATCCGACAACCACATCACCACCACGAGGGAAAGCACCAGCCCGTGAAATATCTCATGGCAATAGGGCGTGACATAGTTGTAGTTGCCAACCGGCACGTTATGTTGGAAGGCAAATACCAGCACAATCGCCAGACAAATCATGGTTGCCGTCAACCGGTCCGCCGCCGCCAGAAAACGGCGGTACACCAAAACCACCATCCCCGCCGTGATGGCCAGATTGGCAAAAATCAGCGTCCGAAACGAAACGCCAAAAATCTTGAAGAGCAACGCATTGAAATACTGGGACAGCGGACCGCCGGTCAGATACATCATGTCGCGGTAGAGCACGTCTCCCTGGGAAATCCGCCACGGCAGGTAAAGTTGTATCCCGAAGTCAACCAGAATGTCCGGCCACCGGCGCCAGGAAAGGGCCGCGGCCAGCGCAAACACAAACCCGACCAGCACCAAGCCCGTCCATTTTGAACGGCTCCATTCAAGGATTTGCGCCCGCCTGCCCGTCAAATGCTTCATTCAGGAATCATCCGAAGCGGGAATGTCCCGGTCAACCTTCAAACATTTGCTCCCAGTTGTAGCCGGGGCTCCGATTCCAGGATGCTTTTAAGATTCGCCCAATTGGCTTCGTTCATGTCGTTGAACGCATTCAGATAAACCGCCACAGCTTCGGGCGGGTACTTTGCCAGCAGCGTTTCAATTGCGGACTTCAATTTCGCGTCGTCCATGCTCGCCGGCAAATTCTCAACCACACCCTCCTCGTTTTTAATCTCCAGCGCGTTCAAAAAATCCACGAGCATGGCCTTGTGCTTTTTCAGCAACCAGGTGCGAATCAGGCCGCCCGCGGCCAAATCCAGCGCGGGCCGGGCCAAGGTGGCGATCATGGCCGCGTGCCGCTGGGTTTTGGGCTGGCGCTCAAGGAAAACCGGGCGCAAATGACGCGCTTCGGCAACGGCGTTGAGCGTGGCGCGGTAAACCGGTTTTTCCGATTCAAAGGTGAACGTGATGATTTCGTTGGCCAGGCGTGGCGACATGAAGCCAAAGAGTTCGTGGGAAGTGAGCATGAAAATCAGAGGTTGGGGGTTGGGAGATAAATATCGGGGAATTTAATCAATGGTTGTGACGGCGATTTTACTTTTTTTTGCCAGTTGCCCGCAAGCCTCGCGTTCCAGCAGCAAGGCTTTTCCCGCCTCCAGCGCCAGCACGGAAATTCCGGCGTGGGCGCAGGTTTCCAGCGTCTGCAAGCCAATGCAGGGAATGTCGAACCGCATGTCATGATTGGCCTTGGCCACCTTGACCGCCACGGCACCGCCGTCCTTGCCGGCGAGTTCCCCGCCGCGCGCGAGGCATTTGTCCGTGCCTTCAAACCCTTCGACCGCCAGCACCGCGCCTTTTTTTACGACGACGGTCTGCCCGATTTCCAAACGGGAAACTTCCCGGGCGATGCGAAAACCAAATTCCACATCCGCGCGTTGTTCCTCCGACAATTTCGGGCCGAGCTGAAACCCGGTCTGCGGCATGAGCGGTTTCAGCCACGGCGTCGCTTCAATCAATTCAACGCCGTCTTTTTTCAATTCATCCGCAATCGCACCGAAAATCGTGTGGGCGTTTTTCTCCTTCAGCCGGAACAACAGCGACATCGCGCGCAAATCGGGCCGCAAATCAAAAAGATTTTTCGGCGCGATTTGGCCGACCATGACACATTCCTTCACCCCGCGGCCCACAAACGCGGAAATCATCTTTGAAAGCTGGCCGACCTTGAGCCAGACGATTTCATCCACCAGTCCGGCCAGCGCGGGATCGGTTTCATTTTCAACCGCGACGGCAATAAGCCTTTTGACCCCGGCGGCGCGCGCCTGCCGGGCAAATTCCAACGGCAAGGAACGGTTGCCGGCAATGAGGCCGAGAGATGCGGGCGCGTTGTTCATCCGTGATTCCGGGTTTAGAATAACGAATCGGCAAAAAGAAGCCAGCCTGTGATTCATCCCCGTAAAAGTTTCTGTCCTGCTTCGGAACAGGATGTCTCATTCAATAAAAACTTGAAATGCGTGATGAAATTGGGCTGGCACCGGCGCCGGTAAATTTGAGCCTTTTCCGCGTCTAAAAATCTGGCGCGCAAGGTGCTAGGCGTAATAGCGATGTCATCATTGGAAAACATCTACAAAAAAATGGCGGAGGCGGCGGCTGGCGCGGATGCCCCGCACGAAACCGCCCAGAATTCGGCACCGTACGTCTCTCCTGCGGTCGCGCACGAACTGAACAATATCATCGCGATTATTCGAGGTTACGCCGACCGTTTGCTGTTTAAACACGGCGAAAATCCCGCGCTCGAACCGCACCTCAAGCTCATCTCCGAAGCGGCCAAACGCGCGGCAATCATCATTCACGATGCGTTGCCGCCAAATCCAGGTCCGGCAGTCCGGAAAAACCCGCCGCCGGCGCAACAGCCCACCTCGTAACAGCGTTTCCTCCTGACGCTGAAAAATCAGCGATTCGTTTTGACGCTTTGCGTTTCATCGCGTAGCGTTTTGCTTCTATTTTAACTGACTATTTGGGTTTACTGTGAATTTTTTGAAATGGCTTATTCCGTCGCGGAACGACCGCGAACTGAAGAAACTTTGGCCGTTCGTCCGTCGGATCAATGAGTTCGAGGCCGGACTGCAAAAGCTTTCCGACGACGAGCTGCGCCAGAAAACCGCCGATTGGAAGGCGCGACTCTCGCAAATTCAGGACAAGGCGGAGTTGGCCCGCGCGCTCGATGAAATCCTGCCCGAAGCGTTCGCCGCCGTTAAAAATGCCTGCCGCCGTCTCAACGATCGCAAGACGGAAATCATCGTGCGTGAGCATCCCATGCTGTGGGAGATGATTCCGTTCGATGTGCAACTCATCGGCGGCTATGGGCTGCACAGCGGGCGCATCGCTGAAATGGCCACCGGCGAAGGCAAAACACTCGTCGCCACCCTGCCCATTTATCTCAACGCGCTCACCGGACGCGGCGTCCACCTCGTGACGGTCAACGATTACCTCGCCGCGCGCGACTCCGAATGGATGGGGGCGATTTACAAATTTCTGGGTCTGACCGTCGGCTGCATTTTGCACGACCAGCCGCCACGCGTCCGGCGCGAGCAATACAATTGTGACATCACCTACGGCACGAACGCCGAGTTCGGCTTTGATTATCTCCGCGACAACGGCATGGCGGCGCGCAAAGAAGAACAGGTCCAGCGCGGCCATTACTTCGCCATTGTGGACGAGGTGGACTCCATCCTGATTGATGAAGCCCGCACACCGCTCATCATCAGCGGCCCGTCCGTTCACACCTACGATGAGCAATACGCCCAATGGAAGCCGCTGGTCGAATCGCTCGTCCGGGCACAGGAACACTTGTGCGCCCGGTTTTTGTCCGAAGCCGAGGCGTTGATTAAAAAATTGAACCCGGCCGACGGCTCAAACCCTCAAAATCCCGAAGCGCTCGAACATGAAATCGGTCTGCTCTTGTTCCGCGTCAAAATAGGCCAGCCCAAATCCGAAGGCCTGATGAAAATTCTGGAAGACCCGGAAAACCTGAAGTTGATGAACCGGGCCGAACTGGATTTGCACAAGGACCAAAAGAAAGTTGACCTGTACCGGGAGAAGGAGGAATTGCTTTTTGCCATTGACGAGAAAAGTTTCGAGGCCGATTTGACCGAAAAGGGCCGTAATTTTGTCAGCCCGAAAGACCCGGAGGCCTTTGTGCTGCCCGAACTCACAACGGTGCTGCATGAAATTGACACCGGGCCGGAACCCGACGCGCGCAAGCGCATGGAAGCGAAGACCAAGGTGCAGCAGGACTTCGAGACCAAGGCGCAAAAGATTCACGCCATCTCGCAATTGCTCAAGGCTTACAGCCTTTACCAGCTCGACGTGGAATATGTCATTCAGGAGAACAAGGTCATCATCGTTGACCAGCACACGGGCCGGCTCATGCCCGGCCGCCGCTGGAGCGACGGTTTGCACCAGGCCGTTGAAGCCAAGGAAGGCGTCGAGATCGAGCACGAAACGCAGACGCTCGCCACGATCACGATTCAAAATTATTTCCGCCTCTACCAAAAACTGGCCGGCATGACCGGCACGGCGGAAACGGAGGCGTCCGAATTTTTCGACATTTACAAACTCGGCGTCCTGGTCATTCCGACGAACGAACCCTGCATCCGCAAAGACGCCAATGATGCGGTCTATAAAACCAGGCGCGAAAAATTCATCACCGTCCTCAATGAGATCAAGCAGATCCACGCCCAGGGCCGGCCGATTCTGGTCGGCACGATTTCCGTTGAAGTCAGCGAGCAGCTTTCACGCATGCTCAAGCGCGAAGGCATCATTCATTCCGTCCTCAATGCGAAATATCACCAGCAGGAGGCCGAGATCATCACGCGTGCCGGCCAGCGCGGCGCGGTGACCATTGCCACCAACATGGCCGGCCGTGGCACGGACATCAAACTTGGCCCCGGCGTCGCCGAACTCGGCGGACTGCACGTCATGGGCACGGAACGCCACGAAGCGCGCCGCATCGACCGCCAGTTGCGCGGACGCTGCGCGCGCCAGGGCGACCCCGGTTCATCGCACTTTTTCATCTCGCTCGAAGACGATTTGATGCGGCTGTTCGGCTCCGATCGCATTGTGAAAATGATGGAACGAATGGGGCTGGAAGAAGGCCAGGAACTGACACATCCATGGCTGAACCGTTCAATTCAGCAGGCGCAAAAGCGTGTCGAGCAGCACAATTTCCAAATCCGCAAACGCACGCTCGAATTCGATGACGTGATGAACAAACAGCGCGAGGTCATTTATGGCTTCCGCAACGAAATCATCCATGGGGAGGACGTGCGCGACCGGCTCATGGACATCATGGAGGAGGTCGTCGTGGACAAGGTCGCGCAGTTCACAAACGCCGAATCCGAGTTCAGCGAATGGAAAGCGCGGCCCCTGGCCGACTGGGTGAACCTGAATTTTCCCATCGGTCTGCCGGAGGCGGAAATCCTCAAGGCCGCCGATTCCGGCAAGGAACATCCTGTGCCCGGCTCGCTTTTCGACGGACTCAGCCCGGCGCAATTCGCCGTTGCCAGTTTCATCTCCGAAAGCGTCCGCAAGGCTTACGACATCAAAATCAGCTTTGAAAATCCCGACGCGCTGAAGGAAGTCGAACGCTTCACCATCCTCAGCGCGATTGACCGTCTGTGGCAGGAACACCTCTATGAAATGGACAGCCTGCGTTACAGCATCAACCTGCGCAGTTACGGCCAGCGCGACCCGCTCATCGAATACAAAGCCGAGGCGTTCAAGATTTTCGACGAGCTGATGATCAACGTGAAGACCGAGATTTGCCACAACATCTTCCGGAGCGCGTCGAGCATGCTGGCTTTTGAAAATTTTTTGAAGAATGTTCCGCAGCAAACCCTCCACCAAGCCACCAGCGCTTTCGGCGGCACGAGCACGGCAAGTTCCGGCGGCGCGCAGTCCAAGGCCAGCGACGTCGTCAGCGAAGCCGCGGCTGCGGTGGCGGAAAAGGCCAAGCCGGTCCGCACCGGCCCCAAAGTCGGCCGCAACGACCCCTGCCCTTGCGGCAGCGGCAAGAAATACAAGCACTGCTGCGGACGGTAATTGAATCGGGCGCGGCATGCCCCGGTGCCGGATTCTGCCCCGATAATTGAAATCATTGGAAGCGTCGCGCAGAAACACCCATTCGCCATTAGGGAGCAAAGCCACATCCTGCAAATCCTGGGGCTTGAAGAAGCGTAAACAGTTCAAAGCGCCATCCACTCCGGTTATTCGGGGCGTTTGACTTCTTCGCCTGGTGGTTTCCATGATTTTCAAGTTTTGCATCGCCTCTGGTTCACAAGCTTATTAAGTTGGGCTTGGCATGGTTACCTGGATCAAACGATTTGAAACATGGTCGAAGCTGTCTTTGATGGCGTTATGCCTTGGAATTGTGGCGGCGGTCGGGTACGTGGATTATCTGACCGGTTACGAAACTTTCTGTTTTATTTTCTATCTGCTCGCAGTGTTTCTGGCCGTGTGGTTTGTCGGTACTTCCTCTGGGGGGTTGATCTCGGTGTTGAGCGTGATGGCTTGGATTTCCAGCAACATCGCCGCCGGAGAACGCTACTCCAGTTACTTTGTTCCAGTTTGGAACGCGATAATCATGTTCGTGTTCTACCTCGTCGTGGTGGTGCTCCTGGCCAAACTCCGAACCATGCACAAGGAATTGGAAGAGCGGGTGCGTCAGCGGACCGCCAGGTTGACAAAAGAAATCCAGGAGCGAACCCGGTTGCAAAAAGAGCTTCTGGAAACCAGTGAACGGGTGCAGCGTCGGATTGGCTCCGATCTGCACGACGGTTTGGGTCAGCATCTGACCGGCACGGCGTTGGCCGGCCAAGTCCTTGGCCAAAAACTGGCTGGCCTGTCGCTGCCGGAAGCGGCGGAGGCCGATCGTTTGGTGGAGCTGATCCAGGAGGCCATTGAACTTACCCGCACATTGGCGCGGAGCCTGCATCCCATTGAAATCCAGACCGGCCGGCTTGCGGATAATCTTCAGGAACTCGCGGCCGGTACCAGCGACCGATTCAAGGTTTCCTGCCAGTTTGAATGTCACCCAGCTGCACCGTTGCCGGACGTAAATAACGTGAATGTAGCCACCCATTTGTATCGGATCGCACAGGAGGCCATTACCAACGCGGTCCGGCACGGCAAAGCCAGACACATCAACCTCCGCCTTGATTCCACGGACAATGAAATTATTTTAACCATCATTGACGACGGCATTGGACTGCCTGAAAATGTCCGAAACGGCGATGGGATGGGATTGGGCATCATGGCCTACAGATCCAGCATGATCGGTGCAATCTTTAACATCGAACGTGCGTCTTCCTTGGGGGGTACGCGTGTCACTTGCACCCTGGCGTCCAACAGTATGCCCGGAGGAAAAAATCATGTCGCAAACAATCAAAGTGCTGCTCGTTGATGATCACCCGCTGGTGCGCGAGGGGCTGGTGAATTTGATCAGCCAGGAGGCCGATCTCCAAATCTGCGGCGAGGCGGGCAACGAACCGCAAGCATTGGAACTCATCCGGACGGTTCAACCTCATGTCGCAATTGTGGACATATCGCTCGAAAGTGGGTCAGGCATCGAATTGATCAAAAGCATCAAGGCGATGTTCCCGGCCATAACGGTGCTGGTGCTTTCCATGCACGACGAATTGCTTTATGCCGAACGCGCCCTGCGGGCCGGCGCCCGCGGTTATGTCATGAAGCGCGAGGCGGCCAAAAAAGTTATTGAAGCCATTCGCTGCGTGCTGGCCGGACAACTTTACGTCAGTGACAAAATCACCGCCCTGATGACCAAAAAATTTGTCGAGGGCCGGCAGGCCGCAAACGCTTCGCCCATCGAACAATTAAGCAATCGCGAACTGGAAGTGTTTCAATTGCTTGGCCTCGGTCACAACACGCGGCAGATTGCCGACCACTTGCACGTTGGTTTCAAAACCGTCCAGGCTTATTGCGCCCGCATCAAGGAAAAGCTCAAGCTTGCCAACGCCACCGAACTTTTGCGCGAAGCCATCCGCTGGCAGGAAAGCCAGCAGGCAAAATAATCTGTTCGTGTGTAGGATTTCACCCTACAAATAGTATAGACCCCGCTCTACAGACTTTCCTTCGCCAGGCGACTGGCATGGCAATTGGACTGCTCTTTTTCAAGACAGTTGCGGTTGCAACAGGCAATCATGTGGGCAAAAACGTATTTATTGTAACCCGCCTGTTGATCTGCTCACGCCGCAAACAACGGAAAGAAAAAGAATAATGAAATATACTAAAACCCTCCGCAGGGCAGGTTTCACACTGGTGGAAATCATGATTGTCGTGGCCATTATCGGCCTCCTGGCAGCCATCGCCATCCCCAACTTCGTGAAAGCCCGCGCCACCTCGCAGATGAATGCTTGCATCAACAACCTGCGCCAGATTGATGCCGCCGCGAATGAATT
>Ga0265323_10000509_pt1 | contig 21730 bp, 15 predicted proteins | sample 41225metaG_FD_193580 | JGI IMG/M metagenome (GOLD analysis project Ga0265323, IMG submission 193580) | Rhizosphere microbial communities from Carex aquatilis grown in University of Washington, Seatle, WA, United States - 4-12-25 metaG | ecosystem: Host-associated > Plants > Roots > Rhizosphere...
TAGTGACGGACATGGTCATGCCCGGCGGTGTGACGGGAAAGGATTTGGCCGAAAGGTTTTTGAAAGAAAATCCAAAATTGAAAGTGATTTACACCAGCGGCTACAGCGTCGAATTGGCCGGCCGGGATTTTCCATTGGAGGAAGGTCTCAATTTTCTCGCCAAACCATTCGGGGCGGACAAGCTCGCGCAAACCGTCAGGAATAGTTTGGATAAAATATGACTTTGTTTGGTGTCCAGCCAACCTAAGCAGGAGGATGCCGCTTTGCATCCCCGGTTCCAGCGTCCGGTCGGCCATCGTTTAGGAATGACTCATGATGAAGCTCTAATGACTGAAAAATTTCCCAATGACCCAATGGCCGACGCGTCATTCCGGTTGCTCATTCGAGCTTTGGGCTTCTTTCGTCATTAGGGTTTAGTACTTGGTCATTTCGCCGAGCGGCATGGTTTACGGCTTTTTTTCGTTCCCGCGGTTTAGACCCGCCGGGTCCAGGCTGGATGCAGCAAATCTGGCATGGGGTAAACACCCCATAGCGCCCGCCATTCCCCCAATGTATTATCATTGCCTGAATTCACAAAAGGGTTTGCAAGCCAAAACTCTGGGTGGGCTGGGATTATGATGAAAAGCGATCATCAAAACGTGAAAGCAAACGGAAACGGGACGCAAACAGAACAGGCGCTCCGCGCCTCCGAACTCAGTTATCGGCGGCTGTTTGAAGCGGCGAGGGATGGCATCCTGATTCTGGACGTTGACACGGGGCGCATCAACGATGTGAATCCTTTCCTGGTCGAACTATTGGGTTTTTCCCGCAGTGAAATGGTCGGCAAAACCGTCGGCGAACTTAGTCCATTCAAGGACATCGTGGCCAATCAAGCCATGTTGGAGCGGCTGCAAGAGGATGCGTATGTCCGTTATCACAACCTGCCGCTGGAAGCGAAGGATGGCCGCAAGATTGCCGTGGAGTTTGTCAGCAACGTGTATCAAGACGGCGGCAAAAAGGTGATTCAATGCAACATCCGTGACAACACGGAATACACACTGGCCGAGGAGGCGTTGCGCGCATCCCGGCAGATGCTCGGAGAAATTATCAACGCCCTGCCCGCGAGGGTGTTCTGGAAGGACAAGAATCTCATTTACCTGGGTTGTAACACGGTCTTCGCTCGCGATGCGGGATTTGCCGGGCCGAAGGACATCATCGGGAAAGATGATTTCCAAATGGGCTGGCGGGAGCAGGCGGAAAAGTATCGCGGCGATGACCGGGAAGTCATTAAGAGCGGCTGCGCCAAGCTGCTCATCGAGGAATCCCAGACGACCCCCGAGGGGAACACCATCACGCTGCTTTCGAGCAAGACGCCGTTGCGCGATTCCGAGGGGGAGATCGTCGGCATGCTCGGAACGTATCTGGACATCACGAAGCGCAAACGGGCGGAGGAGGAATTGCGCTTGAAAACCGCCTTGCTGGAAGCGCAAATGGACTCGGCGCTGGACGGCATTTTGGTCGTGGACCATCAGGGAAAGCAAATCCTCCGGAACGAGCGCCTGAACGAACTGTGGAAAATTCCCCCGCATCTTGCCGGGAATCAGGATGATGCCGCGCAGGCTCAATTTGCCGCGAGCCGGGTGAAAAACCCCAGGGAGTTTGCCGAGAAGGTGGCCTATCTTTATTCCCATCCAGACGAAGTCAGCCGGGATGAAATTGAATTGATAGATGGAACGGTTCTGGACCGCTACTCGTCGCCCGTCCGGGACAAGGCTGGAAAATATTACGGAAGAATCTGGACTTTTCGCGACATCACCCAACGCCGGATATTGGAAGCGCAATTCCGTCAGTCTCAAAAGATGGAGGGCATCGGCCAGCTGGCCGCCGGTGTGGCGCATGACTTCAACAACACCCTGACCGTGATTCAACTGCACGCCAGTTTGCTGAAAGCCAAGCCAGACTCCTCTCCGGAACTACTGGAGTCGGCCGGCGAGATTGAAAAGGCCACGGAACGGGCGGCCAATCTCACCCGCCAATTGCTGCTGTTCAGCCGGCGCCAGACGATGCAGCCGCGCGACCTGGATTTGAACCAATCCATCAACGACATGACCAAAATGTTGCGGCGCACCCTTGGCGAAGACATCCAGGTGCAGTTCAAATTTGCCCTGCAACCGCTCTTCATCCACGCCGACGCCGGCATGCTGGATCAAGTGCTGATGAACCTCGCAGTGAACGCCCACGATGCCATGCCCAAAGGCGGACTACTGGTCATTGAGACTTCCGCCGCGGAGTTTGATGAATCGGTCCGCGCGCATGCACCGCTTGCCCGTCCGGGTTCGTTTGTATGTTTGAGCGTGAGTGATACCGGTTGTGGCATCCCGCCGGAAATTCTTCCGCGAATTTTCGAGCCGTTCTTTACCACCAAGGACATCGGCAAAGGCACCGGCCTGGGGTTGGCCACCGTTTATGGCATCGTGCAGCAGCATCAGGGCTGGATCCACATTTACAGCGAAGTCGGCCACGGGACGATCTTCCGCATTTATCTTCCCCGTCTGGCCGCGAAGTCAGGCCAGGATTCCGGGCAATCCGAACTGACCGCCGTGCGCGGCGGCAAGGAAACGATTCTGCTCGTTGAAGATGAGGTGGCCCTGCGCTCTTCCATGCACAAAGCCCTGTCGCAACTCGGCTATCACGTGCTCGAATCGGTCAGCGGCGTCGAAACCCTGAAAGTCTGGGAACAGCATCGCAAAGAAATTGATCTGTTGCTGACGGACATGGTCATGCCCGGTGGCATGACGGGAAAGGATTTGGCCGCAAGGCTTTTGAATGAAAATCCGAAATTGAAGGTGATTTACACCAGCGGCTACAGCATTGATGTCGTTGGCAGGAATTTTCCCTTGGAGGAAGGTGTCAATTTTCTCGCCAAACCATTCGGGGCGCACCGGCTCGCGCAAACCGTCAGGAATTGTTTGGATCGAACATGCCTTCGGTTGGTGCCTCTCCCATGCAAGATGATGCCGAACGAATCCCCGATCCCAGCGTCCAGTTGACGCTCCCCCCAGCCCGGAGGCTTGTGCCGGGGCTGAATCACCTGAAAACGCACATGGGGTAAACACCCCATAGCGCCCGCGAGGGTTCCCGGTTTACTTTTCCAGCCATGAAGACCAATTGCAGGAAGGGACACCTGACGTTTGGTGAGTTCATCATGGCCGTTTATGACGCCTGCGGCAGGCAAAAAGCCAGAGAGATTGTGCAGTTCGCCGTGAATGTGCATCTGGTTGAGTTTCGAGGACGCGATCACTATGTGATTCTTGAGCCGGGTCCCGGCAAAAACTTTTCATTTCTATGAATAAACCCCTCAATATTCGCGGCGCCAAGGCCGCTGCCGCACCAACTCCAGGCGCAACTTCTCGGCCCCAGCGCATCCTCGTGGTGGATGACGACCCGGACATCTGCCAACTCGGAACGGAAGTGTTGATTCGCCATGGCTATCAGGTGGACGCCGCCGGAGACCACATCGCCGGCTGGAAAGCGCTTCAGGTTTACACCTATGATCTTCTGATCACCGACCTCGATATGCCGAGGTTGTCCGGCTTGAAGCTGGTGAAGCGGCTGCGTGACGCGCGCCTGGCGCTGCCGGTCATCCTGGCCTCGGGAATAATGACGCCGCAGGAGTTAAACCGGAATCCGTGGTTCCACCTTTCCGGCGCGCTGCTAAAACCCGTTTCCCCGGATCAGTTGTTGCAAACGGTACAAACGGTCTTGCGTGCGCCCGAAGGTGTCCGCGAGCAGATCGCGCCGCCAGACCGGCAAAGCCAGCCATCAGCCGGTGGTTTGCGGCTTTGAGCGGCGGAAATCCGAAACCCGAAATCCGAGTTCCGAAAGAAGACCGAAGCTCGAAAACTGAACGACGGTACTGTTCGCGCTTGTTTGTTTGAGATTCGGATTTCAAACATGGGGCAAACACCCCGTGACGCCCGCACAAGTTCCTCAATTATTTTGATGCCATGAAAGTCCGGAAGACGGGGCGGATGTTCCGCGATTCAACAGCGCCCATTTGCGTGTCTCCACCAAACGCAGGGCTGGACGCAAAAAACCGGGCCACGTGGCAGAAATTACGCCGGCTATGATTCGGGCGACAGCCGTCAAGTTGTGGGGATGAAGCATCCCGTTAAAGAGACGACTGTCCACCCGAATCAAAATCTGTCACTTGCGCTGCCACCTGCCGCGACTTGCAACAGGTTTCGCGCGGCGACCGGTTTGAATGAGAAATGGCCGGGCTTCGGCCACCCAGTAATGGAAGCCGGTTTCATCTTCACAGCCGACTGGCACCCGGGAAGTGATGGCCTCACACATTTTCGTGATGATCCGAACCAGGAACCTGACTCCGCGCCATTCGATCCCAGGGGCGTTGCCTTCAAACGGCGGGGCTGTCTCCGTTCCGTTCACCGTTCTACGTTCTCGAAAAATGTTCATGATTACTATTACCCTCCGCCAGGTCTGGCCGCGACTAGGGTGTTCCCTACTGCCACTGGGAAAACCCTTGGTCCCGGTTTGAGGAGGCGCAAGCCGGGAAAGTTGGAACTCAAGCTTCAGCCGTATCCATGCCGTAGGACGGGCGTCGCTGCCGCCAGGATTTAATTCGAAATTCCGGGTAGGGTAACACCCCATAGCGCGCTTCTGCCATCGGGCTTAGGCTCACAGCATGAATCATAAAACACTCATCCAAAATGGAGGCAATCTATGTCACTGATTTCTCTCGCGGTCACTTTGATTGTCATCGGCGTGTTGCTCTGGCTGGTCAACACCTATATTCCGATGGACGGAAAGATTAAAAAAATTCTCAACGTCGTCGTGGTGGTTTGCGTCGTCGTGTGGCTGTTGTTTGCCTTCGGCATTCTCAATCACTCGGGCGACATTAGCGTACCCCGGATTGGGTAGCCCGCGTAAAAGGCCTGGCGGCCTCACGCGGCAAGCCAGGGGCAAATCATCAATCTTATGGACCCATGCAAAGTTGTGAATGCCTCCATTGAAACCGGTGGTGACAAACCGCGATCGGAACAACCCGAGACCGGGCGAATTCGTTCCAGCGCATTCTCGTGGTCAATGGCGATGAATCTGCCAACGCTGAATCAAACCCGCTTTCGAAGCGTTAGTCGCGGATTGAGCGACCTGTGGACCGACATAAACCATGAAGTAAAAAGTATTCGAAGTCATTCTCCATAAGCTGCCATCCGGCACATCGCCGGCGGAAGCCCTGGAGGAACAATTCAATCATTTTTTTAAACCTTGATTTGGAATGCAGGCGAAATGGGAAAAATTGATCAATATGCGGACGTAACCGGCAGTCAGACGCGGATCGAGCAGGCGGAGGCCCGGACGGAACAGGCCGAAGCCCGGGCGGAGCAGGCGGAAACGCGCACGGAGCAGGCCAAGACCCGGACTGAATTGGCGGAGACGCGGACGGAGCAGGCCGAAACCCGGACTGAATTGGCCAAGACGCGGACGGAAAGAGCCGAAATCCGAACTGAGCAAGTTGAGACGATCCTGCAACGTGTGGTCAACAAAGAAATCCAGCTGAGCCCGGAAATATCCACCCGGTTCCTCAAAAAAATTCCCCTGCAAGCGATTGCCGACCGGAAAGCCCCGCTCGAAGAATTGACGGGCCGGCAGCGCGAGATCCTTCAACTGATTGCCGAAGGCCAGAACACCAAACAGATTGCCGAAATTCTGAAGGTCAGTCCCAAAACCGTCGAATACCATCGCATGAAGCTGATGAACGGCCTGAACATTCATGATATACCGGGTCTGGTGCGTTTTGCCATGCAGGCCGGATTGCTTCCGCAGGAAAAACTGGTTGCGGGCTAAAGTCGGGCCACCGCAAAGGGAAACCAGCCGAAGCTAGAACTCCAAAACTCCCCGGCTGACGCTTCCAAACCGAGAACAAGGGTTTTCCCGGTGGCACCAAGGAACACCCTAGTCGCGGCCAGACCACGCAGGGGGTAACGATAAGTATGAACATTATTTACAAACGCAGAGCACAACGCGCGAACGATATTTTGCGCTGGTCTTTCAAAGTCACCGGGCTGACGAAGTTTCTGGGAGGGCTTTTGATCGTCGCCGCTCTCAGCCCAGCCGTTCAAGCAGCCAGTGTTACTTTGGCCTGGCATCTATGCCCGGATCAAACCGTTACGGGTTACAACTTCTATTTCGGCGGAACCAGCGGCAACTATACCAACAAAGTGTCGACCGGGCTGGCTACCAATGCCGTCACATCCGGACTGTCGGTCGGAGTGACCTATTATTTTGTGGCCACGACCTATAATGCCGCGGGAACGGAGAGCCTCTTTTCAAGCGAAGTGCCCTACACCGTGCCGGCGCAGCCCCAGGGGGTGCAGATCATGTCCATGCCGGCAGGGAAGTTTGCCCTGACCGTGACTGGCACGGTTGGCCACACGTATGACATCCAGGCGACGCAGGATTTAAAGACCTGGACCGTCATCGGCACCGTGACGGTGGGGGCCGGTGGCACTTTGAATTTTACCGACACGAACGCGGCGAGTTTTTCGAAGCGCTTCTACCGCACACGAGGATGACCCTGAACGAATCCTCCACGGCGATGGCGGATGGTTCGGCTCATTCAATGCCTGTTCTATTAAATCGGTTTTTTAACTGGAACCAGATGGCGTTCAACTCGGCGCACTCATTGTGGTCGCCGCCCCGGTCTGGATGAAGTTGCTTGACTCGCTCGTAATAAACATGTTTTGCAGCATCATGCTTGTCCCACCACGCCGCTTCTGTCTCTCTTTGGCGCGGGCTTTGACAGCGTTCACCATTGAACTCTCGCACCTTGGGAGTCCCCCAGCATTCAACAGCGTCCCACTTTTGCAAGTCATGCGAACCAAGTTAAGGTGATTTGAACCGGAAATACCTTTTCCCGCTGGTTTTGGGGATAAATACGGCATTGGTGCCGGTCGCATAATCAAACCAAGTCAGCAGGTTCGAGCTTGATTGAAGTGTCCACACCCCCGATAGGGGGTAATAAATCCAAAAGCCATTGAAAATGTGGTTTGTATATAATCCAAGCGCATTTGTAGTCACAACTGCAGTATAGGTTTTTGAATAATTCATAATCGTAGCATTCAAGGGGACCAGGCAGGACAACTCGCCTGAGAACGGACTTTCCATGCCCGAAGAAGCATGCGTTGTCGCCGCAAAATAGTAGGTGGTCCCCTCGACCAGGCCGGAAATGGTTGCATTCGTTGCGTTGCCAACAGAAATCTCGTTGGTATAGGCGCCGCTGGCTCCTCCGTAATAAACGTTGTAACCCACGACGCTGGGATCCGTGCTTGCGCTCCACGCCAAAATGACGCTTCCGGTTGCTTGAACGGATGCAATAAGAGTCATGAGGATCAAAAACCCGCCCAGGAATTTCACCAATCCGCTGATTTTGAAAGGCCAGCGTATGGCATTACCTGCGCAGTGCAATTGGAGTTCTCTGGAATCGTGCTGCCTGCGAAACGGGCGATGAATATGGGCGAAGGCAATGCCAATATACGGCTGGGGTGTTCCCGTCCGATCCGCTTTGCGTTCGTAAATAATGTTCATACTTATCGTTAACCCCTGCGAGGTCCGGCTGCGACTAGGGTGTTCCTTGCCGCCGCTGGGAAAACCCTTGGTCTCCGTTTGGAAGCGTGAGCCGGGGAGCGAAGAAAAGGTGTATGCGGCTGACGCAGAGAAGCTGACACGAATTGCAACAATTGACGCGTATGCGCCGACAGAATTGCCCTGACAGGGCAAAGGAGATTAACCCAGGGTTAGCGCTTTTTCAAAAAACATGTAGCCGCCGACATTAGTCGGCGCAAATCGATTAAGGGAGAATGATATGGCGCGAACTAACGTTCGCGGCTACGAGATTATTTAAATCGCTCTAGCGCGCCGCGTCTCATTTCATCGCGGCCAGCACTTCGTCGAGTGGCACGGTGGCGAAGCTGGTGGCGGAGTCGCTCATGGCGTAGGGAATTACCAGTTCGCGCCCGTGCAGCAGCGCGCCGCAGGTGTACACCACGTTCGGAACATATCCTTCGCGCTCCGCCGCGTTCGGTGACAGCAACGGATCGCGCAGGCGGCCGATGACTTTGGAGGGATCATCCCGGTCCAGCAGGAACGCCCCGATGCAATACTTCCGCATCGCGCCGACGCCGTGGCTTAACACCAGCCAGCCGGCCTCGGTTTCAATCGGCGAACCGCAGTTGCCCATTTTGATGAATTCCCACGGCTGTGCGGGCGAGAGCAACAGCTTCGGCTCGGCCCAAAAATGAATGTTGTCGGAGAACATGATCAAAATGTTCTCGTCATCCTGGCGCGAGAGCATGGCGTAATGGCCGTTGATTTTGCGCGGGAACAGCGCCATGCCCTTGTTCTGCACGGCAGGACCGTTGAGCGTGATGAACTTGAAATGCAGAAAATCGGGCGTTTCGAGCAATTGCGGCAGGATGATTTTTCCGTCGTAGGCGGTGTAAGTTGCGTAATAGGTAAAGCTGCCGTCATCGTTCTGGAACCGGACGAAGCGCGCATCCTCGATGCCGTTGCTCTGGCTGGCCGTGGACGGGAAGAGGACGCGCTGGGAAATCTGGGTGTCGGGAGCAAAGCGCACTTCGTAATTCGACTCGGCGAGCAGAAGGATGCCGCGCGCGGCACGGTCCGCCGCGGCGTCGGAGGCTTCCGCGTCTGAGGTGTCCATGTGCAGGCGTTCCGCGGGCAGCACACGACGCAACTCCTTCATCGTGAAAGAATCGTTGAGCTGCTCCAGCACCTGCCGGCAAAACTTGTTCTGCACGCCCAGTTCCTGAAGTTTGCGCGCGAACAGCGGCTTGTCGTACGCGGCGTTCGGCACCTGGTCCGGCTCCGTTGCAAACGGCACCGGCGGGGTGAGCGTGATTTCATGCCGCGCGCCCACGAAACCGGCGCGGAACGTGATGGAGGAAATGTGCCCTTCGCCCGTGGCGCGCAAACTCATGATGAAACGCAGCGCGCCTTTCGACAGCCCCGTCTGGTCCGGATGCGGCACGATGGATGGATTAAACAGCGCCGCCGATTCGGGCGAGTACTCGTGGGTAAAGTACGAGCCGATGAGCAACCGGCGTTTTGACGAAATCTTTCGCCGGCCGGCGACGAGATACCGGACCCGGGTAAACCGATTTTGGAAAAACTTCTCCACCGCCGGGTGCCGGTCTCCGAACTCGGCCATCACACTGTCCAGCAGCCGCGCCACTTCCGCGTCGGACAAGGCCATTACCTGTGTCACGATTCTCCGCGCAATGTCGTCGGTGGTCGGGCGGAACGGGCGCATGAGCACGCGCGACCGGTTGGGCACCAGCGTAGGCCCAATGCGGTTGGCGTAAACGGATGGCCGGCTGGGGGTAGGCTGAATCATTCGTTGTTCGATGTTGGGTGATGGATGTTCGATGTTTTCCCGTATCTGCCATTAGCCGTGACGCTCGCCCTATTTGCCGTTTGGCTCCTTGAAGCTGGTGATGGTGTTCTGCAGCGCCTGCATTTCCGCCAGCGCGAGCAGGAAGGCGAGCGTGGACTCGGCACCCTGATTCTGGCTCAGGCGGTCCACGTGCAATCCGTCCCGGCAGCCGCCGGTGGTCGAATCGTAGAGGGCCAGACCCAGGTCGTTCCGGCCGAGAAACCACTCGAACGCGCGCCGCGCTTCCGTGACCCAGAACATGTCGCTTGTTGCATGGTACGCCTCGATGCAGGCGGCAATCGTTACCTGGGCTTCGATGGGTTGCTGGTCGAAAATCGCGCGTTCCTTGCCGCGCGGATAAAATCCGTTCGATCCAACGGGCCGGAAGGAACCGGCATCCGAAGTCTGGATTTTTATCAGCCAGCGCAGGGTCTTGAGGCCGAGTTCCAGCATCGTTCCGTTGTTCAGGCAGCGTCCGCTGAGAATCATCGCGTGCGGCAGCTTGGCGTTGGCATAGGAAACCACCTCTTCGAACCACTGCCACTCGTCGGTGGCGGCGTCGGCGTAGCGTTGGATGAGTTTCGCCGTGAGCGATTCGCGAATCTGGTTTGCGCGCCGGTCGCCGCTGAACCGCCGCAGATATTCGTCAATGCCAATGAGCGTGAACGCCACCGCGCGCGGTGACATGAAGTCGGCGGCCACAGGCAGGGCCTGTTCGAACAATTCCGCCGCCAGCATTTGAAAACTACCCTGGCCCGATTGCGACACGCACAGTCCGAGCGCCCACAGCGCGTGACCCTGGCAATCCTCCGAACCGATTTCCTCCAGCCAGTGCCGGTCAAAGCTCATGAAATTGCGGAAGCGCCCGCGCTTGCGGTCGAAAGCATGGTTCAGGAACGCGGCATAGGTGGCGGCCTGAGCGCCGAGGCGCGGCGAGCCGTGGCCCAACTTTTGCAACTTCAGCGCCAGCACCAGCGCGCGCGCGTTGTCGTCCGTGCAATACCCTTCGGCGAAGTTCGGAACCGTGAAGCTCGCATGCTGAAAAATGCCGGTCGAATCGCTCATCCGAAACAAATGGTCGAGCTTTATCCCTGGCAACAGGCCGGGCTGCTCGTCGAGTGTCTTGATGGGCGAGGATTTTCTGCCCACGAAGCTGTGGTCCTGACGCGCCTGTTCGAAGGACTTCATATAAAGCTGCGCCACGCGGCTCCACACCATTTCGCGCCCCAGTTTGTAGGCGTGCTTGCGCATCGAGTGGCGCAACGGTTCGTCGCGCAGCAGTTCGACCACGGCGACGGCAATGGCTTTGGCGTCGCGGAACGGCACCAGTTTGCCGCGTTCGGCGGTCAGCAATTCCGCCGCGTGCCAGTAGGGTGTGGACACCACCGCGTTGCCCGCGCCAAACGCGTAGGCCAGCGTGCCCGAGGTGATTTGCGCCTCGGTCAGATAAGGCGTGAGATAAATGTCCGCCGCGCCGATGAACCGCATCAGTTCCTCCAGTTCGACAAAGCGGTTAAAAAACACGACGTGCTTCTGCACGCCAAGGTCCTTGGCCAGCCGTTCCAGGCTCAGGCGGTAGGCTTCGCCCTCGTCGCGCAGCAGGTTCGGATGCGTCTGGCCCAGCACGATGTAAACGACGTTGGGAAATTCCCGGATGATATCCGGCAACGCGCGCAACGCATACTCGATGCCCTTGTTCGGCGACAGCAATCCGAACGTCAGCAGCACCTGCTTGCCCGCCACGCCAAACTCGTCCTTGAAATAATTCGGGTCGGCGAACGGCATGTCGGGAATGCCGTGCGGGATGAGGTCAATTTTGGCCGGCGGCGCCTGATAAACTTCGCGCAGGAACTGCTGGCCGCGTTCGGTCATGGCTACCAGCCGCGTCGAAAGCCGGATCAGGTCGCGCATCACGCGCCGCTGTTCCGGGCTTGGCTCGCGCAGCACCGTGTGCAGCGTGGTGACGATGGGCATCTGCAGTTCGCGCAGCAAGGCCAGCACATGACTGCCCGCCGGCCCGCCGAAGATGCCGAACTCATGCTCCACGCAAACCACGTCCACATCCGTGATGTTGAGAAAATCCGCCGCGCGCAGGTAGGACGGCAGGTCCTGCTCCGCAATTTCAAAGCGCACTTCCGCCGGATAATCGTAGCCGCCCGCGAGGTCATTCACCGGGACAACCAAGCATTGCATCGCCGGAAACTCCGCCGCCACGGCGCAGCGCAAGTCAGTCGTGAACGTGGCGATGCCGCATTTCCTTGGCAGATAATCGCCGAGGAACGCGATCTTGCGGATGTCCGATGGTTGCTGCATGAAACGTTGTCCGATGCCAGACGGCGCACCTGCCTTTGCTGACAATTCATATAATGGGCCAGACACCTGCATTTACCAAGAACCATTGGTGGCTATCGTTGTGCAATTCGATTTATTCCATCGTCTGACCCGGACCGATTTGCTTCAAATTTGACCTCCGTTAACGCCAATTGCAATGGGGTGAACACCCCACAAGCTTCAATCCGATCCCCAACCGGGCCATTTCCGGCTTTCGCGGCGAATGCGCGTATTTTGATGGTTGTCACCGGCGGCGTGGGCGGGGAACGTTGGCCAAGTGCTCAAGCATCCGCCGCCGCGCCGGGATTTGATTCGTAAAATTCTCTGGTAGGGTAAAACCCCATAGCGGCCCCCGGTTTTTCGTGCTTCCCTCTGGCCATGAGAGAACAACCATTCTTCCACAGCCAGCGGTCAGTTGCGGTACAGCCAGCGCCATCGAACCCGAACCGAATCAGAATCGAAATCGATTGGAGGGAAGCGGTGGCCAAAACAATTGAGATTTGGCGGCATCATAACGAGATGGCCACGAAGTATTGCGGCATCAATCCCGCAGACGCGGGACCAGGTTGTTGGCAAGGACACGAGACGTGCCTTGTGTTGGACGCCCCTGCTCAAAAGATTTTGGCCTCAAGGCCGGGAAGGCGAGCGACTTGAAAATGCAACCGGGCCCGAGAATTCAAAGGATCTTTTTGAAAAGTCCGGCGTCGGAGTGTGCCCGTCCCGGGCACAGCCAAGTGGGTATTCCCGGCGCACTCGAAAAAACTTTGACCCCCATCCTTCCGATGCTGCTGCGCCCGGGAACGGGCGCACTGCTCCGTTCAGAATCGGCGCCGCCACCAAAGCGGGTTTTCAAACCGACTCTAAGTTTGGCGCTGGCGTCGGTCTGGTTGTGTCTCTCACTCTTCGCCCACGGGCAGGAACCTGCCGTTGGCGCCACCCGACAGCCGGCAGCGGACTTGTCGCACCGACTTGTCGCGCCGAAATCCGATGAAAGCGGAAGTCAGACGGAGGCGGAAACCGTTGTTCTCCCCAAATCCGTCCCCGACCCCATCGAACCGTTCAACCGGGTGATGTGGGGCTTCAACAAGGCGGTTATGACCGGTGTTATCAAGCCGACCAGCCGGGTTTATCGGTTCGTCGTCGTGAAACCGGTCCGGACCGGTATCGGAAATTTTGGCAAGAACCTCACTTACCCCGGTCGTTTGATAAACAATCTGCTCCAGGGAAAGTGGAGCGGCGCCCGCGATGAATCCTACCGGTTCGCCTGCAATACCACCGTCGGGGTGGCCGGCTTCTTCGACCCGGCGACCAAATGGAAGATACCAAAATCCGACGCGGATTTTGGCCAGACGTTCGGACAATGGGGCTGGAAGCCGCAGTGTTTTATAATGCTGCCGATTTATGGACCGAGCAACGAACGGGACACCCTCGGCCTGGCTTGCGACACGGCGGCCAACCCCCTGCTCTACATCGCTCCGTATGATTTTAAGGCGAACAATCCGCTGACTTATCTCGGCCCCTACACTTGGTTTACTTACCTGGACATGTATAACAATATGGCCGACACGGTGGGCGAATATGTGCGCTTCAGCCAGGCCGAAATGGATCCGTATTCCGAAATTCAATACGCCTGGACGTTTGCACGCGAGAATCGGGTGGTGGATTTCCAAGTGAAGGGAAAACAGGACGAAGCCTCGCTGGAAACCCTCGAATCCGTCTTCTTCACCTTCAAAGATCCGGAATTTCCAAGTCACGGCAAGACCAAGTCGGTCTTGATTCCGGCGACGGGCCGGAAATTAAAATTTACTTTTTGGCTGCAACCGGGAAAGGCGAACGTGGTTTACATCGTTCCCGGGCTGGGTTCGCATCGTCTGGCCGAAACCTCCCTGGCGCTGGCCGAGTTGGTTTACAAAAATGGCTTCTCCGCCGTGTGCGTCAGCAGCCCTTTCAACTTCGAGTTCATGGAAAACGCCTCGACGGCGGCGATGCCGGCTTATCTGCCGGTGGATGGCCACGACTTGCACGTCGCTCTCACCGAGATTGATCAACACTTGCATGCGCTGTATCCGAACCGGTTGGGCAATCGGGCGCTGATGGGCTACTCCATGGGCGCATTCCAATCCTTGTTCGTCGCGGCCACCGGACCGACGAATCAGTATTCTGTCAGGACGGAGGGGTCGGTTCTGCGCTTTCTGCAAGGGAAACAGGGCGTGAAAAAAGTGACCATCGCCCCCATCACAAATCAGTTGCCGTTGATTCAATTTGACCGATACGTCGCCATCAATACACCCGTTCGAATGACGTATGGGATTTCCAAGCTGGACGAATTTTACCGGGCGCCCCTGAGCTGGCCGGATGCGGAACGGGCCGACGACCTCGAAAACACCTTTCTCAAGGTGGCCGCCCTGAGCAAAGTCACCCTCACGCCGCGTTCCTCCCTGCCGTTCAGTGCCGTGGAATCCAAGTTTCTCATCGGACTCACGTTTCGACTCATCCTGCGGGACATGATTTACAGCAGTCAGCGGCGAGATAACCAAGGCGTCCTGCAACTCCCGATCCGGAATTTCAGGCGCAACCCGGTGTATCAGGAAATTCTCCAGTATTCCTACCAGGATTATTTTGAGAAATTTGCGATCCCGTATTATCAGGCCCGGGGCCTGGCCTCGCCCCGTGAAATAGGCGGCGCGGAGGCTACGGGTCGGGCGGCCTCCGGCTCGGAGCAACCTATGGCTCGGAGAGCAGAGGTTATTTCACGGGGCGAGCCGGTGGCGGAGACGCTGGAAAAATCCGGCGATTTACGGACGTATGATGCTGGTCTGCGCGCCAACCCCAACATCCGCGTCATCGTCAATCAAAACGATTTTCTCCTGACGGACGAGGACCTGATTTGGCTCCACGCCACGTTTGGCCCTGAGCATTTGACGGTCTTCCCGATAGGCGGCCACCTGGGAAATCTTTCCAATCTGACGGTGCAAAAGTCCATTCTGGCGGCGCTGACACCCATGAGGCCACCCGATCCCAAACCGGAAGAGCCGTCGAAGAATCTAGGCCCGTGAATTCGGAAGCACCCGTGACCGTCGCCTCTCTTCTTTGATTTACACTCCGGCGCGGCAAGGGTTAGCTTTGCCGCCGATGACGGCCAAAGCCACGCGCCAGCAACTTTCTCCAGCTTGGATTCTGTTCATCCTCACCGGTCTCAACCTGTTCAATTACCTCGACCGCTACGTGCTCTCAGCGGTCTTGACGCCGTTGCAAAAAGATCTCGCCATCAACGACGAGCAGGCCGGGCGTCTCGTGACGGCCTTCATGATCGGCTATTTCCTCACGTCGCCGGTCTTCGGCTGGCTGGGCGATCGCTGGTCGCGCAAATGGCTCATCGCCGCCGGTATCTTGGTGTGGAGCCTGGGCACTGTCCTGACGGGATTCGCGGCGACGTTTGCGATGATGATTGCGTTTCGCGTCTTCGTTGGCGTGGGCGAAGCGAGCTATGCGACCATCAGCCCGAGCTTGATTTCCGACAGCCATGGCCCCGCGAAGCGAAACAATGCGCTGACGATTTTCTACGTCGCGATTCCGGTCGGCGCGGCGCTGGGCACGATCCTGGGCGGACTCATCGCCGCGCACTGGGGCTGGCGACATGCTTTCATCTGGGCGGGCGCGCCGGGGTTGCTGCTCGCGCTGGTGCTGCTGCCGTTTGCCGAACTGAAACGTGGTCAGGCCGAGGGCCGGACGACGGAAGCGGCAAAAAGGCCTTCCGTGCGCGACGTCGTGAATCTCATTCGCATCCCGGACTATGTGCTCGTGGTGCTGGGTTACACGGCCTACACGTTTGCGCTGGGCGCCTTCGGGCATTGGGGGCCGACGTTCCTGCATCGCGCCCACGGCGTGCCGGTGGCCCAGGCCGACGAGTTTTTCGGCGCGGTGCTCGTGGTCGCCGGACTCGTGGGCACGTTGATCGGGGGATTCGCCGCGACCGCGTGGCAAAAGCGCAATCACGCCGGCTACGCGTGGCTGCTGGGACTCTCGGTGCTGGTGGCCGTGCCGCTGGCGTATGGCGCGTTCCTCGCCGTCTCAACGTTCTGGTCCATGACATTTCTGGCGGCGGCGATGTTCTTCCTGTTCCTGTCCACCGGCCCGGTGAACACGCTCATCCTGGAAAGTGCGCCCGTCAATCTTCGCGCCAGCGCCATGGCCGTTTCCATTTTCACGATCCATCTCTTCGGCGACATGTGGTCGCCTGAGATCGTTGGCCGGCTGGCGGATTCCTTCGGCGGAAATTTGCAGAAGGCCGTTCTGATTTTGCCGGTGGCATTGATCGTGGCCAGTGCGCTCTGGCTGGTTTTGGCGTTGAAAACGAAGCGGGGCAAGGATGGCCAAGGCAGATAGGCGCGTCACTCCGTGCGCACCGGTTTTACGACATCAGTAAGTCGGCGCTTTCAGTTCCGCGCGCACAAAACTGACCATCCGGGCGTGGGAGTCATCTTCTCCGGAAGAGACAAGCGTCAGACGAACCGTTGTGCCCGCCGGGCCGTGAATCAAAGCAACCGCTTGGGCGAGCTGCCCGCCGTGAACCGGGACCGCCGGCCCGGTGTCCTGGGCCACTGCGATGATCCGGTCGCCAACGTGGATGTCCTTTTGAGCGGCGGCGGGCAAACCCGGAATGATCTCCTGGATGATAATGTTTTCTCCGTCCAACCTCAGCACCACGCCGATGCCGGAGAATCCGGCCTCCGGCGCTTCAGGGACAAAGTGCTGGAGAATGGTCGCATTGTCGGCATCATGCGATTGGTAAATCGTGCCTGGCGGCGGTCCAGAGGCGCCCGGGTTTCCACTCGGATTGATAGGCCTGTTTATGACCATTTTCATGTCAGTGTTCGCGGCAGTCTCAATGACCATCCCTAGTTCCGGGTCGAACCAGGCCACACCCGAACTGGTGCCCTCCAAACTGGAAACAGATGTTCCCGCCGGATTTGAATTGGGACCGGGTTTGGTTCTGACGGTGGATTGAAACTCCAGGCGGGCGCAGTTGCGTTTCCAATGCTGTTCCCAATTTCGAAAAGTAACCGTATAATCCATGCTCGCCATACCGAGGGGGCCCATGGCCATCTCCATCTGAATTGGCCAGGTGTCGCCCGGTTGCACCGCTCTGGACGGCAGGAAAAGGTGCAACCCGCTCATCAGCTGCTTGAGATAACTCTCGCTATACGGGATCTTGGAGAATGCGGAAGCATCCGCCGACGCACCGGACGATAGCCGTTTCTCCAGTTCATCAGCGCCTTCCATTCGCTCGACCTCGTTGCTGGCATTCAGGAAATACCGAATTTTGGTGCCGACAACTTTTCTATATAAATCGGTCAGCGAATTCGTTCTGGACACCGATGGTTTTTGAGACGAATCGTAATCCAGCATCGTGTTGCCTCCCAGGGTAATCCGATCCCGGATGCTGAGAAACTCCAGTTCCACTTCATGTCCGCCTCCGGGGGTTGCCTGCAACACCGTCAACCCGTATTTCTTTTCCAAGGTCCGGTCCTCCTGCTGGCGATCGGGCTGGCCTGGGTAGAGATACTCGCCGTTTCTTTTCACATTCATATTCCACACAACGCGCTCGCCCACCGGCGGCCATTTCAATTTCAATTCCACCGGGCCTGCCGGCGGCGTGATCGTGGAGGACTGATTGAGTTTTTCCTGTGTTTCCGGATCAGCGACGGCCTTGCTGGCGACGCTCTGGCTGTCGGTAGCGGCTCTTTCCCGGCGCCAGGCTCCCACTTCACTGCGCGGTCCTGACACCGTCAGATTGGAAAATACGCCATCGCAGGGATATTTCGGATCCCCAAAGACTCGAAGGCCAATATAGCCGGAGGCGTACGCCGCATCGTTGGTGCTCAGGATGGTAACATCGTTCAGGCGAACCTCGAGCCGCGAACCCCGGGCGCTGACGGTGAGTTTTTCCAGTTGTCCCGGAGCTGAAAGTCCCCGCCGGATGAAGAGAGCGAGCTCCCGTTCCTCTCCGGCGGTTCTTTTTAGCATGGATATTTTGGAGATATCGTTCCGGGCCGCCGGCGTGTCGTCGGGAACGAAGGCGGCGAGGTAACCATTATCGGGGTCCTGCATGCGGAACACCAGAGAGGCTTCCCGGTTCGTGGTGCTGACCATGGCCGACAGGGTAACGTCGCCATATCGCCGGGTGGAAGCGAGGATGCTGTCGCCCGTGGTGGTATGCCCGGTGATGGTGTTGTCGGTCCAATTCCATTGGTCGACGGTGCCTCTCAAAACCGACCAGTCCCTGGGGATGCCCTGAATGCGAATGGTCTCGTCTGGGTTGTAGAGAAGGATGGCCGCCATTCCCACCACCAGCAATACACAGGCGCTGACGATGATTGCCGCTTTTGCTGCTGTCGATTTCATGGTTTTCGCTGCTCCTTTTTCTGGGGTTGAGCCGTTGGCTGCCGGTGATGACAACCGCGGAGGTTCAGGCGATTGAACAATCGTTTCCACCATCGTCTTGACTTCGCTGACCTGCTGGAAGCGGAGTTCCGGCTTCTGCTGCAACGCCCGCAGGACGACTTCATCCACGCGCACGTCAATTTGAACTTTCGCGGATGGCGGTTCGATGCGTTTGCCGGGCAATTCGCCGGTGAGCATTTCGTAGAAAACGACGCCGAGCGAATAAATGTCGGCCCGGTTGTCTACGCGCTGCGGATCGGTCTTCTGTTCGGGCGCGCTGTAACCCGGGGTGCCAAGGGCGGTCTGCGTGGTGCCATCCGGCACAGGGTTTTTACCGCCTTTGTCGGCGGCATCCACCGCTCCCAGCATTTTGGCGATGCCAAAATCGGCGACCTTCACGCGCCCGTCCTTGTCGAGCAACAGGTTCTCCGGTTTGATGTCGCGGTGGACAATCCCCCGGTCATGGGCCAGTTGCAGCGCGTCGCACAGCGGCGGCACGATGGCCAGCGCCTCTTCCGGCGTGAACTTTCGCCTGCGCAAGAGCTGGCGCAGATTGAGGCCGTCCACAAATTCCATGAGCAGGAAATAAAACCCGCCCGCCTGTCCGAAATCATAAACGGTGACGATGTTCGGATGGCTCAGCGCGGCGAGGGCCTGCGCCTCGCGCGCGAAGCGTTCGGCAAACTGCGCATCGCGCACGCGCTCCGGCGCCAGCAACTTCAGCGCGACGAAACGGTTCAAGGTTTTTTGCCGCGCCTTGTAAACCACGCCCATGCCGCCCCGGCCGAGACATTGGAGAATTTCCAGCTGCGGGAAAAACGGCGCGAGTTCCTCCGGCGCTAGCGTTTGCCGCGCGGCGGCCGGCTCCGCGTCAACCTGCGTTGGCACCATCGCCTCGGCCATCAGACAGCGCGGACACAGGCCAGCCGTGGCGGCCGAAGGCAGCGCCGCGCCGCACTTGGGGCAGGAATTTGAAGGTGCGGTTGTCTCGCTCATACCGGTGTCCTGACGTCACGATGTGGTTTGGTTACCAACATTATTTCTCAACTTCCCAGGGCGGCGAACAGGGCGCGCATCTCCGCCTCGACCAGGCCGGGGTCATCGAGCGTGCCGGCCACTTCCGCCTTCAGCAACTGGCGAAAGCGCCGTTTCAACCGGTGCACCGCAACCTTCAGCGCGTTCGCGTTCGTGCCGCAACTGGCCGCCAGCGCCGCCTGGTCGCCGCGCGCAGCATCGCCGGTGAGCCACGGTTTGACCTGCTCAAAAAAATCCCCGCGGCCTTCAGTAGCGCATTCGCGCCGGAGCGCCTCCAGCGCGTGCGCCACCACCATCAGCGCCCATTGCCGGTCAAAGGCGGCGTCGGGCGACAACACCCCCGCATCCGGCACCGAACGGGCTTCGGTTTCATGGAGCGAAAGGTTTTCCACGCCGCCGCCGCGTTTAAGCCGCCGCCGCGCCTCGCGGTGATGCGAGAGAAAGTGCTTCACCGCCCCGAGCAGATAGGAACGAAACCGTCCGCGCTCCTGCTCGGCGCGGGCGATGGCCCCGCCCGCCAGCATGTGGGCGAAGAAGTCATGCGCGAGTTCGCGTGCAGCGTCCGCCTCCTGCAACTCGCAGCGAAGGAATGCAGCCACCGGTTCGTAGTAGGCGTTGCACAGTTCGGCGAGGGCGCGGCGTCCCTCCGGTGAGTCGGCTTTTGCCCGGCTGACCTGCGTCCACCGCGTCGTTCTAAAATTCTCGCCTGGCGATTCCTGCGGGGGGTGGCACGGCGTCGGTGGTGTCGGTTCAGCGCTCATCGGAATCTGGACAAATCATGCCACAGATGCCTGACGTGCTGGAAGGGAAAGGTTACCGTTTTTCCGGTCACCCCCGTGACACCGAAACAGAACCCAACTGCGACCCCGTCCCCCCTTCCCAAACCTCCTGAACACCGTCGGGCCGCCTTCGGTGCTGGTCGTGAATCGTTCACCGTCTCCTTGAAGATCCGCGCGGCTGGAAATGTTTTTGTCCGGTTGCTACAAAGATGTCGCACCTACGGCGCTGACGGCTTTTCCATCTGCGCCTGAAGCTCGCGATGGTTCACCTTGCCGGTGCCGAGCTTCGGAATCTCCTTCACCACTTTTATCTCGCGCGGCACGCTCAGATTCGTCAACCCCTTCGCATTGATGGCGTCGCGGATTTCGTCCAGGGTCAGCTTCGGTTCGTTGGTCACGGCGATGAGCGCTTCGCCTTTGTTTTCTTCGGGGCGCGTGATGACGGCGATCTGGCAGTGCAGGCCATACTGCGGAAACGCTCCGGCCAGCGCATCCTCCACCGCCGTGAGGCTCACCATCTCGCCGCTCACCTTGGCAAAGCGTTTCAACCGCCCGAGGATGTGCAGGTAGCCTTCGGCATCCACGCTCACGATGTCGCCGGTGTCATACCAGCCGCCGAGGGCCTGGAATTTCGCGTTCGCCTCCGCGTTCAAGTAGCCTTTCATCACGTTCGGCCCGCGCACGAAAAGCCGCCCGCCCTCGGCCACACCTTCGACCGGCTCCAGTTTGTATTCCATGCCGGGCAGCAGGCGGCCCACGGAGCCGCAACGCGGCTCGAGCGGCGTGTTGACACTCAGGCATGGAGCGCACTCGGTCGCGCCATAACCTTCGAGGATGCGCACGCCGTATTTCTGCGACCAGGCGAGCGCAGTGGCTTCCTGCAGCTTTTCCGCGGCAGCAAACAGATACCGGAGGCTGCGGAAGTCGTAGGGATGGGCCTTGCGCGCGTAGCCGTTCAGAAAGGTGTTCGTGCTGATAAACACCGTGCAGTCCCGTTCGTAGAGCGCGGCCGGCACGTTGCGGTAATGCAAGGGCGAAGGATAGAGGAAGACATAGATCCCGCGCACCAACGGCAGGAACGTCCCCACCGTGAGACCGAAGCTGTGGAAGAGCGGCAGGCAGTTGAAAAGACGGTCGGAATCGGTCAAATCGGTGACGGCCAGTATCTGGTGGATGTTGGCGAGGATGTTTCCGTGTGTCAGCTCGACGCCCTTGGGCACGCCTTCGGAGCCGCTCGTAAAAACAATCACGGCCGTGGAGCTGACTGAAGGCTGAAGGCTGCCCGTCCTCCGCAGTAGCCCTGCTACGGAGGGTGGAAAGGCTGAAGGCTGAAGGAAAACATGCCGGAGCAGCGTGAGGAATTTCCGGGAGCCGGTGATGCCCGCGCGCACGTCTTCGAGATAAATCAGACTGATGCCCGCTTTCACAAAATCGTCCGCTTTGAATTTGGCACGTTCAAAAAAGGTGCGCGATGTGACGATGTGTTTCAGTCCGGCCAGTTCCGCGCACGCCAGCATGGTGGGTGTGCCCGAGGAGAAGTTCAGCACGGCGGGCACTTTGCCCAGGCTCCACAACGCAAGGATGACCACCGGCATGGCATTGACATTGGGCATCAACAGGCCAATCCGTTCGCCACCCGTCACTGTGCCACGCAAGGCATGCGCCAGCACGTCCGCTCCTACCATCA
>Ga0265323_10000510_pt1 | contig 21714 bp, 19 predicted proteins | sample 41225metaG_FD_193580 | JGI IMG/M metagenome (GOLD analysis project Ga0265323, IMG submission 193580) | Rhizosphere microbial communities from Carex aquatilis grown in University of Washington, Seatle, WA, United States - 4-12-25 metaG | ecosystem: Host-associated > Plants > Roots > Rhizosphere...
ACTTTCCTGGCCGTGATCCGCGCCAAGGCCCGCTACGAACCGGTCTCCACGGCGCGCGCGTACCTGTTCGGCATCGCCTTCAAGCTGCTGGCCGCCGAGCGCCGCAGCCTGGCGCGGCAGGAGCCCGCGGCGCAGCAGGCCGTCGAACCCGCCGCGCCCGGCGCCCCCGATGCGGCCCTGTGGGTCCGCCAGGCCATCGCCCGGCTCGATCCGCCGGAGCGCGAAGTCCTCATGCTGCGCGAGTACGAGCAACTCAGTTACGCGGAAATCGCCGGCGTCCTGTGGGTTCCGCTGAACACCGTGCGCACGCGCCTGTTCCGGGCGCGTATGGCCTTGAAGGAGCATCTGAATGCAACCCGATAATCATCCCCTGGCCGCGGAAGAACTGATGGCGTACCTGGATGGCGAGCTGCCCGCCGACCGGGCCGTCTTCGCCGCCGCCCACCTGGACGAGTGCGCCGAGTGCCGCGCCTTGGTGGACGGCCTGCGAATCGTCTCCCAAGCCCTGCCCGCATGGGATGCGGAGCCGTCCGACGAACGCGTCGTGCGGACCGTGATGGACGCGCTGAACCAGCGCCGGCAAGCGCCCCCGCCCGCCACCGTGAAGCCGCCGCGGAAGTGGTTCGGTTTGCCGCGGTGGGCCTGGGCCGTGGCCAGCGTGAGCGTGGTGGTGGTGCTGGTCCCGCTCAGCCAGTGCTCCAGGCGCCGGGCTGTGATGATGACGGCTGAGGGCCCAATGGGGCTCTTCAGGCCGCCGGCGGATGTCCCCGTGGCCTATGACCGCACCGCCCCGGTTTCGGCCGCCACTGCCCCCGTCGGGGCTTCCCAGAAGGCAAAAACCCGCGGCGGTCTGGTGGGCGGGGTCGCCTCGGAAACGGGCTCCAACCTCACGGGCCCAATGATCGCCCGCACCGCTCAACTCCAATTGACCACGCGCGATTTCGACCATGTCCGCGCCCGTCTGGACGACATCCTCCAGCGCCACCGGGGCTACTTCGGCGAACTGGGAATCGCCAGCCCCGCCGGCAGCGGCCGCACGCTCTCCGGCAGGCTGCAAATCCCCGCCGCCGGGTTCGACGCCGCCTTGTCGGAGATCCGCCAGCTCGGCCACGTGGATTCCGAAACGCAGAGCGGCGAGGAAGTCACCGCGCAGTTCACCGATCTGGAAGCCCGCCTGCTCAACTCGCGCCACACTGAGCAGCGCATGATCGACCTGCTGCGCGAGCGCACCGGCAAGCTCTCCGACGTGCTGGACGCGGAGCGCGAGCTCGACCGCGTGCGCGGCGAAATCGAGCAGATGGAAGCCCAGCGCAAGGGCCTGCTGACGCGCGTGGAATTTGCCTCGCTCACCCTCAGCGTCACCGAAGAGTACAAGGCCCAGATCCGCGTCGACAGCGGCCCCTTTACCAGGATCCGCAACGCCGCTGTGGACGGGTTGGGCGGCGCGGCCGGGAGCCTCGAAGACGTCGCCCTGTTCCTGCTCTCCGGCGGACCAGTCCTGCTGCTGTGGGCCGCGATCCTGTTCTTTCCCGCACGCTTCGCGTGGCGCCGCTGGCGGGCCCGGCATCGGGCGCAGGCATAGCCCCCCAGGCGGGGCCCCCGGCGCCGCCCCCGCTTTCCCCACGGTTGACGGGACTATGACGGTCCAGTTAGTCTAAATTTAGATTGTGCCTGAGCGTGGGCCTTGAAACCGGCAGAGGGGAGAGAGATGATGAGCTTGGCTGAGAAGCACTGCGTTCCGTGCCGAGGGGGAGTGCCCGCGCTGCAGGGTGAAGCACTGGAACACCTGGCGGCGCAACTCCCGGGTTGGCAGGTGGTGGAAGGGCATCACCTCTCGAAGTCATTCGCCTTTCCCGATTTTCGCTCCGCGCTGGATTTTGTAAACCGGGTGGGTGAGGTGGCTGAAGCCGAAGGCCACCACCCGGATGTGTTGCTGGCGTGGGGAAAGGCCGATGTTAAGATCTGGACCCACAAAATCGATGGGTTGGCAGAGAGCGATTTCATCCTGGCGGCCAGGATCGATGCCGTACACTAGTTAGGGAATCCTAAATCAACCGAGGAGAGTCACACATGTTAGGAGTAGGAAGCCGGTTTCCGGCCTTCTCCGTGCAAGCTACGGTGAGCACCGAAAAAGGGAAGGCCTTTCAAACGGTAACGGATGAAGACTACAAAGAGCTGTGGAAGGTCTACTTCTTCTGGCCCAAGGATTTCACTTTTGTCTGCCCGACGGAGATCGCCGCCTTCGGCAAGCTCGATCGCGAGTTCCGCGACCGCGACGCCCGGGTTCTGGGCGGCAGCACCGATTCCGAGTTCGTCCACCTGGCCTGGCGCCAGCACCATCCCGATCTGAAAGACCTGCCATTTCCCATGCTGGCCGACGTGAAGCGGGAATTGTGCACGGCCCTGGGCATCCTGGACCCGCAGGAAGGCGTGGCGCAACGCGCGACCTTTATTGTCGATCCCCACAGCGTGATCCGTTACGTGTCGGTGAACGACCTCAACGTGGGACGCAATCCCGAGGAAGTGCTGCGCGTGCTGGATGCCTTGCAGACCGACGAGTTGTGCCCCTGCAACTGGCACAAGGGCGACGCTGTTCTCACCCCTCCGGTGTAAACGGCCCATGGAACTCGACAATTTGCTGGAGTCCCTTCCGGACTACGCCAAGGACCTGCGCATCAACCTCGGTAATGTGCTCCGCCAGAGCGATCTGTCGGAGCAGCAGGCCTGGGGGACGGCGGTGTGCTGCGCCATGACGGCGCGCCAGGCTGACCTCATCGCCGCCGTCGAAGCCGAGGCGGCGCGGCGCCTGGATCCCAAAGCTCTTTTCGCTGCCAAGGCCGCGGCCGCGCTGATGGGGATGAACAATGTCTTCTACCGCTTCCGCCACCTGGTGGGCAACCCCGAGTACGCCGACCAGCCCGCCCGCCTGCGCATGCAAGCTATCCGCGGCCACGGCAGCGACCCGGTGGATTTCGAACTGTGGTGCCTGGCGGCTTCCTCAGTCACCGGGTGCGGCGCGTGCATGGCCGCCCACGAGAAGACCTTGCGCGAAAAGGGCGTCCGCGCCGAAACCGTGATCGCCGCCGTGCGGATCGCAGCCGTGATTCACGGCCTGGCGATAGCGTTACCGCAACCCGGTCACTTGCCGCCAACGTCGTAACACCACAGCGAGCCGAGTTCGCGAAGGTACAGCCGGCCACCGGCGACGGCCGGAGACGTCCACGCCTTCTCGGCCGCCTCCCGCGTGCGTTTTGGCCTGTCCGGCGGCATGAAGCGTCCCTTCTCGCGATAGGCTTCCGGCGTCGCCTCCACCAGCATCGCCGAGCCGTCCTCGCCGTGGATGTAGAGCCGGTTCTCCGCGGCCAGGATCGCGCCGCCGCCCGTCGACGCCTCCTGCCACAGCACCTTGCCGGTCAGCCAGTCGGCGGCCACCAGTCCCTCGCCGGTGGTTCCATAATGCGTGGCGCCCAGCACCACCGATCCTCCGATGCTGCCCGGCAGGCCGCGCAGCAGAAACACCTGTTCCGCCGCGACGCCCCGGCCGGCGGCGGCCAGGCGGATGAGCGCGCTGGGGCCGCGGTTCTGCCAGGTGTAAACGCAGGCGCCACTGGCCACCGGCGTCCCCATGTTCATCTCGCCCTTGCCGGTGGTGTCGTAGCGCCACAGGAACTCGCCGGTTCCCGCATCCACTCCCACCAGCCCCTTGCCCACAAACTGCACGTATTGCCGGCGGCCTCCGGCCTCCACCACGATAGCCGATGCGTAGGCCGCGTCATCGCCGCCCGGCACGGCCGATTTCCAGATGGTCTCTCCGGTCTTCTTGTTCAGCGCCACGATGGTGGCCTGTGCGCCGCCCGGAGTCACCACCAACGTCTCGCCATCCACCAGCGGCGACTCGGCGTAAGCGAACTTCCCCGGAACGCCGCCGAAATCCGCGCGCAGGCTCTTCCGCCACCGAATCGCGCCGCTGGCGGTATCGAGGCACGCCAGGTCTCCATCCGAGCCCAGCGCGTAGAGCAGCCCGCCATCCACCGTCGGCGTGGAGCGGACAGTGGGGAACGAAGGCATCTGATCCGGATTTCCGACCTTCCCGAGGCGGGTGGTCCAGAGCGGTTTCCCGTCCGCCGCCGCCAGCGCCTGCACAAACTCGTTGTCCAGTCCGCGGTTGCCCAGAACGTAAACGCGGCTGCCCGCCACCGCCGGCGATCCGTAGCCGTCGCCGATGTCTTTCGCCTGCCATACCAGCCGGGGACCCTGTTTGGGCCATTCCTTCAGCAGCCCGGTTTCGCTGGAAACCGCGTTCCGCCCCGGCCCGCGCCACCCGGGCCAGTCCGCCGCGTTCACCGCCACGGAGAGCAGCATCGCGCCGCAGGCCAAGCCCAGAATCGTTTGCGTTCTCATCACTCGCTCCTGGGTTCGATTGTCGCCTTTCGGACCCGTTTCTCGCAATTCGGTTGCGATCCGCCGGCGGCGGATGCGGGCCGCGGAACTCAGCGGTTCGGCCGGAAGCGCGATTGCAGGTTCGCCACCTGGTCCTGAAGCGACGGCTTCTTCGGGGGCGCCTTGGGACGCGGCGCCGGAGCGTCCAGAGCCTTCATGGACAGCGCGATGCGCCTGGCCTTCAGATCGACGCTCAGCACCTTCGCCTTGACGATCTGTCCCACCTTCACCAGGTCGCCGGCTTCCTTCACGTAGCGGTTAGCCAGTTCACTCACATGCACCAGGCCGTCCTGGTGAACGCCCACGTCCACGAAGGCACCGAAGCGGGTGACGTTGGTGACCACGCCCTCGACCACCATGCCGGGCTGCAGGTCGGCGAGTTCCTTGACGTCGTCGCGCCAGTGCGGGGCGGCGAACTTGTCTCTCGGGTCGCGGCCAGGCTTGCGCAGTTCCTCGCGGATGTCGCCCAGCGTGTACATGCCGACCGTTTCGGTGGCGAACCCTTCCAGCTTCACCTTCTCGACGAGCGACGGCTCGGCGATCAGGCCCGCCACGGTGACGCCCAGCGAAGCCGCGATTTTCTCCACCACCGGGTACGACTCGGGGTGGACCGCGGTCATGTCGAGCGGCTGGTCGCCTCCGCGAATGCGCAGAAAGCCGGCGGCCTGCTCGAACGTCTTGGGGCCGAAGCCGGGAACGGCGCGCAGGTCGAGCCGCGAGCGGAAACGCCCGTGATCGTTGCGGTATTGCACGATCTGCAAAGCGGTGCGCTCGGTGATGCCGGCCACGTAGCGCAGCAGCGCCCAGGAGGCCGTGTTGAGGTCCACGCCCACGCGGTTCACGCAGCTTTCGACGGTGGCTTCGAGACTCTGTTTCAGGCGCCGCTGGTCCACATCGTGCTGGTACTGGCCCACACCGATGGCCTTGGGATCCACCTTGACCAGTTCGGCAAGCGGGTCCTGCAGGCGGCGGGCGATGGAGATGGCGCCGCGAACCGTGAGATCCAGATCGGGGAACTCCTGGCGCGCCAGGTCCGAGGCCGAGTAGACGGATGCGCCGGATTCGCTGACGCTGACGCTGAAAACGCCCTCCAGCCCGGCGTCGCGCAGAAAGCCGGCCACCAGGGCCGAGGATTCGCGCGAGGCCGTGCCGTTGCCGATGGCGATGGCCTGCACGTTGTGGCGCGCCATCAGCGCGGCCAGGGTCTTGCGGGAACCGGCTTCGTCGTTGCGCGGCTCGAACGGGTAGATGACGGCGTGTTCCAGGAACTTGCCGGTATCGTACACCACGGCGATCTTGCAGCCGGTGCGGATGCCCGGATCGAGCGCCAGGACCGTCATGCGCCCGGCCGGCGGCGAGAGCAGCAGATTCTCGAGGTTCTCGCGGAATACCTTGATGGCCTCTTCGTCGGAACGGTCCTTGAGATCCAGGCGGACTTCGGTCTGCATGGAGGGATTGAGGAGACGGTTGTAGGAGTCCTCGATGGCGCGCTCCAGGTGCGGGGTCCACTCGCCGGGCGCGCGCTGGATCTGCGAGGCCAGCCATGTCAGCGGACCGGCGGAGGCGAGCTCGATTTCAAACGTCAGCGCGCCTTCATTGGCGCCGCGGCGGATGGCCAGCATGCGGTGCGACGGTATCCTGGCCGCCGGCTCGTTGTAGTCGGCATACAATTTGAACTTGCCCTCGGGGTCCGGCGCCCCTTCGATGGCGCGGCTCGCCACGCGGCCCTCGGCCATCATCATGCCGCGAATGTGCTTCCGGAACCCGGCATTCTCGCTGATCATCTCGGCGACGATGTGGCGGGCGCCTTCGAGAGCCTCCTCGGCGGGGATGCCGAAGCGGGCCGCAATCTCGGCGAGCGGGGTGGAGCCGGACTGCTCCCAGAGGTACAGGGCGAGCGGTTCAAGCCCCTTATCGCGGGCGATGGAGGCCTTGGTGCGGCGCTTGGGCTTGTAGGGCAGGTAGAGATCTTCCAGCTCGGCCTTCTCCAGCGTGGCCTCGATCTTCGCTTTCAGTTCGCCGGTGAGCTTGCCCTGCTCCTCGATGGAGGCGAGAACGGTCTCGCGGCGCTCTTCGAGATCGCGGAAGTATTCGATCTTCTCCTGAATATCGCGAATCTGGACTTCGTCGAGGTTGCCCGTGGCCTCCTTGCGGTAGCGCGCGATGAAAGGTACTGTGGCGCCGTCGTCGAGAAGTTCGATGACGGCAAGCAGCCCCTTCATGGGCACGTTCAGCAGCTTGGCGATATGAATCAGTACGGTTGGCGGGAGGGTCTTCAGTGCGGCCATGGTCCTGTGGAACTTCTATGATGGCACAGGGAGCGGTGGGAGTGCGAAAAACGGCAATGCCTGAAATGTGCGTTTGGGGGGAAACACCGGGGCTGCCGGGTGGCAAGCCGGGAAACGCCTAAACGAAGACTCCTGGCAGCGCTGCGATTGCTGCTGGCGCTGGCCATCGACCGCACCTGGCTGCGCCGCCGCTACTCCCGGGCGGAAGCCGAACGCCGGTTCACGCACGCCGTTCAGGCCGCCGCGGAGACACCGGCTTGCTGGCAAAACTGGCCGGCGGCGGGTGCATCGCTCTGGAAGAGCGTCCCGGCTCGATCCCGTTCCTCAGCGGCGACCACCGTCTGTTGCCAACACTGGCGCGCACGCTGCCGGTGGTGCTGGAGAACGTCTCCGGCAAGGCCGTGCTGGCGGTCACCGGTTGGTCCATCCACTGGCGCACGGGCCGCTACTTCGAAAACAACCCGTACCTGACCGCCGGCGCCTGTGAGCTTCTGGCGGCGCGCGGCGCCCGATTCGTGGGCATCGACTCGCTCAACATCGATGATGTCGAGGACCTGTCGCGTCCCGCTCACACGCTCCTGCTGGGAGCCGGCATCCCGATTTGCGAGCACATGACGAATCTGGGTGCGCTGCCCCCCGAGGGCGGCTTCCTGCACGCGGTGCCGATCGCGTGGGCCGGCGGCGCCACGTTCCCGGTGCGGGCGTATGCGGTGTATCCGGACGCGAGATAGCCGGGATTTGAACGCGTCGCTCAACTCAGGGGGTCCAGCCGGCGGCGGCGGCATCGTCACTGGAGCCGTATGTTATCGAGCTCGAACTCGAACGTCCCGGTCTTGGGTCCGGCACCCCAGACGAATGCCATGATGTCGCTGCCATCGACGTCGCCGAAGCTGGCGAACGGCAGCGTGAACAGCTTCCAGTCGGGCCCGGCGACGAAGGTCTGAGTCGCGGGCATGTACCCGAGCCGCTGGGTGAAGAGCATGATCCGATAGGTTTTGCCGTCACCCCTGGCCCAGAATTGGATGGCCTTCCGCGCGGACAGATTCGCCGGCGCCATGGGAGCGGGGCCGGGCGAAAACATAGCGCCCGACCACGGGTACGCGAACCCCTCCAGCACCTCTCCGGTTACCCGCAGGGCGTTCCTGCTGCCTTCCGCTCCGCCCGGAACAACCTCCAGCTTCGCGACCGACTTGCCACCGGCCACCTGGTCCGTGGAACTGGTCCAGCCAGCGCCGAACTTCGCTTCCGGAGCGCCGTCGCGCTCGAAATCGGCGATCCATCCGGACTCCGAGCCCGCCGGCGGCGGCGCGCTCTTCTCTTTCGCCTGATCCTGTATCTGTTTGGCGACCGATGCCTTCCACGCTTCGCGGTCGATGGGGTGCCCGGCCTTCCAGACGGCTACGATGTCGCGCGTCTGGCGTATGTCGGCGGTGGGGTCGCCATTGACGAGCACCAGGTCGGCCCGCATGCCGGGAGCGATCCGGCCGCGGTGGTCGAGGTGGAAGGCCGAGGCGGCAGCTTCAGTGGCTGCGCGCAGGGCTTCGGCTGGCGTGAGGCCGGCGCGCACCAGCAACTCCAGTTCGCCGTGAAGGCTGGCGCCTTGCGTGGTGCCCGGGTTGCCGGCGTCGGTGCCGGCCAGGATCGGCGCCTGCGCTGCCTTCAGTTGCCGCACGGCCACGCCGGCGCCTTCGCAACTGAGTGTCGCGGGGAAGCTGAAACCGGCCTTCAACGCGGTGATTTCCGAGGGCGGCAGGTAAGGCTTCAGCCGCGAATCGTCCGCCAGCTCCGAATCGAAGTGGGTGGCGCATTCGGTATTCAGGACGGTCAGCGTGGCGACCACGAAAACATGATGCGCGGCGGCGATCCTGCCGAAATCGGGGGCAGACGCGGGCCCGGAGAACAGGTGCGCCAAACCGTCCGCGCCGGCGTCGATGGCGTCCAGCGCCTGTGGCAAGGTGCCGATGTGCACCACCACCAGCTTTCCCCGTTTGTGCGCCGCATCGGCCAGCGCTTTCATAACTTCTTTGGTGAGCGTTGGCCGCCCCGCGCCCCCATACTCGATGCAGTCGTCATAGACCACCTTGATATAATCCGCCCCCTCGGCGATTCGCGCGTCCACCCACGCCTGTGCCTCCTCGGGCCGGGTGAGGGTGGGAACCTTGATCGGGTACTCGGTGCCGTGGCCGCCCGGCGCGGTGGCCAGGTAGCCGGAGGACCGCAGATCGGCATAGTCGAGCAGTTTTCCTTCCCTCTGCTGCTTCTCGATACCGGCGGCGGTGGCCGGGTCGGTGAACATATCCAGGTCTGTAGTCACCCCGAAGATGGGCGCCTGCTGGAGCGAGGCGACTGCGATGGTGTGCGTATGGGCGTCGATCAGGCCGGGGAACAGCGTCTTCCCGGTGCCATCCACGACTGTGGCGCCGGCAGGCCGGGGGATACTGGCGGCTACCGCGCGGATGATGCCGCCCTCCACCAGGACACTGCGGTTGTCGAGGATGCCGGTTCCATCGAACACTCGAACGTGCTCGATCAGGAGCGGTTTCGGTGCGGACTGCGCGATTGCGCCTGCCGCGAACGCCGTGCAGGCGATCAGGATGGGGAGTGTCTGCTTCATGGTGCTGATGTCCTCTCGATATAAGATCCCATCTGCCGGCGGTCTCCGCCAGTGCAGAGTGTCAGCGGCCTGTGGTGACAATCGTCACTTCCCGCCCGGACGGCCCGCGGTCCCCCGCCGTCTTGTACCATAGTGTCTCAAGAGCGCCTTCCAGGCGGCTCTGGAAAAGGTGCCCATGCGATTCTCTCTTCCTCACGCGCTGCTCCTCCTCACGTTCGGCGGCCTTGCCACGGCCCAGCAGGCGGGCCCGGTGCTGCCCGGCCGCGGACTGGCTCAGCACCCCTTCCTCTATTGCGGCGAATGGCAGGGGCGCAGCCTGGACAATCAGACGATGTACGTCGTCCGCGAGGGAAAGGTGGCGTGGTCCTACACCAACCCGCACAAGGGTGAGTTGGGCGATTGCACCATGCTCTCGAATGGCAACATCGTCTTCTCGCGCCAGTTCGGCGCCAGCGAGATCACCCCGGATAAGAAGATCGTCTGGGATTACGACGGGCCGCAGGGAGTCGAGATCCACACCGCGCAGCCGATCGGGTTGGACAAGGTGCTCCTCATGCAGAACGGCGATCCGGCGAAGCTGGTGGTCCTGCGCAAGGCCGACAACAAGGTGCTGACGGAGATCGTCCTGCCGGTCCGCAACCCGAAAAGCACCCACGGGCAGTTCCGCCACATCCGCGCCACGGCGGCGGGCACGTTCCTGGTGGCGCACATGGATCTGGGCAAGGTAGTCGAGTACTCCGTCGAGGGCAAGGAGATCTGGAGCGTGGCCGCGCCGTCGGCGTGGGCCGCGGTCCGGCTGAAGAACGGCAACACGCTGATCAGCGGCAACGAGGTTGGGTACATCCGCGAAGTGAACCCCAAGGGCGAGACGATCTGGGAAATCGGCAAGAACGAACTGCCGGGAATCCCCTTATTCACGGTGCAGGAAGTCTCGCGGCTGGCCAATGGGAACACGCTGATCAACAACTGGTCGGGCGGCCTGGCGCCGGATCTGGTGCAAACGGGAGTGCAACTGATCGAAGTCACGCCGGCCAAGAAAGTGGTCTGGGCGCTGCAGGATTGGAAGACGCTGGGTCCGGCATCCGCCACGCAACTGCTCGATGAGCCGGGCGTTCCGGAAAAGGGCGAGCTACAGCGATAGGATAGCGGGCATGCCGCGCCGTCTCGGCAGTAAGCTGATCCTCTCGATTACGGTGATCGTCGTCATCGTGGCGGCGGTTTCGGGCCTGGTCAACGTCAAGACCGAGGAGCGGCAGCTCCTGAACGCCATGATCCTGGGGGCCGATCAGCTCTCCCGGGGCATCTCCAGCGCCACCTGGCACGCCATGCTGGACGACAATCGCCAGGCGGCGTACGAGGTGATGCGCACCATCGCCGAGAACCCCGGGATCGAGCGCATCCGCATCTTCAACGGCGCCGGGCAGGTGGTGTTCTCGACCGGCAGCGAAGCCGGGCCGGGGATCGACCTGAACCGGCACGTGCAGTACTCCCGCGCGCCCAACGGACACCGCCGCCTCGAAACCGTCACGGCCATCCCGAACGCGCCGTCGTGCAGCCAGGCGGCCTGCCACGCCCATCCGGCCGCCACAGGGACGCTGGGCGTGCTGGACCTGTCCCTGGATCTGCGCCGGGTGGATAGCGAAGTGGCCGCGATGCAGCTCCGCGTGCTGGCGGTGACGGGCGTGGAGATCACGCTGATCAGCCTGTTCATCTTTTATTTCACGCGGCGCTTCCTGGGCCGGCCCATCGGCAAACTGATCGAGGGCACACGGGCCGTGAGCCAGATGAACCTCGACCAGCCCATCGACATCCTGGGCAGCAGCGAGGAACTGGACCAACTGGCGCGCTCCTTCGACCTGATGCGCGAGCGCCTGCGCGCGGCCATGGGCGAGCTCAACCAGCTAGCCCGCACTTTGGAGGACAAAGTCGAGGAGCGCACCGGGCAGCTCCAGGCGGCGCAGCGGAAACTGGTGCAGACGGACCGCCTGGCGTCTCTCGGGCAGCTTTCGGCCAGCGTGGCGCACGAAATCAACAATCCCGTCTCCGGTGTCCTGAACCTCTCCATGCTGCTGCAACGCATGCTCCAGGAGGATGGCGTACCGCCGGAGCGGCTGGAGGAGTTCCGCAAGTATCTTTCCCAGATCGCCGCCGAAACCGCCCGGGTGGGGCGAATCGTGAGCGACCTGCTGGCCTTCTCGCGGCGCTCCAGGCCGCTGCGCGCCCCGGCCGACCTGAACTGGATCGTGCGGACCACGCTCTCGCTGGCGCAGCACAAGATGAAGCTCAGCAACGTGCGGGTGGAGTCCCACCTGGCCGAGACGCTGCCCCAGGCGGACTGCGACGCCTCGCAGATCCAGCAGGTGGTGCTCAACCTGCTGCTCAACGCCGCTGAAGCCACCGAGGGCCGCGGCGACCGGGTGGTGCGCGTCGCAACCGAGGGCGGCGCCGCGGAGGTGCGTCTGATCGTTTCCGACAACGGCGAAGGCATCCCGCCCGAGAACCTGGCCAGAATCTTCGACCCGTTCTTCACCACCAAAGCGGAAGGGAAGGGCGTGGGCCTGGGGCTGGCGGTCTCCTACGGTATCATTCAAGCACACGGGGGCGATATCGAAGTGAGGAACACGGCCGGAGGAGGTGCCACGTTCGTGGTATCGCTGCCGGTCGAGCGGGCTTTGGGAGTGAACCCATGAAGACGCGTTGGCGCATTCTGGTGGTGGACGACGAGGAAGTGATGTGCGAATCGCTGGCCGCCTGGCTGCGCGAGGACGGTTACGACGTGGACACGGCGCCGGGCGGGCGCGAGGCGATTGAAAAGGCGGCCACCGGGAGCTATGGGATTTACTTCGTGGACCTGAAGATGCCGGGGCTGGACGGCATCGAGACCATGATGCGGCTCCGCGGCCTCGATGCCGGCGCCGCTATCGTCATCGTCACCGCCTACGCCACCGTGGACACCGCCGTTGCGGCCATGAAGGAGGGCGCCCGGGAGTACATCGTCAAACCATACAATCCGGAGGAGATCTCGCTGCTGGTCGGCCGCATCGTCAAGACCAGGAACCTGGAGCGCGAGAACGCCGTGCTGCGCAGGCGGCTGCTGAGCCGCCACTCGGTGGAGGACGTGATCAGCAAGAACCCGCGTATGCACGAAATCCTGGATCTGTGCCGCGAAGTCGCCAGCCTGCGCAGCACGGTATTGATCCAGGGGGAGAGCGGCACCGGAAAGGAGATCGTGGCGCGCGCCATTCACAGCGCGGGGGAACGTGCGGGGAAGCCGTTCGTGGCGGTTTCCTGCTCCTCGCTCGCTGAGACCCAACTGGAGACGGAGCTGTTCGGCTGCGAGACGGGCGCCCAGCCAAAGCCGGGCAAGTTCGAGATGGCGGACGGGGGCACCATCTTTCTGGACGAGATCGGCGACATTTCGCCCAAGCTCCAGGTGGACCTGCTGCGGGTGCTGCAGGACCGGAGTTTCTATCGCGTGGGCGGCGGGGAGGAAGTCCGCGTGGACGCCCGCGTGATCGCCGCCACCCACGTGAATCTGAAGGATGCGGCGGCGGCAGGCAAGTTCCGCGACGACCTGTTATACCGCCTGAACGTGATCGAGATCCACCTGCCGCCGCTGAGGGAGCGCCGCGAGGACGTGCCGCTGCTGGCCCGGCACTTCCTGGAGCGCCACGCGGGCGAGTTGGGCAAGGGCGCGACCGACATCTCCGAGGGCGCGCTTGGCCTGCTGATGGATCACGAATGGCCCGGCAACGTCCGCGAGTTGGAGAACGCCGTCGAGCGGGCCGTGGTCACCAGCCGCGGCAGCACGCTCGGGGAGGAGGACTTCGCCTTCCTGGCTCGCGACGGCGCCTCCCGCAGGATTCCCACGTTTCCGCCGGGGATGAGCCTGCAGGAGATGGAGAAACACCTGATCGTCCGCACGCTCGAGCGCACCGGCGGCAACATAAAGGAAGCCGCGGCGGTGCTCGAGATCGACCGCTCCACACTGTACGAGAAGATCAGGAAATACGAGATACCGAGGTAGTAGGGCAGGCCTGGCCGCGCGCGGCGGCCGGGTTGTCCGCCGGTGGGGACTTACTTGCTGTGGTATTCTTTCAGGCCTTCCTCGACGAAGCCCTTGGCCTTGTCGAGGTGACCCATAGCGCGCTGCTGGAGCCCCTGCGCAAACTTGTTGTCCTCTTCCTTCGAGATATCGCCGTGGGCCTTGTCGATCAGCTCAATGGCGCGATGCCGGAGCCCGGCCCCGTCGAGCTTGGCGTCGACGGGCGGATGGTCGTTCAAATCCTTTCCATCGTCGATGCCGGCTTTCTTGATATCGGCGATCGCTTCGTCGAGCTGCTGGACGGCCTTGGCTTCCGGGACCAGGCCCTTGGCGTTGTTCATGGCCTTTTCCAGGTGGGCCCTCGCGATTCGCATGTCGGTCAGGGCATGCAGATAGGCGGGATGCTTGGTTTGCGCGAAGCCTGTCAGGACGGTCAGGACGAGAGTGGCTGTCAAAGCGGATGCCAGTGACAGCAGTCTAAGCGTAGATTTCATATTGGGAGCGTAGCCAATTCGGGTCCGAAAATCAACTTTTCGGGCGCCAATCCGTGCGGTGCATCACGCAGGAGCGGATACCCGGGGCCGGGCGGCACCCCACCGCCTGCGCTCGGATTCAGGCCGCTCCGGAGACGAATCGCCACGGCGCCCACATCGGCTTTGCACGCCCGCGGCCGGTCACCGCATTGCATGCCGGGCACAAAGACGCTACGATCTGAGCTTCGGGAATGTTGCCGCTCGCGCCGCCGGTCCGCGCCCTATCGCCTGAAGGGTCCGGGCGGCCGTTGCGCCTTCGCCGTGGCGCGGTGTAGCATGTACGGGACAAGGAGAACGAATGCAATCTCTCGCGACGACCGCTGCCAATCCGGCGCTCGGAACTCTGATTTTTGCTCTTGGCGGCCTGGCTGGCGCCGTGTTTTACGTACCTTTCAAGAAGGTCAAGGACTGGGCGTGGGAAAGCTACTGGCTGGTCTACGCGGTCTTCGGCCTGGTGATCGTGCCCTGGGTTCTGGCGCTTGCCACCTCCCCGAACGTGTTCTCCGTGTTAGGCGCAGCGCCGACCAGTGAGCTGGTCTATTGCACCGTCTGCGGCGTGATTTGGGGCTTCGGCGGCCTGACCTTTGGGTTGATGATCCGCTACCTGGGCGTAGGCCTGGGCCTGGCGATCGGCCTGGGCCTCACCTCCGCCACCGGCACGCTGATTCCGCCGATGCTCAAGGGGCAGGCGGCCATCCACGACATGTTCTCCACCGGTGCCGGGCTGGCATCGGTAGGGGCGGCCCTGGTTTCGCTGGTGGGCATCATTTTTGTGGGCATGGCCGGCAAGTCCAAGGAGGGCGAACTTCCCGAAGAGGAGAAGAAGAAAGCGGTCGCGGAGTTCAACTTCAAGAAGGGAATCATCGTGGCCATCTTCTCCGGGCTGACCAGTTCCGGCATGAGCTTCGGGCTGCAAGGCGGGCCGGGCGTGCAGAGTCTGGCCCTGACCACCGCTCCGGCGACATCCATCATCTGGGCCGGAATGCCCGTGCTGGTAGTGGTCCTCTTCGGCGGTTTCCTGGTAAATGCGGCCTATTGCGTGATTTTGAACTTCAAGAACAAGACTGGCGGCGATTACGTGAAGCGCGGCGCTCCCATCCTGCCGAACATTTTGTTTGCCGGCGTGGCGGGTGCCATCTGGTGCTGCCAGTTCATCTGCTTTAAGACCGGTGAGCCGCGCATGGGCGCGACGTCCTACATCGGCTGGGCCGTACTGATGGCCAGCGCCATCTTCTTCAGCCAGATTCTGGGCGTGATATTGGGCGAGTGGAAGGGAACCAGCCGCAAGACCGCCGCCCTCCTGACGGTGGGGTTGGTGCTGCTGATGGCTTCGGCGGCCGTGGCGGCCTACGCCGGCTCGCTGAAGGCGTAAGAGCATCGCCGGCCGGGGCGGGCGATGCTGCCCCGGCCGGTGTCGACTGCCGGGTGGTACAATCCTCCGCCGATGGCAACTTCCGGGTCGAAGTTTTCGTTTTCGCCAGTGAAGCCAGGCTCCGCTTCCCTCCTTGGGATCATTCTCCTGGTCCCCCTCTGGCCCGCCACTGCCGCCTTCTTCACGGGGAGTTTGGAGCGGGTCACGGACCAGTCCGTTACCGTCCTTCTTTCGGACGGTCGTCTGATCGACGCCAGGCTTCCGGACGACGAGTCCCTTTCCAGCCGTGTGCTGGTCGCCAAGTTGGTTTTTGGCGACCAGGTGACGATAGATTGCATATCCATACCACCATTCTGGGACGAAGCGGCAAACCCACCGCTGTCGCTGGGGTTGAGAACCCTCCGGTTTCTTAGACGGGGCAAACCAGGGGAGATGACCCAGGCGATTCAATCCCCCGACTGGCGCCGGCCCGGCAATCTTCTCCACCCGCCGCCAGGTGACGCGAAGCCGCCGGCGAAGCCCATGCCGGCGCCCGCGGCATCACTTTCAGACGATACTTCCGGCAATCCTCTAACCATACTGGAAAGGGCCAGGACAGTGAACCTTGACCGGGCATCCCGTCTGCCCAACTTCATGGCGGATGAAGAGGTGGATTGTTCCGCTCAGCTCCCCTCCGGGACCGGATGGATTCAAACCGCCAGTATCCGGTTCGAAGTGACATTCAATGGCCTGAGTGAATCCCGGCAACAGGCCGGGGCGGACGGAGAGCCCGTTCCGGTGAAGGGCACTTCGGCCGGATGCATAGGCTGGACTGGAGGTTTTGGCTCCTACATCAAGCCCGTGTTCGACCCGAGCTGCGGCACCACCCTCACGTATTCAAAGACGATCGGCAAATCCGGCAAGCAGTTCATGGTCTATAACTTCGACACACCGGCCGAAGAACGCTGCTTCCCGCTTTCTTTTTCCGGTATCACGAGGGCCTATTCGGCACACCGGGGCACCGTACGGATCGATGTGGCAAGCGGCGAAATGGTCTCCGTCTCGACGCGATCCCGCAGTTTCCCCGAGGCTTATCGAATTGCAGAAATCGAGGAAACGGCGACCTGGGATGTCATAGAAATCAAAGGCGAAAAGAACCTGCTTCCGGTTTCCTACGAGAAGCTGCTGTCACTGCGGAACGGCGCCATCAACCGGGTGTCGGCAACATACACCAACCATCGGCACTTCGAAGCCAACACGAAAATCACATTTCAGTGAGCCGGCTGCGCCAGGGAAGCCCTTCCGACAAGCGATCGTGGCCGGCCGGCCGGGGCAGTATACTGCCTGCCCCGGCTGGCGACTTGCCGATTCGTTCCCCGGATCAATCCAGGCGGAACACTTCCTTGAGCATGGCGAAACGCTCGCCTTCCTGCAAATCCGGGACCGGCTCCCAGAGCGGCTTCATGAACTCCTGCCAGCGCTGGTTCACAGGGTCCTTGTCCAGTTCGGCGAACGCCTTGTCCAGATCGTCCACCGTCAATACCAGCGTGAGGTCCTGTCCGCGGCGGAAAATGGAGTAATCCGAAATTCCGGCGGCCTTTATCTTGGCCAGGAGTTCCGGCCAGACGCGCGTGTGCTCCAGTTCGTACTCCTCGATCTTGTCGGCCTTGATGCGTAGTTTATAAGCGTAGCGAGGCATAATTTCCTATCGGAAGCGATTCAGCGCCATGATGACGTGACCCGGTTCCCCGTTTCGGGTTGGCTTGATTTTGCGACCCGTATTATCGATAATCCATGTGCCGCCGCCCTCCGGTCAAAACCTTTCCGGATCGGAGGCTCCAGTTTCACAGTGCGGAACAAGCGGCCGCCCGCCACACGGGTGCAAGTAACGCATTCAGCGACGCTTACCCATGAAACGCATCACGCGGCGGATCTCCGGATTTGAAAATTGGCGGTCCCGGTGTTACACATGGAGAAACATGGTAGAACCCAGATGACAACCCCGAAGTTTTTGAAACGACTGGTCTTGGCGGCACCCTGCCTGTTGGGCATGGGCCTCCTGATGACGGCGGCCGATGCGCCTCCCCCGATCGCCGGCCTCAAGCAGGCCTTCCAGAAGCCGCCTGCCGAGGCCCGCGCGATGGCCCGCTGGTGGTGGTTCGGCTCCGCCGTCACCAAGCCGGAACTGGCCCGCGAAATCCGCGCCATGAAGCAGGGCGGGTTCGGCGGGTTTGAAGTGCAGCCGGTCTATCCGCTGGTTCTCGACGACCCGGAGCATGGCCTCGTCAACCTGCCATACATGTCGGACGGGTTCCTGGATGCTTTACGCTTCGCGGCGGAAACCGGGCGCGCCGAGGGAATGCGTTTCGACCTCACCTTGTGCAGCGGCTGGCCCTATGGCGGCCCGCACATCCCCCTGGCGCAGGCGTCGGGACTCCTGCGCGTGGCAAGCGCGGGAGTGACCGCGGGCGCCGGTACGGTCGATCTCCCCAGGATGGCCGAAGGCGAATCGCTGGTGGCCGCGTTTCTGGCCAAGGGCAGCGGCCGCGAGTTTTCACCCGAGGGCATTCGCCGCCTGGACATCGCCTCCGCCTCGATTGCCGTGCCGGCGGATGCCGCGCCCGGCTCCTCGGTACTATTCTTCATCGCCGGCCACACCCGCCAGCAGGTCAAGCGGGCAGCCTCGGGCGCCGAAGGCCCGGTGCTGGACCACTACAGCCGCGCCGCTATCGATACCCATCTGAAGACCATTGGCGACCGCCTGATGCAAGCCGTGGGTCCCAACAAACCCTACGCCGTCTTCAGCGACAGCCTGGAGGTTTATGGCGCCAACTGGACGCCAGATATTCTCAAGGAGTTTCAGAAGCGCCGCGGCTACGACCTCGCCCCGTACCTCCCCGCCCTGGCCGGCAGCATCGGCGACAAGACCGCGGCCATCCGACACGATTGGGGACTGACGCTTACCGAACTGGCCGAAGACAACTACCTCAAGCCGCTCACCGAATGGGCGCACAAGAACGGTACGCTATTCCGCTCGCAGACCTACGGCGTCCCACCCGTGCGCTTGTCCAGCTACGCTCTGGTGGATCTGCCCGAAGGGGAAAGCGCGCAATGGCGGCGGTTCTCGGCCCTCCGCTGGGCCTCCTCGGCCAGCCATCTGTACGGCCGCCCGGTGACTTCCTCCGAGACGTTCACCTGGCTGCACTCGCCGGTCTTCCGTGCCGCGCCGATCGACATGAAGGCGGAAGCCGATATCCATTTCCTGAACGGCATCAACCAGTTCATCGTTCACGGCTGGCCCTATTCGCCGCCCCAGGCCGGCGAGCCCGGCTGGCGCTTCTACGCCGCCGCAGTTTTCAACGATCACAACCCGTGGTGGCTGGTGATGCCTGATGTAAACCTCTACATGCAGCGCATGAGCTTCCTGTTACGGCAAGGCAGCCCCGCCAACGATGTCGCGATCTACCTGCCCACCGACGACGCCTGGGCCGGATTCACGCTCGGCCGCGACCCATCCCTCAACCAGTCCATGGACCGCCTGCTCGGCCCGGAGCTGATGACCCAGGTCCTCGATGCCGGATACAACCTCGACTTCATCGACGATCTCGCCATCGCCAAGAGCGGCGTGCCGCACAAGATCCTCATCATTCCGGGCGTGGAGCGTATGCCGCTGGCTACCCTCCGCAAGCTGGACGAGTGGGTCCGCAAGGGCGGCATCCTCTTCGCCACGCGGCGCACCCCGTCGCTGGCTCCGGGCCTACAGGAAGCCGAAACCGATACGCCGAAGATTCGCGAACTGGCCCGCGCCATGTTTGAAGGGGCCAATGCCAAGCGCCTGGTGACGGACGAGAGCAAGCTGGGCGAAGCGTTGCATGCCGCCCTCCCTGCAGACGTCGCCGGTCTGGCGCCGGAGATTGGAGTGGTGCACCGCAAGCTGGCTTACGCGGATATCTACTTCCTGGCGAATACCGCCAACCGTCCGGTAGCCTCGCAGGCCACCTTCCGCGTGCAGGGTCTGGACGGCGCCTGGTGGGATCCCATGACGGGAAAGGTCACCAGGGCCGAGGGCGGAACGCACATTGCGCTAAGCCTGGCGCCGTACGAATCGCGCGTGCTGGTGTTCTCGAAGGACCCTGTGCCGCCGGCTGCACCGGCGCCGGCCGCCGCTCCCGCTCCGGTGGACATTTCCTCGGGCTGGGCGTTGACTTTCGCCGGCTCTCCGGCCGTAAACCTGGACACGCTCAAATCCTGGACCGCCATCGACGGCCGCAAATTCTTCTCCGGCCAGGGCACCTACCAGCGCATCGTGACCGTGCCGGCGGCCATGCTCGCCTCCGGCCATCCCATCTATCTCACGCTGGGCGAAGGAACTGCGGTCCAGCCCGGCGGACGCGGCGGCAGCGGCATGCGCGCCATGTTCGAAGGCCCGGTAAAGGAGGCCGCGGTGGTTTCGGTGAACGGCAAGCGCGCCGGCGCCGTATGGAGCGCGCCCTATGAAGTGGACGTGACCGGCCTGCTGCATGCGGGCGACAACCAGGTGACCATCGTGGTGGCCAACCTGGCGCTCAACGAGTTCGCCAAGAACCCGCCGGGCAATTACAGAGAGGAATACAAAGCGCTGATCGCCAGGTACGGCGACCGGTTCCAGCCCCAGGATATGAGCTCCGTGCAGCCGGTCGATGCAGGGCTGACGGGGCCGATCCGCCTGGTGGCGCGATAGCGCGTCGCCAGCCCGCATGGAGTCAGATCGGGGCCGCCCGCGGCGGCATCCCCACATATCGGCCGTGGCGCCAGGGCGGAATCCACGCCCCGGCGCCACGGCAGGCCGGGATGCGGGGCTGCCAGCCCGCTGTAGACGGCATGAAGATGCCGCTACGTGCAAAGTCCTGAGATTATCCGGCGAAATCCATGGTGTCGGAGGTGGTTCGGGAAGGAGCCGGAGCGGGGGGGACGGCCGTTCGGCCGGCCGCCTCAGCCATATAGAGCAAGGCTTGGCGGGTGAGTTCGGGGACCGAGGGATCGGGGTGGCGGAGAAGTTGAACCAGCACCCGGATCCAGCGCAATTCTCCGGGATTGATGCCGATCACCGAAACCGTCTGGGCCATGACAACCTTCAGGGATCTTTTCGGCCACAGCGGCGGATTCTTCAGGCGAATACGTTCGCTTACAACTTCTTCGGGGCGCGCCGATAAGAAGAGTGAGCAAAGGATCAACCGGGTCGGCCGGAGGATCTTCCTCAGAAAGGGGGCGATATGGACATTTCACCCGTTGACCGGACCGCCACACTGCCGGTACCGCCGGCCAATACGGCGCCGGTGGACAAGGCCGCCGAGAACCGTGAGGTGGTTCAGGCCGTCAAGGCACTAAACAACACCGAGATGTTCGGCGAAAATGAACTGGACTTTCAGCGCGACCCGCAGACACAGCGGATGGTGGTGAAGGTGGTAAACCGCAAGACCAGGGAAGTGGTTTCGCAAGTGCCGCCAGAGTATATCCTGCGTCTGGCGGGGGACTGGAGACAAACTAGAGCCTGAACGCTCCAGAAGCCGGCGGGCAAGCCGATAAGGGTTTTGGAGACAATGTAATGTGGCAGAACGCCCATGACGCGTACCTGGAAAGCCGTATCCTTTCGGCCGACCCCCTGGAACTGGTGAAGCTCCTGTATCAAGGTGCGATCACCTCAGTCCAGGAGGCGCGGCGGCGCCTGGCGAATGGCGAAATCCTGGAGCGGGCGCGCGCCATCTCCAAGACCTGCGCGATCCTGTCGGAGCTGAGCGTATCGCTCGATCACGAGCGCGGCGGGAACCTGAGCCACGAGCTGGCACGGTTGTACGATTACATGATCCGCCGGTTGATCGAGGCGAACCTGAAGCAAGCCGACCAGCCGCTCGAAGAGGTCCTGGGATTGCTGTCGACTCTGGCAGAAGGATGGGAAGGCATCCAGCAGCCCGCCCCCGAACCGGAACCGGAACCGCAGGCCGCAAGCCCCTGGGCGCAGCCGTACTCGCCAGCCCCTGCCGAGACCGTCTCGGAGTACAGTTCGCACGCCTGGAGCCTATAGTCTCGTCAAGTCCCCGGCTGCCGGCGCCAGGCGCTCCGGCAGCCTCTTGCCCGTTTCCCGCCTGGCCGGGAGCAGTTTCTCAAACTCATCTTCTACACTTTGCCAGGCAAAGCCATTGCAAGTCGTTGATTCTATACAAGGCGACTTCCGCTGCCGAGAAAGCCTAGTGTCACAAATTCCCCAAAAAGAGCCGACAATACCGCTTGTCATGCGCATCCTGTTTGGTCATGAGAGTGGCACAGAAGCGCCCATTTATTCGTCCGCATGCGGATTCCGAGGGATGGCGATCAGCGTTCCGAACTGATGTCGATCACGATTCCGAAGTGATGCCGATCAGTGTTCCGAGCTGATGCCGATCAGTTTTACGGTCGTAGTTCGGAAC
>Ga0265323_10000511_pt1 | contig 21704 bp, 22 predicted proteins | sample 41225metaG_FD_193580 | JGI IMG/M metagenome (GOLD analysis project Ga0265323, IMG submission 193580) | Rhizosphere microbial communities from Carex aquatilis grown in University of Washington, Seatle, WA, United States - 4-12-25 metaG | ecosystem: Host-associated > Plants > Roots > Rhizosphere...
GCACGAGCCTGCCGGATTGCAGCCGCCGGGCGACCGCCCGTCCGGCAACCCGGAACGGCGGGCGGGACGCTGCACGAGCCTGCCGGACCGCGGCCGCCGGGCGACCGCCCGTCCGGCAACCCGGAAGGCGTTCTCACGCATTTTTCCGCACCGCCGATAAGTATCTGTGTACCGCCGCGCAGCCACAGTTTTGGCCGCTATCGCCGTCATCGCTTTCGTGGCCTTACTCGCTGTCCGGGCGCGCCGGCCGGCTGCTCCGCCGCCGCGCGTGTTCCGCATGGGCTTCGAGAAATCGCCGCCCCGCCAGATGGTGTCGGCCGACGGCCAGCCGTACGGTCCCACGATCGATACCATCCGTGAAGCCGCCCGGCGTGCCGGCATCTCCCTGCAATGGGTGCACGTCCTGGAAGGCCCGGACAAAGGCATGGCCGCCCACAGGATGGACTTGTGGCCGCTCCTGGCCGACCTGCCCAGGCGCCGCAATACCTTCTACGTTTCGGCCCCGTACCTTCGCCCCAATTACTGGCTGGTGAGCCTGAAGCCTGCCGGCATCACCACCCTGGATAAAGTGAGGGGCCACAGGATCGGCCACACCCGCAGCGTGGTCGACGAACTGGTCAAAGCGGAGTTCCCCGATTCCATTCTGATTCCCCAGCCCACCGCGCCCGCCAATCTGAAGGCCATGTGCACCGGCGAAGTGGAGGCCGCCGTAACCGCCGACGACATGGTGGAATCCAACCTGGCTGGCGCCCTGGCCGGCTGCGGAGCGTTCAATCTCATACCCTTGCCCATAGGTTTCGGGTCCGGCGTCGGCGCCAACCCGCGGGACGCCGGCGCCATCCGCGCCGCCGACGCCATCCGCGGGCGCATCGGGGAAATGTCCCGCGACGGCGCTCTCACGGAGATCAGCCTGCGCTGGTACGCGCACCCCTCGCAGGAGACTCTGATGCTGGAGTACCTGGCTTCCGCCAGGAACCTGAACCGGGCCCTGGCCCTGGCCATCGCCCTGGTGACGGCGGCCTTCGGCTCGCTCATCTGGCTCTCCCTCCGCCTGCGCAGCGCCAAACTGGCCGCCGAACGGGCCAGCGCCGCCCGCAGCGAGTTCGTGGCCAATATGAGCCACGAAGTCCGCACGCCCATGACCGCCATCGTGGGCCTGACCGAACTGGCCCTCGATACTGCGCTCAACCAGGAGCAACGCGGATACCTGGGCGACGTCAAGTGCGCCGCCGTCAATCTCCTCGGCATCCTCAACGACATTCTGGATTTCTCCCGCATGGAAGCCGGCAAAATGGAACTCGTCGAGGAGCCGTTCGGATTGCGCTCCAGCATCGAGTCGGTGGTGCAGGTTTTGGCCGTTGGGGCACGCAAGAAGAACATCGGCTTGCGGGCCGCCATCGATCCCGCCATCCCGGACGCCCTCCTGGGGGATGCCGGACGCCTCCGCCAGGTGCTGCTCAACCTGGCCGGCAATGCCGTCAAATTCACCTCCCAGGGAGAGGTGACGCTGCGCGTGGCCTCCGAACCCGCCGCCGGCGGACGCATCGGCCTGCGGTTCACCGTCAGCGATTCCGGAATCGGCATCCCGCTGGAGAAACAGCTCCTGATCTTCGCGCCCTTTGAACAGGCCGACAAGTCCACCACCCGCCGCTACGGTGGAACCGGTTTGGGCCTGGCCATCTCCCGAAAACTGGTGGGACTCATGGGGGGCACGCTGTCGGTAGAAAGTCCCTGGCGCGATTCCGGCGGACAGATGTGCCCCGGCAGCGCCTTTCACCTCGCCATCGAACTGCCAGTCGCGCCGCCCTCACCGGCCCGCGACCGCGCCACCCAGCCGGGCTGCGGCGCCGCCAGTGAGGCTTCCCGCTCCCGGACGGGCCCCGCCTTGCCCGCCGGACCCTCGCGCCCCCTCCATGTCCTGCTGGTGGAGGACAACGAGATCAATCGCAGGCTTTTCACCAATGTGCTGAAGAAGATGGGGCATTCGGTGGTCTCCGCCGGCAACGGCCTCGAAGCCCTGGCCACCCTGCAGCGCGCCGAGGTGGATGTAGCCCTCATGGACATTCAAATGCCCGAGATGGACGGCGTCCAGGCCACCGCCGCCATCCGCGCCGGCGAACTCCCCGGCTCCCGCCGCCTGCCCATCATCGCCATGACCGCTCACGCCATGCGCGGCGATTGCGAACGCTTCCTCCAGGCCGGAATGGATGGCTACATCTCCAAACCCATCGATACCCAATCGCTGCTCCAGTGCCTGGAGAAGGTCGTTCCCAGGGCGTAGCCGCCGCCACCGGGCACGGCCGTCTCACAGCGCCTCCTTCAGCTTCCGCCGGTACTCCGCGAATGCCTGCCGGCCCGTCCCGGTCAGCGCCAGCAGCGTCTGCGGTACCTTGCCGCGGTACGTCTTGACAATCTCCACGTAGCCCGCTTCTTCCAGCCGCGCCAGATGGCTCGAAAGCGTCCCCTTGTTGAGCGCCGTTTCGTGCTGCAGGTACAGGAAATCGGCCCGCTCCACGGCGTAGAGCAAAGCCATGATCATCAGCCGCCCCGGCTCGTGGATCACGCGGTCCAGTTCGCCGATCCGCCGCGACTGCTCGTTCATTCAGCCACCTGCCCCGAAGGCTGCGAATGCCGCAGGTACAGCACCAGAGCGATCAGCCCCGACACCAGGAACAGGCCGCTGTAAAGCGCCATCCCGACGGCAACCTGCCGGTGAAACCCGCCCGGCATGAACGCCAGGCCCACCGTGCCCGCCGCCATCAGCGCCAGGATTGCCCACCGCCACGCCGTCAGCGGCCGCGCCACCAGGCCGTAGCCCACCGTCATGGGTCCGCCCACCACCAGGAACGGCTGAAACCCCTTCCGCATCATCAGGTAGACCAATACCGGCACCGCCGCCGACACCGCCGCCGTGATCGCAATAAGCCCGACTGCCGATACCTTGTGCTTCCCCGACGGACAGGCCACGAATCCCGTCCGCGGATACGTGACGCGCCTCTTGAACGCCTGCGACCCGAAATGCAACAACGTCTGCCAGGCCAGGAACAACGGCAGCAGAACCCACAGGGTCTGCCAGATCGACCCCTTCGGCGCAATCGATGGGATCCACACCCACGTCCCCAGGCCGAACCACGACAACCCCGCGACGATCTCCACGACGCCATCGATATTGGCATACCGGGCCGGACGCCCCAGGTAGTCTTGAATCTGTTTCTCTTCTTCTGACTTCATGCCAACTAGTTTGCGCCGCCAACCTCTTGGCTGTCAATATGGAGATATTCAACAGCCGGGGGGCGCCAGTTGCGACGGGTCGCCCTGGCGTGCCATCCTTTGAAACGAGTTCCACTCAGGAGGATTCCGTGAAAAAGACGATTCTGACCGCGATTCTGCTCGCTCTGCCAATGTCATCGTTTGCCGCCGACATCTTCGATGTCAAGCTCGGCCTGTGGGAGCAGACCACCACCATGGAGATGGCCGGCATGCCGGCGATGCAGGGGATGCCGCAGATGACCCCGGAGCAAATGGCGCAGATGCCGCCCGCAGTGCGCGCCAGGATGGAAGCCATGATGAAGGGCCAGGGCTCAATGGGCGGCCCGTTCGTCACCAAGATCTGCCGCACCAGGGAGTCCCTGGCGGATGCCATGTCCTATGCCGCGCGGCAAGATAATTCCTGCACCACGAAAATCACCAACATGTCGGCCAGCAAAGTGGAAGTTCACACCGAATGCAGCGGCCGCGTCACGAGCTCCGGCGATTTCGTGGTGGAGCGCATCGACTCCGAGCACACCAAAATGACGGGCGCCATGAAGGGCGTGGCGGCAGGGAATAAGAGCGGCCAGGACAATCCCGTGACCAGCAAGATGACCAGCACGGGCAAGTGGCTGTCGCCGGATTGCGGCGACGTGAAACCCTTCAACGGCAAGAAGTAGAATCGGGGCGGGGCAGGCGCCTCCGCCTGCCCACCCGCTCTCCGGCAGCTTCGTTAGTGCGAGCCGGCGGCTTCCCCGGCCGGAATAAAGGGGCTGACCAGGTTGCCGTCGGCGGCGAACTCGATTTCGCCGATGGATTCGATCTCGATCTGCGGGTTCTTCTCGATCAGCGGCCGGAGGTGCTCGCTCAGGCCGATCCGGCCCAGTTCCATGGTGTTGCGAATCCAGCCCAAGGTCACCGAAGAAAGATCCAGTTTGCCCACCGTGGGGATGAAGCGCTCCAGGCACTCGCGGTCGGTGGGGAAGTGTATGGGCGTGCGGATGGCGGCGGGGGTATTGGCGGTGAGCGAATTGATCATGGTGGGCTCCCAGTCGATGCGCTTCACCAGGCGGTCGGTGGTCACGTCGGCCATGCCGATCCCGACGCCGCTGTTGTAGGTGTGCTCGCTCAGGTTGCGCACGAAGAGGCGCTGGATCTGGGCCGTGTCCGGCCAGGGATTGTACTGGCCGTTGACGCCACGGTTGGCCACCTTGGTGTCCAGGCCGGCGCCGCTGATGTTCTTGCCGATCTCATCCATGATCAGGATGTCGAGATCCACGGGAATCTTCGCCATCCAGGTTTTCACCAGCGCCAGGTTCTCCCTTTCGCGCTGCTCCATGACCTCGACCGGTACGGCGTCCAGCTTAGCCGTGTTGTGGCCGGCATCCTCGAGGATGGCCAGACCGCCCAGGATCTTGCCGCTGGAGAGCACCTGGCGGCCGACGCTGGTGATGACGTATTCCAGCCCCAGGGTGTAGGCGCGGTTGTGGTACATCTGGGCGCCGGCGAATTTGCCCAAACCGATGGCCATCATCTTGAACAGGCCGCTCTCGATCGAGCCGGCGAAATCCGTATGCCATTTGACGCGGCCCACCAGGAACACGCCGTCGGATTCGAAGGCCAGTTTGTCCATGAAGGCTTCTATGCCATCGGCGGTCTTGCCCAGGGAGACGACCTCAAGCTGGCTGATGAGGGGGCATCCCATGGCGGCTTCGGTGATGCCGTAGTGCGCCAGAACATCGGCCTGTCCGGCGGCGGAAGCGGCGCCGTGACTCCCCATGGCGGGGAACAGGAACGGCTGCATCCCGCGGCTCTTCCAGAACTCCACCACATTGCGCACGATGATGGCGATATTGTGGATGCCCCGGCTGCCGACGCCGATGGCAACGCGCCCGCCCGGGCGCACGCGAGAAGCGAAGCCGGAGGCCTCCAGCTGCTTGTGGACCTCGGCGGCGACATCCGGAATGCGGCGGTCGGGGAACTTCTGGCGGACGATCATCAGACGGGGAAATTGCATGGTGCTCCCATTTTAACTCCGGGGCACGCGCCTGTGTCCGGGCCGCACCTCGACACGCCCGCGCCCCCCACTGGGGGGACACGGGGAGCGTGGGGCGGCAATGGCCCGGGATGGAGGGAATGGAATCGGGGCGGCGGAGGCGCACACGCCATGACATCGCGCCCGCGGTGTCACTGCATCACGGACACTACGGGCGCGAATGTTATGGCGTCCTCCGATTTCCCCGTGCCGGTTTCCCGGCCGAGAACACGATTTCGACCGCCCCGCGCAGGTCGGCCAGGTTTCGCAAATAGCGGCTCAGGGCGGTGTCCAGACGCCGGCGGCGCTGGCTGATGCGCTCCAGGGCGGTTGGAGACGGGTCGCGGGTGTAAACGGCGGCGGCGCGCCGTTGGGATCGCAGTTCCCCCAGCAGACACTGGTAGTTCCGGGCGAGAAGTTTCCGCCGGGATACGATCTGCACCGAGTCGGGCGACGCCGGACCGTGGGTGCCATGGCTGCACGAATAGTTGCCGACCTTCATAGATGAGCTCCGGTTCGTTACTTACAGCGCGAACCAGGGCCAAAAGGGGCCAACTTTTTTTGGGGGGCGGGGGCCGGCTGGAAACCGGCCGCCGCATCCGTAGTCCGCCCGTAGGAGCTCTGACCCCCGACGCGCCGCCCGGCCAGCAATGCGTCCGCCACCTGCTGTCTCGCCCCAGGCCGGTGCAACCACTCCCTGGCGGTCGTGGCTGGGAGCGCGCAACCGTGCGGGAGCGGGTGGGAGCGGAGGGGCAAGCTTGTGATAGACTGCTGCTGAAGTCCAATTTCGAAGTTTGTGCGCTCGGGAGGGCTCCGGACGGTGCCGCCGGAAAGCGGAAGCTCATGGCGGACAAGGGGGCGCAGGAATGGATCTGGCCAAAATTATCGAGGACTTGCAGGAGGACAAGGCCACCATCGAGCGGGTCATTGCCGCGCTCGAGGACTTGCAGCGGAATGCCGTCCAGATTCCTGAGTTGCCGAAGCCCAGGAGGAAGGGCAGGAAGCCGATGCCGCCCGACGAGCGGCAGGAGGTTTCCGCCAGAATGAAACGGTACTGGGCCCGGTTCCGCGACGAGCGGGCCAAGGCCGGACCGGCAGAAACAGGTCCAGGGGATCACTCCGGGGGGCAGGACGAGAAGTAAATGGGCCAATGGGCTGAGGCTCGGGCGGCATTGGCGCCCGGCGAGATCACACGATTACTGAACGGCACCGCAACGCCGGAGGACAGGCAGGTGCTGGCGGAACTGGTATACGCCGACCTGCGGCGCATCGCGGGCCATATCATGGCCTCCGAACGGCCCGGCAATACCCTCCAGGCCACCGCCCTGGCCACCGACGCCTACCTCAATCTGGTCAAGAACCACGACGTGCGCTGGTGCGACCGCTTCCATTTCTTCGCCGTGGCGGCGCGCGCCATGCGGCGCGTGCTGGTGGATCACAGCCGGCGGAAACAGGCGCAGAAACGCGGCGCCGGCTGGCAGCGGCTGGACGCCACCGAAGCAGCCATAGTCCCCTTGCGCGACGCCGAGGAGCTGCTTGCCCTCGACCAGGCCCTGGATCGCCTGGAGGGGCTGGACCCGCGGCAGGCCCGGATCGTCGAGCTACGCTACTTCGGCGGCCTCACGGAGGAAGAGACCGCGGATGTGCTGGACATTTCGGTTCGCACCGTGAAGCGCGAGTGGAGCGTGGCGCGCGCCTGGCTGTTTGCCGAGTTGACGCGCAGCGCCAGCCCCGTTGCGGATTTCCGCCGCCCCTGACCGGGCCGGCCGGCAAAGCCGCTACCGCGCTCCTCCCGCCACCCTAGTACCGTAACCGCTTGGTTTGGTGCTCTCGCGATACCCCTCGCTAACGGGGTGCCCCCTGGGCCCGGCTCCGTTCGGAGCCCCGACCGTGAGGGAGGGGTTTCCCGGAATGGCACCGAATCGCACGGTCGAAGTACTACGCTCCCGGACTGGGCGGGTCGGTCGGCTGCAGGGTGGTAACCGGACGGGAACATTCCAGCGATTCGAACACCGCCAGCGGAGGATCGCTCCAGACATCCGGCGGCAGTGGGTGCATTTCCTGATTCGTCATTTTGAGTTGTGCTCCTTTAGCATGCAAGTGAGAAACGTTCGAAAAACCAGTCGTCGTCGAAGCTCCGGGTTCGGGCCAGCAGGGCGCGGCGCTCATGAACGTCGGTATCCACCGTCATGGCCACGGCGGCCGGAAATGCTTCATAGGCCCGCAGGGCCTGCACCACGCGTTCCACGCGTTCCACGCGGAAGTGCACCAGTGCCATGCGGAGACGGTTGTGCAGCACCGCGCTCCATCGCGCCGGATACGGGGCGGCGGAGCGGAACAGGTGGCCCACTTCCAACTCGGGGATTATCCGCTGCTCGTAACCGCTGAGCCACAAGCGGCAGCTCAACTCGGCGTCATTGCCGCCGAGCTGGCGCATGCCCGGATCGTATCCTCCAGTCCGCTGGTAGGTTTGGCGGCGCATGGCCAGAAAGCAGCCGGGCAGAACCGGCACGGGGTAGGGGACAGTCCCGGCCTTGCGCATCCAGGCAGGCCGCAGGTCCGGCCCGGCCACGCTCATTCCGAAGCCGCGGCATTTGGGATCGGTCAGGCTGTAGATGCCCGGCGCCACTGCGCCCACGGCCTGGTCGCGCAGCGCGTCGGCAATCGGGACGTGCCAGTCCTGAGGCGCCCGCACGTGGGCGTCGGCGAACAGGACGATGTCGCCGGTCGAGTGCGCGGCTCCGAAGTTCCGCGCCCGCGCCACGCCTTCGCCCGATAAGCGCAAAACCCTGACGCCCGTCACCGAATCCAGGAAGCCCGTGGAGCCGTCCGTGGAGGCGTCATCCACCACAATCAGCTCCACCTGGCCGGGCGGCGCCGTCTGCTGCAGGTTGGCGACCGTCTCACGCAGTTCGTCGCCTTCATTGCGTGTGATCACCACCACGTCGATACGCGGTGTTGCAGGAAGCGCGCCGGAATCGGAGGACTCGGACATAGGCGAAAGTGTCAAAGGAATCGTACCTTATTCCCAGTTCCTATTCCACAAGAAAAGCAACCGGACAACATTATCGGCGGCTGAGCAGGGAAAGCGTCTGGAGCCAGGCCTCACCGGTAGTCTCGGTTACGCAAAACACCATGAGCTGGCTGGAAACCGACAGCCCGATTTCGCCCAGGTTGGCCACCGATCCTTGTACCGTCTCGCGCGCCTCGTGAAAATGGGCGACCGGGAACGCCGCACCGGAAGGCTGGCCATCGGACGGATTGATGCCGCGGCCCCAGATGCACCCAAAACCGTCCGCACGGGCGATGAAATAGATGTGTTTGCCATCCCGCGACCAGGCCGGCTCCCAGGCGTCATACCCGGGGCCGGACACGGGGATGAGTTGCGAGAGTTTCGCGGATCCGTCGGATCCGGCCGGGATCATGTAGATGGTCTTCCGGCCATTCTGCACACCGCAGAAGACCATCCTCTTCCGGTCGGGGGACCACCGGCCCGCCGATACGAACATCGACGGATCGTCCACAATCCTGGCAACGGCCTGCGGCGCCGCCTGCCGGGAGCAGAGGAGCAACTGGTTGGTGGTATCGCCGGATTCAAACAGCGCCGCGGAGCCGTCGAAGGCGAGATCGGTTGGAGGGCCGCAGTGTCTGCACACCACCTCGGGAACGCCGCCCTGGGACGAAATCAGGTATCCGGTGTTCTCATCCCAGTACGCCACCACGCGGCCATCGCCGCTCAGAATCGGCCGGGCAAAGTGCGCCGAGCGGAGCGTGGCGGCGGTGATGGCCTGTCTGGAAGCCAGATCCATCACCCGAATGAAGAGTTGTTTGGGCTGGCGCGTGGAGAAGGCAAGCTTGCTCCCATCGGCGCTGAGAGACGGCGACCCGATGTTCCCGTATCCCTCAAGCAGCACCTGGGGAGGGCCTGCCTGCCCGCCTGCCGCGGTGAGAGCGACGCTGCGGACGGTGGTGGCGAGATGCAGCGCATCGTAGGCCAGATCGAGGGTCCGATCCGCCACAGTCGCGGCGCTGGCGTGCAACTCCAGGGCGGTTCCGCCGGTCCAGCGGCGAGGCGGATCCAGCAGGGTTCCGTCGCGGGCTACCCGCATCCCCCAGATGTTGTTGGAATCGCCCTGCTTGGCCGAGACCAGGAGCGTGCGATCCGCCAGCCAGGCAAAAGGACGGACCCAGTCGCTTCCCAGGGGCTCCCGCAGACCCCGGTGGCCCATCTCGTCATACAGTCCGGTCCGCCGTGCGGACTGGCGATTGACGTCGGCGATCCACCAATCGATGCCGTCCCTGCCCTTCCCACGCCCCACGCACAGAATGCTCTGCCCGTCAGGGCCCCAAACGGGGTTGTCTGCCGCTTCCAGGTTGGACGCGATGGGCCGCGCCACGCCGCCGGAGGCCGAAATCACCAGAGCCTGCGCCGAGCCGGGGAGAAGTGAAGCTCCCGGGTTCCCCACCCGGAACGCCAGCCACTGGCCATCCGGAGAGAAGTTCGGGTTGCGGCCGCCGGAAGCCAGCAGCCGGGGCTTCCCGCCGAGCGTGGAGACTGTGTACAGGCCGCCATCGGCCTCTTCGGAACGGAAGACCACCTGCGTGCCGTCCGGGGAGAAGACGGGCTGCGAGGCGTTGGCCGGTCCAAAAGTGAGTTGCACGGGATCGCTTCCGGCAACCGGCTGAATCCAGATGTCCAGGTTGCCGTGCCCCGCGCGATCCGAAGCGAAGGCGACCAGCTTCCCATCGGGCGATATGGCCGGATACTCCGTGAGGCCGCCTCCGGCTGCCAGACGAGTCAGGAAATAGGGGGCTGCCGCGGGGCCGCTCTGGAAGCGGGCCGCTGCCATCCAGGTCAGCGAGGATACCAAAGCGACCACGGCGGCCGCAGCCAGCCAACCCGCCCAGCGCCGGGACGCGCGGGGGACTGGCGGGCGGACCCGGGCGGCACACTCGCTCAAGCGCGCCTTCAGCTCCGACACGCTCTGGAACCGGTCGGCGGGGTTCTTCTGCAGACAGCGGGCCACAATCTCAGCCAGGCGGGGATCGAGCCCGTGGATCAGATTCCCCACCGCCGGCGGATCCTGGTGGAGGATCTTGGCCACCACAGACATGGCCGACTTGCCTTCAAAGGCCTGGTGCCCGGTGAGCAATTCGAAGAGCACGCAGCCGAACGAGAAAATGTCGGCGCGCGCGTCCACCGTCTGCCCCTCGGCCTGCTCCGGGGCGACGTAGGCCACCGTGCCGGCGAAACGGCCCTCGATGGTGAGCGGCGTCTGGGAGTCGCGCAGCAGTTCGGCGCCCGGTTTGGCCAATCCGAAATCCAGGATCTTCACCGCATCGCCGGTGGAAACCATGATGTTGGTGGGCTTGAGGTCGCGGTGGACAATGCCGGCGGCGTGCGCGGCTTCGAGTCCGGTGGCGATTTGCAGGGCCAGGGCCACCACGCGCGGAGGCTCCATGCCGCCGGGCGGGATGCAGCCCGTCAACGTCTGGCCCTTCACCAGTTCCATGACGATGTAATCAAGGCCCTGGTCTTCGCCAATGTCATGCACCACCACGATATTGGGGTGCTGAAGGGAGCAGGCCGCCCGCGCGTCCCAGATCAGCCGCTTCCGCAACTCCGAGGACGAGGACTCGGGTGAGCGGAGCACTTTGAGCGCCACGGGGCGGTTGAGTACATCGTCAAAAGCGGAGTAAACCACGCCTACGCCCCCGGCGCCCAGTTCTTCCACGATGCGATAGCGTCCGATGCGGGCCGGGTGTGGCGGCCGCACGCCGAGGTGCCGCTGGCTGGCCGAGCCTTCCAGAAAATCGCCGGCGGCCGCGGCCGCGTGCAAAATGCGGGCGGCTTCCTCCCGCGTGGATACGGTGGGACAATGGTCCGCGAGCCACACGTCCACGTCTTCGGGGGCGTCGTCCTGAGCGGCTAAAACGAGGTTCTTGACCTGTTCCCATTCCCCGTTAGGGGGGGTGGTTTCCGAAGAGTCCATTGTAGGTATATTCTACTCGCGAACTCTGTGGAAAAGAGGCGGGCCTACTGGGTGTCCTCCGATCCCCACTCGGATTCGAGCAGGCGGGAGTACTCTCCGGAGGCGTACAACTCGAAGGGGAACTCGACGGGGACGATGGCGCGGTGTGGTTCGGACTCGACGTAGCACCGGTAGAGAGCATCGGCATAGCGATGGTAATTGCGAAGGAACTCTTCGGTGAGGGCGGTTCGGGAGGGCGGTTCGGCGAAGAGCATGTTGAGACCGATTGCGCGCGAGAAGATCGAGGAGAAGTCGCTGACCCCCCACTTCGACAGCTTCTCTTTCACGGGATCGGGTGGCCGGGCGATCAACAGGCCGGCAAAGCTCTGGCGTTTGATGCCTGAAGCCAGAAGGGCCTCGTCGCGGCTGACGGAATCGAGGCAATGGTCCAGCCAGCGCAGGACGTCTTTGCCGAGGAAGAAGAGCATGCGGACTTCGGCGTAGCGGCCGGCCATGACGCGGCGGTGGAGTTCTTCCTCTCCGGTTCCGTCGCCGGGAAGCAACCCGGAGAGCATAAGGGCGGCTTTGGAGTTCTCCAGCAACGTCGCCGGGGGAATCTGCTCGTTGAACGGGTGCAGAATCAGCGGTGGCAGATTCCAAGCCGCTTCGTGGGTTTGTGCAGTCGATGCAGCCATTTTGCTCTCTATTCCATATCGGCGGAATTCCCTAAAATGATTAACCCAATTCCCGCCAACCCTAGCGATCACCTCAAAAAACCGGCTGTATCACCCCCGTGCGCGTGGAGACCCGATATCGAAAGAGATCATATTTCGCGGCCCACCCGATTCGTAGAATCTAAGTAGAAAAGGTGCATTCGTGGTACGGGCCATCTGGAAGTTCCTGCGCAATAACGACGCGGGTCAAGACTTGGCGGAATACTGTCTTCTGACGGCATTGATAGCCCTGGTGGCCATGGGTATCCTCTATCACATGGCCGGCGGCATAGACGGCATCTGGGGCAGCGTGAACGCCAGCATCAACGGCGGCACGGTCAGCAGCACGGCCCGGACGCCCGCGCACTAGACGCCCAGACCGAGAAACCGGCTGGCGTTGCCGTAGCAAATATTGCGAACCATCGGCCCCACCAGATCGTAGCTGCGGGGGATTTCCCCGGATTCCATGTCGCGTCCCAGCAGATCGCACAATACGCGGCGGAAGTACTCATGCCGCGGATAGGACATGAAAGACCGCGAATCGGTCAACATCCCCAGGAAACGGGAGAGCAGGCCGCAACTGGAGAGCGCGTTCAACTGCCAGGTCATGGCCTCCTTCTGATCCAGGAACCACCAGCCGCTGCCGAATTGAATCTTGCCGGCGGCCGAGCTGTCCTGGAAGCAGCCGATCATGGTGGCCAGCACGTAGTTGTCGGCGGGATTCAAATTGTAGAGCACGGTCTTGGGGAGCGAGTTCTCCTGGTCGAGGCGGTCCAGGTAGGAGCCCAGGGCGTCGGCCTGCGGCCAGTCGCCGATGGAGTCGAAACCGGTGTCGGGACCGAGTTGGCGCATGCGCCGGGTGTTGTTGTTGCGGCGCGCGCCCAGGTGAAGCTGCTTGGTCCAGCCCTTTTCGGCGTCCCATCGACCGAACAGGAGCATCAGGTTGGATGCGAAGCGGCCCTGGCTCTGCGGCGTGGCGGCCTGGCCGGCCCGCGTGCGGTCGAAGATGGCGGCGGCCTCGGCATCCGGACAGAAATCGGCGTAGACGTGGTTGAGGCCGTGGTCGGACAAGCGGCCGCCCATCTCGTGGAAGAAATCGTGGCGCTTCCGGATGGCGTCCACAAACGTGGCGAAGTTCTCGATGCTGATGTTGCTGGCGGCCTCCAGGCGGGCCACCCAGGGGTTGAAGACTTCCGGCAGGTGGACGGCGAGGGCCTTATCCGGACGGAAGGTCGGGAAAACCCTGGTGGCAAGAGCCGAGCCGGCCAGCGCCCGGTGCGGAGCCAGGTCGTCGGTGGGATCGTCCGTGGTGCAGACGGCCTTCACCTGGAACTTGCCGAGGATGCCATGGGCCGACAGTTCGCCGGTGGCCAGCAGTTCGCCTGCGCGGTCCCAGATGCGCTGCGCGCTCGACTCGTCAAGCAACTCGTCGATGCCGAAGTAGCGCTTCAGCTCGAGATGGGTCCAGTGGTAGAGCGGGTTGCGCAGAGTGTGGGGGACAGTGCGCGCCCAGGCGCGAAACTTCTCCACGGGCGGCACGTTGCCGGTGCAGAAAGACTCGTCGACGCCGTTGGTGCGCATGGCCCGCCACTTGTAGTGGTCGCCCTCCAGCCAGATCTCGAAGAGGTTCTGAAACCGGCGGTTGGCGGCCACATCCTGCGGCGGCAGGTGGCAGTGGTAGTCCAGGATCGGCTGGTCCTCGGCAAACTCGTGGTACAGGCGGCGCCCCGCCTCAGTGGAGAGCAGAAAATCATCGTGGATGAAAGACATGGCTAAACCTAGATTGAAGCACACTGCGAGGCGGGCGGCGCGGCCCTGTCAAAAACAGAACGGAAGCACACCCGGGCCCGCGCGCTAGACGATCACGGACTGCCGCAGCCGCTCCAGTTGGCGGCGCGCAATGTCGGCCCATGGGCCGGAAGGGTCCAGCTTCAGGTACGTCTTCCAGTGATGCACGGCCTTGAGGCTGTCGCCGTTCCGCTCGCACAGCAGCGCTACGTTGAAGTGGGCGTCGGAATAGTTGGGGTTCAGGTCCAGGGCGCGGCGGTAGTGGGCCAGGGCCTCGTCCAGGCGCCCCTGCTCGTCGCACAGGTTGCCCAGGTTGAACTCCGCCAGCGGATAGGCGGGGTCGGCGGCGATGGCCTCGGCGTAGCGCTTCTCGGATTCCGCAAACCTGCGGAGGCGGTAATAAATCGTCCCGATATTCACCAGCACCCCGGCGGCCTCGGGATTCAACTCCAGCGCCTTCTCGTAGGCCTCGATCGCTTCTTCGGCGGGCGCGCCGGTCTCCTCCAGCGCCAGGCCCCTCTGGAACCATGCCTCGGCTTCGCGCAGTCGCGTGACCGAGGGCTTGCGGTCCGACAGGCTGGTCACGCCGCCCAGCGTGGAAGCGTCGAAATCGAAAAGGATCTGGCCGGTGAGGGCCTCCATTTTCTGGCCCGCCACCAGGACGGCGATCTTGCGCCCGTCCGAGACGATGCGCAGCTCGGCCAGCGGCTGTTTGACGCCTTCCAGCTTCCGCCGCAGCGAGGCCATGGCGAGGGAAATCTGCCGCGGCGCAATGCGGCTCTCGCGCAGTTTGAGCAGCGTCTGGATGGCCAGCAGGTCGGAGAACGAGTAGGCCGGGGCGGCCGGAATCAGTCCCTCGCGCTCCCAGCTTTCAAGCTGGCGCTCGGTGACGCCGAACTTCCGGCGGACATCCGCGCGCGAATAGTCCAACTTCGGGGCCACGCGAATATTCTACCAGCACCGCCCGCCGGCGGATAACTTCATAACGAAAAGTACTTGACACGCATCGGAGCGGCGGGTATGCTGGACCTATGGCGGCCTTGCCTTCCGAACCCGTGGAAATGCGTGCCCACGCCATGGACAGCCTCCGCTACATCCGCGGCGCCATGGAACGGGCCGGGCTGTTTACGGCGGTTCCCGGCTGGGGCGGCGTGCTGATGGGCCTGACGGCGCTGGCTGCCGCGTGGATGGCGGGACCGGCGCCGGGCGGGGCGCGATGGCTGACGGTGTGGGCGGTGGAAGCCCTGGTGGCGGTGGGGATCGGCCTGGCCGCTGCCTGGGAGAAATCGCGGCGCCTCGGGATGCCGCTGGTCTCCGGCGCGGGCCGCAAATTCGCGACGGGGTTCGCCCCGGCCATCGTCTCCGGCGTGCTACTGACGGCCGCACTTGCCGGTTCGGGGGCCTCGGCCGTCCTGCCCGGGGCATGGCTGCTGCTCTACGGCGCGGCGGTGGTCTCCGGAGGCTCCCACTCGGTGCGCGTGGTGCCGCTGATGGGCGCCTGCTTCATGATCCTGGGCGCGGTGGCGCTGTTCCTGCCCGCCGGACACGGCAACCTGTTCCTGGCAGCCGGATTTGGCGGGTTGCACATTCTCTTCGGCGCCGCGATCGCGGTAAGATATGGGGGATAATCGACATGCCTGCTAAGCAGAACACCGCCCGGCGCGAACGGCGCGGCCCGGCGCCCGCACCCACGCCCGCCGCCCTCCCCGGCGGAGCCGGAAAGCTGGACCGTCTGGTCCACGAGCGCTTGCGGCTGGGTATTCTGGGGGCGCTTTCCGTCAATGAATCCCTGACGTTCAACGAGCTGAAGAAACTGCTCGATACCACCGACGGCAACCTCAGCGTGCATGCCCGGAAGCTCGAGGAGGCCGGGTACCTGGCGGTGACGAAATCGTTCGAGGGCCGCCTGCCCAGAACCGAATACAAGCTCACGGCCGCCGGAAAGCGCGCGCTGGAGCGCTACCTGGATCACATGGAAACCCTGATCCAAAGCATGCGCGAGGGCTGAGGCCCTTTTTTTATGCCCATTGACTTTATGACAAAAAGTACTCTGCATGCAGGCATCATCATGGATGGAAACGGCCGTTGGGCGCTGGCGCGCGGTCTCCCGCGCGTGGCGGGCCACGCGGCCGGCGTGGAAGCCGTGCGCCGGGTGGTGGAGGCCGCGCCCGATGCCGGCGTGGGCGTGCTGACGCTGTTCGCTTTCTCCTCGGACAACTGGCGCCGGCCGGCGGCCGAGGTGGGCTCGCTCATGAGCCTGCTGAGCGCGTACCTGCAGCGCGAGACCCGCCGCGCCGAGGAGCAGGGCGTCCAGGTGGAGATCATTGGCCGCCGCGACCGGCTGGACCCGCGTCTGGACGCCGCCATTGGCCGGGCCGAATCCGCGACCGCCGCCGGCCGCCGCCTGCGGCTGCGGATCGCCCTGGACTATTCCGCGCGCGACGCCATCCTCGAAGCCGCCGGCCGGGCGGCCACGGGGTCCGGCGGCATGTCCCGCGACGCCATCGACGGTGCGCTCGGCCCGCCCGTGGACCTGTTGATTCGCACCGGTGGCGAGCAGCGATTGAGCGACTTCCTGTTGTGGGAGTGCGCCTATGCCGAGTTGGTCTTTTCGCGCCGCATGTGGCCGGATTTCGACGGGGCGGATCTGGCGGGCGCCGTCCGCGAGTTCCGCTCGCGCCAGCGCCGCTTCGGCGGCCTGCCGGCGCCGCCCCCGCCGCCGAGGGAAGCCTGGCTGGAGTAGCCCGCCACCCCGACCTCCCCGGTGGTAGCCCGTCCCTATGGGCACGCCCGGCGGACTCAATCGTGTGCCCCGCATTCGCGCAGCAGTCGCCGCCGCGCTGGCGCGTCAGGACCCCAAACCCACCAGCACGGAATACGCGCTGCTGGTAGAGAAAGTGATCGCCGGCGATCTGACGGTCGACTTTCGCGCGCTCCGCCTGGCATGGGTCAGGACCAGCCTCCGCAATCCCCGTGAAGGCGACGATCTCAGCGCCATGCGCCGGGCCTCCGAGGAGGGCGGCGAGTACAAGCAGGCCTTTGGCGCGGTCCAGAAGATGATCGAGGCCGGGTTCCCAAACACCGAAGCGCACCTCATCGCCGCGGAGGCGTAGGCAGCGCTAAACGAGCCCGGGAAATCCGAGTTTCACCGCGCCGTCGCCGCGCGACCGCCTGCGAGGCGACAAGCATCCACGAAGCGTACATCGTTCCGGGAGTCGATGGCCTGCGGTCCGGGGGACAGTGGCTGGTGCCGGGTGACGGACACACCTGGGAGCGGGTGCGCCGCGCCCGCCCTACTTCTCCGGGCGGAACTCCAGCGTGCTGGCCGGCTTCACGTTGCGGAATTGCATGGGGTAGCTGCGGCCCGCCAGGTAGTCCGCCCATTGGTCGCGGTAATGCGCCGACAGGATCTGCCCCGACTGGCCGGTCACGGTGTTCAGCAGCGACGCGTCCCAATCCCCCAGGTCCGCGTTCATCCGCATTGACGGCCCCAGAACCCGCGTGGTCTGCTTGACGGTGGTGCCCGAGCCGCTCATCGGCACCGGCGCCAGGTCGAAGTACGAGCCGATCCCCGGCACGCGATGCCAGACCGGATTGAGGATCCCGACCCGCAGCGAAGCCCCATAGCGCCAATGCTTCACGTCCTGGCCGTAACTATTCCGGCCTTCCTCCACCGCGTCCACCAGGGCCCGCAGGAGCATCTCGTTGTAATCGCGGAACCAGCCTTCGGGGCGCTCGCGCAGGAGTTTCTCGACGATCGCGCTACTCATCTTCGTTTCGTAGCTGCGCCCCTTGCCCGGCGCGGCCGATTCGGCGATCGACGTGCGCACATGCGGAAACGCCAGATCCGCGATCAGCGGCGCCGCTTTGTCCGCTTCCATCCGCCCGTCCCACCGGCGCAGCAGGGTGACGGCGTCTTCCAGTCCCGCGTTGCGGGCGTGGCGCGCATCGTAGGCCGCCACCAGTTGCCCCGCCAGGAACCTGCTGAACGCGGAATAGACGTCCATCTGCACGCCGGACAGGTCCGCCGCGCGCCATCCGCCGCGTGCCGCCAGGCGGTCGCGGATCTGCCGCGCCCGGTACGGCGGGGCGAAATTGCCGTTCACCGGATATGGATAATCCGGCGGGAACGGGTCCTGGTTGGCGCTGGCCACGATGCCACTGGGCGGATTGAAAACCGCCGGCAACTCGTCGAAGGGAATGAACCCGTCCCAATCGAAATCGCCCGAGAAGCCGTCCACCGGCACATCGCCCAGGTAGCCGTGGCGCCTGGGCAGTTTCCCGGCGGCGTGGTAGCCGATGTTGCCGTCCACATCCGCGTACACGAAATTCGAGCCTGGACCGGGGTAGCGTTCCAGCGCCCGGGTGAACTCGGTCCAGTTTCCGGCGCGGTCGAGATCCAGCATGGGGTACTGGAGGATGCCGGGCTGCGCCACCGTCCAGCGCAGCGCCATCTGGTCCTTTCCCTCGCCGAAGAACACGGGGCCGTGCCGCGTCACCCAGACCTGCAGTTCCACCGGCTTCTGTCCCTTGACGCGAATGATCTCGCGCTCCTCGCGCGCCTGCTCCACCTGGCCGCGGTAGAGGTAGCGGCCGCTGCGGGGATCGATCTTCTCTACGTACAGGTCCTGCACGTCGAACTGAAGGTTGGTGATGCCCCAGGCAATCCGCTGGTTGTGTCCCACGATGATCCCGGGGGCGCCCGGCAACGCCACGCCCGTCACATCCAGTCCCGGCGCCTCAAGCTGCGTCATGAACCAGATGCCCGGCAGCGAGTACTCCAGGTGCATGTCGTTGGAGAGCAGCGGACGGCCCGACGCGGTGTGGCTGCCGGAAAGAGCCCACGCGTTGGAGCCGGGCTGCGGCTCGGTGCCGGCGCGTACCGCCCACAGGTAAGCCACCTTGCGTGCATCCCCATCCGCCAGCATGTCGCGCTTGGCGACCTTCTCCTTCCACGTGGTGGTGAGGTCGCGGAACATGTGCAGGCAGATCAGCAGGCTGTCCACCGCGCTCCAGGGGCGCGGCTGGTAGCCGAGCAGGGTGAACTCCAGCGGCAGATTGTGGATGTGCGTGGCCAGGTAGTAGTTCACGCCGCGCGCGTAGGCCGCCAGGGCCGCGCGGTCGGCAGGCGGCAGAGTGAGGTAGGACGTCTCGGCGATCCGCCGGAAGCGGAACCACCGCGCGTCGCGGTCGCTTTCCAGCGCCACCGGTCCGGCAATCTCCGCCAGGTCGCCGGCGGCCAGACGGCGCAGCCCGTCCATCTGAAACAGCCGGTCCTGGGCGGTGACGTATCCCTGCGCGAACAGGGCGACGTCCAGGCTGCCGGCGCGGATGTGGGGCGTTCCCTGGCGGTCGTAAAGCACCCGCACCGCGGAGGAAACCGGAGCCGCCAGCGTTCCCGACCGCTGCGGAAGCGGCCGCCACAGAAACCACCAGGCCGCGCCCAGTGCGGCTACCAGCAGGATGGCGATTGCCGTATTGACGGCTTTGACGGCGCGGCGCAGCGGGAGGTGGACCATGGCTTCGGGCGTACAGACTTAATGATACCGGGAGAACCTGGGCTCCGGGCGGCGCGTCCTCACTTTGCCCGGCCAATCCCGCCCACCAGGGTGGCAAATCGGGGATCCCCGTGCAGGATGTCGAAGACCGGATCCGCGTTCCGGAACAGAAGGCCGCTAAGCACCTTCTCGATGTGTTGGCGCACGCGGGCCGGGTCGCAAGCAGGGCTTTCAGCCCCGGCGGGCTCTCGGGCCGCCGATTTCCGTTGCCTTGGACTGTAATGAACGTTTAGAATATACTAAACTATGACAAGCTTGGACGAAGCCCGCGAGCGGACCATCGGGAACCTCAGCCGCATCGCCGAGTTCTGGGGCTACCCGCGCGCCATGGGCGCCCTGTTTGCGGCGCTGTACCTCTCGCCGGAGCCGGTTTCGCTCGACGATCTGGGGCCCATGGTCGGTATCACCAAGGGCGCCGTCAGCACCAACGCGCGCGCCCTGGAACAGCTCGGCATGGTGCACCGCCGCCTGCGGCCGGGCGATCGCAAGGACTACTACGAGGCCGATACCGACTTCTGGAAGATCGCGCGCACCGTCCTGGAACGCCGCCAGAAACCGGAGTTCGACGCCGCGCTGCGGGGCGTTAGCGAGGCCCTCGGCCAGGTCCGGGCGCCGCCGCACGCGCGGTCCGAATCCGAGCTGGCGCGGGCGCGCTTCTACGAGCAGCGGCTGGAAGCCATGGAGGGTTTCTTTCACTCTCTGGACGGCATCGCGGCCGCCGTGCTGCAACTCGACCGTCTGCGCGCCGGCGGGCTGAAAGCCCTCCTCCGCCGCTCCGCGAAACCTAAACCAGGACGGGAGGAACGGCTATGAACGTGGTCACGGGCGCCTTTGGATATACCGGCAAGTACATCGCCCGGCGGCTGCTGGCTGCCGGAGAGGCGGTCTCGACGCTCACCGGAAACCCCGGCCGTGCCAGCGAATTCGGACCGAAGGTGCCGGCATTCCCCTTCCGCTTCGACAGGCCCGAGGCCATGGCGGAGTCGATGGCCGGCGCGCGGGTGCTCTACAACACCTACTGGGTGCGCTTCGACCGCCGGGATACCACCCACCAGCGCGCCATCGCCAACACTCTCGCGCTGATCCGGGCGGCCAAACTGGCGGGCGTCGAGCGCATCGTCCACATCGGCATCTCCAACCCCGATATCCATTCCGCTCTTCCCTACTTCCGTGGCAAGGCGCTTCTGGAGGACGAGCTTCGCCGCTCGGGGCTGGGCTATGCGATCCTGCGACCCACCGTCATCTTCGGCGCCGAGGATATCCTGATCAACAACATCGCCTGGCTGCTGCGCCGGCTTCCCGCTTTCCTGCTGCCGGGCAGCGGCGAATACGGCATCCAGCCGGTTGCCGTGGAAGATGTAGCGAGGATTGCCGTGGAAGCGGCCGGCACGCGCGAGAACCTGACCATCGACGCCGTGGGCCCGGAGACCTTCCGGTTCGCTGAATTGGTGCGGCTGATAGCCAAAGCCCTGGGCAGCCGCGCCCGTGTTCTCACTGGGCCGCCCTGGCTGGCGCTGCTCGCCGCGCGTGCGCTGGGGCTGGCGATGGGAGACGTAATGCTGACCCGCGACGAACTCGACGGGCTCATGGCCAACCTGCTGGTTTCCTCTCGTCCTCCCACCGGCCAGATCCGCTTCAGCGAGTGGGTCTCCGCCCATGCCGCCGCGCTGGGCAGGCGCTATGCTTCCGAGATTGGCCGGCACTACACTGCGATTTCGTAGACCGATTGCATGGCCGCCACTCCACGCACGCCGCGCCGGAAGGCTTCCATTCCGGCAAGCCAGACCGCCTGGTGGTCAGGGGCGACAGCCACGTGCGCGGGTACGGCGAGCCCCAGGCAATGAAGGCCGCGCTGATCGAGGCGGGCGTGCCGGCCGCGGCCTGACCGCGGGGAGCGCTACCGGCGCGCTATTCGGGCACTTTCACCGGATAGGTCCGGTTGAGAAACGCCTTGGGCAGCGGCACCACGCAGATGTTCAGGCTCCGCTTGTCCTTGGAAATCAGGGCGGACTGAATCTCGATCTTCGTGCCGTCGGCGCTGAACGTCGGGTGGATGTGATCCGCGCCGTGGTTCTGCGGGCCGGCCAGCCGGTTCATCTCGCCGTTGTGCCGGTCGTAGAGCCAGACCTCGAATTCGAAATCGTCGCTGGCGGCCCAGCGGCCGTCGGCCGATCCGGCCACGTGCCAGTCCGAATGGCCGCCGGGCGACCACGCGGGAACCTGCCCCGCCAGGCGCATCTCCCGAGTCCGCAGATTGACCACGCCCACGCCGGTGGGATGTTCGAACGTTCCCGCGACGCCCCAATCGGATGTGGGCGTGGCGCTCGCGATCGAGCGGTGGCCGAGTATGGCGATCACCACCTCGTCCTTGCCGATGAAGGCTTCGTGG